>Ga0256407_10003363_pt1 | contig 28656 bp, 30 predicted proteins | sample RumenRJG_04DNA_FD_193489 | JGI IMG/M metagenome (GOLD analysis project Ga0256407, IMG submission 193489) | Bovine rumen microbial communities from Lethbridge, Alberta, Canada - RJG_04 | ecosystem: Host-associated > Mammals > Digestive system > Stomach > Rumen | place: Canada: Alberta...
ATGTTCGTATGGTTGAAATGCGTGTCGGATGTGAAGAATGTGTGTTCCGCATCAAACTTGAAATTCATTTTTCTCTTTCTGTTTTTATGACTCTCCCCATGCTCCATTTGAAGCACGGAGAGAGTCTGTTGATTATTATTCATCGAGTATGTAGGCCTGGCTCATATAGACCTTCTTCACCAGCGCGGTGGCGAGTTTGTTCAGTTCCTTGTTGAGCAGTTTCTGCTCGCTCTTCTCAAGGCAGCCGTATTCACCGCCATGCTCCTTCAGGAAATCTTCGAGCACGTCCTTGGAGAACAGACCCATGATCTTGCCGAAGTCCTTGGGCACATGCACCTCACCTATGTGGCTGACCACGTTGGCCAGACGCTGCTCGGTGACGTAGGCTTCTACTTCGATGACAAGAGCCTTCAGATCCTCGCTGTAGGGAACAGGTTCGGCAAACAATTTGTTGCGTTTCTTTACACTCTTTTTCTCAGCGAACCTTTCATTCTTGCTCTTGATGAGCACTCTGCTACCGTTCCTGAGATACATTGGCACGGCAGGCCTGATGACGATGCCCTCGCAGATGTTGTCCTCGATGGCAGGCAGGCCGAGCCATTCGGCTATCTTGCTTGGGAAAGCGTTAGGATGCTTCAGACATTCGGAGAGCGTGCCCTTGAACAGCGTCCTGGCATAGAAGAAGCCGTGCTTCTCGAAGAGTTCGTTCACCTTATCCACAGGCAGGTATCTGTTGCTCTCGTCACCGACGAGATAGATATCGAAGCCATAGAACTCATGCTCCGGGGTGTAGCACACACCCTTCTGTATGATGGTAACTTTGCGGTTGGGCTGCACGTCCTTGTGAGGGTAGGTGCCACCGAACATCTCGCCGAAGATGTTGACGCTCCTCGTGCCGGCATACCTGCCCATCACTTCCTTAGTGAGGGCGACAACCCTGTCTCGGTATCTCTCGAGCAGTTCGGGATAGTCGTAGAACTTCTCGTCAGCCTCCAGCAAAGACGTACGCTTGGCGAATCTCACGCTCTCTCCGTCACAGAGAAAACTCGTATTGGCGCCATGCACTTTTTCCTGCACCACATATTCCAGGTCGGCGGGCATCTCAGCCACGACCTTCTCCATGAACTCCCTGTTGAAGGAGTTTTCGATGGAGTTGTACTTCTTGAATTCTAACATTTTCTTTTCCTCGTTTTTGTGCGCATCGCTGCGCGGGTTAATGAATGATGATTGTTTGGTTTGTGCCTTAGGCCGAGCGGTGAGGAGAAGTAAGGCTGGTGGTAAGTCAGCGTTTTTCATCGTTTGTGATCGGCACAAAAAAGAAGTGGTTGGAAAGCATTGCGACTCTCCAACCACTTTTATTCTCGTGTGTTATCAGCTTCAATTCGACAGACGGAACCGGTCGTTCCATCTTCGTGCCGACATGGGGAGTCCAAGTCCTTTTGTGCGCGGGTTACGTGTGGATGCAATGCTTGACAATAGCATATAGCTATCGCATTCAAGGCTCCAATTGCCCAGAATGTTCCATCCTGCTAATATGTCGAATTTTTGTCTCTGCATTGCTGCTGTTATTAGATTGTCATTTTGAAATCGGCTGCGAAGATATACAATTTTCACGAACCGACAATGGCTTTTTGCCATTATTTTTCAGACGTTTTTTCGTTATACACTTTGTGTATAAAAAGTCAAATTGAATGGGCGGTCATCGTTTTAATGACCGCCCTTCATCCACTTCATAGCCACCACGGCCTACTTCCCATTCACGGTTGCTGTCGTTTGAACCGCCACGCAGCTTGGCCACCTTGTCGATAGCGCGACCGACACCAGGACCAGTGTGTCTCTGGCCTTGTTGTTTCTGAGCCTGTTTGGACTGAAGACGTTTCACATCGAGGCCATAGTCACTCATATTGATGATGGTACGGTTGGCGAAGCCGATGCAATAGTAATGGTCATCGGCACGGGTGATGACATAGCCGTCCTCGTGGAGTTTGTCCACAAGAGCGTCATCAGAAGTGGTGTCGAAGATACAGCGCAGGTGCGATACCGTCTTGCTGACGTTGGCTCCTTGGGTGGACTGGATGGAGATACGTTCAGGATGGTTGTAATTGCCTATAACACAAAGAACTATGCGCTCCTGCTCATTGGTGGGGCAGAACGACAGGAACCAAGCGCGACGGTCGTTGGAACGCAGCGTGGTCAGGATGTGCTCTGGCAACTGGTAACTGACGGCGGAGAAGCCGGTTGAGTTCCTAGGTGGTCAGGTTGATGCTGTCATCCAACATCTGGTCAATAAAGGCATCTATCTGCTTGAAACGCTCTTCATTAGACTGGAACTGGAGCAGTTCCTTGACCTTCACCACGTCGCTGCCCTTGAAGACAGCCTTCGTGTGGGGGTCAACAATCAGATAGCCATAGGGGGAATCCTTGGAGCCAAGGAACACCAGGCTGACACCGAACTTGGCCTTCATGACATCCTGTAGTTCCTGACGATTGGCAGACATGTCACGATACTTCTTCAAGATGGCTTTGAGTTGGGCCATACGTTTTTTGTCCTGCTTCTCTTGGCTGATTTTGCTCTCCACTAACTGCACCTTCATTTTCTCTTGCACCTCGCCATTGCGCTTCAGCACAATCTCATCTTCCTCAGCATAACACTCGTATCCCATGGTTTCGAGGATGGCCGTGAACTGCGGTATCGTGATGAATTGGTATTGGAATGCCTTGGAGACCGCTTCGCCCACTCGTTGAGACTCGTCAACACCCATGATGCGGTTGATGACATCCTGAGAGCGACGCTTCTCGAAGTTGTGGTCAATCTTCTTCCCATTCGGGGCAATCCGGCTGGTGATGACATGAATGTGGTTGTTGTCGGTATCGTGGTGGCCATATATCAAGAGAGGTTGTCCAGGTTGGGCGTAGCCCATCTCACGAAGGTATTGATGGGCTATCTCGACCAATTCTTCCTGGGTGTATTCGTTGCCCCGACAGGATATAGCCAGATGAAACAGAGAGAATTTTATGCGCCCGTTCTTGGAGGAATAATCCAAAAGAAACGAGGTAAGGTCTTCCCACGTGTAGGCATCGCCTATGTCAATATAGCCGAAGTTGGTCATCTCCAATAGTTCGGCACGGCCCTGGGCGACCTTGCGCTCATTGTATTCCACGGCATGGAAGTTGGCACTGGATGGAAGTATCGTTGCTATCATAAGCACAAAAATTGTATTTTATAATTTTGTATATTTTAGCATTCGTGATTTTTCATATTTCATAAAGATGTGAAATTATGGTATTCACATATTGTGGTATTATGATATTTTGAACATAGGAATTACAAATAACAAAAATGATAAAATTATGAGAAAGTCAACAAAGCTTGATTTCCGGTGTGGCGAGATTGAAGCAGACCTCATCAGGAAGAACGCGAGCGAATGTGGCCTGTCCACTTCCAACTACTGCCGTCAGGTCATCCTTGGCTACCGTCCGAGGAAGCGGCTGACGGACGAGGAACTCGGGATGCTCACCGACGTGAAGAAGCTGTGCGCCGACATGGTGCACATCACAAGCCTCTTCAGGCAGGGCAAGTACAAGACCAAGATGGCCGAGGTGGCCGACCTGGCACGAAGACTGAAGGAGATTGTCTATGGTGTCAAAGGCTAAGACCATCAGCTACGGCACGGCCAAGCTGGAGTATGACACCAACAAGACCATTGGTCGTGAGCATGTCGCCAGCGAAGCCTGCCGTCACAATCTCTACGGCGAGACGCCGTCGGAGATTGCCCGTGAGATGCGTGATATACAGGAGAAGAGCCACCCCAACCTCTCTAAGTGTTACTTCGACATCGTAATCTCTCTGTCCGAGTCCGACACGGTCAAGATGCAGTCGCAGGAGGAATGCCAACAACTCGTCGAGGAGTACATGCAGCGGCTGATGATGCAGCAGTTGGATCTCACCCGGGAACAGTTCCAAAAGATGCAGTGGATAGCCTACCAGCATGAGCGCACCGACCACAACGGCAACCTGCGGCACTGGCATGTGCTGGCCAACCGGGTGCTGCCCGACGGTACCGTGGTCTCCGACTCCAACATCGGGCGGAAGGCGGTGAGGGTGGCCAACGACATCAGCCGCGAGCGTGGCTTCAGCATGGCGGAAAACATCTCTCCACAGAACAAGATGAAGATACGAGATGCCGCTTTCAGGGTGCTCAAAGGCATGCAGTGCTACACGTTCGAGGTGTTCAAGATAAGGGTGGCCAAGGAGGGATTCACTGTCCAGGAGGCATACTCCAAGAGCGGCAAACTGCAGGGCTATTACATCTCCTCGCCATCGGGCACGCTCTACAAGGCCAGTGCCATCGACCGCAATCTGACCCTCGGTCGCATCGAGAACACCTGGCGGCTGATACGCTCAGGGAGGTACAGGCGAGAGGTTGCCGACGAAACAATTCAAGCCGCACGAGCACTTGCCTGCAGTTGGCCGCAAGTCGCAACACCCCGTCTGTCGTCAGTCTTGAATGTCCGCACTGACCAAAACCATTCACGCAATCGTGAGGATGAAGTCGGGGGCTCTCGCAGCCATTACGATGACGAGAACAATGAGTATAGAAACAAAGGTTATACAATGTAAAAGAAAGAATTATGGCAAACAAGAATTTTTTAATCAGACCGGAGGCCAACCCCAAGGCGGCACCGGTCAGGAAGAAGGACATCCAGGAGAGCCTTCAGGAAGCAAGCGAGACGGCAGACAAGCTGCTGGAACGGATGACGGAGATGACAAGGAAATACAGCACGCTGATGGATTCTGGCATCACGTCAAGGTTGGACAACCGCTCTGTGGCATTGTTCAACACCGTCCTCGCCGAGACAAAGGCAATGCCGAAAGAGGTGGAAAAAGCGGTGGAAAAGGTGGTAAAGACAGAGATGGACAAGGCCATGAAGCGGATGGACGAGAAGATGGCGGAAATCAAGATGCTCTGCATCGTAATCACCCTATTCCTCAATGGATTGCTGGCAATGGCGGTGTTGATGGTGAAGTAAAGTTCTTTAGAGGGAATCAGCAATTACAAGAGAGCCGTTGCTGATTCCCACTTAAATAATTAAACGCAGTACATGTTTGGTGATATTTTTTGACATTTTGCCAAATATTATCAGTACATAATCTGAAAACAATCCTAAGAACAATAAGAAAAACAGTTACTCCAATAGTTTTTTGCTTTTTTTTTATGTATTTCCAATTATTTGTTGTATTTTTGCGCAATAAACATGAATCTAATTATTCCTATCATTACCTCCACTTCTCCGTGGCCAACGGCATGAAACAGGAATTCTACTTCTGAATCGCTTTAAAAATAATATTCAAACTTGAACCTATAATCGAAACCTTTTAAAATGGCTATTACCCCCGTAAGCAAAGAAACATTTGCGGTTCTATCTATATGTGAGGAGACAAAGAAACCTTTTGGAATCACTATCGATCCCAAAGGAAATGTCTTGAAGTTTGTGTGGAGTTTTAGCATTAACAAAGACAAAGCCCACCGAGAACGTTTTGATGCTCACAAGGTGCGGGGCATAATAGAACTTGATGACAATTTCCCAGGGTGTCCGCATTGTCAGGCAAATCGCTTTTATATTTGTGGTAATTGTGACACTATTGTCTGTTATCATGGACAAAGACACGTCACATGCCCTTCGTGTGGTGCACAAGGTGAAATACAAGCGGTTGAGAGCATTGAACTCAGAGGTGGAGGTTATTAAGAATTTGCACAAATTATGGAACTTAAACCAAATGATAAAGTTACTCTGACTATAGGTAGTCAGGCTACTATAATCAAAGAATTAGGTCGTGGAGGGCAAGGCATAGTATATCTTGTTGATTTAGCTGGTCAGCAAATGGCCTTGAAATGGTACCACAATCCACCTGACGACGCATTTTATAGGAATTTGGAGCACAACGTCAATGCCAAAGTTCCTAGTGATGCTTTTATTTGGCCGGAATTCCTGACAATAAAAGAACATGGAAGTTATGGCTACATCATGCGTCTTCGTCCGAAAGATTACTATGAGTTTGGCAACTATTTATTAGCTCGTAAAAATTTCAAGTCTTTTGATGCTATGATGGCTGCAGCTATGAAAATATGCGATGGCTTTATGATGCTACATAGGCATGGCTTTAGTTACCAAGATCTTAATGATGGAAATTTCTTTATACGTCCGACAGATGGTGATGTACTGATCTGTGATAATGACAATGTGATGCCACAAGGAGAAATGTCTGGCATCATGGGCAAGGCTAGGTATATGGCACCGGAGGTGGTTGCAGGCGGGACACCTGACAAATATAGTGACCGCTTTTCTCTTTCCGTCATTCTCTTCATGCTATTTTTTGCGAATCATCCTTTCGAAGGTGCAAAAGTAGTTGCATGTCCTTGCATGACAGAGAGTTTTGAAAAAAGATTCTACGGAAGTGAAGCGGTGTTCATCTTTGACAAAGACGATAGGTCTAACCTACCTGTTCGCGGAGTCCACCAGAACGTCATTAAGCGATGGCCTTTATTCCCATCACTGCTGAAAGATACATTCATCGATCAATTCAGCAAAGAAAAATTACAGAATCCAACCAAACGCCTTATTGAACAAGAGTGGCAGAGAATTATTACCCGCGTTAGAGACGAACTTGTAATTTGTCCATCATGTCAACAAGAAACACTGCTTGACACAAATGTAAATCTTCATAAATGCATCAACTGCGGTTCAGATATCGATATAACAAAAAAGCTTTGTATTGGCTCTCGCAATCTATATCTAACCCCTGGAACCAAGTTGTATATTGACAATGACAATGTCGCTGATGGAGTAGTTGGCACATTCCCTTCAGATAAGAATCTAATGATTATTCGTAATTACGCAACCTCCAGTTGGCATATTGACACGCCAAGTGGAAAAGTCAAAGTGGTTGAACCAAATGATTTTATGCCAGTTTTGAATGGTTTGAAAATATCTTTTGGGGCGAGTATCAAGGGGTCACCTAATGCAAAAGGAGAGATAAAAGCATAAAAATCAAACAAAAATATTGAATTATGGGACTATTAGATGAAACCGTAAGCGTTCCCCGTAGAACGATGACCCTCTTCTTCATCATCGACACATCTGGAAGTATGGAGGGGAATAAAATTGGCGCAGTAAATGATGCTGTCGTAAATGTATTGCCGATGCTGAATGATATTTCCGAGACAAATCCTGATGCGGAAATAAAAGTGGCAGCTCTGGAGTTTTCGAGTGGTTGTACTTGGCTATACGATGAACCAAAATTAGCCAGTGATTTCGTATGGCAAGATGTTGTTGCCGGAGGCTTGACCTCATTGGGGCAGGCATGCCAAGAGCTTTCTTCAAAATTATCCCGTTCCGGATTTATGCAGTCTGCCAGTGGCTCCTTTGCTCCAGCGATCATCCTTCTTTCAGATGGAGGTCCCACTGACGATTACCAAACAGGACTTCGCAAGCTGAAAGACAACAATTGGTTCAAGGCGGCCATAAAGATTGCTATAGCTATTGGAGACGACGCCGATAAGGATGTATTGAAAGACTTCACCGGCTCTTCCGAAGCTGTCATCACCGTTCACAACATTGAAGCTTTAAAACAGATTATTCGTGTCGTGGCTGTCACATCCTCTCAGATAGGTAGTAAGAGTAGTACAGCTGGCGATACTACAAAACAGGATCAGGTAATCAAAGATGTGCAAGATGCAACAGCCAATATTGACGGTGCAGAAAGTACCGATAGCACATCAGCAGCCAATATTGACAGTAGCCAATATATAGACGATTGGGGATAATATGATTAGAGCTTTTCACTTTTCATGCGAGGGAGAAAGTCATAAGGCAACCAACAAAGTTTGCCAAGATTACTCCTTGACATACAATAAAAATGACCTTACCATTGCAATTGTATGTGATGGTCATGGGGGTGAGCGTTATTTTAGGAGCGACATTGGGGCGAAATATGCAGCTGAGGCAACATTAGAGTCAGTTTCTCTCTTTGTTGAACAGATTGATGAAAAGCTTTTGTCCAAAAGACCATTTACAGCTGTAGGACCGACAACTGAAATTGAAGATGCCGAGCAATTATCCGAAATAGATATCGCTTTCAGGAGACTGTTCTCTTCGATTATTTATAAGTGGAATGAAAGAATAGAACAACATGCCAAAGAAACGGCATTGACAGATTGGGAGAAAGAAAATGTCCCCCCAAAATACCTTGATGAATTTGCATCAGCATCATCATATGAGAAGTATTATGGGTGCACATTGATGACATACGTTCAGACTCCTCAATACTGGTTCGCGTTTCATCTGGGTGATGGGAAATGCATTTCATTTCAAGACGAGCCTTTATGGAAAGAACCCATACCTTGGGATGATAGATGCTTCTTAAACAAGACGACATCATTATGTGACACATCTGCCATTGACGAATTTCGGTATTGTTATCAAGGAGACGGATATTTTCCTTTTGCTGTATTTCTTGGTTCAGATGGGATGGATGATTCATTTGGTGAGGACGAGAATCTAGTTAACTTCTATATCCAAATCATGAAGATGTTGGTTAATGAAGGAAACGAAGCCACAGAACATTCCATTGAAATAGAATTACCTAAACTGAGTGCAATTGGAAGCAAAGACGACATGTCCATTGCGTATGTCTATGATGAGGATAAATTAATATCACACTTCTCTGTTTTTCTCCAATACCAATTGGATAAGACAAATGATGCAATACGCAAAATGGAAGAGAAATTAAACACGCTGTCACAAAAACTTGAAAATGTTCAAGAAAAAGCTGAGTCTGATGACAAAGCAAGGATTGAGGCAAATTATGCACAACAAGACATCATCAAGACAAAGGATAATCTTTTAAAATTGCAGAATCGCCGAGATACCCTTTTGAGTCAATTTCCTGTACAAAATCCTTCACAAGATAACAACAAATTAGATGGGGAAGAACAAAACATCAATACCTGAATCCATAAAAGAAGTTATTCGACTTTATGGAAAAGATGTCGTTAAGGATATTCGCATGTCGAATATCCTTAACGACATTGCTTCCTTCGAAGAGATTCCTGCCGCAAAGTTAGTATTGCGTGTTATTCTTAAGGAAAAATATGGGGCAAGACTTTTGGAGGTAGAAAATCAAGCAATTAATTCCGAGTTGAAAATCTGTGAGTTCTCATCCGAAATCTCACGCAATTATGGATACCAAGAAGATATCGTTGTTTTTTTGCTTAAAGCGATTGCTTATGGTTTGGGATGGACTGATGCTATTCCAATCTATAATCCAGATATTGAAGATAATGTGGACAACACTAAAGCAGAGGCCAATCGCCATCGAGAAAACACCATTTTCGATTTGAAAGGGGAATTGTCCAATCTAAAGAAAGAATACAAGAAACTTCTGGAATCACTTATTGTCATACCCGCGAAGACATCTGCCTACTATCCTGCATCAGCACATAGTCAATTATATCTTGTAGAGGGAAAGATACGCCTTATTTGCGATGCACTCAAAACGAAAGATTATGATTGGTGCAAACAGGAAAAGGAAAAAATTCTTTTGAGTCATCAGAAAGACACTTCGTCTCTGAAGAGGAAAGCATATTCAAAGGTGGCAGCAACAGCTGCTGCATTAATTATTGGTGGCTCAGTGGGTACTTCCTATGTTAGTTCCCTCGGTGACATGAATACGTTCAATCAAACTATTCAAAAAGGGGATGGTTTCATGTCCACGGGATCATACGACCAGGCTATTTCAACATACACAGATGCATTTAATAATTATGATGCTTTCAACAGCGGAAGTTATAAAGAAGACGCCCTTTCAAAAATAGAAGAAGCGACAGACAAGTTAGTAGAAGAAGGCAAAGCCGACAATACCAGTTTGTATCAAGCACATAAAGCAATACAATCAGAACTAAGTCTAGATCTTCCTTCGGCAGATAGAAACAAGCTTCAAAACAAATTAAAAATCGTAGAAGACGAAATAGCTCAACGGGTGGAGAAAGGGCATAACACATTAGCGCTAAATATTTCCTCCAATAATGGCAAACTTAATGAAGAGGGGAAAAAACTTCTCGAAGAACTTTTAACGCTCTCTCCAAATGATTATTGGCTCAATTTCATTAAGAACAAAGAAAGATGAATAAGGTTACAAAAAAAATATTAAGGTCTCTGCTACTTTCATCTGCATTGTTGTTAGTCAACACAAATGCGAAATCCCAGAATCAATTCTTGCCAGAATATGATTTGGATGAAGATGACACTAATGAGGTTGGCGAAATCAAAAGAAAAATTTTCAAAAAAGTGATTAAAATCAGCCCAAAAGGTAGAATGACAATGGTTGACAGCCATCGCTCACATAGCAGCCATCGCTCACATTATTCAGGTGGCGGTGGACATAGTTCGCACTCATCCCATTATTCCAGTTCGCATACTTCTCATTATTCTAGTTCATCCAGGACGTCCCGTCCCTCAACAACATCCACGCCTACCCCTAAGCCTAAAAAAACAACGACTAGCCCTACACCAAGCCGGTCCTCAACAACAACGTCCCCGTCCCAAACATCAGGTTTCTATTCTGCACCTGCAACAAAATCGCCTTATGAATCTTCTTTGGGAGAACGATCAATATCGAAAGGTTTGTATGGGATGGATATTGACGAATTGGTGAAGTTACTCACTGCAGCAGGCTTTCCACCAGATTCCACAAAATTGGAACATCAATCAGGGTATCTTGTCTTTAATGACGAAATTGCGATGGCGGTAAAGATGTTCCAAGCTTATAACAAGCTAGAAGTAACAGGCATTCCCGACACCATGACTATCAAGAAACTAAGAGCATATAAGAAATGAAGATAAGTATTGATAGAAATATTTATTCCGACGAATGTATTTCTAATGTCGTATACTGGTTATCTGAACATTATTCAATTCAACGCTTTTTATACGGCGATGAAGAAACGTTGTCGATTGATAGAGTTGAGAATGAATCTTCATTTCGGCAGCAGTTTTTTGAAATGCTGAATGATTTCAAACTGAGGGAAATAATAGGCAAAGAGACGAAAGACATCCGGACAATCCTTTATGCAAAAGCATTTGGTGAATTTGACGAGTTAACAGAAGAAGACATTTTGGAATGAGAAAATATTCCCTGCTACCTTTTAATTTTACCCGCATCTCGGGAAAAGAGCTGCTGATAAACGAGTTGGGTGATATACTTATCACTCCAGAAGGTAGTGTTGAATCCATCATTAGCCATACTATCAGTGACGACAATCTGTACAAATCCTTGGTCGCCAATTTTTTTATTTCAGAAAGCATTTTTCCACCACTTCTTGATATTTATGCTTCTCGTTTAAGAATGAAGAAAGGTTTTCTGGACGACAAAACATCCTTACATATTTTTGTCCTAACGCTGAGATGCAATCAAAACTGCACCTACTGCCAAGCATCCAGCCAAGAGGAAATGAGTAAGCATTGTACCATGACAAAACAAACAATGGAAGCTTCCGTTCAACTGATGTTCCGTTCACCATCTCAACATCTTACAATGGAATTTCAAGGAGGTGAACCCAGTCTGGAGTACGAACTCATAAAATTTGGCATTGAAAGGGCTGAAGAAATAAACAAGAAGGAACAGAGAAACCTCACCTACGTTTTATGTACTAATTGCCGGCATCTTACTGACGAATTACTCGAATTGTGTAAGCAATATCACATACTCATTTCAACATCTCTTGATGGACCTGCTTTTATTCATAACAAAAATCGAGGTAGAGAGGATAGTTATGAGAAAACCATTGAAGGCATAGCAAAAGCACGGAAAGAATTGGGACACGATGCAGTTTCCGCCTTGATGACAACTTCTGAATTAGCTTTGGAATACCCCAAAGAAATTGTTGATGAATATGTCAACGATGGTTTCAGTGGCATATTTCTGAGAGCGTTGAATCCTTATGGCTTAGCCGCAAAGAACGAAAATTGGAAAAATTACAATGACCGTTTCGTTGATTTTTACAAGTCAGCACTTAATTATATAATAGAACTAAATCAATGTGGCACATTCTTCCGCGAGGAATATGCTTCCATTATTTTACGCAAGATATTGACACCATACACAACAGGATTTGTTGACTTACAGTCTCCCGCAGGAACCATTAACTCCGTCATAGTTTACAATTATGATGGATATGTATATGCTTCTGATGAATCCCGAATGTTGGCAGAGATAAGAGACTACACTTTCAGATTGGGGAATGTCACCGACAGATACGAAGATATTGTATATGGAACCAAAGCCAGGAATATAGGGAAGGTTTGGGCGAACGAGACATTGGCAGGTTGTTCGAATTGTCCAATTCAAGCATATTGTGGGGCTGATCCAGTTCGACACTATTCAACCCAAGGTGACATGTATGGATTCCGTCCTACTTCTCTTGTATGTAAGAAGAACAAGGCTATTATTGAATATATTCTGTCTCTTATTGTCGAACGTGGGAATGAAGTTCTACCTATTTTTAGAAATTGGATAAGATGAAACAGCAATTTGAAATAGAATCGAACAGCAACGTGTTATTTGTCACAAACCAATGTAACAACCACTGCATCATGTGTTGTCAGCCTCCTCAAAAAGAGGATGACTTCGATTTCTTTTTCCAACAAAATGTAGAACTGATCAAATCTGCCCCAAAAGAAACCCAAATCGTCTGCATCACTGGTGGAGAACCTACTCTCGCTGAAAGCAATTTTATAGAATTGGTCGAACTAGTAAGAGAGAATCTCCCGAATACAGACATACATATTCTTAGCAATGGACGTTCCTTCATTAACAATGACTTTACCCGTAAACTAAGTCAAGCTGGAGGAGACAAAATCTTTGTAGGCATTCCCTTACATTCAGACTATTCACATGATCACGACATCATAGCTGGAGCGAAAAATGCCTATAACGAAACTATGCTTGGTTTATATAATCTTGCTGATGAAGGTATCGCAATAGAGCTTCGCGTCGTCATCAACAAGCTGAATTATCAAAGACTTCCGCAATTATCAGAATATATCTTTAAGAACCTATCTTTTGTTTCCTGGGTTGCCTTTATGGGTATGGAAGACACAGGATTGGCTGTTACCAATACAAAACGGATTTGGGTGGAGCCAGTTGATTATATTTCTGAAATGTGTGAAGCTGTAAGATACTTAGAGGAGTATGACATACCAGTGTCTATATACAACATTCCTCTCTGTTTACTTCCTCATGACTTCCATAGATTTGCATCGCAAAGCATCTCTGATTGGAAAACTAAATATCTCGATATCTGCGGAGACTGTTCTGTTAAAGAGCAGTGTTGCGGATTGTTTAATACATCAAAGAAAATCTTTCACGGATTAAAACCTATAATTTCATAAAATATGGAAAAAATAAAAGATGCCATCAGATACCTACTTTCGAAAAGAGCATTTACTCCAATGGTGACAAAAGCTCTCTATCTGATACTTTCCGACAAAATGAATAGCATAGCTTTAAAACAATGCCTTATGGAGAATGATTACACCATTGATGATTTCAAGCCAGAAGCAATATATGCTATTCTAGATTATGCCGAGATTATTTTGGATGATTTTCTCCTGACAGAAGAAGAAATTAGGGTGATTTCTCTCATGAAAATCTTTTTTCAAATCAATGAAGGAGATTTCTATAAATATGGAGAAGAAGATGCTGTTGAGAGAATATTATCCACTCAATTAGAGAAGATGTATGAAGATGGTATTGATAAAAATGAAGCCATCATGCAGAATGACTTGCAAACATTATTTGGGCTGAGTTATGACCAATTCCAGAACATTGTGAAAAAAGTTGAGTCTAAAAAATGGTAACGACAAAATCTGTTTTTCAACTTCGCTAATGGCAACATGTAAATACTGTGGAAAAAGTGCAGGATTCTTTTCTCATGCACATAAAGAATGCGAGGAGAAGCACGAACAAGGTATCACAATTTTGGAGGGTGCAGTACGCTCCTTTTTTAGGAACACAACGCAGATTAGTGAATTATCACGAGTCGTATCCAGTGTAAAACAAGACTATTATGTTTCGACTGATGATATTGCAACGTCTTCTTCAAAATGTATAGACGAATGGACAAACACCATACACTGGCCATTCCATTCCTCCCAACTTACACGGATAAAAGAATTCCTTTCGTATATCGGAGTATCGTACCAATCAATAAATGTAAGTGGTTCACTTGACAGGTTATGCCAAAAGATGCTGCGTGGTTTTATGGCAGAATATTTTACTGGGCAAAAGCCTCTTCAACGTTCCTTACAAATATCACAACAAGTAAAGAGAACTCTTCCTATTACAATGCAGCAAGAACAAGAAGCTTATTATGAAATGCTTAACCAGGCAGGAAAGAATTTCTTGAAGAACGGATATATGACACCTGCCCAACAGAAAAAAATAGACGACTATGTGTCTACTCTTGGCCTCTCACTCATTAATCTACCAACTTCTCTACAAGGTACATACATAGAAGAATTAGGACAATCCTCAATTCTTAGTGACATCCAAGCAGGAAGGGCTCCGCGCTATATCATCAATGCTCCAATCATTCTTGCCAAAGGTGAGAGCGCGTTATGGTGTTACAGCAATGTCACCATGTATCAAGAGAAAATAAAACGAGAAATGGTTGGCCGACATAGCGGCTATTCATTCCGAGTGATGAAAGGTGTTACTTACCGTACAGGTGGTTTCAAGGGGCATCCTGTTGAAACCAGCTATATGGAAAATCAAGGTCTCGGCAGTTTGTATATTACCAACAAGAACATCATATTTATGGGACAAACGCGTAGCATCAAAGTCCCATATTCCAAAATCATAGGAATCAATCCCTATTCTGATGGGATGGAAATACAGCGCGATGGAAATAATGTCAAACGCCTTGTTTTCCAAGGCTTTGATTGTTCTTTTGTTTTGAATGTGATAAACTTAGTTATTGTATAGTATAATATGAGCACTCCCCATACGACCCAAGACGATGTTCTAAAATATTTGAGGACTATACCCCCTGGCATAACCTTTGTTCATGGTAAGGCTGGATGTGGTAAAACGTACCTTATAAAGAAACTAGTTTCAGAAATAGGAAGTTGCCAGGTTTTAACTCCAACTAATTTAGCAGCATCTCTTTATAAAGGAGCAAAAACCATACATTCATATTTCTATGGTGCATTAGATAATCTGGAAGAGGGGTTCCAAGATCCAGGTAATCTGAACAACAAAAGCTTATCTTCGTTTGGCTTTGCTTTGAAGATTGTTAAATTGCTTATTATTGATGAAATTTCCATGGTTCGAGCAGATCTCTTCGAGATGATGAATCAGATATGTCAAAAAGCAAGGAATAATAGCAAACCTTTTGGCGGCTTATCGGTCGTACTTGTTGGTGATATGTTCCAGTTACCTCCGATTGTTAGTGAAGACGCTGTTATGGAGTATCTTAAAGAAGAATATGGCGGCATTTATTTCTTCAATAGTCATATTATCCAAAAGGAATTGAAGAATGTTCGATTATTTGAATTAACGCATTCGTACCGTCAAGCCAATGACCCTTCCTTCGTGAAAATTCTTGATGCCTTTCGTGAGCCTATGAGTGCAGAAAGGAAAATTGAAATAATGAATGCTATAAATAATCGTGTAACAGACTTTTTTCCTAAAGATGCCGTATATGTTGCCTCTTCTAATGAAGAAGTACGACGAATTAACACACAGAGATTGTCAGAACTACCAGGATCAATCACAACGATTGATGCGGAGTATACAATACAAAAGAAAGATAGAAAAAGTCATATTATCTTGAAACATAGCGATTTACCATCAGATGAAGAAATATGTGAGATTATCGTTCCATCTGCATACGACTCGCAACTGAACTTCAAACGAGGCGCTAGGGTTGTTCTATGTAAAAGCAGTAAATATTGGGGATACATCAACGGAGATTTTGGTGTCATAGAAGATTTTAATGGTAATAGTTTTACCATCCGGCTTGATAAAAATGGATTAATAATCCAATGCCCAAATCCCCGCGATAGATATATTTCCAATCAGATGAACGAATATCGTTATGAAATGGTATATAATCCTCAGAAACATCGCCTTGTCAGAAAGACTCCATATATCCAAAAGACTAAACAATTTCCTATAAAATTAGCCTATGCTTTCACCATCCACAAAGCACAAGGACAAACCTACGACAAAGTTATATTAGACTTGAACAGTCACATTTTTGCACCTGGGCAATTATATGTAGCATTAAGTCGAGCCAAATCTTTACAGGGCCTTTTCTTAACAAAGCCAATAACATATAGTGATATCATATCTGATGATTCCATATTTGTTTTTCTTGACAATTTAAGGAAAAACCACTATCCTGAAGATTATCATCACAGAAAAACCATCAAAATCACTTCTCCTTGCTACAATTTTTCTCTTTTTGTTAACAAAAAAGAAAAGAATGTCTCATCAAAAGAATTTATGCTTCATGCTCTCAACTGTTTCGACACATTATTCGAATATGAAGAATACGAAAAAGCATATTGGGAACTGCAAAAAGTTGTTGACTTGATAATATCATCATACCAGGTGGACGATTATTCTGCCATACTTGAAACTGTCAAACAGCGCAATTATACGAAAGAAGGATGTAAATTTTCATTAAATGCAATATACGAAATATATACAGATGTTGTAAATCAACCTCAAAAGCAATTTCAGACAGAAAACAGAACTATCTCAGTAAAATTAGCATAATAATTTTACTTATACTATCTAATGGAAACGAAAACAAGCGCTTCAAGAATATCATTATTATTGTTCCTCTGGAATCCAATAACTCTTTCCATTTTGCTTAAAAGCATTCCATGGGGAGTGTCAATTTCATTGGTAGTGGTTTTGCTTGGTCTTCTAATAGGACAGGCAGAATCGCTGCGCTTGAAAGTATGGGCATTCAATATCGCTGCACTACTCAGCATAGCTTACCATGCTGAGCTGCTATTCACTCATTTTGGTGGAGAAAAGAACATGCCCAATCTTTACGACATTCATAACAATTATTATTTTAACAAGCCCTATTTGGAGCAAAAGTTTACAACAGACGAATACACCAGTCTATATCGAACAAATTGCCAAGGTTATCGCATAGACAGGCTAACTGCTACCGAAGATAGTGTTACATCATGCGACTGGCTGTTTATAGGAGACTCTTTCACGCAAGGTGCTCAGGTTAATTACGATCAGCTCTTCACATCTTTGATTTACAAATATTTTCCAAACAAGATTATTGTCAACGCAGGCATCAGTGGAGCCGGCCTATATGAAGAATTAAATTACTACAAGGAACTTGGCAGAAAACTCCATCCCCAAAAGGTCTTCCTCCAGATTGGCGTTTTCAATGATTTCAAAGATGTCACTGAACATGAAGCGACATTTCAGGATTATCTCGCCGAAAAATCATCACTTTATCGTTATCTGACCTATCAACTCGGCCAAAATAATGAGAAGCCTCTTGGAAGATGGATGGAGCCTTTCTTCATCAATCTCCAAGACAATATCGACAACAATATATTATACAAGCCATCATCACAAAAAAAAGAAAAAGACAAGCAGAATTTTAGAAAATGTATAGCTCAATTTAAGGAGGCGATTGAAGCAGACGGGTCAGAGCTAATTCTTATATTGCTTCCTTCAAAAGAGCAGATTTCTTCATCAATGTTGAAAGAAACATTGGCTGCCTGTAATTTAAAAGAGTCAGATATCGACATAATGGCAGCTAATCGTCTTTGTAAAGATATAGCACAGCAAGAAGGCCTGAAACTAATAGATTTGTATATCGACTTTAAGAATACAGATTTTCCTTTTTTCCTTATTGATGAGCATTTGAGCATTTCTGGCCATGAAATCATTGCAAACAGGATTGTGTCCGAATATTCAAGAGAGACTATCCCATATCAATATTTTAGTCTAACCAATCGTAATGAAAGATATCCCTCTTTACTAAGTGATTCCACAACAGTACTTTTCCAATCACAAGACAGCGAAGGCTATTCAATCTGTATAGACAACAAGAATGACCACACCTCTAAAGTACTATTATCTAGCACAAAAGAACTGATTCATCCTTCTATTAGTCCATCAATGGGTAATATGGTATTCACCATAGGTAATCAAGAGAAGCATGAAACTGAAGTCGTGTTGTATAACTTTGAAGAAAACAAACAAGTCACAATTAACGACAAAGGTTGTAGTGCAGCAATACCCATGTTCAATGCTAATGGCACACAAATAGCCTATCCACAATGGAACCAAAAGGACATGTCAACATATATCACTGTTTATGACATTGCTTCTGCAAGAAATATATATTCATTCATTGATGGCGTAGAATGTTGGAGACCAATATTCTCAAAAGACGGCAGTACGATATTCTACATTTGCCGAGAGCGAGAAGATGGCAAATTCATAATAAAATCAAACTCCATCCACGACAAGAAATCAAAAATAGTCTTTAAGGCAGATTATGACATTTGGGATATCGCCCTATCACCTTCAGGAAATCACCTCGCTTTCTCCGGCAATAAGGATAAAAATTGGGATTTGTTTATGATAAACTTGACAAATAGACAGGTAAAACAGATTACCCATACACTAGGCAACGAATGGGATCCTTCTTTTGGCCCAACCGATAACGATTTGTGGTTTGCCGGTGATTTCGGATTCAATAATGGAATCTACCACTTGACAATAGACTAATGAGAGAAAAATATAAATATGCCATTCTGTTAATAAGCCTCGTCTTCTACACGTGGTTTGTAGGATGGTATGTTATTGTTTTGATACTACTCGCATTAGTAGCCATGCTTTCCTGCCATTTATCAAGTAAATGGTCTTTGTATATTCCTATTACAAGCCTAGTTATGGGTTTTGTCATGATGAAATATTTTTTTCATGACAAAACAATCATGCTACCAATCGGATATTCGACTTTTGCATTTAGCAGCATATCATATCTTGTAGATTGTTATAAAAATAAAAGGACAGACAAGAACATAGATGTTTTTTGTTATCTTTTCTTTTTCCCCAAAATGCTCTGCGGTCCGATAGTTCGTTTCTATCCTTTTCATAAACAATTAGATTCATGCAGTATCCCCACAACGAAGGATTTGTACAGGGCGTTCAAAATCAGCACTTACGCTACATTCTGCAAGTTTTGTGTGGCAGATAATCTTGCTTGTTTTACAGCGAGTTTTTCATCTGGGATAAACACATGTTTCAGTTCTATCATCTTTGCTATTCAACTATATCTTGATTTCTACGCCTATTCTAATTTCGCCATTGCATTCGCTATTCTTTTCAGCATAGAATTGCCAATAAGTTTCAATGCGCCATACAAAACAAGTACTTTCAGAATGTTTTGGCACAGATGGAACATTACCATTTCTGAATGGCTGAAAGATTACATATATATCCCTATGGGAGGCAACCGAAATGCCAATAAATTTAGGGTTTCATTAAATATCCTTGTTACGTTTCTTGTAAGTGGTTTGTGGCATGGTGCAACATCATCTTTTATCATTTGGGGAGCATTCCATGGGTTATTTGTTATTATAGAGAGATTCTATATCAATAGAATTCTAAGAACTACACTTTCAAAGATATTATATCAATTTACGGTACTTCTTTTCATTGTGGTACTATGGCAATTGTTTAGACTTGACAACGTGGAGGAAATAATTACATTCATAAACTGCCTATTCATTAAGTCAAAAATTGATTCCACCATGATGGTATATACAATAGCATCAATCATTATACTTTGGATACTGGATAATGAAAAAATTAAGGGTCTTATCTTCTCAGTGAAAGAAAGCAAGCCTTACATAATAAAAGAGGTTAGCCTAGTGTGTATGATGCTGTTCCTAACGCTATTATTACACAGCCAACCTGATGTCAACTTTTTTTATTTCAAGTTTTAAAGGATGGTCATTCTAGGAATTTCTGCATATTATCATGATAGTGCTGCCGCATTGGTAAAAGATGGGGTGATTATAGCAGCAGCCGAAGAAGAAAGGTTTAATAGAGTCAAGCATTTCAATGGGTTCCCGGAATTAGCTTGTCGATTCTGCCTTTCGTATGCATCGCTTACATTAAATGATGTTGACAAGGTTGTTTTCTATGAAAAGCCTTTTCTGAAATTTGAGCGCATACTTAGAACACACATCAATTACGCTCCAAAAACTCTTGGCTCTTTCCTCACTTCAATGCCTATATGGCTGAAGGAAAAACTTGACATGCGCAAAACCATCCAAAAGGAACTCAAACGTGTTTTTGGCATCTCATATAAGAATATTGGATTCTGTTTACACCATCTCTCACACGCAGCGTTGGCAAATTACATTTCTCCATATAACAAATGTGCAATACTTGTGGTTGATGCTGTGGGTGAAGATTCCACCACATCTATATATAAAGTGGAAGACGGACGTTATAAGCTTCTTGAAAGTCAACAGTTCCCGCATTCCTTAGGTTTATTGTATTCAGCCTTCACGTATTACCTAGGTTTTAAAGTCAATTCTGACGAGTACAAGGTGATGGGGCTTGCTCCATATGGAGATAAAGATTCTGCAGAATATAAAAAAATAAGAAATACAATCACAAACAATCTAGTAAATATACATGACGACGGCTGCATTAGTTTAAATGACCGAGAGTTTGCTTTTACTCATAAAAATCGGATGGTGGATGATGAAAGGTGGAAAATTCTATTTGGCATTCCTATGAGAATGCCAAATGGTTTCATAGAAAGAATCCACATGAATATGGCACTTGCCATTCAAGATATTACAGAAGAGGTTCTGAACAAAATGGTAGCACATGCAATCTCAATTACCGGTGAGAAAAAAGTGTGCATCGTTGGTGGTTGTGCTTTGAATTGTGCTGCTATTGGAAAACTTAAAGAACATTTCGGTGTTAACAACATATATGTCCCTTTCGCTCCAGGTGATGACGGAGCTGCTATTGGTTGTGCCATATATGCATGTGGAATTGTCAATAATGGAATGAGTAGCCAATGTAGTCCATACTTAGGTCCTGAGTTTTCCGAAGAGGATATTCAATCCACTATTGAAAGTTATTCGCTAACTTATGAGAAAAAAAGTAACAACAATGAACTCTATTCCATAATATCAAAAGAAATTGCTAACAACAAAATAGTAGGATGGTTTCGAGGAAGAATGGAATTTGGTCCAAGAGCATTGGGGAATAGAAGCATCTTGGCTGACCCAAGAAATCCGGATATGAAAGACATAATCAATTGGAAGATCAAATTTAGGGAATCCTTCAGACCATTTGCACCTATTGTTATGCAAGAGCATGCTAACGAGATTTTCCAAAATATAGATGAATCACCATATATGTCATCGACTTTCTTTCTTAAGCCAGGGGAACAAAGATACCCTGCAATTACCCACATAGATAAGACATCTCGGATTCAAACAGTTTCACATTTTCAGAATCCCCCAATATATGAATTGTTGAAAACATTCTATATACATACTGGATGCCCCATGTTGCTAAACACAAGCTTTAATGTAATGGGGCAACCGATTGTCTGTTCTCCAAAAGATGCCATAGACACTTTTCTTAAAACAGGAATTGACATCTTAGTTATGAATAACTTTATATTACAAAAATCATGACATTCATTAAGGAACTTTTCACTTTCATAAAAGGAACAAGAAAATGGTGGCTCGCACCAATTTTGTTCTTACTACTGATAATAGGACTATTAATCTTTTTTGCAGATTCTACGATTGCTCCTTTCATTTACACGTTATTCTAATATGTCAAAAAAATGAAGAAGATAAAACTCTATATCAAGAAATCTAACATTCTGATAATAAAGATTTTGCTTTCAATGGTATTTTTTATGATCATAATACCTTATCATTTCTTTATCAAAAGGCCAAAGCAAACATGGATAAATCACGATAATGAGCAATTCCCGGATTTACGATATATGTGGTAAGGAATGTTGATGTCATTTGACAAAAAGTATAAATATCCTATTATCTGCCTGTTGTTATTTCATAAAAATTCACTACTTTTGCAGTAAATATCACACAACAACTTTTTTATTATGAGAGTAAACATTTCTAAATCCATCCAAGGTGTACCGTCAACAATAAGTCGGAATTTTACATTCAATACACGTTCTTATGGTATGATGCGAGCCACCATTTATTTGTCTTCCTGTGGTGAATACAGCTTAACGGTTAATGGACTTACATACTCTCAATACGAAGATTCCGCAAAACGAAGTGCCCAGTATAAATCCTCCCTGCTTCAAATCTCTTCCGAAATGCAGAAGGCTATATACGACTATAACGAGTCTTTTGTTCAACTTGCCCAAAGGGCACCAAGACCTATTCATCGCACCGTTATTGAGGAGCAACTCAACCGACTCGTTTTAAAACGCTACAAACGTGATACGTTTAATCTTCCCCAACCGAGCAAATTGGATATTGAGGCTGAATTGAAAGAAGAAGCCCATGCAAAATTCTTCTCTGTTTGGAAAAGCAATACATCACAAATAGATCAATATGTCTCTGATCATATAGAGAATGAATATAACCAAAGAATTGCCAATTGGGATGAACTAAAAGAATATCATGAGTCCATCCAGGACCATTTGGAACAACTGAACAACAAGCAATTTCTAAGTGAATATAATGCTGCGAAAAAAAAGATAGAAGATGAGCTTTATGGTGATGTTGCATTCGTTCAAAAAAAATTCAACGAATTGCCTTCAAAATGTTTTCTGCCATTTGACATATCTTTGGAATGTGATTATGACAAAAAGAATGGAATCATTGATGCTGTTGCATCATTTCCAACATCACCTGACATTCCCATTGTCAAAGTAACAACTTTTGCATCAGGCAAAATAGGCATCAAGGAGAAGCTAAAGAGAGAGGCTGATGCAGACAAGACCAAAACACTCCTTGGACTATCTTATTATCTTGCCGGGCATCTTTTCTCTCTTTCTGTCAATGTCAATATCGTAAGGCTATCATTAAAGATTAGATACCATGCTTATTATTGGGTCGAATTTGATCGTAAATCTTTTACCAAAAATTCACTATATGGTATATCTCCATTACAAGATTTTTTCCAACATCCCAATGTCATCGATTTCAAAAAATCAAATATTGAGCTAATTGCCGAAGATGAATTTAATCTATGTGTAAAGAATGCAATAAAGGTGGCTGACGCATTAGCAGGAAACAATGATTTGACAGTCCTACCTCTAAAAGAAGCTGAAAAAATATGTAAGATAATGGAAGGGGCTGATGACCTAAAGAAAGCCGTGAAAGAAGCAAAGGCCGAACATGCCAACATTGTTGTTGCGAACAAACGGTATCAAGTTATACTGAACGAGTTGAATAGTATTGATAATGACTGAGATTGGGAGCAGAGTAACTTACCAATCGTCTATATTGGCACTATTCTTTACCTTATCCTTAACATCATCCGACATATTTGGAAAGAAGGTCATACCAGTAACTCGCTCTACTTGTTTAATGCTATTGACATAAAGGTCTTTTTTTCGATTGCCATCTGTGTTACGGCATATAAAGCCAATACCTTTAGGATTTTTATCGTTTAGGCAAAGAATTACCTTGAAGAAAGCTTCCGGAACCACGACTTTATTTTCACCTATAACCTCATGCTCCTGACGAAAGAGTATTGGGCCACAAACGACATACACTTCTCCATATTTTTCTGCCCATCTTCTGCATGCAATCTCAATCTGGTTCCACGTGCCCGTATTGAGGTTAGCGTTTTGGGGACAACAGTTCGAATAAAGAAATGACTCATACATAACATCGCTATCCCATTTGCAATCTCCAGCCGGACACATATGCCCACGTGTCCATCCGCTACCTTTATAATCAGAAGAATTCACACGTGGCGATGGCACATCCAAATCCTCATGCCATGCATTTCCAGGCCGTCTTGCTTCGCCATTAATATGTTCAGCGGTAAGGTTCCATGCAACCCAATTGGGTAACTTTGTATCTTTATTGTATGATACAATATAACCTTTCCTATATAGTATTTGCTCAGAAACATCTTTAAGTGGTGAAGGAATATCTATGTTAATAAATTGACCAGTTTGGAAATTTTCTTTACCATCAACTACTGTTGCGTTCATAAAAGAGAACGAATCATTGTTGTCGCTATCAACACTTTTCACTTTTGAACCATTGGTGTTGAAAACAACTAAAATTGCAAGTAGAAGCAACACAATAATTGACAATCGGTATTCTTTCATATTCATTGCAAAGATACGTTATTTAGTTAAATTCGCCTTAAAGTACTCAACATTTATTTAAATTTGTGGTTCTTTCTAAGTTGGATTATTCAAGTTTGAGTCCACTTTAAAAAGTCCGGGCTCCGGGACCATTAGTTAATATTACGGTTCAAACTCACAATTGTTCTTTGACATTCTGCCATCTGGAGAAAATTATGTACCTTTACACCTGAAACCAAGTCATTCGGCAATGTTCAAGAAAAGCAGTACAAACAAGCAGCTCGGTCTGTTCGACAGTCCTTCCGGCCTGATGTGTGACCGTGAGAGCCGCGAGTACGACAACCCTTCGTCGTGGCACAACAAGTTCTTCCGCGAAGTGACCTGCAACATAGACGAGGATGTGTTCCGTCCCTTGTTCGCAGAGGAACGTGAGGACAAGAAGGACGGCCGTCCGACGACCTCCATCCGCATCCTCATAGCCATGAGCATCCTCAAGGAGGGCAGCGGCTGCTGTGACGAGGCCCTTTACGAGAACTGCCGCTTCAACATCCTCTACCGTCGTGCGCTCGGCATGGTGTCCCTTGGCGAGCAGTGCCCGTCGATAGACTCATATTACATGCTCCGCCGCCGCATTGCCAAATACGAGGAGGAGACAGGTGTCGACCTGTTCGACAAGTGCTTCAAGGGCATCACCCGCAAGCAGGCACTGGAATACCGCATCTCGGGAAGGGCAGTCCGCATGGACAGCAAGCTCATATCCAGCAACATCGCCTGGTACTCCCGCTACGAGATCATCCATGAGACGTTCTGCAAGCAAGTCGGGGAATCGGACGTGAAGTCCGTCGGGGACCAACTGATCCGCGAGCAGGTATTGGAGTTCCTTGCCGAGGATGCCCGGAAGACCGTCTACAGGACGGACAGCGAGACGATGGGCAAGCGCCTGCTGACGCTCGGCATCGTCATCGACTACATACTGACCCATGCGCAGCCCGGGGACAAGCCTCTCCTCCGCCGTGTTTTCGACGAGCAGTACGACAAGGCTGAGGACGGAACGGTCTCGGTACGTGAGAAGAAGCGTGTCACTTCCAAGAGCGTGCAGAACCCCAACGACCCCGACGCCGAGTACCGGAGCAAGGCGGGCAAGAAGGTGAAGGGCTATAGCACCAACATCACCGAGACCTGCGACGAGAAGGACAAGCCGAACCTCATCACCAACGTGGACGTGGAAGGCGCCGCGACAGCCGACAACACCTTTGTGGAGTCAGGCGTGAAGGGCACGGAGGAAGTCACCGGCAACAAGGTCGAGACCCTGCACTGCGACGGAGCCTACCAGAGCGAGGACAACCGCGGGTTCGCAGAGGAGAACGACATCGACTTTGTGGCCAACGGCATACAGGGCAAGCCTTCGCGCTTCGACCTTGAACTGACAGACGAGGACACCCTCGAAGTCACCGACAGGCAGACGGGCGAGGTCCTCACCGCCGTCCCCGTGAAGGACGACAAGTGGAAGGTCCAGGTCGAGGGCAAGGACGGCAAGAAGAGCTGGAGGTACTTCGGACGCGACCAGATAGACAAGGCCAAGGTCCGGCGCCAAGTGGAGTCCGTCCCCTTCGACAAGCGGAAGAAACGGAACAACATCGAGGCGACCATCTTCCAGTACTGCTTCCATACGAGGAACAACAAGACCAGATACCGGGGGCTTTTCAAGCACAAGATGCAGGCGATAGCACGCTGTGCATGGATCAATGTGCGCCGACTTCTGCTTTTTGACCTCAAAATGGCTCTCCAGAGAGCATAAAATGTATCAAAGACCACTCTTGCCCCCTTGGAGGGGCTAAATACGAGCCTGAAAGCGACCATATAGGTCTGCGAAGAACGATTTTCGTCATCTCCGGCTCGATATGTTAACGACCAACGCTGGAAAACAAAACCAGTCAGAGGTCTATGTCAAATCAAATTTACGCCACTTTTTCAAGTGGAATCAAGTTTTTGTTTATTTTTGCATGATAAATCAGTGGGAAGATGGAATTACGCAAGAGAATATATAATGTCATTGAACCAAGGAATCATGAAACTGCTCTATCACGAGCATACGATTACCTTATGTTGATAGCTATTGTCATAGGTATCATTCCTTTGATGTTTAGGACACAAGTCAAATTGTTCTGGTATTTTGATATCATATCATGTTTATGTTTCTTATTAGACTATATATTAAGGTGGATAACCAGTGATTATCGTTCAAATGGTTCTACAGGCAAAAGATGGTTTTCTTTCATCATCTATCCCATAACACCAATGGCGATTATCGATATGCTTTCGATATTGCCAACTGTCAATCTGTTAGCTCCATCATTCAAGTTGTTCCGTGTTTCACGATTATTGAAAATCCTTAGGGTGGTAAAAGTCATTCGTTATTTCGAACCTCTAGAAATCATTCTATCTGTTATTTGGAAACAAAGAAAAATCCTTTTGACCGTTCTTTCATTAGCCGTGTTCTATATATTTATTACAGCCATTATTATGTTTAATGGTGAAGAGGATATCAATCCCGAAACAGGCGAGTATCTATTCGACAGCTTTTTTGATGCTTTCTATTGGGCAGCATGTACGCTGACTACTGTTGGTTATGGAGATCTATATCCTATTTCTGATACAGGAAGAGCAATAAGCATTATTTCCTCAATGGTGGGTATAGCAATCATTGCATTGCCATCAGGTATTATAACCGCTGGTTATATGGAGGAACTAAGGTCAAGGAAAAAACGTCAAGGTACCAAAATAGATGATGATTCCTAAATTGCTGGCTACACTTCGTGTATTAACAACAATGGTGGAATCATCATCTTCGGGGTTAAGAAGAACGGCCACTTCTTCTTGAATGACATCAAAAAAAAGCAGATTGAGAAGTATACGAGTGACTTTTTCAACAATATGCACAGCAAGCAGGATGTGAATATGATTAGCTTGCATATCCAAAAATCATTTATATTGGGGACAAACGTTAACAAGGTAATAGATAATGGCAAAGCGTAGAGAAATAAGAAATAGTACCGCAGAATTTCTGATTTTCCAAATAGAAGGGAAGGAACAAGGTATTGAAGTGATGTACGCCAATGAGACTATTTGGTGTACACAAAAGGCGATGGCTGCTCTCTTTGATGTTGGGGTTCCTGCCATTAGCAAGCATCTAAGCAATGTGTTTGAAACTGGGGAACTAATTGAAGAGGCAACTATTTCCAAAATGGAAACAGTTCGGAAAGAGGGAAACAGAGAAGTAAAACGAATGGTGGTGATGTATAAACTTGATGCAATCATCGCTGTTGGCTACCGTGTGAATAGCATCCGCGCCACTCAGTTCCGTCAATGGGCAACGAGCGTGCTAAGGGAGTACGCCATCCGAGGCTATGTGCTTGACAAAAAGCGGATGGAGAACGGGGCGTTTCTTGGTGAGGACTACTTTGAACACCTGCTGGCTGAGATCCGTGAGATTCGTCTTTCGGAACGACGTTTTTACCAGAAACTGACGGATATCTATGCCACAGCCATTGACTACAACCGCGATGCGCCTACTACCCGGCTGTTCTTCAAGATGATGCAGAATAAAATGCACTATGCCGTGCATGGACACACTGCCGCTGAACTGATTGTAGAACGGGCTGACGCCGAGCGAGAACACATGGGGCTGACCTCGTGGGAGAATGCGCCTAACGGGAAAATCGTGAAGACGGATGTTGTCGTCGCCAAGAACTACCTGAAGGAGTTGGAGCTGGCGGACATGGGACAGCTGGTGAATGGTGTGCTCGAGCTGGCCGAGCGTATGGCCAAGCGCCGCATCCCCATGACAATGGAGGACTGGGCGAAGCGGATAGACACCATTCTGGCTGCTGGTGGAAATGAGGTTTTGCAAACGCCAGGGCATGTTACCGCCGAACAGGCGAAGGAACATGCCGAGACGGAGTTTGAGAAATACCGGGTCATACAAGACCGTCTTTTCCAAAGTGATTTCGACAGATTCCTCGGCTCCCTGCCCTTTGAGGATGAACTGACGGAGTAAAATAGCCCAATTGTTGCCAGAAAAGCCTGAGAAGCAAAATGACAAGTTGACCACAAATGACAATAAAAAATCACGTATGACTACGTGGAAACCCCATGGCCTGTGTTCCCGAGGTGTTCCCTACAGGGGATCTTCGTCACTTTTGTTGCAAAATCAGCCATAAATGGATAGTATGACTTTTCTTCTGAGCAGTTC
>Ga0256407_10003364_pt1 | contig 28644 bp, 27 predicted proteins | sample RumenRJG_04DNA_FD_193489 | JGI IMG/M metagenome (GOLD analysis project Ga0256407, IMG submission 193489) | Bovine rumen microbial communities from Lethbridge, Alberta, Canada - RJG_04 | ecosystem: Host-associated > Mammals > Digestive system > Stomach > Rumen | place: Canada: Alberta...
GCTCTGGAGCATCTGTCCCATTGGCTGCAAAAGTACGATAAGTTCTGCGCCATGGTCTGCGCCTGCCGCAAGGCCCAGCGCATCCGCGGCGAGGGCGTGGGCGATATCGAGGGCTATATGTGCATCGGCCTCGGTGATATCGCGGAGTATCTGGTCGAGTCCGGCAAGGACGCGCACTACATCACCCGCGAGGAGGCCATGGAGATCATCGAGCGCGCCGAGCGCAAGGGCTACGTGCACCAGATCACCAACCTCGACGGCCCGGACCGCATCGTCGGCATCTGCAACTGCTCGCCCGGCAGCTGCTACGGCCTGCGCACCTCGCAGCTGTTCAACACGCCGAACATGTCCCGCAGCGCCTACCGCGCCCACGTGGAGGCGGAGAAGTGCGTCGCCTGCGGCAAGTGCGTGGAGGTCTGTCCTGCGGGCGCGGCGCGTCTGGGCCAGAAGCTCTGCCGCGCCGACGGCTCGAAGGTCATGTACCCGATGCACGACCTGCCCGACGACAACGTCTGGGGCGAGGACAAGTGGAACCGTAACTACCGCGACACCAACAAGCTCAACTGCTACGACAGCGGCACATCCCCGTGCAAGACCGCATGTCCGGCGCATCTTGCGGTGCAGGGCTATATCCGCATGGCGGCGGAGGGCCGCTACGAGGAGGCCATCCGCCTCATCCGACAGGACAATCCGTTCCCCGCGGTCTGCGGCGCGGTCTGCAACCGCCGCTGCGAGGAGCGCTGCACCCGCGGCACCATCGACAAGCCCGTCGCCATCGACGAGATCAAGAAGTTCCTCGCCCAGTGGGAGCTGCAAAACCCCGGCGACTACGTGCCCGTCTGCGACAACATGGAGGGCAAGCAGTGGGACGACTACAAGATCGCGGTCATCGGCGCGGGCCCGGCGGGCCTGTCCGCGGCGTACTATCTGCGCCTTGACGGCTATCCCGTCACCGTGTTCGACCGCGAGCAGCGCCCCGGCGGCATGCTGATGAACGGCATCCCCAACTTCCGCCTGGAGAAGAAGGTCATCGAGGGCGAGATCGAGATCATCCGCAAGATGGGCGCGGAGATCCGCTGCGGCGTGGAGGTCGGCAAGGACGTCACGCTCGACGAGCTGCGCGCGCAGGGCTACAAGGCGTTCTTCCTCGCCACCGGCCTTCAGAGCGGCGGCGCGCTGGGCATCCCCGGCGAGGACGCCGAGGGCGTCATGGCGGGCATCGAGTTTGCGCGCAAGGTCAACCAGGACGGCAGCGCGAAGCTGAAGGGCAAGGTCGTCGTCATCGGCGGCGGCAACATCGGCGCGGATATCGCGCGCACCGCCGTCCGCGCGGGCGCGGAGAAGGTGCACCTGTATTGCCTTGAAAGCTATGACGAGATGCCCATGGGCCCCGACGACCGCCGCGAGGTCGAGGAGGACGGCGTCACGATCCATGCCGGCTGGGGCCAGACCGAGATCGTGACGAAGGACGGCAAGTGCGCGGGCATCAAATTCCGCAAGTGCCTGAGCGTCAAGGACGCAGAGGGCCGCTTTGCCCCGAAGTTCGACGACGACGTGGTCGAGGAGCTTGCCTGCTCCACGGTGCTCTACTGCATCGGCCAGAAGCCCGACTGGGGCAAGCTGCTCGACGGCACGAGGGTGGAATTCAACCGCAACGGCACGGTCAAGGCCGATCCTGTCACGCGTCAGACGGCGGAGCCGGACGTCTTTGTCGGCGGCGACGTTTACACCGGCCAGAAGTTCGTCATCGACGCCATCGCCGCGGGGCGCGAGGGCGCGGTGTCCATCAACCGTTTCGTACATCCCGGCCAGTCGCTGACCATCGGCCGCGACCTGCGCACGTTCATCGAGCTGGATCGCGACGATATCCGCGTCGAGAGCTATGACAACGCCCAGCGCCAGATGCCCGGCATGAAGCCCGGCGAGGCCGCGGCGACCTTCGACGACCTGCGGCTCCCGCTGACCGAGGAGCAGGTGAAGAAGGAGGCCAACCGCTGCCTCAAGTGCGGCGCGACGACGGTGGATCTCAACCAGTGCATCGGCTGCGGCCTTTGCACCACGCGCTGCCAGTTCGACGCCATCCATCTCACCCGCGACATCCCGCAGGCCAGTGAGATGCACACGGCGGAGGAGATGATGAAGATCGTCGCTCCCTACGCTGCGAAGCGCGCCATCCGGATCGCGAAAAAGAAGCTCACCGGCAAGTCGGATTATCCGACCATGCAATGAGCGCCGTACGACACGCATAAAAATGAAACGCCGGAGCGGCTCTGCCGCTCCGGCGTTTTGCCGTTTTACGGGTTTTGGCGGCTTTTTAACGAAAAGCGCGGCGTCCTTTCCTTGGCCTTGACGTGCGGGCCGGGAAACTGTTCAGCGGCAAGGAGGGCCGGATGGTGCTGCTGCGCTGGGTGATCTGCGCGGCGGGCGGCGGCGTCGCGCTGGCCGTGGGCGGCGAGCTGGCGCCGGAGGGGGACAAGCAGCTCCGCTGGCGCGCCGCACACCCCATTGAGGCGTCGGATTACGCGGTGCACGGCATGGTATTCTACCGCCCGGAGCGCCTGTCGCCGCGCCTGCCGCGTCCCCGGCTGCGCCGGCGGACGGGCTGACGGAGGAGGTCAAGGTCGCGATCCTGCTGGCGCTGATGCAGGAGCCGGGCTTCCGCATGGAGAACGTGACGGATATCAACATCCGAAAGGTATGAGCAGAGGGCGGCGGAGAGCCGCCCTCTTTTCACAATCTTGACATATTCTTAACAATATGTATGATATAATCTCTACTTAGATGTAAGGGGGGGCAGTCCGGTGAACGATGGAAAAAAATCGCGGCGTACCCTGCGCGACGCGCTGCTGACGGCGGCGGTGCTTGCCGCGGCGGTCAGCCTGTGCGCCGCGATGGGACGGCTGAGCGAGGGCGACGCCTATGTCGGCTTTCTGTTCGTGCTGGCGGTCGCCATCGTGTCGCGCTTTACCGAGGGCTACTTCTGGGGCATTTTCAGCTCGTTCTTCGGCGTGGTCTGCGTCAACTATGTATTCACCTACCCCTATTGGGAGTTCAACTTTACCATGACCGGCTACCCGCTGACATTCGTGACGCTGCTGGCGGTGGCGCTGATGGTCAGCACGATGACCACGCAGATCAAGCGGCAGGAGCGGCTACGGCTGGAAAGCGAGCGCGAGACCATGCGCGCCGACCTGCTGCGGGCGATGTCCCACGACATCCGCACGCCGCTGACCTCCATCGTCGGCAATACGGCGGCGGTGCTGGAAAACGAGAGCACGCTCACGGAGGAGCAGCGCCGCGCGCTGCTGCGGGACGTGAACGAGGACGCGCAGTGGCTGATCCGCATGGTGGAGAATATCCTTTCCATCACGCGCATCCGCGGCGGCGCGGACCGGATCGCGACCGAGCTGGAGGCGGCGGAGGAGATCGCCGGCGAGGCGGTGCGCAAGTTCTCCAAGCGCTTCCCGGGGGTCGCCGTATCCGTTGAGGTGCCGGAGGAGGTGCTGATGGTGCCGATGGACGCGACGCTGATCGAGCAGGTCATCATGAACCTGCTGGAAAACGCCGTCATCCACGGCGAAGCGCGCACGATCCGGCTCGGCGTTGAGCGCGATGGCGCGAGCGTGCGCTTCTCGGTCGCCGACGACGGCCGGGGCATCGCGCCGGAGAAGCTGGACACGCTGTTCGACGCCGCGGCGGCTCCGACGGCAAGAAGAATATGGGCATCGGACTTTCCGTCTGCCGCACCATCGTCAAGGCCCACGGCGGCTCCATGACGGCGGCAAACCGGGAAGGCGGCGGCGCCTGCTTTACCTTTACGCTCCCCATGAAGGAGGAATCCGGGCATGAAACTGAAGGATAAGGTGCTCATCATCGAGGACGAGCAGAGCATCAGCAATTTTATTTCGACGATCCTCACGGCCAACGGCTTTGACACGCTCATCGCCTCGGGCGGGGAAGAGGCGATGTCGATGATCACGTCCCACTGCCCCGATCTCATCATCCTTGACCTGGGACTGCCGGATATGGACGGCATGGACATCCTGCGCGACGTGCGCTCGTGGTCCAATCTGCCGGTCATCGTCGTCTCGGCGCGAACGCACGAGCGCGATAAGGTCGCGGCGCTGGACATGGGCGCGGACGACTATATCGAAAAGCCCTTCGGCACCAGCGAGCTGCTGGCCCGCATCCGCACGGCGATCCGCCATACGCGCACGCCGCTGCTGAACGGCGACATTGCGCAGTCAGGCAAATTCAGCGTCGGCGAGCTGACCATTGACTACGACAAGCACCATGTGCTGATGCGGGGCGAGGACGTGCACCTCACCCTCAACGAGTTCAAGATCGTGGCGCTGCTGGGCAAGTACGCCGGCAAGGTGCTGACCTACGACTATATGATCCGCGAGATCTGGGGCCCGAAGGCCAAGGCGGACAATCAGATCCTGCGCGTCAACATGGCAAATATCCGCCGGAAAATCGAGAAAAACCCCGCCGCGCCGGAGTATATCTTCACCGAGATCGGCGTGGGCTATCGCATGAGGGACGAGGAAGACTGATGTATCGAAGCAGATTACGGAACAAGCTGGACGAGGCGATCGCCGCGGTGCTGCCCATCGTGGCGATCGTGCTGATCCTGTCGCTGACGATCGCGCCGATGACGAGCAGCGTGCTGCTGGCATTTCTGCTGGGCGGCGCGCTGCTGGTGTTCGGCATGATGTTCTTTACGCTGGGCGCCGAGCTTGCCATGGAACCCATGGGCGGGCAGGTAGGCGCCAAGATCACGCAGACGCGAAAGCTCTGGATCATCCTGCCCACCGGCTTCCTGCTCGGCGCGCTGATCACGATTTCGGAGCCGGACCTGCAGGTGCTGGCGGGACAGGTGCAGTCCATCCCGGGCAACGTGCTGATCTTCTCTGTCGCGGGCGGCGTGGGCTTGTTTTTGACGCTGGCGCTGCTGCGTATGCTGCTGGGCGTCAAGCTGCGCACGCTGCTGCTGGTGTTCTACGCGGCGGTGCTCCTCCTCTCGTTTGTCGCGCCGGCGGACTTCCTCGCCGTGGCGTTTGACGCCGGCGGCGTCACAACGGGGCCGATGACGGTGCCGTTCATCCTTGCCTTCGGCGTCGGCATGGCGGGCATCCGCAGCGACCGCAAGGCGCAGGACGACAGCTTCGGCCTCATCGCGCTCTGCTCCGTCGGGCCGGTGCTGGCGGTGCTGGTGCTGAGCCTCATCTACCGCGCGGACGGCGCGGACTATACCGCCGTCGTCGCGCCGGAGTTCACCGACTCCGTCGAGCTGCGGACGCTGTTCACCGACGCGGTGCCGACCTATTTCGGCGAGATCGCCCGCGCGCTGCTGCCGATCATGGCGTTCTTCGGCGTTTTTCAGGTGACGGGCCTGCACCTCGGCAAAAAGACGCTGCTGCGCATCGGCGTGGGGCTGCTCTATACATACGTCGGCCTGGTGCTGTTCCTCACGGGCGTGAACGTCGGCTTCATGCCGGCGGGCACCTACCTCGGCAAGACGCTGGCGGGGCTTCCGTACCGGGCCGTCGTGATCCCCGTCGGCATGCTGATCGGCTACTTCATCGTCAAGGCGGAGCCGGCGGTCTACGTGCTGATGAAGCAGGTCGAGGAGCTGACCAGCGGCGCGGTCACGGGCAAAGCGCTCCAGCGCAGCCTCTCCGTCGGCGTGTCGGTTTCCATCGGGCTTGCGATGTTCCGCGTGCTCACAGGGCTCTCGATCCTGTATTTCATCGTCCCCGGCTATCTGCTGGCGCTGGGGCTGAGCTTTTTCGTGCCGGACATCTTCACGGCCATCGCCTTCGACTCCGGCGGCGTCGCCTCCGGCCCGATGACGGCCACGTTCCTGCTGCCGCTGGCGACGGGCGCGACGCTGGCCGTCGGCGGCAATGTGGTGACGGACGCCTTCGGCGTGGTCGCCATGGTCGCCATGACGCCGCTGATCGCCATTCAGCTGCTGGGCCTCGGCTATCGCCTGCGCGAAAAGCGCGGCAGACAGGCCGCGGTCGATACGGCGAGCATCGAGCAGAAGCTCGACTGGCTGGACGACTACGAGATCATTGCGCTGTGAGAGGGGGAGTAGCCGATGTCTGAACTGTATCTGCTCACGACCATCGCCGAGCGCCGGCTGCTGCCGAAGTTCGTCTCGCTCTACCAGGAGCGGAATATCGCCGCGAGCTTTATCACGCTGGGGCACGGCACGGTCTCCGGCGAGACGGCCGCCTATTTTCTGGACCGGTCGGAGAAGGCGGTGATCTTCTCTCTCGTCACAAGGGAGACGTGGCGGGACGCGAAGCGCGCGCTGCGCCAGCAGCTCCGGATCGACGTGCCGGGCGTCGGCGTGGCGTTCACCGTGCCGATGAGCAGCATCGGCGGCCGCCGGGAACTGGCGTTCTTGACCGAAGGACAGAATTTTACAAGGGGTGAGGAGAGCACTATGAAGGGAACGGATCGCGAGCTGATCGTCGTCATCAGCAATCAGGGCTTCAACGAGACGGTCATGGACGCCGCGCGCGGCGCGGGCGCCTACGGCGGCACCGTCGTCCACGCCCGCGGCACGGGCATGGAGCGCGCGGAAAAGTTCCTCGGCATCTCGCTGGCCTCCGAGAAGGACATGATCTTCATCGTCGTCAAAACCGAGCAGCGCGACCACATTATGCAGGCCGTCATGATGAAAGCGGGCATGGAGACGCCGGCGAAGGCGATCGCGTTCTCGCTGCCGGTGGCGGATACCGCGGGCCTGCGGCTGTTCGAGGAGGACGAAGAGGAAGCGCCGAAGCCGGCGGACACAGAGACGGCCGACGAAAAATAGAAATCAGCATAGAATAAGACTATATTAAAAACTAAGTCTATAATCTGGATCATAAAAAAGAGCGACAAACGCCGCTCTTTTTGCTATATTTATCATTTTTTGCACGAAATCAGATCCTCGCGACGCCGCTCCGGCGCGCCGCCTCGGCGACGGCTTTCGCCACCGCGGGACCGACCCGAGGATCGAAGGCTTTGGGGATGATGTAGTCCGCGCTCAGCTCGTCGTCGGCAATGAGGCCGGCCAGCGCCTGCGCCGCCGCCATCTTCATCTCCTCGTTGATGTCGCTCGCGCGCACGTCAAACGTGCCGCGGAACACGCCGGGGAAGGCGAGCACGTTGTTGATCTGGTTGGGATAGTCGCTGCGGCCCGTGGAGACGACCTTTGCGCCGCCGGCCTTCGCGTCGTCGGGGAAGATCTCCGGCGTGGGGTTCGCGCAGGCGAACACGATCGCGTCGCGGTTCATGGTTTTGACCATCTCGGTGGTCAGCGTGCCGGGGGCGGAGACGCCGATGAACACGTCCGCGCCGCGGATGACGTCGGCAAGCGTGCCTTTCTCCATGCCGCGGTTGGTGACCTTCGCCATCTCCTCCTTGATCCAGTTGAGTCCCTCGCGGCCCTCGTAGATCGCGCCCTTGCGGTCGGTCATGACGATGTCGGTGAAGCCCGCCGAGAGCAGCAGTTTTGTGATGGAGATCGCCGCCGCGCCCGCGCCGGAGGTCACGACCTTGACGCCCTCCTTGCGCTTGCCCACGACCTTGAGCGCGTTGGTGAGCCCTGCCAGCGTGATGATGGCGGTGCCGTGCTGGTCGTCGTGGAAGATGGGGATGTCGCACTTTTCCTTGAGCTTGCGCTCGATCTCAAAGCAGCGCGGCGCGGCAATGTCCTCTAAGTTGATGCCGCCGAAGGAGCCGGAGATGTTGTAGACCGTCTCGACAAATTCGTCCACGTCCTTGGTCTTGACGCAGAGGGGGAACGCGTCCACGCCGGCAAAGTTCTTGAAGAGCACGCACTTGCCCTCCATGACCGGCATGCCGGCCTCGGGCCCGATGTCGCCGAGTCCCAGCACAGCGCTGCCGTCGGTGATGACGGCGCAGAGGTTGTGGCGGCGCGTCAGCTCGTAGCTCTTGCTGATATCCTTCTGGATCTCCAGACAGGGCTGCGCCACGCCGGGCGTGTAGGCGAGGGACAGATCGTCCTTTGTGTCGGTTTTGACGGTGGACACGACCTCGATCTTGCCCTTCCACTCGCCGTGCAGGCGAAGAGATTCCTTTGCATAGTCCATGGGTGCTGAAAGCCTTCCTTCCAATAGGTTATCCCTCAAAGGGGAACTTGTAATCGAGATGGAACTTGTCGCGCAGGCCGATCAGCTCCCGCTGGATGCTCTCGCCCACGGGAACGCCCTTGTCCTTGCGCTCCTGCCACGCGAGCCACTCCTTCTCGCCGGCCGTGTAGATGCGCTCCGCGCCGGGGGCCTTTTCGGACTCGCGCAGACCGCGCAGAATGTCGCCGCTGGTCTTTTTAAAGGTGTCGAGCCCCATGAAGAATTCCGGATTGATGACGAAAAAGAAGTGCCCGAGACGGTACATTCGGTTGTTTCCGTTCTCATCCTTGCCGCTCAGCGCCTTCATGAACGGGCCGCCCGCGAGCGCCGCGGAAAGGATCTCGACGATGGTGGTGAAGCCGTAGCCCTTGTAGCCGCCGGTCTCCTCGCCCAGCCCGCCGAGGGAGAGCAGGGCGCAGTTGCCCTTGCGCATCTCGCGCAGGATCTCGCCGGAGTCCGTCATGGTGCCGCCGTCCCTGGTGACGACCAGACCCGCGGGCGTCGGCTTGCCGCTTCGCTCGTAGAACTCGATCTTGCCGTTCTGCACAATGCTGGTCGCGCAGTCAAAGTTGAACGGGAACGCCTCGTCCGTCGGCATGGTGAAGGTCAGCGGGTTGGTGCCCATCATCGGCTCCACACCGAAGGTCGGCGCGACGGAGGGGCGGGCGTTGGTGCCGGTGATGCCGATCATCCCGGCCTTCTCCGCCATGCCGGTCCAGTAGCCCGCGATGCCGTAGTGGGTGGAGTTGTAGATCGCGCCGCCGGCCATGCCGAACTTCGACGCCTTGTCGATCAGCATCTCCATCATCTTATGGCTGGCCACCATGCCCATGCCGTTGTTGGCGTCCATCACCACGGTGGTGGGGGTGTCCTTGACCACGTCGAGCTTGGTCACCGGCAGGAGCGTGCCGTTCTCAATGCGGTCGAGATAGATGGGCTTGAAGCGGTTGCAGCCGTGGCTCTCGATGCCGCGGCGATCGCTCTCCAGCAGCACGTCCGCGCAGATGGCGGCGTCCTCCGCGGGGACGCCGTATTTCTGGAACACGTCGATCATGAACGCGTTCATCATTTCCCAGGAAACATAGGGTCTGGTCTCCATGCGGTCCTCCTTTGGGGTAAAAGTGTAAAACTACCCATAATTCAAATAAATTCCAAGATAAATAATTGATAAGTCTATATAAATATAGACTTATCAATTATTTTGAAGGCTTGTCGCTGTTGAGCCAGGCAACAAATTCCTCCAGCGGCAGCTTGCCCGCGCTGCACGCGTCGCGCTTGGCGCGCGCCTCCACAGACCAGGCGGTGAACTCCTCGCGCGTCATGAGCCCATAGCGGATGCGGGCGTTGTGCGTCTTGTAGGAGCGCTTGTACTCGCGCACCGCGGGGTCCTCCATCTTGCGCTGCTCATAGAGCCGCAGGGAGCCCATCTCGCGGCAGGTCTTGGTCGAGTTTTCGATAAGGCGGTCGCAGTACTCAAGCTTTGTATGTCCGCGGGTGGCAAAGTGCCGGCCGCAGTACTTGCATTTGCGCAGGTGGATGTTCTCCTGCAAGTACCGATAAAGAATAAATTCGGAGAACGCGTCGGGGTCTTCGGTCTCCAGCACCTCCGTGATGAGGGCGGACGAGTCGTTCCGCTGATCCTCCTCGAGGAATTCATCGTAGGGGAAGACGCCGCTGACGCCCTTGTTCATGGCCAGATACTGCACGGAATCAAAGGCAAAAGAGGGGTAGGACGCCTCGCCGTACTCCTGTTGCAGCGCAAAGTAGCGCGCGGCGACATTCTGCTCCTCGCCCACGCCGAAGACCTGATCCGAGAGGTCGCGCAGGTAGGCCTGCAGTCCGCGGTAGTATTCCATCTGCTCGTTGCAGTCGTTCAGAGAGATGAACTCGCCGGTGGACTGGGTGAGGTGCATCCGCTCCAGCGTGGCGGCAAAGGGCGCGAAGAACGCGCTCTGATCCAGCCAGTAGAGCGTGCAATAGAATATGGTATTGAACCCCTTCTTGACAAAGCGCCCCTCGTTGATCTGCTCGATGTGCTCCTGAAGACGCGCGGAGAGCTGATCCCAGACCGAGAGATCGGCCGCCAGAAAGTCGCCCAGAGCGGTACCGGTCGAATACTCCTTATGATATAGGACCGACACGGCGCCGGACCCGTCCTCGGCCAAGGTTCGAATTTCAAAGCATTCCGTATCCCCGTCCATATAGACCGCGGTCCAGATCCGCCCGTGAGGGGCGGGGGGCGTCTGATTCATCGGCATAGGTCCATCCTCCTGCTTGTAGACTTATTAATATTATAGTAGCAGAAAGAGGAAACGCTGTCAAGCGAAAAAGCGTCGAAAAAGAGACTGAACACACCGCCCGTTCCGTGCGTAAGGTACAATCCGGCGCCGCCGTTCTCCCATGGGTGAGCGGCGGCGCGAAATCATAATGCGTCAATGAATGTTAAGAACGCGTTAAGAAAAGAGCGGCATGATCCGGACGAGCTTTTAACCGCCGAAATAGTAGACTCTGCACTCGTAGGGCTTGGTGATAAATCCGTTTCCGTCCAGCTGAGAGCCGTAGTTGGAAAGCATCAGTCTACCGCGAATCATTTCAAACCCTTGCGGCGCCTCAAATTTGACCGGTCTTTCCACGAAGGAGCAAATGACGAGGAGTTTTTCGCCCTGCCATTCCCGCGAATACACATACAAACTTCCGGAAAATGGTTTGCGGTCGACATAACTTCCTTCGCGCACCACGCTAAGTCCTTTCCGCAGCCGGATCGCCTCCCGATAGAAGTTCAAAAGGGAATTCGGATCGTTTTCCTGATCCGCCACGTTGATGGAACGATAGTTTTCGTTGACATGGAACCATGGAGTGCCCGTGGTGAAGCCGGCGTTCTCTTCCGCGCTCCATTGCATCGGCGTGCGGGCGGAATCGCGGGATGATCTGTGACACCACTTCAATCTGAGTCTATCCGGCAGAAAATCAGCCAGAAAATTTTCATAGTGCCAGCGCGTTTGCACGTCCTCATAGTCTATTGCCCTGCCGGGGCGCCAGTTCGTCATCCCGATCTCCTGCCCCTGATAGACGAACGGGGTCCCCTGTTGGAACAGGTAGGCGCACGCCAGCGCCTTGCCGCTCTCGACGCGATACTTCTCGCTGCCGTAGCGGGAGATGACGCGCGGGTGGTCGTGGTTTTCGAGGTAGAGCATGTTCCACGCCCTGCCGCGCAGCTTCGTTTGCCATTGGCCGAAGGCCCGCTTCAGCCGGCGCAGGGAGAAGGGCAGCGGCAGGTAGTCCGTCAGGACGCAGTCCGCGCCCATGCACTGGAACTGGATCATGGTATCGAGCTGCCCCTCCGCCTCGTCGATGTAGTCCAGAGCCCGTCCGGGCGACACCAGCGGCGCTTCGCCGATGGTAAAGGTATCGTGATCCTTCAGCTCCTGCTGGAACTCCCGCAGGTAATCGTGGACGCGAGGCCCGTGGTTATAATGGAAAATGCCCCGCACCACCGGCATCAGATAGTCGTTGGGCAGGCCGTCCCGCTTGGAAATGAAGGTGATGACGTCCTCGCGGAAGCCGTCCACGCCCTGCTCCAGCCAGAATCGCAGGATCTTCCGGACCTCCTCGCGCACCAGCGGGTTATCCATGTTGAGATCGGGCTGCTTGACGGCGAACAGGTGCAGGTAGTACTCCTGCCGCACCTCGTCCCACTGCCAGGCCTTGCCCTCAAACTGGCTGTCCCAGTTGTTCGGCAGCTTTCCGCCGGGCAGCGCCGGCCGCCAGATATAATAATCGGTATAGGGCGCGATGCGCCGACGGGACTTCTGGAACCACTCGTGCTCGTCGCTGGTGTGGTTCACGACGAGGTCCATGATGACCTTCATGCCGCGCTCATGCGACCCGTCCAGGACCTTTTTGAACGCCTCCATGCCGCCGTACAGCGCGTCGATGTCCATGTAGTCCGAGATGTCGTAGCCGCAGTCGGCGCCCGGCGAGGGATAGAGCGGCGAGAACCAGATGCCGTCGCAGCCCAGCGACTGAATGTAATCCAGCTTTTCATAGACGCCGATCAGATCGCCGAACCCGTCGCCGTTCCCGTCGTAAAAGCTTCTCGGCCAGATCTGATAGAATACCCTGTCCTTGTACCAACGCGTGTGCTCCACTGTGATCCCTCCAAAACCGCTTTTTGTTTCAGCATAGCACGATTCGACCCGCCTCGCAAGAAGCCCGCGCCGATATTCGGCGCGGGCAAGATTTGGATTATACAGTTTGTAATCAAATATGCGGCCTGTAATCGGGGCGTCCCTGCCATCAGGCGTGGATGCGCGTGCCGGTTTTGCCCGCGATGCCGTCCTTGGCCTTTTCCAGCAGCGTGATGAGGGCGGTGCGCCCGGGCTTCGACTCGGCGAACTTGACCGCGGCTTCCACCTTCGGCAGCATGGAGCCGGGGGCGAACTGCCCTTCCGCGATGTAGCGGCGCGCGTCCTCCGGCGTCAGCTCGTCGAGACCGCGCTGATCGGGCTTGCCGAAGTTGACGGCGACCTGCTCCACCGCGGTGAGGATAATGAGCATGTCGGCGTCGAGCTGCTCGGCGAGGCACTCGGAGGCAAAGTCCTTGTCAATGACGGCCGGCACGCCCTTGAGGTGGTACCGGTCCGCCCAAACGACGGGAATGCCGCCGCCGCCCGCGGCGATGACCGCGTGCTTCTTCTCCAGCAGCGCCTCGACCGTGTGGACCTCGATGATCTCGGTGGGCTTCGGACTGGCCACGACCTGCCGCCAGCCGCGGCCCGCGTCCTCGGCCACGTCGATGCCCTTTTCGGCGGCAAGCTTCTTGGCCTCCGCCTCGGTCATAAACGCGCCGATGGGCTTGGTGGGGTGCCGGAAGGCGGGGTCCTTCGGGTCGACGGCGACCTGCGTGAGCACGGTCGCGATGTGCATGCCCGTGCCGCGCCGGTCGAGCTCCTCGCCGATGAGGTTTTGCAGGTCGTAGCCGATGTACCCCTGCGACATGGCGACACACATGGAAAGCGGCATCACGTCGCGGCTCTCGTCCTCGCGGCGATAGGCGGCGAAGGCATTCTGGATCATGCCGACCTGCGGGCCGTTGCCGTGGGCGATGACCAGCTCATAGCCCTCCTCGATCAAGTCGGCGATGGCTTTCGCCGTAACGTTGACGGCGTCCATCTGCTCATGCAGGTTCTTGCCCAGCGCGTTGCCGCCGAGCGCGATGACGATTCTCTTTGCCATGGGAAGCCTCCTAAAAATTTTTTTGCTGTTCAAACTAATAATAAGCGGTTGCGCGGCTTTTTGCAATATGCTAAAATAGCAAAGTTATTGAAATATTCTTGGTGAAATGAACGGAAAACGCGCCGCCGCGCGCGTTTGCACAGGGAGGAAATACAACATGAACATGATCCAGAGCGCGAAGGACCAGATCGCCGCGCTGACGAAAAAGGCGTATGAAGCCGCGGCGGCCGAGGGCCTGCTGCCGGCGGGCGTGGAGACGCCGGTTCCGGTGGAGATCCCCAAGGATACGTCCAACGGCGACTATACGACCACCTTCTGCCTCGCCGCCGCCAAGGCGATGAAAAAGAGCCCCCGCGAGGTGGCGCAGCTGCTTGTCGGCCAGATGCGTCTGGACGATACCTATTTTACAAGCGTGGAGATCGCGGGACCGGGCTTCCTCAACTTCCGTCTCGGCGACAAGTGGTACGCGGACGTGCTGTCCGCCGTGGAAGCCGAGGGCGGGAGCTGCGGCCGCAGCGATGCGCTGCGGGGACAGAAGATCATGGTGGAGTTCGTCTCCGCCAACCCCACCGGCCCGATGCACATGGGCAACGCCCGCGGCGGCGTCCTCGGCGACACGCTGGCCGCCGTGCTGGACCGGAACGGCGCAACGGTGGAGCGTGAGTTTTATGTAAATGACGCGGGCAACCAGATCGAGAAGTTTGCCAAGAGCATCGAAGCGCGCTACTTCCAGATCATTCAAGGCGAGGGCGCGGTGGAGTTTCCGGAGGACGGCTACCACGGCGACGATATCCGCGAGCTGGCGCAGGCGTTCTACGAGGAGCACGGAGATAGTTATGTAAACTTAAGTGTCGAGCAGCGTCACGCGGATATGGCGCGCTTCGGGCTGGACCGCAACCTGCCGAAGATGAAGGCGGACCTCGAGCGCTACGGGATCCGGTTTGACACATGGTTCTATGAATCCTCGCTCCATGAGAGCGGCTATGTTGCCGACACGGTCAAGGCGCTGACCGACGCGGGCTGGACGTACGAGCAGGACGGCGCGCTGTGGCTCAGGACCGCGGACATCATCCGCGACAATCTGGTCAAGGCTGGGAAGAAGCGCGAGGACGTGGAAAAGCTCGACCTCAAGGACGACGTGCTGCGCCGCGCCAACGGGTTCTACACCTACTTTGCCGCCGATATCGCCTACCACCGCAACAAGTTTGCCGTGCGCGGCTTTGACCGGGTCATCAACATCTGGGGCGCCGACCACCACGGACACGTGGCGCGGCTCAAGGGCTCGCTGGACGCGCTGGGTCTGGACGGAAGCAGCCGGCTCGACATCGTGCTGATGCAGCTCGTCAAGCTGGTGCGCGACGGCGAGACCGTGCGCATGTCCAAGCGCACGGGCAAGGCGATCTCGCTTTCCGACCTGCTGGACGAGATCCCCATCGACGCCTGCCGCTGGTTCTTCAACACCAAGCCCGACACGCAGATGGAGTTCGACCTCGGCCTCGCCGTCCGCGAGGACAGCGAGAATCCGGTCTACTACGTCCAGTACGCCCACGCCCGCATTTGCAGCCTGCTCAAGGCGCTGGCGGACGAGGGGATCGCCGCAGCCAAGGCGGCGGAAGTTGACATAACACTCTGCACAAGCGAACAGGAGCGGGAGCTGCTCAAGGCGCTCTCCCGTTTTCCGGAGGAGATCCGCATGGCGGCGCGGGACTACGACCCCAGCTACATCAACCGCTATCTGGTGGAGCTGGCGGGGACGTTCCACCGCTTCTACAACGCCTGCCGCATCAAAGGCGAGGCGGCGGACGTCGCTGCCGCGCGGCTGGGGCTCGCGGAGGCGACGCGTCGGGTGATCGCGAACGGGCTGGAGATCCTGGGCGTCACCGCACCGGAGAAAATGTAAAAAGAGCATGAAAACCCGCAGGGCAGCCGCCCTGCGGGTTTTTGCGCTATTGTTGTTCTGCGGTTTGACGGGAAGCCCGCAGCACTTCTTCCAAAAACGCGCTTGCCTCTGCCGTTCCTCCGCAGGAACGGAAGCTGTCGGATATTTTGCCTGCGTTCTCTTTGTAGCGCTGCTCGTATAAAACGCTTTTCAGAGATTGCAGGATATCCTCATCGGAGATGGAGTTCAACCGGATGCCGGCGCCAAGCTCCTCCACTCTGCTTGCGACGGCGCCCTGCTCCGGGGTTTGCGGAAACAGCACCAGCGGGACCTTATAATACAGCCCTTCGGAAGCGGAATTCATGCCGCAGTGCGTAATAAACGCGTCGGCGATCGACAGCACCGCCATTTGATCGACGGACGCATAGATTTGAATGTTGTCCGGCAAGCGGTCAAAGCGCTCTGTGTTGGCGCCCATGGAGATGATGACCTGCCAGTCTGTCGCGCCCAATGCGTGGATGCAATTTCGATAGAACGCCTTGTTTTGATTCACGGTCCCCATGGAAATATACACGGTTTTCTCCGCCGTTTTGCGAAAAGGCTCCCGAATGGGGCGGATGGAGGGTCCGATAAAATGATATCGGTCAGAAAAAGTATCGGAACAGGGCTGAAAATACTTTGACGTGTACACGATGGTGTTGGTGTCGTTGTCGTTTTGAACGATATCCAGCAGACTCCTGACCGGGTAACCCTTATCTCTGAGCCGGCGTATCTGCTTGTTCATGCGAGGCATGGCAAGCAGCATCTTTGCGATCTCCCGGGGGCTTTCCTTCATATACTTTGCCGAATAGCGGTTGAAGGCAAATGTCGTCGTAGATGACACATAGGGGAGCCCGTGCTTCATCGCCGCCAGCTTGCCCCAGAAGGCGACAGAATCCGAAACGATCAAATCCGGCTCGATCTCGCCGATCTTTTTCGTCGTCATTTCATCGAGCGCCAGCGTGGAAGACACAAGAAGCTCCGTCGCAAAGACCTTATCCTTCCCGACGCGATCCGCGTTTTCCTTGTCCTCCATTTCAAAGTCATATCCATCGCACCCAATGAATACGGCGCCCGCCTGCTCGATCTTCTCCCGAAACATCTCAAAGGAGAAATAGAAGACACGGTGTCCTGCGAGCGTCAGTTCCCGAACCACGGCAAGCGTCGGATTGGTGTGCCCGTGCGCCGGGATACAGAACCAAGCGATTTTCATGGGGCTTCGGCACCGTCCTTTTCCTCAAAAATCGCTGCGAACAAGCCGGAGAACGCCTCCTTCGGCGGTATGGCGATCCCGCGCTGATCGTCGCCGAGCAGCAGCAGCGTATCTCCCGGCTTGATCCCGAATATTTCGCGGGCCTGCTTCGGTATGCCGATTTGCCCTTTTTCTCCGACCGTGGCAGTCCATGCGTATTTTCCTTTCGGCGCTTTCATATGCTCACCCCGTTAGTATGAATTGTATAACTAATCATACCACAAGCCGACAGGCGTGTCAACAAAAAAAGCACTCCGCGGAAAGCGGAGTGCTATGGGAAAACCTTTTTGTCTTACAGCCCCGGGATGCCCAGACCGCCGAGGCCGAGGCTGCTGGTGAGCGCGTTCATGCTGGCGCTCATGGCCTCGTCCGCCTGACGCAGCGCCTCGTTGACCGCCGAGATCACGAGGTCCTGCAGCATCTCCACGTCGTCGGGATCGACGGTTTCGGGCTTGATGGTCAGCGCCGTCAGCTCCTTCTTGCCGTTGACCGTGGCACTGACCGCGCCGCCGCCGACGCTGGCCGAGAAGCTCTTTTCCTCCACTTCCTGTTGACGCTGCGCCATATCCTCCTGCATCTTGGCGATCTGCTGCTGCATGGCAGCCTGACGCGCGGACATGCCGCCGCCGTTGGAGAATCCGCGCCGCGCGCTGTAACCCTTTGCCATTGTGTCGTCCTCCTGTTATTTCACGGTAAAACCGCCGAATTTTTCGCCGATTTGGAAAAGATCCTGCATCTTGTCGTGCGCCTGCCCCTCCGGCTCGCCGATGACGAAGCGTACCGCGATCTCGCGTCCGACCGCTTGCGCGGTGACCTCCGAGAGCACGGCGATCACGGCCGGCGTATCCAGGCGCGACTTTTGCAGCTCCGACGGGCAGTAGACCGTCAGCGTGCCGCCCGATACGCGCCCGCTCACGAGGTTGAGGAACGCCCGCTTGTCCGGCGTGAGGCGATTCTTGTACTCGTCCAGCAAGCGGACAAATACGTCGCCGTCGTCCGCCGCGCTGTCCGAACCCGCCGCAGGAGCGGAAAGCTTGTCCGGAGAGGCCGCAGGGGCGGGCTGCGGCTGCGCTTCCGGGGCCGGTTCCGTCGGCGCGGCGGGAGCGAGCGCCTCGCCGTACGGCGGCGGCCCGTCCTCCTCGGGCGGCTCTTCCCACGGGGGAGCGTCCTCTGCCGGGGCGGCGGCCTCGACCTCCTCCGTCATCTGCGCCGCCGGACTGCTGCGGAACGCCGCGCCCGCGGCCAGCTGCTCCTCGATGCGCGCAATGCGCGCGTTCAGCGCGTTCAGGTCTCCGGAGAGCCCCTCGTCGCAGAGCCGGAGCAGACACAGCTCCGCGTCTGTGCGGCGGTTGACGCTGCTTTGCAGCGCCGCGCCGCTCTCCTGGAGTACGGTGCATATCTGGATCAGACGCGCGGGCGTCGCGCTTTTTTGCAGCATGGAGAGCGTCTTGCCGTCGTAGCCGCCGCTGAGCAGCGCCGCGCCGCCCTCCGGCGCGGTGACCGAGATCAGCAGGTCGCGCGCCAGCGTCGACAGCTCGCCCAGCACCGCGCCCACGTCCTTGCCGCCGGCGTAGAGCTTGTGGAGCAGCAGCAGCGCGGCCTTTGCGTCGCGCCGGAGCAGCAGATCCATCATCTGCGCGGTCTGCACGTTCCCGGCGAGGCCCAGCGTGTCCAGGACCGCCTGCGCGTCGATGGCGCCGCCGGTGGCCGCGCACTGGTCGAGAAGGCTCAGCGCGTCGCGCAGCGCGCCGTCGGACAGCCGTGCCAGCAGCTCCGCGCCCTCGGGCTTCAGGTCGATGTTCTCCTGCTTCGCCACATATTCGAGCCGCGCCTCGATATCCCGCGGCAGGATGCGGCGGAACGCGAAGCGCTGGCAGCGGGAGAGGATCGTCGGCAGCACCTTGTGCAGCTCGGTGGTGGCGAGGATGAACATCAGATGCTCCGGCGGCTCTTCCAGGATCTTCAGCAGCGCGTTGAACGCCGCGGTGGAGAGCATGTGCACCTCGTCGATGATGTAGACGCGCTTTTTGACCTGCGCGGGGGAGTAGACCGCCTCGTCCCGCAGCGCGCGCACGCTGTCGACGCCGTTGTTGGACGCGGCGTCCAGCTCCGTCACGTCAAGAAAAGCGCCCGAGTCGATGCCGCGGCAGGACGGGCACTCATTGCAGGGGTCGCCGTCCTGCGGGTTTTCGCAGTTGACGGCTTTGGCGAGGATCTTGGCGCAGGTGGTCTTGCCCGTGCCCCGCGTGCCGGTGAACAGATACGCGTGCGAGAGCCGCCCCTTGGCGACCTGGCGCCGGAGCGTGGCGGTGATATGCTCCTGCCCGACGACGTCGGAGAAGGTTTTGGGCCGCCATTTGCGGTAAAGCGCTTGATACACGCGATCCCTCCTTACAGGGCGAACGCCGCCGACCTGCGGCGCTTCGCCGTGGAAACAACAGAAATTGCTCCTCCGCGTACAGCCGCGGGACCGGCGCCCTTGCGGCACATGGACGGTCCCGCTTAATGCTGCTCGGTTCCCCGCCTGACATGGTTCACGGGCGACCATTGCGCAAGACCGGTCTCGCAGCTGTATGCGGAGGAGCTTAATTATTTTATAATACGAAAGCCAAATGTGCAACAAGAATTTTTGACTTTTTTCAAAATCAGGACTTTACAAACCGGAAAATCTGTGGTATGGTACTTGGGCTGAAATGATTTCGGCAAGCGCATATGGGCCTGTAGCTCAGTTGGGAGCGCGAGAGGAACACAACATCGCCTAAGAACGCCTCCAAAAAGTTGCAGAAATGTCCGATAATCACAAAAATTTCATAAGGGCCTGTAGCTCAGTTGGGAGAGCGTACGGTTCGCATCCGTAAGGTCGTGGGTTCGAATCCCTTCAGGTCCACCACTGGAATCACCCGAAATTATTACGATTTCGGGTGATTCTTTTTTATTATCACTGCATTTTCTCCGAAATAGTTCAAGTTGCAGAGCGACCGAAAAAGTTTTCCCTTATTTTTTCCCTTATGAAGCATTTTCAGCTTGAAACCGCCTGAATAAACGCCTCCATGCGCGCCGCGCTCGCCTGCTGCATCTGCGGCGTCACATGGCCGTAGACGTCAAGCGTAAACGCGGCTGTGGCGTGTCCGAGATTTCCCTGCACGGTCTTGATGTCGTCGCCGGACTGAAGCGCGGCAACGGCATAGCTATGCCGCAAATCATGCAGTCTGGCATGGGGGAGACCAATCGCCTTGACGATCTTTTTGTAATTGTCATAGACCGTATGAGGTGAAATCCGTTCTCCAATCTCATTGCAGAAGACAAAGCCGTTGTCATGCCACAAGGTCCCCGCCATCAATCGTGCCTCATTTTGCTGCGAGCGATGCTTGCGGAGCAGGTTGACAATGGTAGGCGCCGCCAGGATAGTACGGCTTTTGCCGTTCTTTGTGGACACCAGCTTCCATTCGCCGGGGTGTCCCGGCACATTTTGAAGCTGCTTGTTGATCCGAATTATTCCTTTATCAAGATTGACGCAATCCCAGGTTAAACCGCAGGCTTCGCCTCGCCGTATACCCGTAAAGAGCATGACAAGGAAGATGGCTTCATACTTGTTGCCCTTGATGGCATTTGTAAACTCAGCGATGTCATTGGCGTCCAGCGGCACGATCTCCTTGCGCTCAACACGAGGCAACTCGCAAGCATCGGTGGGATTGAAGCGGATATAGCCGATTTTGACAGCCTGTTGTAGTGCGCGGTGGAGAACACCGTGAATATTTTTGATCGTTTTTGCGGACAGCGGTGCGGCGTTCTCGTATACGATTTTGCCATTCTTACGGATGGCCTTACCGTCTTTGCCGTGCTTGGGCACCATCATACCCTCTCTTGCGAGACTGTTATAGAAGCCTTGAATCGTATGGGGATGCAGCGCATCCAGCCGTATTGCGCCAAGCGCGGGATTGATGTGGTTTTTGATGCTCGTGGAATAGCTGAGAACGGTATGCGGTTTGACTGATACGAGATAATCCCGCTCCCAGATTTCCAGCCACTCGCGCAGCGTCATTTTGCAAGGCTCAATGTACTGATTCGTATCAACTTCGCTGGTGGCCTTACGCAGCTTCTCCGCCACTTCCTTCTGTGTCTTGCCCGTGACGGACTTCTGGATCTGCTTGCCTGTACCCGGATCGAAGCCGGTCGTGTATCTGGCTTCCCAATAGGTGTATTCTTTTCCGTTGCGTTTCACGGTTTTCTTCCGGATCGTGCCGGCACCGGAAGCGCCTTTTGTATTTTTCGCGTTGCTTTTGCCGCGCGGCATAGTCAAAACCTCCTTTCACGCCGCACGGCAGGAATCATGTCTCCATGATACCCGCCGTGCGACACATTTGCAAATGTGGAATCTTTTATTTTACCTTGAAAGGTATTCCGCGACGGCCTCCTTGGGCACGCGGATATTTCTTCCGACGCGGATGCTGCGGATCTGACCGCTTCGCACCAGCTCATACGCCGTGTTGCGCCCAATGCAGAGCACGGGCATCAGGTCCTCGACCTTCATCACGAGCGGAAGGTCGTTGATCGAACAATACTTCTTATCATCCATCGCGGCCCTCCTTATCTCGCGTCGCCACGGTCATGGGGCTTCTTCTGAGGACGGAAGTTCTCCTGCACCATGCCCATGATCTCGGATTGCATCTTCTTCGGCGTGTAATCGTCCGGGAAATACGGACGCAGCCGATCCATCGGCAGCGAGAGCCGCTCGCGCTGGTTCGGCTTCTCCTCCGCCATGATCTCCTCGATGCCGCTCTCGGTGAGGGCAAAGAGCCGTTCGTCGCACATCCTGTGCATCCGCACCGCCTGAGAATAGGACGGCGTGGCGTCATACAGCTCAATCGTGTCAACGAGGTGCTTCTGCAAACGCTCCGGCAGGAACGAAAGCTCAACACCCACCGAGAACGCAATGCGCTTCGTGTCCACCATGTCCAGCAGCGCGGGGATGAGATGGGTCAGACGGATATAGCGGAGAACCTGATTTTTACTGTCGCCGCTTTCCTTGCCAATCAGCTCGACGGTCAGCAACTTCTCCCCGAGTTGGGGAGAAGCTGCTCCTTGATGGGCGAGCGCGTCGCGCTTCAGCTTGTAGGCAAACGCCTTTTCGCTCGGCAGGATGTGCTCGCGGTGGAGATTGCTGTCCACCAGCTCGATGGCCGCCGCGTCCCGGTCCACGGCATGAATAAAGGCGGGGACGGTATCCATCCCTGCCTTCTGTGCGGCGTGGAGTCTCCGGTGACCGGAGATCACCTCATATTCATCGGTCGCGCCCTCCAGCGGGCGAACGATCAGCGGTGACATCACGCCGTGTTCCCGGATGCTCTCGGCAAGAGCGTCCATTTCCTCGTTGTCCAGCACCTTGTAGGGATGCCCCTCAAAAGCGTGGAGTCTGGACACTTCAATATTGATATAGTCTTTCATCTTGAACGATTCCTTTCTTTCTGGAGCGCGTGTTTTTCCATCTGGCGCTCGGATTTCAGTATTTCATAGTAGCGCCGCCACATTTCTCCGATCCGCCTGAAGGTATTGAGGGTTTCACGCAGCGGCGCGAGCTGATCGGTGGTCGCAGCAATCTTTCGCTTGTTTTCCTCCTCGACCTCCCTGGGCTTGGGACGGCGGAGCTGGTTTCGGCAAAGCTGCCTTTCGTGCTCCAGCTCCTTGATCTTCGTCTCGGTTTTTGCGATGAAATGAGACAAATCCTCCGGCGTGTGGATGTTGTTTTCCGCCATCAGTCGACACGCGGCGTCGAGCCGGTCGAGGTTTTCAACCTCTTTGCGCATGGACGGCGAGAGCGGGCGGAAGGATACCTCACCCTCCTGCTCGGCGCGCGTCAGCTTCACCATCTGCAAGATGATGAAAAAGACCACGTCCACCATGACGGTCACGGTGTCGTCGGAGTGCTCGATCTCGTAGTCCAGCCTCTTTTCCAGCTCCAACAGCGGAAACCGCTTCGGGCGGTAGGGCAGATGGCTGTTCCAGTTCCAAAGCGCGTCATTGTCGTACAGGTTGGCGACGAGCTTCGCTTCGATGACTTCGGCGGTGAAGCCGAGCCGGTCAAGGCGGATGCCGCGCTCCCAGTCCGGCGCTTTCACCGTGCCGCGTTGCCAGTCATATTGGTAGCCCTTTGATCGGAGCTGAGCGATCACCTGGTCAAAGCCCAAGGCGTAGCGCATACTGTCCTCGATGTCCCGCCTGAGCATGGCGCGGTGCGTCAGCTTGCCTTGCTTCTCCGCCCAATACGCGCCGCGACTCTTCCCGCCGAAGAACGTTGCGTTCTCCAAAACAGAGAGCTGACGTTCCCGGCAGATGCGGTCGGAGATCTCGCGCAGACGGATATGGTCGCGGATGTGGTTCTGAAACTTCTTGCCGTCCCTGTAGGAAACGGCGTTGACCACCATGTGATTGTGTATCGTACCCGTGTTCAGATGCGTCGTGACAAGCACCTGGAAGCGATCGCCCCACATCTGCTTCGCGGTCTCGATGCCGATGCGGTGCGCCTCCTCTGGCGTGACCTCGCCGGGCTTGAAGCTCTGATACCCGTGATAGGCGACGATCTTGCCTTTCAGCCCGAAACGCTTCTGCACCGCCGCCATGTCCTCGTAAGCGTGCTCCGCTGTGCAGTGGACGCCGGTGACGAAAAGCCGCCGGTCGGTTTTATCGTCGTTCTCCGCATAGCGAAGTACCTGGGCGAGATCGTCGTCCAGGTACTTCGGGTTTGTGGTCTTATCGGGATTGTCGGCGTAGGCAATGACCGCGCCGAGCGAGCTGCGCACGGGCCAGAAGCCGGTAGTTGCCATTACCCGTCCCTCCCCGGCGAGATCACCGCCTCGCGCAGGGTGTCGAGCACTTCGAGCACGGCGGCGCTGTTGTCAGCGGTCCGCGCGGCGTCGAGCTTGTCGCAAAGCTCATAGAAGGCGTCGGGCGGGATCGCGCGGGGTTCGTAGCCGAGACACCGTTGACGGGCGTATTCGGAGAGTTCCAGACCGCATCTCTTGGCGAAGCGGAGGACTCTCTCTTTTTCGGCAGGTGTCACACGGAGCGCGATCCGCGCGGTCTTGTTATCATTCATTATAAATTTCAACCTCTCTTTCATGCAGTGGATTGGGGGCGCAGCCCCCAAAGAACGAGCCGCCCATCGGCGGCTCTGAACCGGAGTTTGTCGAACAAACTCCCTGCTGGTTATACCATAAGACACCACCCCCGAAGGGCAAGGATAGTTCGTTCTGGTGGTGTCGCGGGCTTTTTATCGGCGGTCGGATGGTTCCGAGCGTTCTCCTTTTCTGATGGCACCTGCACGGTGCCATCAGCAGGGCAGGCATCCGGAAAAGGCACCGTGGCGGTGCCATCAGAAGAATTCATCGAGCGCGGCCAGCGCCGCCGCCTGATTCGCCTCCTGCTCCTCCGGCGTCAACTCGGTCAAGCCGACGACGCTTGCTTCAACCGGCTGAGAAACAGCAAGTGGGATGCTTTGCAGCTCATCACGGATGGCCTGTCGGACCGTTTCAACCAGTCCTGCGGCATCCACGCCGCCGTTCATGCGAGCGGCAATTGCCTCGATGACAAAGCGGTTCCGGGAGCCGCGCTTCATGCCCTGCAAAAACTCGGCGGCCTGCCGCTCTGCTTCGTTTCTCGTGTCAAAGCGGACGTTGAATCGGTAGTCGGTCATCATGCTTTCCCCGCCTTGATCTGGAGCTCTGCCAGATACTCATAGCCCTTGGCGGCGGCGCAGATGTCGTCCACGAACTTCACACGCTCGGCGTTGAAGCTGTAGAAGTGCTTCACGAGACAGCCGCCTCCGCCCGTGATGTAGAGCATCATGGTGCCCTCGTCGTACCCGTGATCCCGCAGCCGATGGAAGATCTCCGCCACATATCCGGCTGCGGCGGTGCGGACAATGGCGAGATCGTCTTCGCTGATGCTCGCCGTGCCGGTGCGGAACACCTCGTCGATGATGGCGTCGTTCAGCTCACGATGCGTCTGACGCATGAAAGCCTCGCGCACATCGACCGTGCACTGATGGACGCCGAACTTTTCCGTGAACATCTTCCCGGACTGAGGCTTGCCGTTCACAACGTAGAGCACGTTCATGGTGCCGTTGCCGATGTCGGCGATCAGGTTCAGCCCCCTGAGCTTGGCCGCAAAGGGCGCGATTGCCGCGTAGCCCTGCGGATAGACCTTCACGCCGGCGATGCGGATGTGGTAGTCCACCTTTCTGTAGGTGAAGCTGACCTCCTCGTTCCGGCTGAGATAGGCTGCAAGCGCCTCCTTCTGTCCAGCGGTCCAGGTCAGCGGCAGACCCACCGCAAGAAAGACGTTCGCCTTCGTCAACTGCTCGTCCGCGAGCTCTCTGGCAATGGCGGCGAGCGTCAGGAGATAGTAGTCGTCATCCAGAACCTTGTCTGCCCGGAACTCCTTGTGCCCCTCGCCGATCAGGTAGTAGCGTCCCTCATAGACCAGCATATCGGCGGTGAACAGCGGTTCGGCGTCGAAGCCGCTGATGCCGGTCGGGAAGCAGTGGTTTGCGGTTTTGATGTTCCCATAGCCGTGATCCACGGCAATGATCTTGATTCCGTTCATATCCTTCATTACAATTCCTCCGTTTCATTTTGCTTGATGATCGTTTCGTACAGCTCCTTTTCAGCCGGTAACACGTTTTCACGCAAATGCCGGCAGTAGATGGCGCTGGAGCAAATGAGCTGCACACAGGTTTGCGCTTCGCCATCGTCCAGAAGCAGGCAGTTCCCGTCCGAGCAGTTGCAGCAGCCGCTTCGCACTAACTGTCGGACAGGCTCGACCTGCTCCGGTTTGATCTTCCATCTCATGGGCAGACCTCCCTTCGTGATTTCGGACAGCAGCAAAGCCGTCGGGACCATCCCCGGCGGCCTTTTCGCTGCCTTCTACTCTCTTAATACGTTGAAATCACGGTTTTCAATGGAATCGCGCAACAAGGTAAAATCAGAAAGCGCAACAACGAGAAATCGTTGATATTAAGCGGTTCTTGTGATATGATGGATTTTGATATACGAAATCGCAGCGCATTTATCTCAAAATTTTCTGAAATTTCTTTTTCGGTACGGTTTATCGGACAAGCCCTATGTTAGACTGGACGGTGGAGCATGAAAAAATTGTTTGCAAACGGCATTTTTACGGCGGACTATCGGGACGGCTGCGTCTATCTCGGAGGCAAAAAGTATCCCGCCGGGTACTTCGTTCTGCAATTCCTGAACCAATACTACGTCAACGATACGGCGGCTCGGATCGCGGTGTTCTCCGATGCGATCACTTACAACATCCGGCGACAACTCCGCTGCGGGTATCTGAACATTGAGGAATACGAAAAGACTGGGCGCAACACGCTGGAAAGCCTGAAGGCGCTGCCGGCGCTTCGACCGTTTGATACGCTGGACGTGGACGCAATGCGAAAGCAGGTGACGGAGCTGTTCACGGAAGAGAACGGCGAACGTATCTGCGAATACTTTCGCAGCCGTGGCAAGATCAGCGAGATTGACCAGAACCTGGTGGGCATCGGTGTCATGGGCTGGCGCTGTGACCTTTCGCATGTTGAGGAAATGGAGGCGCTGCTGTCAGAGATCAACGCCATCCTTGCCTTTTTTGACACGCTGAGCGAGGACATGACGGACGCGCTGAAGAAGCTCCGCGCTTTTATTTCCCGGCTCGATGAGGCGGAGCGTCTGGACGAGAAGCATCTGCTGCCCATCGCGCTGGACGTATTCGGCTCGGTGCCGTTCCCGCTGACGGAGGAGTATGTCGGGCTGAAAAAGAACAAGCGCAGCACTGAGGAAACGGTGGCGCGGCGTCTCCGCTTCGACCGGTACTACAGCTTTATCCTGACGGACTTCTTCGAGGGTCTGCACCACGGGCACTATCCGCGCCGCTGCCCGGTCTGTAAGAGCTATTTCCTGATGCAGAGCGCGCGGCGGACGATCTACTGCTCCGGGATGTCGCCCTATGAGGTGCGCGGAAAGCGACTGACCTGCCGTGCCTACGCCGCCTACGTCCACCGCAAGGAGCTGGCGGAGGGCGATCCGGTCACGGACATTTACAATCGCCGGTGCAGCGTGATCCGCGCGGAGCTCAGTCGGGACACGATCACGCCGGAGTTTGCGGCGAAGGCGAAGGCACTGGCGTTGGAGCACAAGCAGCGGGCACAATTCGACCACGAATACGCGCTCACGCAGTACGGAAAGGACATGGAGCGCGAAAAGCTCTATCACGACGCAGAACACTGACTGAGAGGAGGCGACGGCGGTGCAGGAAATAAATACTTACAAGCTGTATCAGCTCGATCCGGCACCGCAGACACGGACGCCGCAGGAGTGCATCGAGCGGTATCTGGAAACCGGAGACGCCGGGTTCTTCGCGCAGTTCCTGCACTGGCATGAGCCGGAGATCAACAGGAAAGCGAAGAAGTTTGAGCGGCAATACGCCGTGCAGGGGCACTTCCCGGACTTGAAGCAAGCCTGTGTGCAAGGCTTGTTGGAGGCGCTGGACGGTTACGAAAAAGAAAAAGGCCCGTTCATCCCATACGCGGAGCGTACGGTCGAACGGGCCATGCATGATTATATCAGGACGATGCGGACAGGCTGCTCCGTTCCGAGCGATACGGAGTATTACCTGCTGAGAAAAGCGATGCGGCTGTTTGCGGAGCACGGCGAAAAGACGGACGACGAGACCGTTGCCGCGATTGCCGACGCCATCCACCGCGAGCCGAAGACGACGCTGGAGATGATCCAGAGCGGGATGCAGAATATGCGCGTCCTTGAACTCGACCGCGAAACCGGCGACGAGGACGACGAGCCAGTGGAGATCGGCAGCCTGATCGACGAGCCGAGCGCGCTGTTCTTTCAGGCGTATCAGATGGACGCGCTGTACGATGCGTTCCGGGGGCTGGACCACAAGGAGCGCGAAATGCTGGCGCGGCACTACGGCTTCTGCCCGGAGTGCTTCAGCGTCAAGGACAAGGACGGCAGGCCGCTCCCGAAAGAGACTTACGAGGATATTATGCTTGATTTCGGGCTCTCCTCGCCGGACACCGTGGAGAAAACGTGCAAGCGGGCGTTGGAGAAGATAAGGAAAGCAATAAAATGAGAAGCAAAACGGGCCTGGGTCGATCAAAACAACCCAAGCCCATATTCTTCTTATGGTTCCAAATTGCTTTCTTCAAACAATGGAGAATCGAAAAAATCGCTGATGTTGATTTCAAATCCTTGACACATCTCATGGATAATACGCAGCTTGACGGAATCGTAGGAACAGTTGATGACATTGCCGATGGTCGATTTGGGAACGCCGCTTTTCATGTATAACTGATACTGCGTCATGCCCCGCTCGTTCAAAAGCTCGGTTAGTCGCGCGCTGATCGCCTCATTCAACTGCATTTCATCACCACTCGTTCCTGTAGCTGTACCATAATTATAGGTGAGCGTTTAGAAAATTAGTCCCTGTAGCTGTACTAATTAGGCTTTTTGTGATAGTCTGGCTACAGGAGGTGAGAGCAGCATGATCTGCTTCTTCATCGGTCACCGCAATGCACCCGAGACGCTGCGCACGTTGCTGGAAAATGCGGTAGAACAGCATATTGCCGAGTATGGAGTGATGGAGTTTGTTGTCGGGCACTATGGGCGATTTGACTATATGGCGGCGGGGGCTGTTAGGACAGCAAAAAAGCGCCACCCGGAGGTGACGCTTACGTTGCTTCTGCCATATTATCCGTTTTTGCACGACACATCCGATTATGACCGGACCTATTATCCGGAAGGTTTGGAAACCGTGCCGAAGCCCTATGCCATCATTCGGGCAAATCAGTATATGGTACGGAATAGCGACTTCTTAATTTGCTATGACCGGAGATACCCGGGAAACACAAGGGACATTGTGGATATGGCGCTACGCCGGGAAGCAAACGGATTGATGCGGGTTACCAATCTGGCTGAAGGCCTCGAACCACGAAAACGTAGTTGACCGATTGCAAAATATAGGGGAAACGTGTATAATATGTAAAATAGGTGTAGTAGGCCTTTGCTTCGACAAACGAGCCGAAC
>Ga0256407_10003366_pt1 | contig 28642 bp, 23 predicted proteins | sample RumenRJG_04DNA_FD_193489 | JGI IMG/M metagenome (GOLD analysis project Ga0256407, IMG submission 193489) | Bovine rumen microbial communities from Lethbridge, Alberta, Canada - RJG_04 | ecosystem: Host-associated > Mammals > Digestive system > Stomach > Rumen | place: Canada: Alberta...
TGCCCAACATTGAGCATTACGTCCACAAATATAGAATTATTGAAAGTCATGCGTTTTTGAAGGAAAATCTATATAAGATTGCACAAAACTGGCAATTTGTGCCAATTTGATTGGCATAATTCCTATGGTGATTGGAAAGTGCCAAAACGTTTATCTCGACAACTTGAAATGCGAAATATCGCTTATTGTATTAACCTTTTAATTTTAAAATTTGGTTATTGCAATAAGTTTGCCATGGCAAGAGGCTAGCTCTTGAGTGGTAGGGCTGTTGTATTGATTAAAATGTTATTTGTTATTTGTTATTTGTTACTTTAAGCCATATTTATTTTGGACTGCATAGGAAGACGGTGTAAGATGATGAAGTACAGGATTAATTACTAATTTATTTAATACTTATATATAATATATATATTATATATAAGTATTGTATCTTTCTCTGCATTTTTCAAATTCGCTTAAAATAACAAGTAACAAGTAACAAAGTAACAAATCGAGTATCGAAGTGACGAATGTATGCTCTCTAATTCATGCATTTTAATTTATTGCAAAATTAAGGCAAAAATTAGGGGTCGAAAAAGTCGGATTTTGGCACTTTTATTTGCAGGAGTTATGAATTATTCGTACCTTTGCATTGTCAAAAGGAACGATGGAATTTGAGCGCAGGGCACCAAAAATTATCTTTCAGGCCTGAGAAAATTTACTGCCTGCCCAGAGCGTAAAAAAGAAGTCGAGAATGGAGACAAACTAGAAACATTAAACATTAAAAATTAAAAATTAAATTTATTTACAAACTAATTTAAAACTAAACTAAGAGGAGATTAAGCTATGACAATGAAAGTGAAAGCAATTGAGAAGAAGCTGAAGTTTACGAAAGACCCGAACGACCCCGGCGTTTACCGCTACGTGATGCAGCCCGAACAGTATTCGAGTCTGACCCAGGCAAAGGTCATCAAGGAAGCTGCCCTGCGCAGCGGTGTGAATCAGGGCGTGATGAAGGCCTGCTGGGATGCAGCCGGTGAGGTGATCAAGGCATGGGCTACGGAAGGCCACTCGGTGGCTCTGCCCGGACTGGGCTCGATGCGCTTCGGACTGCGAAGCAAGGCTGTGGAGAACGTGAACGACGTGAAGACGAGTCTGATATCGAGCCGTCGCATCATCTTCACTCCCAGCGTGGACCTGAAGGACGAGCTGGCGAACGCCGCCATCCAGATTACCTGTATCGACCGCAACGGCAAGGAGGTGAAGCGCGTGACCAGCGATGACAGCGGAGACGTGGAGGATAATGACAGCCTCACCCCCAGCCCCTCTCCAACGGGCGAGGGGAGTGGAAACTCAGGAGGCGGTAATTCCGGAGGCGGAAACGGCGACGGCGAGCTGGACGAAAATTAAAGAGTTTGCCCGAAAGGGCAACTCTTTAAATTGAGTAATTGAGAAAATGAGAAAATGAGAAATTGGGAAGTATGAAACGAGAAACTTGGAAGACGGTGATACAGGTGGTGATATCCATCTTGACAGCGGCACTGACCGCAATGGGAACGACTAGCTGCATGGGCATTATGATGTAAGATGTCTGATGTAAGATGTAAGATGTAAGAACAATGAAGGGGATGTGTCAAATGCACATTCCCTTCATTCCATCTCTTGCGGAGAGAACAGGATTCGAAAAAAGCTTCGAGTATTTCCTCGAAGCTTTGAATCCTTTTCGCGGAGAGAACAGGATTCGAACCTGCGAACCGGTTTTGCCGGTTACACGCTTTCCAGGCGTGCCTCTTCAACCACTCGAGCACCTCTCCAATTGTAAAGCGGATGCAAAGGTACAATAATTAATTGACAATTGACAATTGACAATTGATAATTATGATTTGTTAACTATATTCCAAAGACACGGGCTACATTCTCATTGGTTCGTTCGCAAATCTCGTCTTCACTGACACCAAAGGCCTCGGCTAAACGGGTAATGACATGACGGACGAAAGCCGACTCGTTGCGCTGTCCACGCATGGGGACTGGTGCCATATAGGGAGCATCGGTCTCAAGCACCAAGCGGTTTAATGGGACGACGGCAGCCAGCGTTTCAGGCAGATGTGACTTCTTAAAGGTCAGCACGCCACCAATGCCCAGCACAAACTGGGGAAACTCCAACAGTTGGCGTGCCTCCTGTTCGTTACCCGTAAAGCAGTGGAACACGCCGCCAACCAGGTCTTTCGCGTACTTCTTGATGATGGCCACCATCTCGTTTTGTGCCTTCCTACAATGAATCATCAGAGGCAGCTGCAACTCAACAGCCCAACGCACCTGCTCCTCAAAAGCCTCCAGCTGTTCCTGCTCAAACTCACGGCTCCAATAGTAGTCAAGACCGATTTCGCCAATAGCAATGCATTTGCTAATTGACAATTGACAATTGATAATTGATAATTGCTCTTTCCAGTCGGCACGAACCTCCTCGGGATGCAGACCCAGCATGGGATAGCAATAGTCGGGATATTGGGCACAGACGTCGAGGACGGTATGGCACGACTTGACATCGATGGCAGGCAGAAAGATAGCCTTACAACCAGCCTCGCGGGCTCGCTGAACGACGGCATCGCGATCCTGCGCAAATTCCTCGCCATCCAAATGGCAATGAGTGTCTATATAGTTGATAGTTGACAATTGAGAATTGACAATTGAGAATTATGATTACTTATTGCGATGGAGGAGTTCGTCCATATAGGCGCTGAGGGCTTGCTTGTTTTCCTCAGGCACATTGACTTCGCTGAGGGTCTGGCGGGCAAGGTCGAAGTAATAGTTTATCTTGTCCTCGCAGAGCTGACGGATGCCTATCTCGTCGTAGAGTCGTGTTACCTCAGCCACTTTCACCTCACGATTGAACGTCTTGGCATTAATCCAACGCGACAGGTCGGCACGCTGTTTCGTATTAGCACGGTTGAAGGCGTTGATCAACATGTATGTCTTCTTGTTGCTGACAATATCGCCACCAATAGCCTTACCAAAAACCTTGGGGTCACCATAGACGTCGAGCAGGTCGTCCTGCAACTGGAAGGCCAAGCCAATCTGTTCACCCAGACGATAGAGACGCTCGGCATCAACTTGCGGCGCATCGGCCAAGATAGCACCCATCTTCAGTGCACATGCCAGCAGCACAGACGTCTTAAGGCGTATCATCTCGATATATTCGTCCTCCGTCACGTCGTTGCGCGTCTCGAACGTCATGTCGTACTCCTGTCCCTCACCAATTTCAAGTGCCGTAACGGTGAAGAGGTCGAGCACCTGCTGCAGTTTTTCGGCAGGCACCTGCGCCACACGCTGGTAAGCCAGCACAAGCATCGAGTCGCCCGAAAGAATGGCCTTGTTGGCATTCCAGCGGCGATGTACGGTTTCGTGACCACGACGTACATCGGCATTGTCCATGAGGTCGTCGTGCAGTAGCGTGTAGTTATGATAGGTTTCCAAACCAATGGCAGGCATCAGGATGTCTTCAGGCTGTTCACGCCACAGGTTGTAGCCCAAGAGAGCCAGTACGGGACGGATGCGCTTGCCACCGATGGCAAGTACATACTGGACGGGTTCATAGAGCGATGCGGGCTTACGGTCGTAAGGCAGACTCGCCAGGAAGTCGTTGACCTTTTTCAGGATTTCGTCGGATGAGAGTTGTTTCATAAATATATTGTTTTCGATATTTCGTTATTTCGATATTTCGTTATTTCGAGGTTATAATTTAAACACGATGGGAATGCTGACCTTGGTGCGGCAGGGCTGGTCGTTCTGTATGCCCGGTTCCCAATTGGGCATTTTGTTCAACACGCGCAGTGCCTCACGATCACATTCGGGCGACAACGATTTGGTAATGCTGATGCCTGTGATGCGACCATCCTTCTCGACATAGAAGACAGCCACCACCTTGCCTTGTGTCTTACGATTGCGGGCTGCGGCAGGATACTGCAGGTTACGCGTGAGCCACTTCATGAATTCGACGGCTCCGCCAGGATATTTGGGCAAGTCCTCAACGATATGGAAGTTCAAGGGATTGTTGGGGTCGACATTCAGTGCTGCCAACGCCTTGTCGTCCTCCTCCTGCAACTCTGCCAACAACTGCTCGTCGTCATCGCCCTCGCCTTCGCCAATGGTTTCCGTGTCGTCGGGTTGCAATTCCACCTGGTCGTCCACCACATGCAACTGCTCAGCCTTGGGAGCCTCCTGTTTTTCCTCAACACGCGAGGTCAGTTCCTCGTTAGACATAGGCACCAGCTCGCTTTCGTGCATCAGTTCGTCAAGGTCGATGGGGGAAATATCGTCACCAGAATCAGTGCTGTTCCACTCCAAAGCCACATAGAAAAGGGACAAAACAAAGATAAGCCCCAGGAGAAAGCCTGTGGTACGGCGCTGGTCGACATCGGCCCGTTGAGTCTTCTTTTGTTCCATATCCTGTGCAATAAAACGCGCAATGCTACGTTTATTTATTGTGCCTCGCCAATTTTTTGGCAAAGGTACGAATAAAATAAGAATTAAGAATTAAGAATTAAGAATAAATTAGTATCTTTGCAGAGATTTTAAGAAAATTAGATGAAAAAAAGTGTTTTTGTCGTTATATTCGTCCTCTCAGCACTCTTAACAATGGCACAGGAGAGTCAGGAAGTGTACAGCTTCCTGCGACTGCCCGTCAGTGCCCATGTGGCAGCACTGGGAGGCGACAACATCACGATTAACGACGACGACCCTACCCTCATATTCCATAATCCTGCCCTGATAGCTGGTGTGACGGACAAGAGTCTGAACCTGAACTACATGACCTACATGGAGGGCTGCAAGACGGCCTCTGCCTCGTTCATACGGGCATGGAAGGAACGCGCCACCTGGGGCTTATCGGCCCAGTATATGGACTATGGCAAGATGAAGCAGACCACGGCTGCAAACATTGAGCAGGGTGACTTCTCAGCCAAGGACATTGCGCTGGCAGGCACGTTTACTTATCTGCTGGGCAACAACTTCAGCGGAGGTATTACGGCACGCTTCATTTCGTCGACCATCGGCAGCTACTCGTCGGCAGCTGTGGCCGTAGATTTAGGTGCAAACTACCTGAACGAAGAGACGGGATGGTCGCTGTCGGCAGTGGCCAAGAACTTAGGTGGACAAATCAAGGCCTACGACGACGACTTTGAAAGCATACCACTCGACCTACAGTTGGGTATCACGAAACGACTCATCGGTTCGCCATTACGCATCTCAGCCACCCTGTCGCGACTGAACAACTGGGATCAAGGCTTCATCAAGCACCTGACCATTGGTGGCGACCTGCTGATAGGCACGCAGTTCTATGTGTCGGCAGGCTATAATTTCCGTCGTGCCAGCGAGATGAAGATTACCGACAGCGAAGGGTCGTCGAGTCATGGTGCAGGGCTGTCGTTAGGCGGTGGCATCCTGCTACAGCGCTTCAAGCTGAATGTGGGCTATGCCAAATACCATGTGTCAGCCTCGTCATTATTAATCAATGCTACGTTTTGTTTATAATTTACAGTTTATAGTTTAAGATATGAAAAAGATTACAATAGCTATTGACGGCCACAGTTCGTGCGGCAAGAGTACGATGGCCAAGGATTTAGCCCGCGAGGTGGGCTATGTATATGTAGACACAGGCGCCATGTATCGCAGTGTCACACTTTATGCCCTGCGCAACGGGATATTCAAAGAGGTGAGAGGTGAGAACGGAGAGGTGAGAGATGTCATCGACGAAGAAGCCCTGCGCCAGCAGATGCCCAACATCCAGATATCGTTTAAGTTCAATGCCGAGACAGGACGTCCCGACACGTATCTGAACGGTGAACTGGTAGAGGACAAGATACGCACGATGGAGGTGTCGAGCCACGTCAGTCCTATTGCCACGCTGGGCTTTGTGCGCGAGGCCATGGTGGCCCAGCAACAGCAGATGGGTAAGGACAAGGGCGTCGTGATGGATGGTCGCGACATTGGTACGGTTGTATTCCCTGATGCCGAACTGAAAATCTTCGTTACTGCCAGCGCAGAGGTACGTGCCCAGCGTCGCTACGACGAGCTGAAGGGCAAGGGTATGGAGGCCGACTTCGACGAAATTCTGAAAAACGTACAGGAACGCGACTACATAGACTCTCATCGTGAGGTATCGCCCTTGAAGAAAGCCGACGACGCCATAGAACTGGACAACTCACACATGACCATTCCAGAACAAAAGGAATGGCTCATGCAGCGTTTCAACGAAGCAGTAAACAAATAAATTCCTACATTTTCAAGAGGGCATCACGGCATTGTTCCATGAGCCACTTGGGTGTAGAGGTAGCCCCGCAGATGCCCACGGTCTGAATACCGTCGAGCCACTGAGGGGCTATTTCTTCGGGTCCCTCAATCAGGTGGGTATTGGGATTGACGCGCAGGCATTCATTATAGAGCACCTTGCCATTCGAGCTCTTTCGTCCGCAGACGAAGAGTATGAGGTCGTGCTTGGTGGCAAACATCGAGATGTTTGGCATGCGGTTGGCTACAGAACGGCAGATGGTGTCGAAGGAACGGAAGGTGGCATCTGGCGAGATATGTTGCTGGATATATTCGATGATGCGATGGAACTCGTCGAGCGACTTGGTGGTCTGCGAATAGAGGTAGATGTCGCGCGAAAAATCCAACTGGCTGACTTCGTCAAAATGCTCGATGACAATGGCATTGGAATGGGTTTGTCCCACCAGTCCCAACACCTCGGCATGGCCTCGTTTGCCAAAGATGACGATTTGGGAATTACGAATGCCTAATTCCGAATTCCGGGTTTGTGCCTCTTCGTCATTCGTCATTTGTAATTCGTAATTCTTTCGTATCCGTTTCTGGAGCTGCAGCACCACAGGGCAGGTCGCATCGATAATCTCGATGTTGTTGCGACGAGCCAGTTCGTAGGTCTCAGGGGGTTCACCATGGGCACGCAGCAACACCTTGGCATTGTGCAGCTGAGCCATTTCCTCGTGGTTGATGGTAATCAGGCCCATCTCACGCAAGCGCTCACACTCCATACCATTGTGCACAATATCGCCTAGGCAATAGAGTTTGTTACCCTTGGCCAGTTCCTCCTCGGCCTTTTGTATCGCCGTGGTCACACCGAAGCAGAAACCACTGCCGCTGTCAATCTCAATCTGTAACAATTTAATTAAAAAATAGGAATTAAAAAATAGGAATTCGGAATTCGAAATTCGGAATTTGAAATGATGATTACTTTAGGAGGCGGAAGTATTCGTCGAGGAGGTGTTGAGCTGCCGTAAAGGAGGTCTGCTGACCAGCGAGGACGGTATGCTCGGCATCCTTCAACTGACGCTTGATGACATCATTGTTGTAAAAGTTCAGTCTAAGGTGCTCGTTGATACTCTCGTACATCCAATACTTGGCCTGTTCGTTACGACGATAGTCGAAATAGCCATTAGCCTTAACGAAGTCAAAGTACTCGTAAATCATGTCCCACACCTCCTTGACACCTGTGCCGTAGAAGCCACTGTAGCACAGCACCTTAGGCATCCAACCGCTTTCGGGCATGGGGAAGAAATGCAAGGCATTGCGGAAGTTGGTGGCAGCCATCTGACAACGGTCCACATTATCGCCATCACACTTGTTGATGACGATGCCATCGGAGATTTCCATAATGCCACGCTTGATGCCTTGCAGTTCGTCGCCAGTACCAGCCACCTGGATGAGCAGGAAGAAGTCGACCATCGAGTGACAAGCTGTCTCGCTCTGCCCTACTCCCACCGTCTCAACGAATATCTTGTCGAAACCAGCAGCCTCGCAAAGGATGATAGTCTCACGAGTCTTACGGGCTACACCACCCAAAGAGCCAGCAGTTGGACTGGGACGGATGAACGAGTCAGGATGGACGCTCAGCTTCTCCATACGCGTCTTATCGCCCAGAATACTACCCTTTGTGCGCTCACTACTGGGGTCGATAGCCAGTACAGCCAGCTTGCCACCCTTCTCCTTCAGCACGTGAATGCCAAACTCGTCGATACTGGTAGACTTGCCTGCGCCAGGCACGCCACTGATACCAATGCGTACGGAGTTGCCGCTATAAGGCAGACACTTGTTGATAACCTCCTGCGCCTTGGCCTGATGGGCAGGATTGACGCTTTCCACCAACGTGACAGCCTGCGAGAGGATGGTGACATCGCCCTTGATGATGCCCTCAACCATCTCAGCAGCAGTAAGTTCACGACGACGTACGCGCTGACGTCTCAGATATGGATTGATGATACTAGGCTGCTCGACGCCACTATTGACCTGCAGGCCTGCATATTCTGAACTATTCTCTGGATGCTCCATGTGTTCTTTGTTTCTATTTTGTTTACTGTTTACAGTTTACAGTGTACAGATGATTACATTTGTAGGCAGTTGTTTGGGCTTGCCAGGTATTCAACTGTAAACAGTAAACCATAAACTGTAAACTCATTATTATTTGGCATTGATATTAATGACGACTTTGCCATTGTCAGGATCATTGGTTATCATGAGGATACGCGGACGACGCTTTACCTTGAGCAATTCGTCGCGTATAGCTGTCACCTTCAGCTTGGTAGACTGGCCAGGAGCCAGCTTACTTTTACCCAAGGACACCGTCATTCCCCCAGTAAACATCTGCAGCGAAGAGATGTCAAGTTCCGTCTTTCCCTGATTGGTCAGTTCAATGACATCCGTCTTTTTCTTCTTGCCGTCAAAGGCAATATCGATGGTCTGCTTCGACATCTGCAGTTTAGGGGCACGCATGCGCTGGTCGGCCCTCATCTCGACGACGGCAGGCAACAGGACTGCCGACACCGTGATTTCATGGTCAGGGCTCACCTTGTCGCCAGGATTGCCAGCCAGATAGACAGAGGTCTGGGTCAGTCCGTAATCGTGCAACTTGTCAGAGTGCAGGGTCACGGTAATCTTACCTGCCCTGTTGGGTGCCAATCGCTCAGGTGCCACAACAGCAGAAAGATACGAAGGCAGATGCATCAGGTTGGGTTGGTAGACGTGCGTACCATTATTATAGACACGCAACTCCTGTACCTGTTCGAAGCCTTTGTTGACGTCGTCGAACTCCAAGGCATCCTTATCCAGCAGCAGGTCACCCATCTCTACGGGATAGGTACCGCTGAAGTCCTGATAGTCGGCCAGCACGACGCCCTTCATTCGGATGTAGAGCGGTTTGTTAGAAGCATTGCTGACGATGGCAGCCTGATGGTCGAAATGTCCCAACTGACGTGCATCGTAGGTCATCTTAATCTGAAACTTGTCACCAGAACCTATCTGTTCCTTGGGATACTCAATACTGGTACAACGACAGTCAGGGCGCACCTCCGAAATCTTCAGATGGCGATGGCTCTTGTTCTTAAACTCAAAAGTGGCAGTAATGGGCATCTGATAGCCTGTTCGTCCCACATCAATCATCGTCTTTTCTGCCTCAATCTTTTGCGCACTTGCAGGTAAAGACAAAAAGGTAAAAAGGTAAAAGGGTAAAAACAACCCTACCAATCCCTTTGTCTTTACGATTTGTCTTATTTTCATATTTCGTTTCTATCTTGTTTCGATTATTACTACTTACTTTTTTACCTTTTTACTTTTTTACCTTTAATGTCATCGACGGTGTCGTAGCCCTATACTCTGGTGCATAGGCACAACCTACAGTGCAGGTGCCCGTCTCGTAAGTGCCAGCACGGTCAATGTAATATTCAGTCTCAATTACGTGCTTGCCCTTTGAAATGCCATAGTAGAAATAGTGGGTGGCATTATCCTTAGGCGAGCAATAGGCACCATTGCGATAGCCTGACAGTTGGCGCACAGGTTCCATACATGCTGCACGACGGTCGACTACCTGAACGAAGTCCAAATCGCGTTCGCTTTCAATCGTCAGGCGAATCTTGATGCGGTCGCCAACCTTCAGGCTGTTGGCATCCAGCTTTTGGCCATTGGCCATCCGTATTTCCCGTGTAATCTTAATACCACTCTGTGAGGCCTCAATGTCAGAAGTTTTCTGGAAGAACTGAGCATAGACAGCACCCCATGACGTTCCCTCCGAGGTCTTAGTGGCTGTAAACGTCTTACCCTGAGGCTCACTGATAGCCGTCTTCACATAACCCACACCTGCTGTGGCCTTTGATGTCTCGACAGGTGTATTATCGATGGCAAGGACAGTGGGAGCACCCTTTGTTTCCAAAGAGTTCTGACCGTTCAGGAAGGCATAGATGGCATTGACGCTATTGATAGGCGTGTCCCAAGCCTGGGTGCGCTTCTCCTGCAACAGCCAGCGACGCATCTCGTCAACCGTCTGCTTATCCTGAGGTTTGACCATCTGGATAGCCTCGATAGCAGCTACCTCTGTAGGTATCTTGTAGTCGTACCACGAATAGCCGGCACGAGGTGTATCATAGTAGCGTCCCATCTCTTCAGTAAAGACAGTCCACTCCTTCAGGCTCTGCACATATTGTGCTGCCAGCTTGGCATCACCATGCTTTGAAAGGATAATCGTTGTCAGGGCCTTTTCGTAGATGGTCTGACGCTTGATTTCCTTCTTCAGCAACTTGTAGAGATAGTCGTTGGCATTCTGCACACTCTTCGACAGTTGGCGTCCATCGAGGGCACAGATATAGAGCCAGCGCAGGGCAGTGAACGAGGGGAAGGTAGGCTTAATGCCCTTCTTCTCGCGTTTCTTCATCTCCTTCACCAGGTCAACCATTTCCTTACCGATAAAGTCGAAGGCCTTATCGGCTATCTGCTTCACTTCTTTCTGCTCGCCTGTCATCACACGCAGACGCGTCAGCATTTCCTCGACAGTAACTGTAACCATGGTGCTGCCTGGCATTTCAGGATACCATGAGAAGGAGCCATCGGCTCTCTGCAGCTTCTTCAACTTCTCGACAGCCATATCCAAACGGTTATTGATAAGGTTCTCGTCAAAGAAGTCGCCTAAGCGCTGCTTCTGCTCACTCTCACGATCGGCAGCACGCACCCAAGGTGTCTCGCTCAGCACGATGTCCTTCAGTTCCTGGTTCTTCTCTAATTGAGAATCGAGTGTTGTCTGTCCAGCAGTAGCAGCTTCACGCTTCCACTGTTCGAAGACGCCCTTCACCTGCGGACTCTGGTCTAACAGCGACTTGGCCAACAGGTTGCTATAGTAAGAGGCAGCCTGGTCAATGGCACTATGTTCCCAAGGCTGTCCGATGGTGGCCATCGACTGCACCATCAGCCAAGCAGGATTATTCGTGTACTCAATGGTCAGCTTCTGCTGTTTAGTACCTACAGGGAATAGTTTCGTCAGGTCTACCGTCTTCACGCCTGCTTCATGCTGCGTAAATGGAACGGTCTTGGTGACATATTCGCTATTAGGCAGAATGGGCAGATAGTGCTGCTCTCCATCAGAGAAGCCTTCACCAGTGGCCACCACCTTGCAGATAAGGAGTGAAGAGTGAAGAGTGAAGAGTGAAGAATTAAGCGGGAAGGTGACGCTGGCTGTCTTTTCCGACTCGGCAGCAAACGACTGTTGCTGTTCAAAGACGGTATTGTTGGTTTCCGGGTCAATCAGTATCAGCTTGGCCTGACCACTGACAGCATGGTCAGAGGTATTGAAGATACGTGCAGACAGCTCAGCCTCGTCACCCATGCGGATAAAGCGAGGCACGTTGGGCTGAATCATCACGTCCTTCTTGGCCACAGCCTCGGCACCGATATAGCCGTACAGCATGTCCGCCGTATTAGAAATGCCCATGAATCGCCAGGTTGTCAGACTTTCAGGCAGCGTGAACTTCAGCACCACCTGACCATCTTGGTCTGTCTGTAAGGTAGGATAGCAGAAAGCAGTCTCCTGCAGGTTCTCGCGTACCTGCACCTCTTCCTGTTTTTCCTCACCGTCCTCACCTTTTGCATCTTGCGCACCTGCAGCAACCTCATCTTTCGCTACATGCACTTCCTTAGCCTCGACTGCAGACGTTTCAGCAACTGCCATAACGGCATTGCCTGCTCCATCTTCCATGACCATCGGTGCAGAAGCCTTTGCCAAGGCACGCGTATAGTATGTTCCAACCATTCCCCTACGCGAATAATAAACGTAATGCGGATAAACGCTGCTGTCGAAGCGGCTGAATTGGAGACTGGGAACCATCAATCCCTGGTAGCTCTGATAACCACTTGCATTGATGCTGCCCCATGTGGTCCACTGCCACGAAGTAGAGGGTTGTGGCAGATAGCTGCTGGGATAGAATGACCAGTAATGAGAAGCTATCTGGTCGAGACTCTTATCGTAGAGCACAGCCAACAACGAGGCATCGGCTGGTGTTCCGTCAGGCTTGGTAATCTTCAACTGCCATTCCTCCTGCTGTCCAGGTGTCAGGCGGTCACGGAAGGTCTGCCACGTCATCTTCAAACGCTTATCTGGCATCGGACGTCTGATGGTATGCTGGTGTATATGGCACTGGCCGTTCTTGACCCATGCATAGGTCAGCAGCAAGCCATTACCGTATTCTTCCTCATAGGTAAACTTCCGGTTAATCAGTTCACCGTTCTTCTTGACGCTACCACTTTCCAACAACTCTTCGCCAGAATAGATAGAATAGACGATATGCAGGTCAGGATCGCTGGCACCCACCTGGATTACAACGGGCTTGCCATCACGGGGGAACTCGCTATTCGACGCATAAAACCAGTCATCCGTCTGCAAGGCTGGTTTCTTGTCGTCAAGGCCGAACACGACAAACTTGACATCCACTTTATCGTCTCCGCATTCTGCTTCCAGGCGATGTTGGCCCGACTTCAACTGTCCCTTGGACAATGACACTGGGCTATTGGCATCACACTGTTGCCACTTGCCTCCGTCCAGACGATACTTGACCTGTCCGGCAATAGGCTGACCAGCAGCATTACAACGGTTAAAGGTCACACGAGGCATCTGGTCGCTACGTACCTTTTGCGGCACGTCGCACGTCAGCGCTGTAGGCTTGGTACCCAACGGCAACGACATAGTGCCGCTATGTGTCTCGCCTGCCACATCCGTAACGTCTGCCTCAACAACAAAGCTATAGTACATCGGACGTTTTTTCATGCACTTAGGCACCGTCAGTGGTATATTCACCTTGAAGGTTCCATCATCGGCAGTGACTGCCTCACCTTCATAGAGCACCTCATTCTGCTCTCCACTGCCAATATAGCCCGTTTCCCAATACCACGAGTACGACATCCACCAGAAAGCAATCTTACGACGGACCGTATACTTCACCTTAGCATCCTGTACAGGCACGCCAGCATAGCTCAGCGCCTTACCCTCAGCGCGAACGGTATCGCCATCCTGATATGATTCCTTGTATTCTGCAAACTCTATCTGGAACGTAGGACGCTTATACTCCTCAACCCTGATACTTGTACTACCGCCATTGGCACGAATAGTGAAACGACCGTTCAACTGTCCTTGCGGCAATGTAAACTGTACGCCACACTTGCCAAAACGGTCAGTCACAGCATTCTGTTCTGACACAAGTTTGCTATTGGCATCACGCAGTTCAAATCGGACCTGATGGTTGGCAACGGCCTGATTGTCAAGTTCCGATACTTCCTTCCAAACGATGGCTGACACAAAAACAGTCTGTCCAGGACGATAGATGCTTCGATCCGTAAACAGGTTTGTGTGCATTTGGTTATACTGACGCTCATAATAGGTGTAACGTCCGTAACTGTTCGATTCAGGACAATAGCAATCCGTCTTGGTAAAGGCAAACGCACCATTCGGTTGTTTGTTATCCTCAACGCGATAGATCACCTCGCCCTTGCTGTCAGGCGTGTATTTCTTATATGTCTTGGGCTTGCGCCATCCGTTGCTGAAGGACAGTCGGAGCGTTGACCCGCTGACGGGTTGACCCGTAGTGGCATCGACCACCACATAACGTATCGTATTGTCAGGCTGGTGCTGCATAATGACACGCATGCCCGACACAAAATACAATGAACGCGATACTCTGGTATCCGGCTGCGACTGAAATTCCACCATATACACACCGGCAGGCAGTCCGTCAAGCAATATAGAGTCCTCGAAGTTCTCATAGTCCTCATGACCTGAGAAGGTCAGCGTACGGCGCAACTCTGTCAGTTCCGTGAGTTCGCTCTTCAACGACTTGTAATCCTCTTCATTATTAGGATTCAGTTCCGTATCACCCTTTTGCTTGGTACGATAGACGCGCATGGTAAGTGACTGCAGATGGCGCAACAAAGGAAAACTAACCGTCTGCTGTTTGCCGACCTCAGCCACTTGAGCAGGCACCTCAGCCTCATAAGAAGGATTTATCAGTTCCTGCCACAGATTGCGCAACTGGTTGGTTCTTGGCCAACTACCCCATCGACGTATAGACTCCTGCAACCAGGCTGCTCGCTCGGCTCTGGTAGCATCCGTTTTCGATTTCATATAGGCATAGCGTTCCAGGGCTATCTCGCCAGCATCAGGAAGGTCACCATAGACAGCAATCAACGAATCAAGACTCTTAACAAACTTAGACTTGGCATACGCCTCAGTACCAACATCCTCACGCTCTGCTAACAACATACGCAACGACGTATAACAGGCTGCCTGTCGTTTGCCCGCCTTTTGATAGTAATCGGCAAGCTGTCGCCAGGCATTCAGCTCAATTCCCACCACACTCAGCAGGTCATCATCGAACATTGCACTGTTTTTCTCCTTGATAACAAAGGGATCGTATGTCTCTGCCTTGGTCTGTGCCAACAAGTCAGGATGAGACAAAGCCTTTTGGCGATAGTTGTCACTATACATCTTCCAGTCTTCCGACAACTGATGATTCTGCAAATATATCTTGGATAGCACAGCATCGTATACCGCCTGTAACACTGGATCGCTATCTGCCTGTTGCTCTTGCTGTTCCAATCGGGCTACAGCAGGCGCCAATGAGTCTGGCGCTACTTCTGCCATCAGTTTAGCATGCAATAGCGTAGAACGCATCAGCTGGCCATAGGCCTTTTCTGTCTTACCTTTCGTCTCTATCTTCTCCAAATAAGAAATAGCAGTCTTGGGCAAGTCCCTGTCCTGAGCCTGTTCTACCTGCTTCCACAACTCTTTGTATGTCTGACCAAAAGTTCCTATTGGCATAAGCAATACCATTGCCACGATAATGAATAATTTCTGTTTCATATTCGCGTACATTAAATTAATAATATGCAAAGATAAGAGATTTTTGCCAAACCACCAATTAATTTAACGAGTTTTCAAAATAATTTCGTAACTTTGCAGCACGAATATGCTATATAAGGCTCTTGTGTTGTTAGGCCTTGTTTGTCTGCTGACAGGATGTCAAAATGACGGGGTAGTTCCCTCTTCTCATGTGGAGAAAGGGGATAGTGCTTCTGTTTATCAGGATATGGCCTATCGTGCGATGTTTGTCGACTCGTTGGCTCAAGCAGAAGCATACGCCTACCGTTCGCTGATGCTGAGTACAGATTCAACACTCGAATGCGGAGCCCTGTCGTTGCTTTGCTACATCTATTATCGTGAGGGGAAGCAAGATAAACTACAGATGATGATGCAGATTCTTTCGCCAGAGGTGTACATGAACGTGATGGATGTTCAGTTGTTGGTTGAACAGGAAAAATCTGGTCGACAACAGCAGTATTACATGTTGGCCATCATCCTTCTGCTATTTCTGTCGGGTGGTTTCGCATGGTGGTATCTTCACAGGATGAAGTCGCTCCGAGGACTCTATCAACAGCGAATTGCGCTGACACGACAGCTATTGGGAGATCATGGGGACGGAGATCCTGAAAATGGTTCTCCGCTGAAGCAGAATGAGTCCCGTGATACCAATCCCCTGGACATCGCAGAAACCAAACTCGGCTTCGATGTGCTCTATGCTATCATCAACGACCAGAACATCAGTCAGATGGGCAAACGTGAAGAACAGGCTCTGCTGAAGGTCTTGCCATTGGTTGACACCACGCTCTGCACTATTCTCGCCAAAGCCTCATCACCACTCACGCCTAAGGAGACTTTCTTCTGCCTGATGGAATATTATGGAAAAAGCGACCACCAGAAAGCCCTTTCCTTCTGTTGTTCTGATCAGGCCATCCGTAGCACCAAAAGCCGACTCAACAAGAAACTTGATATCGAAAAACTGCGTCCTATATAGTGATTTCACCAGAGCCGTAGCAGCGATGGTGCTCAGCATCATAGACGACACAGAACTGACCAGGCGCCACACCATGAATGGGAGCCTGAGCGTGAACCATATAGCGACCTTCGCCTAAGTCTTCTAACTTAGCAGGCAGATACTCAGGCGTATGACGAATCTTTAACGTGATATCTGTTGGGGGCAGATGTCCGTTGATGCTATGAAAAGCATGAATGGGGAAATCCTGTTTATAAGCACTCTCTGGGTCGTAGCCGTGCGACACATAGATGATGTTCTGTTCGATGTCTTTCTTGATGACAAACCACGGACCGCCACCCAGTCCCATGCCCTTACGCTGGCCTATGGTATGAAACCAGTGTCCTTTGTGCTGACCAATCTTCTTGCCAGTCTCCAACTCTATCACGTCGCCAGGCCATTCGCCCAAATAGCGACGGATATAGTCATTGTAGTTTATCTTACCCAAAAAGCAAATGCCTTGTGAGTCACGACGATGGGCTGGTGCCAAGTGTTCACGTTCGGCAATCTCGCGCACCTCATCTTTCATCATGTGGCCAATGGGAAACATCGCTTTCTCCAATTGCCAGTCGTATATCTGAGCCAGAAAGTCCGTCTGATCCTTCACGGGGTCAGGACTGGTACAAAGCCATTTTAGCTTTTGGCTTTTGGCTTTTGGCTCTTGCCCAACAGCTAACGGCCAATTGCCAATGGTCTCTTCCTCCGTCTGGGCATAATGTCCAGTAGCAATCAGGTCGTAGTCCTTGCCTCGTTTTTCATGAAAAGCGCCAAACTTAATCAGCCTGTTGCACATCACGTCAGGATTAGGCGTCAGACCTGCTTTTACCTTGTCCATCGTATATTTGGTGACTTGATCCCAATACTCCCGATGGCAGTCGATGACTTCCAACTTGCAGTCATATTTATGGCTGACGGCTGTTGCCATCTCCAAATCCTCTTCGCTGGAGCAGTCCCATTCCTCTTCCTCCTCAGGTCCTATCTTAATATAGAAACAATCAGGCTGAAGGCCTTGACGCACCAGTTCGTAGAGCACCACACTGGAGTCAACGCCCCCAGAAAGAAGTACAGCGATTTTCTTATCTTTCATATTCATGCTGCAAAGGTAGTGCAAATCGAGCGAAATACAAAGAAAAACATTCTTTTTTCTTTTATTTCCGAGATGCAGCCTGCCTTCACCAAAGGTGAAAGGTAGTGCAAATCGAGCGAAATACAAACTATTTTAATCGGAAAATTATGGGGATATAGCATTTCACCCTGACAGGTATACCATTTTGTCTGCCTGAAATCCATCTGGGCATCAGCTTGACGATGCGAAGTGCCTCCTTGTCCAAAACAGGATCCACGCTTTTCACCACTTTTACATTCGACAGTTTACCATTTCTCTCCACAATGAAACGTACTATCACGCGTCCTTGTACGCAACTTTCTTCTAACTCTTTGGGATAGCGAAGATTCTCCTCGATGAATTCTTTCAATTTCTGACTTCCACCAGGAAAGGAAGGCATCTGTTCAACACAATCGTACACATTAATAGTGTCCTTCCTTTCTGCCAGATATTCATCCACCTTATCTGGGTCAATGATTAACGGTACGTTTTGGGCACATGCAATATCCCCAACAGTCATCATCATCAAGACAACAATCATCGTTACCAATTTTTCTCTTTTCATAGTCATATCGTTGTTTTACATCTTTCTTAAAAATAACAGGGTCGTCAGCTGCCTGTCATTGCGCCCTTAGACACCAACTGGCGACCCCGTTCCAGCCTGAGGATTAACACTCTGATTGATAAGTATGTCGATGCAAAGATACAATAGAAAAGGCCCTTTGTCAAGAGCCTTCATATAGTTGACACATTTATAAATGCGTAACTACTTTATATTCAGAAAGATGCTTTCTACGATACAGATGTCTTTGACACAACCATCTATTCGCCCATAAGGCTGTTGAGGTAAACTTCGAGGGCTGTATAGCCTGCCTTTGAGATAACCTTATTACGGTCTTCAGGATCGTTAGGATTCAGTCCGTTGGCACGTTCCCACTCGTCTGCCATTCCGTCGTGATCATTGTCCACAACGGGTTGAGCTGAAGCGTACTGAGGCCAGCCGTCAGCATCGGCAGGACTATCGATAATGCCAGGTTTGTTGGCTGACAGACCTTGATATTTGGGGTGCCCGCTACGCACATCCTCCACGATACGACGCTCCACAGCATCACGATGAATGGTGCCTGCACGTTCGAGCACATGGCGATAGGCTTTCTTAGCAGACTCAGCTTTAACAAGATAGTCCTGATAATCAGCAGTTTGTAGGCGCTTACCAGACTTCTGCTGTTCTATACTGAAGCCCGTCCGACTGCTGACAAGCGTCCAATTGTCCTTTGCCTTGACGCCTTCCATCACGTTGCCGTCAAAATACCAGATACTGGGTGACGTGAGCTGCTTGCCCTTACGAGCCTGCGACAGTTCGATAAAGACATTATCATCAGGATGGGCAGGACCTGGCTTGTAGTAGTTGCCTATGAAGTTACACTCATGGCTACTCCCCTCGCCTGCCTCGTTCTCACCACCATAGCAAGAATTGCGACGTCCCCAGTTGTAGTTGACGTTATTGACATATTCGAGGAATACGTTCTTGTCGCCCTTAGGATTCGAAGCACCATTGATACGAGCCGAGCGACTGTCATTGTGTGCCAGCAGGTTATGATGGAACGTAGCTGGCGAACCGCCCCACTGACAACCATAGCCACGGACACCCTTCTTGTGGCCGGCATCGTGCAGACCTTCGTGGATGATACACCATTGCAAGGTGGTATAGTGGTTATCATACATGGTCACGTTCTCCTCACCGCTCCAGCCAAAGCAGCAGTGGTCAATGATGATGTTGCGTGCATTCTCAATGCCAATGGCACCTCCTTCGATGAAGTTCTCCTTTTTCGACTTCAAAGGGTCACCCAAGGTACCCAGTCGTGAACGGATATTTCGAATGATGACATTCTCAGAACCGCCCAAATTCAACTTACCACCACGTAGTAGAATACCCTCGCCAGGTGCTGTCTGTCCGGCAATAGTGACATTCTTCAGCTTGGCACGGATGGAGCGTTCGTTCTTCCGTTGAGGATTAGGACCTATATCGATAGTGCCACTTACACGAAACACGATGGTGGCATTTTCCTTGCCTTCCTCTGTCAGGGCCCAACGCAAGGAGCCCTCGCCAGAGTCATTGAGATTCGTCACCTCCACCACCTTGCCACCTCGTCCACCAGAGGCATATTTACCAAAGCCCTCAGCCGAAGGGAAGGCCAGCGTTTGCGCCTGAGCCCAACAGCCAAAGGGCAAAAGCCAACAGCAAAAAGCAATTACAGATTTCTTCATACGCTTAACCAAAAGTGGCGGCCCCCAATGGAGTCGCCACTTAATTGTAAATATAGGGAGATTACTTGTTCACGAACTTCTTACCGTCCTTAACAACGATACCCTTGAAGTCATTGCTAACCTTCTGACCTGCGAGGTTGTATGTAGGAACGTTCACACTATTGTTGTTCTTAACAATGCTAATACCATCGGGCTCTTCCTCGTCTTTCTCGGCATAATAAGCTTCCATGTCCGTATCGCCAACATCAGCCTTCATCTGAGCAGCAATCTCACCAGCAGACATCTTGCTGTTCTTGATGAGTAGACGAGCAAAGTCGAATGGAGCGTCGTTGTCGTTCCAGTCCCAAGCCTGGTTACCACCGAGGCAGACATACTTCAGCTCAGCACCGTTAGAGAACAGGCCCTTCTGGGTATTTTCAGCAACCTTAGTTACATCCCATTCGTTCTTCAGGACACCATCAATGAACACCTTGGCATTCTCACCCTCGAAGACGGCTGCATAGTGATGCCACTTATGATCCTTCAACCAGTCAAGATCGCCATGATACAGAGTATTCGTTCCTGCAACATTCTGCGCATCGGTATAGTCTGTCCAGCCAGCGCAGTTCACCTGCAGCACACCACGATACTGGCAAGCCATCATAGGCCATGTGTTAACATCGTTCTTCTGCGCGTATGCGGTAAACAACGGAGCCCACATATAATCAGCAGACTTCGTCTCCTTCTGAGCACGTACCCATACAGCGATGGTCAACTCCTGAGTCTTGTCAGAGTGAGCCAGAACATCCTCGGGCAGCAGGCAATAGCTGGCACGCTTAGCGCTACCATCGTTGCTGAAGAAGTCACCGAATGGAACGATATTGAGAGGCTTTTCGTTGTCATCCAGTTTAGGCTCTTCGCTGGCAAATTTACCATTGCCGAATGCTTTCTCGCCCTTCCAAGAGACACGTTCGCCCGTAGTCTCATCTTCGTATGTCGAGAAATTGGTTGTGAAGACGAATGGAACAACAATATCGTTAATCAGATCGTCAGCAGTCTTGCCCTCGTGGAATTCAAATCCACCAAAGCCAATCTGAGATGAATGCTGGAACACCCAGTATTCCTCGCCAGCCTCAACATCGAAAGTCAGCCAACCCCAGAAGTTCTGGTTACCATTACCAATGACATACTGCTTTGCAATAGAATCTGCATCAGCATCGGCCTTCATCTGAGCCAGCTCATCAGCGGTCTTTTCACCTGCTGCAACAGCTTTCTCGTAATTGCCATAAATATAAACATGGTGTACAGAGTCAACCTGATCAACGGTCAGCATTTTCTTTTTACCGTCAGCACCATTCACGCCGTTGATAAAACCAGAAGCCAGCAGACGCTCAGCCTTCATGGTCTTAGCATTGACAACGAAAGTCTGACGATTACCCTTATTGGCCCATACCTTCACCTTGAAAGCACCTGCAGCAGAGGCAGTAAACTTGTAGTACAGACCAGTGATAGGCAAACCAACAGAACCATCAGGCTCATAGTACACGTAGTCAGCTTTGTAATTACCCTGCCATTCGTCATCTTTGGAGTTCTCAACGGCATTCATTTTCACGTAGGGATTACCTGTACCTGCAATATACCAGAAATCGATATCACCTTGATTCTTTCTATCCCATTTGATATCATTCCAAGCTTCAACAGATGCTACCTCATAGATATGTTTCTCAGCATCAAGAACGGCACCTGGTGTAATTTGCTGACCGCCTCCATCAGCATTGGCAGGTGTTGTACCACCTACAGCAGTCACTGTTGCCTTACCTGCAGTGATAGTAATAATCGACTTACCATCTGCCGTATTATTAGCCGCACCACCATCTTCACCTGCTATAGCAGCAAACTCAGGGGCCAGTTTACCGTCGACAATAGCATTGTAGACGTCCTGTGCATTTGCACTCATGGCTAAGAAAGCCATACTAATTAGAGTAAAAATTTTCTTCATAACGTTATCAATTTGAATTAGTAATTAAGTTTGTGGGTGCAAAGATACGATTTAGCGAGCAAAAAACAAAAGAATTTTTCTTTTTTTTTTCGAGCGTTAGTATTTTCACCATTTTATTTGGCAAATATAGGGGTTTTATTCGAATTCTCCAAATTTTTAGCGCATTAAGTTTATTTCATAGCATTTTCTTTTGGCTATTTGCTGCAAAATGTGTAATTTTGCTGCATGAAAGAAACAAAATGGGAAGAGAATGTGATACTTGTCGACGCTGACTACGTCGACAAGGTTGCATTTGATTTGACAGTAAACTTTGAACGCATGATAGGACGTCGCATCCCCAAGGCAGATATGGCACAGTGGTTGGAATGCGTGGCACTGGATGGAGGATTGAGACCTCAGCCTTCAGACCTCAGCCTTCAGACCTCTATCCAAGTCGTTTTGCTGCATAAGCAACCCAAGATGGAGAATTTCAACCCTGGAATACCAGAAGAATTAGACGGAAAGGCCTTCAAGGGTCGCTTGGGCGAAATCCTTATCAGTTGTGTCAAAGTGGAAAACCTGACAACGATGGACGACCTTTTTGTAGACTCTATGCAGATTATTGCCAACGCAAAGGAAGTAAAGCGCCTCATTGTTGTACCTAATGCAGAGCAAATATATAATAAGGTACGCGAAGGTCTTCGCCATACTGACAATGAGAAGCGCATCACCGTTCTATCTATGCAGCCCATGGAGGGTGGTAACTTCCGTCAGGAAATACTGGGCTACTCATTGATGGCAGCCCTCGGCATTCGGTCAGAAGAAATCAATTGTAAATAACCAAATAGCTAAATAAATTGTAAATAGTAAATTGTAAAATTGTCTAATATGAGTAGGGTATTAATGATTGGCGCAGGTGGCGTCGCAACAGTAGCAGCATTCAAAATTGCTCAGAATGCTGACGTGTTTACTGAGTTTATGATTGCAAGTCGCCGTAAGGCAAAGTGCGATAAGATAGTAGAGGATATTCATAAGGCCGGTTACAAGCAGGACATCAAGACGGCTCAGGTCGATGCTGACGATGTGGAGCAGCTCAAGGCACTCTTCAACTACTACAAGCCTGAACTGGTCATCAACCTCGCCCTGCCCTACCAGGACCTGACCATCATGGATGCCTGTCTGGCATGCGGATGCTCATACCTCGACACAGCCAACTACGAGCCCAAGGACGAGGCTCACTTCGAGTACTCTTGGCAGTGGGCTTATCGCGAGCGTTTCGAGAAGGCTGGTCTCACAGCTATCTTGGGTTGCGGTTTCGACCCTGGCGTCACCAGCATCTATACTGCTTACGCTGCTAAACATCACTTCAAGGAGATTCAGTACTTGGATATCGTTGACTGTAATGCTGGCGATCACCACAAGGCTTTCGCCACCAATTTCAACCCAGAGATCAACATCCGTGAGATTACTCAGAAGGGTTTATATTGGGAAGACGGCAAGTGGGTTGAGACTGAGCCACTGGAGATTCACAAAGACTTGACCTATCCAGAGATTGGTCCTCGCGACAGTTATTTACTGCACCACGAGGAGATTGAATCGCTGGTCATCAACTACCCCACCATCAAGCGAGCACGCTTCTGGATGACCTTCGGTCAGCAGTACCTGAAGCACCTGGAAGTAATTCAGAACATTGGCATGAGCCGTATCGACGAGGTAGAATACGAAGCTCCGTTGGCTGACGGCAGTGGCGTAGCAAAAGTAAAGATTGTGCCTTTGCAGTTCTTAAAGGCCGTGCTGCCTAACCCACAGGATCTGGGCGAGAACTACGAGGGACAGACCTCTATTGGCTGTCGCATCCGTGGTATTGGCAACGACGGCAAGGAGCACACCTATTATGTATATAATAACTGCTCGCACCGTGCTGCCTACGAGGAAACTGGTATGCAGGGCGTCAGCTATACCACTGGTGTTCCTGCCATGATTGGTGCGATGATGTTCTGCAAGGGACTTTGGAACACCCCTGGCGTTCACAATGTTGAGGAGTTCGACCCCGATCCATTCATGGAACAGCTGAACAAGCAGGGGCTGCCTTGGCACGAGATTCACGATGGCGATTTGGAGCTGTAATAAAATGTAAAATTGTTAAATAGTAAAATAGTAAAATTAAACGATGGCAAAGAAAGAAAAAGAAGAGGAGCAGTTGACTCCGCAACAGCAAAAGATGAAAGCCCTACAGGCTGCCTTGGCAAAGATTGAGAAGGACTTTGGCAAAGGCAGCATTATGAAGATGGGCGACGAGAAGATAGAGAATGTTGAAGTAATCCCCACTGGCTCAATAAGTCTCAACGCAGCTTTAGGCGTTGGTGGCTATCCCAAGGGACGTATCATCGAGATTTATGGTCCCGAATCATCTGGTAAGACGACACTGGCTATCCATGCCATTGCCGAGTGCCAGAAGGCTGGTGGTGTGGCTGCATTCATCGATGCAGAGCATGCTTTTGACCGTTTCTATGCAGAGAAGCTGGGCGTAGACATCGACAATCTGTATGTCTCTCAGCCTGACAATGGTGAGCAGGCCCTTGAGATTGCTGACCAGCTGATTCGTTCGAGTGCTGTCGACATCCTCGTTGTAGACTCTGTAGCTGCGCTGACTCCTAAAAAAGAGATTGAGGGCGACATGGGTGATTCAGCCGTTGGCTTGCACGCTCGTCTGATGAGTCAGGCTCTGCGTAAACTCACTGGTACCATCGCCAAGACTAACACCACGTGCATCTTCATCAACCAGTTACGCGAGAAGATTGGTGTGATGTTCGGCAATCCAGAGACCACCACTGGTGGTAACGCCTTGAAGTTCTATGCTTCTGTTCGTCTGGACATCCGCAAGTCACAGGCTATCAAGGATGGCGACAACATCATCGGCAACCAAGTCAAGGTGAAAGTGGTCAAGAACAAGGTGGCTCCTCCTTTCCGCAAGGCAGAGTTCGAGATTATGTTTGGCGAAGGTATCTCGAAGATTGGCGAGATTATTGATTTGGGCACAGAGTACAACTTCATCAAGAAGAGCGGTTCATGGTTCTCGTATGGCGACACCAAACTGGGACAGGGTCGCGATGCTGTGAAGGAAATGCTCAAGGACAACCCAGAACTTTGTGACGAACTGGAGGCCAAGATAATGCAGGCCATCAACGATAAAACTTGATAACAAGTATTTCACGGATTACGTGGATTTTTCTAAGTTTCTGATTCTCAGTATAGCTTAAATCCGTGTAATCCGTGAAAATCGTTGTTGTTTCAGATGTGGAAGCGCAAGTTTATACCATAATGCGAACCCCGTCCCCTTATTTCATATATGTTCTCCATCTTCATATCCTGTAAGATGTACTGCAGCGACAACTCAAACGAACCGAAGCTGTAGCCTAAAGAAGGTGAGAAAAAGGCACCGCCCTTCGTGCTGTCGGAACGACCAGCTATTACGACAGACCCCACCTGGAAACTACCACCTAACTTACAGTCGAGAAAGAATGAACCACTGGCAGGCGACAGGTAATAACGGACATCACCAAAGATGGGTACAAACTCGGTGCTATAGTCCCAGCCATTCATAAAACCGGAACCAACGCCAAAAAACCAGTGTGGACTGGTCTGCAGACCTATCGTACCAAGGGCACCGATATACCCGGAGCCATTGCTGGTGTAATCGTCACCACCGTTGTATGAGAACTTGACACGCGTATTCTCGAAGCCACTCATTAAGTCAATGTCAAACCGCAAACCAGTACGGCGCAGAGACCCATCAAGGGATTCACGCTCCACCCTTGTCTTATTCTTGCTCTTACCTGAGAGTTTGCCTACAAGACCTGCTATGCCACCACGTTTTTGACCAAAGTCATCACAATCGTCACCATTGCAAGAGCATACACGCACTACATCAGGCTGACCATAGAAGCCGGGCTTATGCCAAACGGAATCGGGTAAGGTACGGAAATTCTGATAGTAGGCAGGACGACCTGTCACAGTGATACTGTTGATGTGTGAACCAAAAAGCGTACGCTCCTTCTCTATCACAAACTCAGGTTCCACCATGACATCAGCATTACCGTTCTTAGTCAAAGCCTCCTGTATAGCAGCCTGCTTGACATTACTCAAGCCACCACGCTGAATAGCCTTTGAAGGACTCATGGTATATGTGACACGATGGTCTGTCACCCGCAAGTCGGCTACAGTAGCGTTCTTGATAGACGCACTTGTCGCCAATGTTCGTGCCGTCTTCGTCGTAGTGACACACGACGATAGCAGCAACGCAGACAGGAGTCCAAGTCCGTATATACGATATTTTCTTTTCATCATCACAGGAAAAAACTATTTAAACAGACCACCGCCAGAAGGACGGCTGACGCCATTTTGATAGCCCATACGGAACCATCGGTTTGTCCAAACAGAATCACTCAGAGAATGATAATTTCTGAAGCGGGCAGGATGACCACTGACAGTAATAAGATTGATACGACGACCAAACAGCAGCTTTTCTTGTTCAATAGTATATTCTGCGTCTACAAGCACATCAGCATTGCCATTCTTCTCCAGACATTCACGAATGGCAGCCTGCTTGACATTATTCAAACCTGCACGCTGTATCTCTTTACTTGGAGCCATTGAGTATGTTACACGGATTGGCGACACCTCAAGGTCAGCAACAGTAGCGCTAAGCAGTTCTCCCTTGGTATTGGCAACCTTAGCTGTCTTTACAGTCGTAATGCATGATGTAAATGCAAAAGCTACACAAGCTATCAACAAAATCTTTTTCATATACAATTATATTTATTGGTTATTCTTCACTGACAATTTGTCACAAGCGTGACACGCTCTCTTTATTTATTCTATTGGTGTAGCGTTCTTTTTTGCGCCACCAGTTTTGTCATCACCGTCTTGAACGTTCTTCTCGGCTGACGAAGCTTTTGTCTTAGTAGCCTTGGTAGCACGACCGCCAGCCTTGCTGACCTTACCCTTTGAGTTAAACTGTACGACCAACAGCACACCATTCGAACGGTTATACAACCACTCACGAACGCCATTGTTAATTGCTTTCTGGATAGGCTCACCCACAGCCATCATCACCTCGTCTTCCGACATGCCAGGAATTACACGACCTTCACGGATGGCAGTACGTGTTTCAAGACTGGTTTTATGCAATGCACCCTCGCCCATTCCGAAGATATGACCGAAATAATCATCTTCTTTGGCATCACGAATACTCATCAGGTCTTCTTCTTTAAACAGCACATCTTTATAATAGATACGACGAGTATCCGTCTCGCGCAACGTCAGCGTATAGTAAGGACTATCCTTGATAGGATTAATCTCGTCAATAATAAAACCTGTAAACCGAGGTACCTTGACATCACGAACTTTACCAGAGCCTTTACTGCTCATGCTGATAGACATCGTCGTATGTACTGTTTGGTTAAGATAGCTCTTGATGTCGCTTGAGACAGACATTTTGCCACCATTGTAATCAAACGAGCCTTGGAAGAGGAATTTCTCGTTATCAACGCTAAACTCATCATCACGCATACCGCAGTTAATCTTAGACATGGCAACATTCTGATAGAACTGGTTGCCTTCATCGTCCTCAACAATAATCTTCACAGGAAACGAGCGAGTGCCTACGCCAATAGCTTTCACCGTTACGATCTTATTTTTGGGATAACGCACTTCTTTGAAACCGTCACCATCCCATTCCGTATCCTCACGGAAGAACTCCGTACGGGTCAGCATCGTCTGATTCATCAATAACTCACGAGCCTTGTCGACATCGCCCAGATAAGCTAAAGTGGGAACCCCTAACTTACCAAAGCAATAGTCGTCAAACGTACCGTTTGGCAACTCATAATAATAGTTTTTCTTATCGTCCTCACATGTGAAGTTCACATGAACTCGTCCGCTTGTCAAATCCTCATGCCCCTTATACACCATAATCTTATGGCGCAAACGGTTGCTGCTCACCTCCTTACCTGTAGCAGCATCACAAAAGGTATTCACCAACATGTCATATTTCTCAGGGACCACCATAAAACGCATGCCCTCCTTCCAATCACACATGCTTTGATAACGGAAGTTCTTGGTCATAAAATCGCCCGACTCTACTTCCTCCTCCTTCGTCTGGCTTGATGCAGCCGCCTTGACCACCTTTGTCACAGGCTGCACACCCTTGGTCTTAACGATATACGAGCTGGTCGAAGGTGTCTTTGCGGGAGCTACAGGAGTAACTGCAGTTGCCATACTGGGCTGTTCACTTGATGAAGTTGCCTTCTGTGGCACCGTAGGTGATGAAGTAGTCTTCTGTGACTCCATAGGCAATGAAGCGGTCTTCTGCGGCACCACAGGCGATGATGGTGACGTTGTTGACGACGGCCAAAGTTCCTGCTCTTTACTTTCCGTTGACGTATTTGTAGTCTGTGACGACGATGAAGGCCACAACTCGTTTTCATTGTAAGTTCTGTTCTGAGGCTGGGTCTGACCCTTGGCCCAAACACAGAATGCTGAAATCATCCCAAGCAATACAATTGTTCGTTTCATCTGATGCAGTTTTCGCTATTGATCATTATTTATGGTGCAAAGATAGATAAAAAAAATGGAAAAGCAAATTTTAAGGCATTAAAACTCATAAATGAATGTATTTTTTTACTCTGTCAACAAAAACTTATGCCAAAATGGCACGAACTTGACGACATTTCAACATTTTGGCACATGCTTTGCTATTCGCTTATCGGATTATTGTCCAAGATTAAAATGATTATTAACAAATAAAAATATAAGAATTATGGGAAAGATTATTGGAATTGACTTAGGAACTACCAACAGCTGCGTTGCCGTATTCGAGGGTAACGAGCCAGTAGTAATTGCCAACAGCGAGGGTAAGCGTACAACTCCCTCTGTGGTTGGTTTTGTTGAGAATGGTGAGCGTAAGATCGGTGATCCTGCCAAGCGTCAGGCCATCACCAACCCCAAGAACACCGTTTATTCTATCAAGCGTTTCATGGGTGAGAACTGGCAGCAGACAGAGAAAGAGATTTCTCGCGTACCTTATTCAGTAGTAAATGAGGGCGGCTATCCCCGTGTTGACATCAACGGACGTAAGTACACGCC
>Ga0256407_10003367_pt1 | contig 28635 bp, 25 predicted proteins | sample RumenRJG_04DNA_FD_193489 | JGI IMG/M metagenome (GOLD analysis project Ga0256407, IMG submission 193489) | Bovine rumen microbial communities from Lethbridge, Alberta, Canada - RJG_04 | ecosystem: Host-associated > Mammals > Digestive system > Stomach > Rumen | place: Canada: Alberta...
CATATCTTCAAAGAAATCTACACTCAAATATTTATCCCATTCATCCTGTGATAATGACTCAAACGAGCCTTCAATCTTAACCTCCATAACCTATCCTCACTTTAAAGAATCTATAAATCCACAATTCTCAGCACTCAGTTAACATATTGATATCTTTTATAATGAAGCATATCGTTCATCCACATTTTCTTGCATATTCATATGCAACTTCAGACCATTTCCAAATGTCGGAACCATCTCTGTCAACAAAATGGACTTTCCCCGATAATGCATCAGGAATACACGGTTCTATTTCCGTTCTGTACTCACTCGGAACAACAATCAAATGAACCCAATCCTGTAAGACAACTTCATTCTTTACCTTGACCGGTAATACTACATCAAAAACCGCATTCGGATGGCTTATTATATCCTTATATCTGAAAAAGAATCAGACTCCAGGTTCAAATCCACGGTCCAGATCATTTTCGTCCGGAAATCTACCAAGCTTTCTTTCCATGACCAATCTGTCGCCTGCCTGACAGTTCCCCTAGGCAAGCATAATATAATCGAAGTAATCTTCCGGATCATTCGCAGCGTTTCTGCTTTCAGCCTTAAGCTCTTTTGCGCTTTTCTTGCGTGCCAATACAGCGGACAAGAGACTGCCGCAATTTAGAATACTTATTGCATCCTTTAGGGACGATGTGTGGCAAACCAGATCCGTCATGCAACCTTTATACTTCGGACAAGCTGTACACTCTGTTATTTTACCAGGCGGAAGCAGCCGGTCTTCAGTCTTGTTTGCCCTGTAATCCTCTATCGCACAGATAATGCTCTCTTCTGCTTCTATATCACAGCTCCTCCCATTGTCAGATTCATATTTTATAAAATCCAGAATGTTCTGGATCTCCCATTCAGTAATATTGGGGTAATCCGAAAGCTTCTTGTATAAAACACCATCCCAACCCTCGGTAAACTCAAATTGGCCGATTTCTATACGCATTCACTTTCGCCTCCCTATCTGCTCATATACTACAAAGACTACTGATCTTTGACTAACTTCAAAATTATAGTTTCCTGTTTTAGTCAACAAAGATCCCGAGATTCTCAACCTTTCCGGGATCCGCGTTGACTAAATCTGTTTTGTTGTTGACTTTTTCTCACTCATTTATTTGCCAGTGCCCATATCGTTTTCCTCCGATACGCTCTATGCGACCTGCATCTTTAAGACCACTCATATATCTCACCAATGTTCTTCTGGCGATTCCGGCCTCTGCTGACAATTGATCAAGAGTAATATCAGGCTTACTGCGTATTATCTCAATTATCCTTAGTGCCATAGTGTCATCCAAAGCGCCATCCGTCTTGGCACTATGGCCCTTTGGCACTTTAGGCTGATCTATAAGAGCACTCTTAAGCGCCGGGAAATATACTCTGAGTCCTGTTCCAATTATTTCATATTTCGGAAGCTCTGCTCCCAACGCTACGCACTCATCACAAATCTTCTGAATCCCTTGTCCCCAAGTTTCTATATATCCCGCTCTGTAAAATACATTGGCAATATCAGGATTATACGGAATGGAATCATGCGGCTGCATCAAGGTCTCCGCAGTCCATCCCTCAGGAAGGATACAGCGGTTGCTTATAATAATCTGCTCTTCCTCAATCCTTATCTGTATCGGAGTACCGTACATATAACAGTTATGAGCGATGGCATTGTAAATAGCTTCGCGGATGGCGTTCCTCGCAAAAGGATAAGTCTCCACACGCCGATCGTGCTCATAGGTAATTTTTGCCTTCAAATATTTGAGATAGATCAGATCCACGATCTTGTCAGCCGTAGAGATAAGCGAACCTTCAAGATCATCATGATATTCCACGGTTCCGTTCGCAAATTTGCCGACTTTAACGAAACTTCCAACCTGTACAATACTCGGATCACCATAGAACAACAGCACGGCAGAACGCTTCAGCTTGCCGTTTGATAATAGTTTCAACTTGGACAGAAGTTCTTCATTTGAAATATTAAGCTCAGCCTCGGTCATCCGTTTACTACGAAGCGCCTCTCTCCTGAATATTTTAAAGCTTTCCGCATCCAGGTCATCAACGGTAATTCCGTCAACTGTTACATCTTCCCACCTGACACCGGTCTTTTTTGTGATAAATTCCGTCAGCGCAATTCCGGTCAGCTGCTGCTTGGTCGCACCACTCCGGTAATGAAATTCACCATGATAACTGATTGGAAAAGAACTCGGATCAACCTTTATTTCAAGATAGTCTTTCCCGTCCTTCGTATGTTTATTCACATCCGCAACAATGCCCAGCCCGGATTGAATCTTATTCGGGATATCTTCCATCAACTTTTTGACATCCTTCACGCCGACAACATTACCGGCATCATCAATACCGATATAAATGGTGCCGCCCTGCGCATTGGCAAAGCCGCAAAGCCACTTCAGATATTCATCCCTCCAGGATTCCTTATATTCGATGTTTTGACTTTCTGCCATAGAAAAGCCTCCTGTCTTATTTCTTTTTTTCGTCACCATACGGAGCTGGATTTTCCGCAACCATAAGATCAGGTACTCTCTGAGAAGTAAAGTCATACCGGACAATTTTCCGTTCGGCCAAAGATGATATTTCATCATCAAATTCTTTCATACGGTGCTCCTGATTGAAGAAATGGAAGCCCCAAATCTTATAGTCATTATCATCCACAAAGACCTTTACCGGAATGGCTTCATCCTTCAGCTGCAGCAGGAATTTCTCTTTCCATGCATCCTTCTCCAAAAGCTGTGTCCCCTTTGGCTCAATAAAAATCTGTATCTGCTCATACCCGTCCGTCTTTTTCTTTTGAAGCAGAAGAACATAATCAGGCTCAAAACGCTCTCCATCCTCAAACGAATAAATATGGAATTCACGCTCATTTCTCACCAGGTAAACTTTATTGTATTTTTTTCGCAGGTCTGTCACATAGCTCTTGAAATATGCGACAAACGCCTTTTCTTCAGATGTTCCAAAGTTATCCGTATATGCAAACCAGTCTTCCTGTGCCAGATCAATTTTCCATTCCGCTTTCACCGACGGATCATTTTGCGATATACCTATTCCTCCATCATGCGGGTCTGTATAATTGACCGTCTTATTGCGGAAGATGTCCCTCATATTTCTTGCCCGGAATTCCTTAGTACCACGATATGTTTCCTCAATCCCTGAGATTGATGCCGCAATCTTCCCTAAAACATAAAACACTGCATCATACATGGTCTGCATTGTAGGTTTCGTATCCCGGCTCTGAATATCAATTCTCACAGAGCCCAGATATTCATCATCCATAATAAACTGTCTGGTAGATGACACATTTGGAAAGTACGACTGTAAAGTATTAAACTTGAAAATCGGATACTTCATCAGCGCTTTATTCACGATAGCATAGTTGATTTCTGCAATCTCTTTTATTGTCACATGAGCAGTTTTCATCTCAACCGTCATGTCTACGCCATGAGATGCCTCAATCATTACGCTATCCATTCCGGATGCACCTGTCGCTGTCTTAAAACGGTAAATATCATCTCTGACCGTCGGAGACAACCCATGTACTTCCTTACGGTCTTTTACAACACGGTCATTTATAAAGATAAGACCATTCGCATACAGATCATCCGTCTTGAAATCCTCTTTGAGAACGTATTCCCTCTGAACAATCTTTTCAGTATCAAGTCCTATTTCCCTCAGCGCCGTGCGAAGCTCGGTAACATATCGGTGATCGTTCTGACAATGATAATATAGCGTCTCGCAGACACGCATCTCGCCTGTAATGTCCTCATCATATTTTCTTTGGAACTATGGCTGCTCTTCATCCAACTGGAACGGACAGTATCTGGCTCCACGCCCGATAAGCTGTGCCTCAGCAATAGTTGCCGGAGACAATTTCTTACTTCCAGACTGCCGCGTCTCATATAGGCGTACAATATCGAACAGATTCAGGACATCCCATCCTTCATCCAGTTTCTTTACTTCAAAAATTGCACGATAAGGATTGTCAGCATCCTCCAATGAATTAAGGAGAATCTGCTTCTGTGTGGCATCCTTATCATCATTAACGGATACGCAGTGTTCCTCAGAAAAATCATCTCTCAGCTCCGCCGCAAGAGTGTCAAAAGAGATTCCATTTTCAGCAAAATAGGCAAATGCTTTCAGCATGATGTCGTTGTTTGCAATGCCTGAAAGACGCTGAAGTTCAGAGCCGGTCAGTTTTTTTATTTCTTCAAGGAAAGCAGCCATAAAGTCTTTGCTATCTGCAATCTTAGCTGCCTTAAACAACACCACCGGCTTGATAGCCAATCTGTGATCCTGAAATACCTTCAGGCGGTATTGGCTCAGAACAAGAGCCTGCAATGCTCTTTCCATAACAGACAGATCAGATCTGAGTGTAATAATATCTTTGGAATAGCGGTCATTGTAAAATTTCGCCAGGGCATAATCAAAGATGATTTTATTCTCATATGCTGCCTTGATTGCAGCGTTGGATAAATCACATGTCGCGGTGAATTCCAAAAGAATATTATCTGCATTTCTGCTGAAAATATTCTTTACAGTCTGTTCCCAGGAATGGTAGCTGGATTCCTCTTCAGATGACATTTTCTTCTTTGTGTCAACATTCAGATGATGTGCTTCATCTGATATCAAGACTACTTTCTGATCGTCGAAATCATCGAAAGACATCCCGTTCTCTTTTGCCATCCACATATCCATGTGGAGACCCTGCGTGGTGGAAAAACAAATGTTAATAGCCTCATCATCCGCGTACTGAAAATTGTCCACCTGATTGATGCGGATTCTCTCACCATCTAAGACAATATCCTCCGCAAACAGATACTTTGAAGACATCGGATTGCGGAAATTTTCTCTTGTTTTCTCCACGATATTAGACAGGTTTACAAAGAACAGAAAATTCCTGTAACCCTGCTTATACAGATACAGCATTAGTCCCGCCATAATAAGTGTTTTCCCGCTGCCTGTCGCCATATGGAAAAGTACCTGTGTCGGTTTCGGACGATTGTTGCTTTCAAAATATGATATGAAATTCTCAAATGCCTGTTTCTGATACGGACGCAGCTCGAAGTTTGGATTCAAGTTCTCCGGAATATATGAAGGGAGAGTCGCACTGCTGCCATATTCCCGCAAGGCATCTATTTTCTCATAAAGAAATGCCATTTACTTATCCCTCCCTGTAAAAGCTTCTGGTGAACGCCTTATCCTCATCGGAGATACCAAACTCTTCATCATCGATATCACAGTAATTCACATAGAGCAGGTTCTTATCCAAAATTTCCATGAGGAAGCGTTTCTTATCATCCAGCGAAAGAGCGGCATAATCATCTGCCGCAGCTTCTATATCGGCTGGATTCACTTTATAACTGATGAACCCCGATTTCATCATACGCTCATAGATCTCAGCCAAAGTTTCATCATCTGCTGCTGCCTCGATATCTTCAACAACTGCCTGGTTCAGTTTTGCCAACTCACAGTAGACAAAAGAACCTCCACCTTGCCATTCTGTTTCCTTGGAAATGCCGCCATCCTCACCATTAATCACTTTCTGAAGACGTTCCACAATAAATGTCTGGATATAATCCATCTGTTCGCAGAGAATATACTGTCTTTTCATCTTATGTGCCACAGCTGCAGAAGTACCACTTCCACCAAAGAAATCGAGTACAACATCCCCTTCCTCGGTTGAAATATCAAGAATCTTCTTTATGACTTTCTCAGGTTTAGGAGTCTTGAATAAATCACTGGTAGTAGTTCCGGGATAGAGTTTCTTCTGTTCATATTTTGCCTGCCTTGTATGACCAGTTTCTTCAATATCAAACCACAATGAGTCCTCACAAATATCCCACAATGTTGATGGCGGTAGCCCCTTTTGTTCATTCAGATAAGTTCTACGAATTATTCCTGTACCCGCATCATTAAACCGGATCTCTCCTGTCTCCATTCTTCTTGTAAGCTCATCATGGTTCCATCTCCACCCATTCGCTGGCGGATTGATGATATTTCCGTTAGGCGCTGTAATTGTGTATCTCAAGTTCGGTCTTGGGTTTGGGGAATTAACGGGATTCCCATCAAACCATGGGCCACGCGGATCATTATCTGGATTTTTATAATGTTTAGATTGTCCCTCAGTTCTATCGAGCTTATAACTTTCCCACCCCTCATTCCGTGAATAGACCAATATATAATTATGATCTTGAGAAAATTGTTTAGCATCGTTATTACTATTATCACAATTTCTCCATACCACAGTTTGTATGTATCGTTCTCTCCCAAATATATCATCCATGAGAACCTTCAAGTATGCTTGTTCGTTATCATCGCAGAACACAAAAATTGTTCCGTTTGACGAAAGCAAGCGAAATGATAATTCCAATCGTGTCTTCATAAAAGTTAGCCATGCCGAATGATTAAAACTATCATTATATCCAAATCCGCTATTATTTGTATTATAAGGTGGATCTATACAGATACATTTAACACATCCCTCATAACGTTTAAGAATCGACGAAAGAGCAAGCAGGTTATTACCTTTTACTACAAGATTATCCTCATCCTTAATCCTTGTTATTACCTCATTACCAGAAGCAGAATACCTGATTGGCGACGTCAACACCTTCGGAAATAAGAGCCTATCAACTTCATCTGGTGCAAGGATTTCGTTATAAAAGATCTCGTGTCTCTTTTGATCTTCAGTCGTTTGTCCGCCTTCAAGAACGCAATCCTTATATGGAAATACTAATTCCACTTTGTTTGAAGCGGAAATCAGTTCACCATTCATATCCGAAAGACCAATTTTATTTCTAAACCGTGTATAACTGTCCGGCAAAAACTGACGGTTATTAATCACCCAAGCAAATCCTGTCTTATCAAACACCTTGACGCCATCTACATCTGCAAAGAAGCGGCTACTCGTCTTTTCATTCTCCAGCAGGAGTCGGATGAGCTTAGCGTCCATCTTCATTGCAGCCTCATAGACCGCATTACGAAGAAATGTGCCATCCTCTGCCACAAATCTCTGATCTGATTTCAGTACCGTCAACACGGTTTCAAAAAAATTCGCCATCTTAATTGTCTCCTTCTTCTATGAATAGCTCCGGTACATTGTACTGGATTTCTTCCGTATCTCGTTTTGTCAGTTCATGCGGACAATTCAACAGTAATTGCTTGTATAACTTGGGATCATCACTATCCGGATCCCTGACATATTTATCTGCATTTCGCCGGATATATTCTGTAGATTCCCGTTTATATCCACTTCTCTGCAGAATGATCCGGAGCTTATTGGTGGTTCCATACTCGACAAATTCATGCCAGTCATTTGTAAATGGTTCATTCGGATGCTGCCGCTTATACTCTTCCGAGAATCTCAGAAAATAATTGGATAATCGGAAAAGCAGCACCTCTTCTATAGCCTCCAATGTATCCGCAATAATAATGTTCTTATGAAGTTGCGATCCGTTATATGGCTCCCACAGATCATACCGGACTTTCACATCCTTCTTTTTCTTGTCGTAATCCTGTATGCTGTCATTGATGATAAAGTTTAATCCATACCCCTGCATCCACTTGATAAGAAGCACAGCATACCACGAAAGCTTTGTATAATTATCGCTCTCGCCAAATCCCAGTGTGCCACTCTCATAAGTTCTCCACTTGAAGGCCTTCGCCAATTTTACAAGGAACTTATACGTTTCAGTATGATCCGCACCTCTCTTAGGATCCTTTATCTCCGGATAACACTCTCCACCTCGGATCAGATCTTCAATCCCATTGATCTGATCATGTGAGACATTAAGATCATCAATCGGCTTCTTTTTCTCTGTAGAAAACAGTGTACGTATCTTCTCAGCGTCCGTAATCGACAAATACGGATCAAACTCTCTCCTGACACGGCTTCTCCTGCAGGCAACGATATCCCCCAAAAGAATGAGCATAGTTTTCCTCATCAGATCATAATTGTTTTCACTCTGATCCTTCCTTGATTTTGGAATTTCTACCTCTCCGGCCAGCAGAGTCTTAACAATCAGCTTCTTCTGATTTGAATTCAATTCATTCTCAACCGAAAGCTTCTGCGGTTCAACATCCTCCTTCAGTAATGTTTCATATTTTCGGAGATCATCCTCGCCTTCCTGTTCCAGAAGTCTTACTACAAACACATTTCCGTAAAGATTGTATTTTGCCCTGCCAACTCGTCCAACAAGATTCTTGAAATCAACGCTGGAAAACCTTCCGTATCCTTTTTTGAAGCTTGTTATAAACAGGTTCTCGGCAGGTAAATTAACTCCCTCCAGCAATGTGCTGGTACAAAACATGGTTTTGATGAGCCCATCACGGTAATAGTTTTCTAACTGCATTCGGATATTTGCCGGAAGATATCCAATGTGATAAGCAACCCCACGCTCAACCAGCTCAGCCAGGTAATACTCCTTATGAACTTCCTTACGGATTGATTCCGCAAGAGTTTTTAACTTGTCATCGTTCAAAGGATTCTGTTTCTTTGCATAATCCTGAGCAAAACGTATCGCATCAGCCTTTGACCGACAATATACAAGATTGTGCCTTGCTTCTCCAATCCTCATGATCACATCAGTAAGCGTATACTGACGGCTCATATCATGGAATTTGATGAACCGTTTTGAATATGAGTCAAATATACGTATTGTTCGCTCATAAAGATCTACGATATATTTCAACTGACTGACCGGAGCATATCGGCTTGCAATTATTCCGGAATCTTCCCATATCTCTCCCGATGAAGTAATCATATCGAGATACACCCTCGGATTCGGAATATTCGGTGACGCAAATATCACATGTGTATTACTCTTTCGATCTTCCAGCTGTTCTATAACCCTGTAATAAAAAGCGCTTCGCTTGTCCCCGGATGATATTTTATGAGCCTCATCAATGAACAGATAATCTATGCGCATATCTTCATCATCGAGAAGTATATAATGCATCCTCTCAGGTGTGACGACAAAAACATAGTTATGCTCTGTTTCCAATGCCAGCGCGCCGGAAGATGTAACAATCCGATAGTTTTTTTCTTTCAGCAATCCCTTAAGGCCATCGATCAACTCGCTTGTAACTTCATTGATAAGCGCCTTAGTCGGAAGAAGGATTGCAAAGTTCTGTTGCTCTCCACTCTGGATCTGATGCTTTATGAATACCCGCATCATATATGACTTACCCATAGATGTAGGTGCTGAATAGCTGAAAAAACGCTGTTCAAAGCTATCATATATTTCTTTCTGAGCCGGGAAAAAGCGTGATGCTTCCTCTCCAGGAATAGTCAGGTATTCCATATTAAAATGGGCAAACAACCTTTCCAAAACCGTCGCCCCACGATACTCAGGAGTATATTTGTTGAACCCCAAAAAGTTCCCCGTATTTGTCAGCACCGATCCCAGGACATATTTCACATCCTCGTTGTCCCTGTTCATCTCATAGAGTAGAGCTGCTATTTCCTGCGCACGTGTCTTATGGACATCCGCGAGGCTTGTCCCATAGGACTTCGACAAAATGTCCGCAAAAGTGAGTGCATCATCAATATCCACTGGCTTTTCCTCTTTTTCATTCAACTGAAAGAGTCGCCTGGAATAGTTCCACAGGATATTGTGATATAGTTTATTCAGATATGCGTTTTCATCTATTTTAGAGAACAGATGCTCTCCAAAAGTAACTTCCCTGAACTCACTCATCAGAAGCACCTCCGATCTGAAGCAATCTGTCTACGATTTCCTTTTTATCCGCATCTGCATCCTTAAATGGAAGCAGATAAATATAAATAGAGTATCCCTCAAGGCCATGTTCTGTAATCTTTTGTTCAATATAAGAAATATTGGCCTTAATATCGCTCGCTGCCTGAGCTGCCACATCATCCTGGTACTGCTCTACAGACTTCCCAGATTTATCCACATCATCTATCGTATATCCAAGAAAGATACCAAACGCCGTTGTAGGTTTCTTTTCCTCAGCTTCTGATGGAAGAATAATCTTCTCTAACTGGTCTGAAACTTCCTTGGAAAAAGATTCCGCAAATATCTTCGACTCCACAAAGCGACGTTCTTTTTTCCTTCTGCTCTCCAGACGTTTTGCGGCTGCAAAAGCTGTATCTACAGCGGCTTGAATGTTTCCATCTATCATTGATGCGCCTAATATAACCTGGCTGATTGGCGTGGGCACATCAGTGGTCAGGATATGTATACCGGAACTCTCACTTGTATGAATGCCTCCATAGGCTCCCAATTCAACCTTGCTCATGAATTTAGGTGCTTTCAAGACCTGCTCCAAAAATATATAGAGCATAAGTTCACTGAGCATATTCTCTGGAATCCCGCCGCCGGCAGCGGCTGTCTGCTTTATATGATCAACAGCATCATAAGCGATGGAACCTATTTCATCTTCATCCATCAGCCTGTTTACCTCGGCTCGTGAATAAACATAATAGCCTATGTTATTACGAAGATACTTCCATAACCCATGATAATCAAAATCATAGTCATCAAACTTCATGCAGAATACCTGAAGATCATGATCTTTTGAGACTACAGATAGTCTTTCAGCTGATACCGGAGAAAAGACCTGATCAAACTTACCTCTGCTGGTAAGAGGAATAAGCGCGATGCCCTTTGGTGCGGATACCTCATAAAGTTTGATGGAATCCGTCATTTGGTCGTACGCAGAACAGTATGTCTTCTTGATTGATTTTGTAAACGTGGCCTCTTTCAGGTTATCTGTCTTCTCAACGGCAAATATGAATGTATCCGCCAGAAATTCTGATAAGACAAAATCATTCTTATTCCTTAACTCACCCTTGGTTAGTTCCCTGATTGTTCCAAGCTGCGTGGAATCAGGAATACCTTTATCTTTCAGGATAACGTTTTTAATAGCAAGAACGGCATTCTTTTTTCGAGACTCATCCAAGCACGGAATTATTTCCTTCACAAAGTATTTTTGAATATTTCCTGAACCCCGTTGACTCACCATCCTTGTCACTTCAGTGGGGAGATTCTGGCCCGCTGAATGAATCTTATTAAAATTCGGATAGGTATAAATCACCTCGTTGCCATTCGCGTCCACGTATGAAAAAGTATCCGCTCCATCCGGACATAATGCCAGCATGATTTTTTCGCAGAAGGGATCAAACTTGCGTTCAGCCGAAACTGCGCAAGATGTAAGCATCCTTACATAGGAGCCTATACTGAAGTGCTCCATCTGACTACCTCCTTCCACAATGTTATCCATGCCCGAACGCTGACTAATTCTCTCTGATTACATCAACAATATCACCAATATTGCAATCGAGAGCTACACAGATTTTACCAAGCACATCCATACTCACAGCCTTATTCTTGCCCATCTTAGCTATGGTCGAAGATGTTATTCCCGTCTTGGCCATCAGATCCTTTTTCATCATCTTTTTATCTATTAACAGTTTCCAAAGTTTGTTATAGCTGTATTCCATCCGGCTTCCTCCGCGACCTTGCGCTAAAATTACATACTTCACCAATTTGAGAGTATAGCATATATCTTCAAGTTGTTCAAGTCTACATTCAACTTTATCGTCTTACCCTTGGAGATATCGAAGGTGCTTTACCTTCCGCTTTGGTTCCGGGCTTTGGTTCCGAAATCATGCTCGAATCGTGCTCGAATAACTATTTGCTATTCGTCTGCTGTTCACTTCACTCATTCCGAAAATCTTCTGATTTCATTCTTTTTCCATTCGTTTTTCCAAAACCGGAAATGAACTATTGTATGGTTGAGCGTTGGCCAATGCTCCAAAAAACATAAAGGAGCAAAGTAATGACAAAAGCTGAAAAAGAAAACTGGCTTATCAATCTTGAAGATGTTTCTTCTCAGGTTGATGCAGAAACCGTCAAGTTCGTCTGCGGAAAGTACGGAGCAAAGGATATCTACGGATTATCCCCCTCCGACTATCAAGAAGCATGGAATGAATTATTCGACTGTGCCAGAGACGCAAACGACTGACACACAACTGTCCTGAGCAAGACATAATAAAGGCTCTTCACACAGAAAACGCTACCTTTAGCGCTGAAGGAGGTTCTGCCGGTTTCAGTGTGAAGTAACAAGTAAACACCAGCCTTAAGCAGAACAGCTGGCTATTCAAGCAAAACAGGCGGAATACCTGTATGAATGGCCGACTGATTAAGACAACAGAATATCGCCATGCGGTTTCCTCCGCGCAAATCCATGGAGGAAACCAGTTATGGCGAAAATCACAATTGAATATTGCAGTAGCTACGATAGCTACAACGGAGAAAAGGTAACTGAAGGCAAGGTTCTCGCACCGGTACTGATCTCGGACGCAGAATTTCAGAGCAACAACACGATCATTCCGGAGAATCTGAGAACCTGGAAGCACTACGGTGTTCCGTTCAGAGTCGGGTTCATGGTGGTGGACGAAGCAGATTTCAACAAGATGCTCTCCCTCTACTACTCCGGCATCAACGACTATTTTGATGAGCACCCGGAGCTCCGCCCCGGCAGATGCGTTCTCGGATGGGATAACGAAGGCTTTCCGATCCTTTGCAGCAAGGAGAACCGCTGCAAGGGCTGTCCCAGACGTGCAGAGCACCTTCCGCGCTTCAAGAGCCGTGAGGACTTCATCCAGTTCACATCCTTCCAGGATACTCACGAAGATGAGGACGGCAACACCGTTGGTCTCGACATCGCGGATCCCAATGTAAATGTTGAGGAAGAAGCGATCCTCGAAACACTCTTCACGGAGCTGGTGGAATACCTGGGCAAAATCAGCCCTCGTTACGCCAAGATCGTCACCCTCGGCAGGCAGGACTACTCGAAAGAACAGATCATTGCTGAGCTCGGTCTGAAGCCGTCCCGTGGATATCAGGAAATCAACGCAGCGAAAGAACTGACGAAGAAGTTCCTCGAACTGTAAAACGCACGAATGGCGCTGTCGGATCCGTTCCGATAGCGCCACTCTTTTATCTTCTGACCGGCTTACGCCCATTGAGCTGGAACCGGTCATGGCTCTTAATACTTTTTACCGCTTGTCTCAGACTGCTTGCCCTTCCATGCTGATGGTAAGGGCAGGAAGCAAAATGCGAATGAAAGATGATAACTGTTCCCGGCTCCGGATAGCCCGGACTGTGCAGGCTCCAGTAGTGACCGGTGTTATTGAATTTGATGGTCACATCATAGATATCCTTATAGATAACGGTAAAATAGTTTGAGTCCAGAGAAGCAAGTTCATTTGCATCAAACATAGGCGATCACCTTCCTTCCGCCACATACATAGCCTCCCTCTCCGCCACAATCTGCTGCCGGATCTTCTGCTTCTCAGCGTCAAATCTCTTCTGGAGCAAAGCCATCTCTGTATCAAGGAATTCTTTCTCCCTGCTCTCCGTCTCGGCTCTCATAGTATCCGGCGTGATGATAAGCTTTCCGTCCTCGCATTTTACAAGCACTGCCTCGCCGATCTGGAAACCCAGCTCTTCCAGCCACCGTCCCTGAAGTCTGAGCTGCGGAGACGGGTTACTTCCATAGTTCCAAATGCTGCTGATCTTAAGCGATCTGTATTCTTTTTTCTTTGCCATTCTTTGGTCCTCCTTTTTCATTGATTGTCATATGATGTTGTCTGTCGGGATATGGTCGCATGTCCCTTGATTCGTATTATAGGACATAGTCGCATGTCCGTCAAGAAAAATGTATGGTCGCATGTCCAAAAATGTGTTATACTCATTTTGTGTAAAAATCCATCTCCAAGGAGAATAAGAACATGGCAGAGAAAAAGGACAGCCGCCACAGAACTCTCACAGAGGCTCGTAAGGCAGCTAATAAGCGCTATATTGATAAATTCGTAGAGGTAAAGGTCAGAATGACTCCTGAGCACCGCACAGAGGTTCAGCAGCATGCTCAGGACATGGATGAAAGCACCACCGCCTTCATCAACAGAGCGATTGACGAAACAATGGAGCGTGACAAGAAAGCAAAAAAGAAATGACGACAATCGAAGCTACAATGAACAAGGCAGCCGGGATCTGATTCCTGACTGCCTTTTCTCTTAAATCATCTGAAAATGTATGAACGCATCCTTGATGGCTTTTCTCTTATCCTCCGGACACTGAGGAACTCTGTTCCCCTCCGTCTTCGGAAGATTATAATTGATCCTCTCCACAATTCCGCATTCTCTTTTGACCTGGGCGATATAAAGGTTCGATACCTTCAACCCGAATTTATTCAACACGTAGGACTTGATTTCTTCATAGGTTGCCTTGGTTTCCGCACTGGATACTTCAAGCTCTGAGATATCCAGATCCACTTCAATTGTCGTGTCCGGTTTGCGTTGGGACAAAAGGCACACAGTCTCGATGTGTGACGTCCACGGGAACTGGTCGACCGGTGTGCACTCTATAAATTCGTAGCCGTTAGCGCTAAGATATTTGATATCACGGGCAAGCGTGCCAGGATCGCATGAGACGTATACAATGCGGTCCGGTGCAGCCTTGACTACTGCTTCGAGCAAAACCTCTTCGCATCCGGCGCGGGGCGGATCAAGGACTGCGACATCAGCGTGTTCTATCGTGATCTCAGGCTTGCGCTCAACTCTTTCATTGACCTCATTCCACTTCCACAGCTTTGCAAGGCCCATCATGCCCGGCAGCTCTTCCTCTGCCTTGCCACATATGTATCTCGTGTTGATTATATTGTTGATGACTGAGTTCCTGTTGGCATCGATGACCGCAGGTTTTACTGATTCGATTCCGATCACCTTTTCTGCCTTGTCTGCCATCCAGATTCCTATTGTTCCGACTCCGCAGTACAGGTCAAGCAGTGTCTCTTTTCCGGTCAGGGCAGCGTACTCCATTGCCTTGTCATACAGCTTCGGCATCTGCTCAGGATTCACCTGATAGAATGACTGCGGACTGATCTCGTAGCTCAGCTCTTTCCCGTCAGAACGCGTCACCTTTTCGGTGATAGTAGGCTTGCCGGCGATAATACGGCACTTTCCCTTATGGATCACAGCAACCGATTCGAGACTGTAAAGAACGGCAGGCTCAAAGTCATCAGCTCCAAGCGTCTCTTCTCCCGTTTCATAGGCAACGCCTTCTTCCAACGCAGCAGGACTCAGACTGTACACAGCAGCGTCGAACATGCCGACCAGCTCGTCGATATCCCTTATCTCCTTGTTCTCGCTTTCAAGGACTACCATAACCTCGCCGGTCCCGAAAGCAGTTTTGACAGTCATCTGCTTTATGCAGGATACACCGGTTCTCCTGAGGAATACCCTCAGCGCATCCGCGCACACCATTGCCGCATCAGTCTGCAGCATGCAGTCCTCTATATCCACCACATAGTGGCTTTTGCCCTTGTTGAAGCCGACCTCGCCGTGAGGGCCTACAGCAAATACCGCCTTGTTGCGGTAGTACTTCAGCGTGTCTGCCCCGATCATGTCGTTGACCTTCGGATCATCAAGGCCGCCGAGCCTTTTCAGCTTGGCACGCACTTGTTCTTTCTTGAGCTTCTTCTGAGCATCATAAGACAGCTCCTGCAGGGAGCATCCGCCGCATTCCCTGAAGTACGGGCACTCCGCCTTGATCCTGTTTTCCGATGGTTCAAGTATATCTGTTACAGATGCCTCGGCAGATGTCTTCTTTGCCTTGGTCACTTTAGCCGAGACTCTGTCCCCCGGCACAGCACTTCCGCTGATGAAAACAGCACAGCCGTCGTATCTTCCGAAGGCTCTGCCGTCATCGAGCATATCTTCAATTTTTATATCTATGATCTGTCCTTTTTCCATTGTTTCCTTTCACTTGCTGTATCACGCTTCCGCGAGAGCCTTGAGCCGGGCAAAACGCTTGCTCACTGCCGGTTTTCCGATTGGCGGATTGAGTGTCTCCCCTATTTCCGCGAGGCTTGCCTCAGGCTTGTAGAGTCTGATGAACGCTACTTCCTTGAGCTGCGAAGGCAGGTGTCTTAATCCGTCGGTCCAGAATACTGAACCCGGGTCTGCCAGCTCGCTGGCAAGCGGCTCCCTGCCGAGCTCGTCCTCAGCGATCTTTCTTATCCAGCCTCTCTGCTCTTCCGCTGCGGACAGCGTCCTGTCCACATTGGCATTGTCGCAGTTGAGCATCCTCTGCACATCGCCGTGCAGGCTCTTGCTTATCCTTATATTCTCAAACTCCAGCACAGCATTGTCCGCTCCCATTATGCCGAGCAGATCACTTATATACTGCGCCTTCTTGATGTACACGATGTAGTTGTCTCCTCGCCTTGAGATGTTGGCAGACAGGTCGACAAATGTCCCGATCAGCTTCTTCAGGTCGTTCGCGCTCTGCTCCTTGTCGAGAACGAACTCGAGATGGTAACTCTTCTTCGGATCGGATATCGTTCCGCAGCTCAGGAACATGCCGCGCAGGTAAGACTTGCGGCAGCATTTTGACTTAACTATCGGCTGATATATCCCGTCGCTGAAGTAGTCATCACCCTCGCGGATCAGCATCATTCCTGTCTCTCTGAGGATATGCATCGACTTCTCGTCCGGACTTATGTTCAGATAGTACCGGTTCTTTCTGCTCCGGGCACCCGGCATCTGTGAGTCGCCTACAGCAAGGCCGGCATTGCTCTTGAAGTATCCGCGGATCAGCTTCTTATAGTGTCTCGCGATAGCCGCATTCTCAGTGGTCGCAACTATCCCCAGCTTGCCCCCGCCGGCGAGCCTTATAGAACTCGAGACCCTAAGAAAGCCGGCGATCTCCGCCAGCATGCAGCATTTCTTCTTATTCTCAAGTCTAGCGAGTTCGCCTTTGACCTCTGATGAAAACGACATCTACTTCCTCTTGTTCTGCAGATCGAGATCCCTGTGATTGACTCTGACCCTCATACCGTCTGCCTTGAATTTCTCCGCAACTGCGTTGGCGATGGCAACAGATCTGTGATGCCCGCCGGTGCAGCCGAATGCGATATTGAGATGGTATTTACCCTCATTTATATATCCCGGGACCATGGCCCTGAGAAGGATATGCACGGAATCGACGAACTGATCCGCCATTCCGTTTCTGAATATATAACTGACAACTTTCTTGTTATTGCCCGTCAGCTTCTTGAGACTCGGTACCCAGTAAGGATTAGGCAGGAACCTGACATCGAACATGACATCCGACTCGCTCGGGATTCCGTATTTGAAACCGAATGAACTGATGTTGATGGCAAAATTCGATGCGCCTCTGCCGCCGAAGAACATCTTGTCGAGCTCCGAGTTCATCTCCGCGACCTTGAGATTGGTCGTATCGAGTACCAGGTCGGCCTTCTTTCTTATCTCTTCAAGCTTCTGTCTTTCTTCCTCTATGACGTCGAGGCTTGCCGCAGCTCCGGTCAGAGGATGGTTGCGCCGAACCTCGTTGTATCTTCTGACGATCTCCTTAGGTGCAGCCTCTATGTACAGCACCGTCAGATCGATCCCCGGTCTTTTGCGAAGATCATCTATCGTCGTTGCCAGCTTTCTGAAAAAGCTACCGCTTCTCAGGTCGGCTACGAATGCGACCTTGTCGATCCTGTTGGTGTCGACGGATGCCATCTCAAGGAAGTTGTCGATCAGTGCAGGCGGCATGTTATCCACACAGTAATATCCCTGATCCTCGAACCAGTTCGCCGCCCGGCTTCTGCCGGCCCCTGACATTCCTGTAATGATTACTACCTTCATGATTATTTCTGTCTGCCCCTCGTATTATCTCTATTTGTTCTCAATATTTACGATCCTGTCCGGTGTTATCCCTGCGGACAGAGCAAGAGCCATGCTCCTGACATATCTTCCGACTTTTTCAGGCTTGTGAGCATCACTGCTGATGACGAACTTTACATCGTATCCGGCAAACACCTTCAGCTCTTCGCAGTCAGGATGCCTGTGCCTTGCGTTGATCTCAACAAGCGTACCCGTCTCCTCACACGCCTTCGCTACAGCATGCGTATCAATATACGCCTTGTCTCCCGGATGTGTCAGGATGCGGATGTTGTTGCTCCTGAGAGCTCTGATTATTCTGTCAGTATTCTGCTTTCTCAGCTTCTCCTTTACACTCTCCGGGCACGGGAATCTGAATGCCAGCCAGTTCTGTATCATGTGGCAGTTAGGCACATAGTGATATCCCGCGTTGACAAAATCAAACAGCTCAAAATCTTCTTCCGATACATCGAGCCCGTTCGGTGTGTCGACGATGTCTGCCTCAACTCCGAGGTAGATCTTGACGCTCGGAAAACGCTTCATGGCCTTGACGATATCGTCCCTGATCTGAGGTATCTTCTTAAGGTCAAGCCCGTAGAAGTCCGTCGGGCCGTGGTCGGTGATCGCGAGTTCGCGCATGCCCCTAAGTGATGCTGCAGCGGCATTCTGGAGCACAGTGCCCTTGCCGTGCAGATAAGGTCCGACCTTCGAATAGACTGTATGCGTATGATAGTCCGCTGTCAGTCTGAAGCTCTTCCTGATTGTTTCTATATCCATAATCTCACCATGCATCCTGCCATCAGACAGGATGTCCTTATGCTGCTACTGAAGGCTGCATCCTATGAGCCTTACCTCCGGCTCAAGTGTTATGCCGCTGTTCTCATACACAGTTTTGCGTACATGTCTCATCACAGCGAGCACATCCTCAGCTGTCGCACCTCCTGCATTGATGACGAAGCCGGCATGCTTTTCAGAGACCATAGCTCCGCCTACTCTGTATCCTTTGAGGCCCGCTTCATCTATAAGTGCTGCCGCATAGCCGCCGACAGGTCTCTTGAAAGTGCTGCCTGCGCTCGGATAATTGACAGGCTGCTTTGCATTCCTCTTCTCCTGCAGCTCCTTTACCCTGGCTGCTATTTCCTCCCTGTCATCGTGTCCGAGACAGAGAAGCGCCGAGAGTACGATCATGCCGCTTTCCTCGACCATGCTGTGCCTGTAGCCGAACTGCATCTCCTCACCGCTGAGTTCGATGATCTCAGAGCCGTCAGGCCTCATGAGTCTTACAGATACGACAAGGTCCTTCATCTCTCCGCCGTAAGCTCCGGCGTTCATGAACACTGCGCCGCCTATGCTTCCCGGTATCCCGCTTGCGAATTCAAATCCCGCAAGGCCGCGCTCTGTAAGAAATGTGCTGACGGACGACAGCAGTTTTGCCGCGCCTGCTCTTACCAGCGTATACTCACCATTCTCTCCGGCATTTTCCTGCTCGACTGATACTGAAGAGAAATCCCCGCCGAGCTTAATGAAGATCCCGGGATATCCCTCGTCTGCAACGAGGAAGTTCGAGCCGTTTCCTATGAGCATGTACTCGAGATCCGGCTCTGCCGCGCATATGCGCAGCACCGCTGCAAGCTCCTCTTCATTTTCCGGTGTGACCAGCGCTCCTGCCGGCCCGCCTATGCGGAATGAAGTGTGCGAGGACATAGGTTCGTTCTCATGGATCAGTTCTTCCGGAACCACCTGTCTTATCTTTCCGAGTGCTGATTTTAATGCTGTATTGTTATCCATGACATCTGTCATTGTCTGTTGTTCTCCTTATCTGAGGACCTTGCCGGCTGATCTTGTCTGTCAGTGCCGGAAGACCGCTCATTATCGTATATGAATTTTTTCTTGCGTTCAGGGTCTTTGATGGTCTTCCTGAAAGCGTCAAACAGTGATTTCTGTTTTTTCTTGTCATGATCAAGTTCTACTTCATCGTCCTCAAGTCCGTATGGTTCAAGGCTGAAGTAATAAGCCGTCGTCGTATCTTTCTCTTTGTGCTTGAGTCTTGCAGTCGTTATCTTGTCTATGTATCTGTAAATCACGGCGAAGACCGGGACCCCGAGTGCCATGCCCGCAAATCCGAACAGACCGCCGCCTATGAGAACGGACATCAGTACCCAGAAGCTGCTTATGCCGATGGCATTGCCCACGATCTTAGGCCCTATGATATTGCCGTCGATCTGCTGGATTATGAGGATGATGATTATGAAATAAAACGCATATATCGGACGCTCCAGCATCAGGATGAATACCGACGGGATCGCTCCTATGAATGGTCCGAAGAAAGGTATCACATTGGTGATGCCTACGATCACGCTTATCATAAGGGCAAAAGGTATATTGCATATAGTCATCACTATGAAAGTGAGCACGCCTATGATGAAGGAGTCGATAATGCGGCCGACGATGAATCCGATGAAAGTTTCATTTACAATGCTTGCGAACTCATACAGTGCCGCCTTTCGCTTCTGTCCGCATGTTGCATTGACGATCTTACGCATGATCGCAAACAGTCTCTCCTTGTAGTTGAGGAGGTATACCATGATCAGGAGGCCGACGAAGGCATTTGCAACATAACTGACCGCGGTCATTACGCCGTTGGAGATCATTGTAGCTATGCTTACCGCATCACCTGAGAGGATATGCTTCTGCACCCATGTAAGGATCTCACTGTTTCCTGCATTGGCGATGTTATCCACCCATGTGGCAATAAGCGGGAAGTGCGCCAGATGGACTGCACACCAGTCTGACAGGACCTCAAGCCTCTGCGGCATGGTATTGATGAGGTTGATCGCACTCTCAACGACCTGCGGTACTACAAAATATACGAACAGGCCGACGAGACCGACTACTATGATGACACATACGAAGGACGCAAAAGCTCTCGCAGCGATAAGGATCCTGCGCTTTTCGGCTTTATCCACTTCCCTTTCGGAATCATCGCTGACTATCATGGCTCCGATGGAGAATCCCTTGCGTTTTGCTCCTTTGAGCATCCTCCTGTAGCTTCGCTTGACGCATGCGTTGTAGACCGGGCAGAGTATGAATGCGAAAATGCCTCCTATCAGCACCGGCGCCATAGTCTTGCCAAGCGTCTCGAATCCGACCGAGAAGTGTGTGTTCGTGACCCAGTTGTGGAACATTATCAGAATTGCGCCGCAGATCAGCACTGTGATTCCCGCTCTGAAATACGGACTTTCTCTGAACTTCCTGAACATCCGACTTTAACCTCCGTTATCCTGACGGCAGTCTCTGTACTGCCATATATACCTATCTGAATCATACCACACCGAGGTGGGGGTTTACCACCGCGCACACAGCATTATCTTGTCAAAAGCACTCTCCCTTCCCGGGGAAACGCTGCTGTTTTTCAATAAAAAAGCGCAAACCCGTGAAGATTTGCGCCTGTATGTCATTTCTGAAATATCCGTCGCTCTATTTGTCCTTGGATTTTGCCAGAAGTGCTGCTCCGTATGCTCCGGCATATCTTCCGAGAGGCATAGCAGTAACGGTCTTTCCGAGCTTCTTGCTGAGAAGCGATGCGAAGAATTCGTTATTGCTGAATCCGCCGGTGATGATGACAGTATCCTGTATCTCTTTCCTCTGTACAAGAGTAGCGACCTTGAGTGCGACCGAGTCGATGACGCCGGCAGCAAGGTCTTCACGGCTTCTGCCTTCACCCATGTAGTTTATGACTTCGGATTCTGCAAATACTGTACAGAGTGAACTGATGGATATAGGATCACCAATCTCTGCAAGCTCGAACAGCTCCTCGATCGTGAGCCCCAGCCTGTTGGCCATGACCTCGATGAATTTGCCCGTACCTGCAGCGCACTTGTCGTTCATCAGAAAGTCGACCGGCTTGCCTCCGACTACATTGATATACTTGGTATCCTGTCCGCCGATGTCTATGATAGTGCAGTCGCGTCCGATCATTTCATATCCGCCTCTTCCGTGGCAGCTGATCTCAGTGATCACATGATCTGCATAGTCGACGCTGATCCTTCCGTATCCTGTTGCAACGATAGCGGAGTCGTCTATCGCGCCGTATCTCTTCTCAAGGTCCTCCTTGATGATCCCGGCGGTTATCTTGCTGTTCCATCCTGTAGGGAGCACCTCATATACAGGCTCCTTGCCCTCTTCAAGAACGCATACCTTAGATGCAGTTGATCCGATGTCGATTCCGATGTATTTCTTAGCCATATTTGTGCCTCGTGTTATCAAATGTGTTGTTCAGTCCGTCGATCGAAAGATAGTTGAGATGATCTGTCTCAGCTATCTCTTTGATCTGTTCTACGTCTTCTCCGTGTATCAGAAGAGAGACTCCGCAGCACACGCTGAGTTCTCTCGGGGTCGGGCTTATCTGCGCATATATCGAGCGCTTCTTGAGCGTGCGGTACATGGCAGTTGCGTCCGTATGATTCTGGAATAAAACGTAATAATGTAAAAAATCTGACATAGCGCAGTTATTGTATCATACCTTTATGATTTTGCGAAACAAAGGGCGGAAGAATATTCCGCCCTTTATTACATGTTTGTTTTCATTGACTCTGACTTCGCTTACGCTCGTCAGTCGTCAGGACAAGTCATCTTAACCAAGCATCTCGATGAATGCGCCGATTCTTGTCTTGAGCTGCTGAGCATCATTGTCAGTGTAGTCTGTCTCGAGACCGAGGAATGGGATTCCCTCTGCCTTGCATCTCTCTTCGAGGCTTCTTCCCTCGATATCGTATGTCTGGCAGAACATGAGGTTGACATCGATAACTCCGTCAGCCTTGAATTCCTTAGCGAGTCTGACAACATCGTCAAATCTTCCTGTGTTAGGTGTGAAGCATGCGCAGTTGATGCCCATGTATCTGTCAGCGATGTGCTGGATCATCTCGTCAACTGTCTTGCCGCTCTCGTCTACCTGGTTCTCGAAGTATCTTGTACCTGTGCAGGTCTCTTCGCATACAACTACGCCGCCGCTTGTCTCGACGAGGTTATGCATCTTCCAGTTAGGAATAGCCATAGGTGTTCCTGTGATGAGGATCCTCTTCTTTCCTTCAGCAACGTTTACGCCCTCTGCAACTCTCTTGTCGAGCTCGTCGCACAGCTTGTTGACCATTGCTGCGAATCTCTTAGGATCATCATAGTAAGCGATCTGGCTGATCAGCAGTGTATCTGTTCCGGAGATAGGAACGTTGAGGTTCTTTCTCTCATCATACAGTCTCTGCAGTGCAGCTCTCTTAGCGTTGATGGTCTTGATACCCTCAGCGAGCTTTTCAGCTGTTACTTCGTTTCCTGTTTCCTTCTCTACGAGGTCCTTGAGATCCTTGATCTCATCAGCCCACTTGAGATAGTCCTTAGGTCTCTTCATCTGTGGAAGATCCATGATATGCATAGGAACGTCTGTGCCGAGGATCTCATAAGCCTTCTTCTTTCCGTCACAGGTGTTCTCTCCGATATATACGTCAGCGAGTCTGTAGAACGGGCATGTTCTGTCGAATCTTGCTCCGAGCATAGCCTTGATCAGCGGGCATGTGTTGGCAGGAAGATATCTCTCACCGCCAGGTACCCAGAACTGAGATCCTGCGCAGAGGCCTGTAGCGATAGCATCAGCAGCTACGATAACTTCATCAGGTACATAAGCACAGAATGTGCCGAATACCTTGCCGCCGTTCTTTCTGAACTCTACGAGCTCAGCAGGTCTGAGACCGTGAACATCAGCGAGGACCATGTCAAAATAGTCCATGCACTCCGGTCTGTTCTCCTGGGACATAAATACGTCTCCGATTGCTCCTGGAAGTACTGCGCACAGCTGGTCGTGCATCTCGAGGTTCATTCCGAGTTCGCCCCACATTTTCTGATTGTCTGCCATAATTACTTTCTCCCTTTAATAATTATTTCAACATAAAATTACGCCATAAGGCGCCCCTTACTTCTAAATTTTACTATCCGTCAGATACAAGGCAAAATTGATTGATTCTATCGGTATTATGAGTGTTATGCATTTCGCCAATAGTTAACTGCGTTCATATCGATTCATCCAATATATCCCGTTTTTCCGGACGCAAAAAGGCAGGTGTACAAGCCACCTGCCTGATGCGCGCAATTAATGTGCAGTTTTAGTTTTCTTCCCCGACCTTGACCGTTCTTCTCTTGATCTTCTGGGTCGTGGTCTTCTCGAACGGTTCGGTTCTGAGATATACCTGCTTGATCCTCTTGAATGTCGGCATATCCTGATTGATCTTCTCTATGTCGTAGTTTGCGAGCTCCTGTACTTCTTCCCTGCTCAGAGTCTTGATGCTCTCTTCTTCAGGATCGTACACGATGGTCACTAACAGTCTGTAGTCCTCGCCTACTTCCTGGCCGCTGACGACACACTCTGTGACATAAGGGATCTCGTCGATCAGAGCCTCTATCTCCTCAGGATAGATGTTCTTGCCGTTCTTGAGAACTATGACGTTCTTCTTACGTCCGGTAATGAATATGTAGTCATCCTCATCGATCCTTGCAAGGTCTCCGGTGTTGAACCAGCCGTTTACAAATACCTTGGCATTGGCTTCATCGTCATCAAGGTATCCCTTCATGATGTTAGGACCTCTTGCATAGAGTTCTCCGATGCCGTCCTCATCAGGGTCGTTGATCTTGACCTCAACGCCAGGCATTGCATGTCCGACTGAGCCCGGTCTTCTGTAGAAATAGCTCTCAGATGCGATGGTCGGAGCTGTTTCTGTAAGTCCGTAGCCCTGAACTGTGAGGAGACCGAAGTCTGTCGCATACTCAAGTGTCTTGAGATCGAGCGGAGCAGCTCCGCTGATGAGGAATCTCAGCTTGCCGCCGAGTCCGTCTATGACATCCTTGAATATTTTGCGCCTTACATCGATACCCATCTTCATGAGAGCCTTGGATATCTTTCTTCCGGTTTCGAGCTTCTGCAGCTTGCCTTCCTTTTCAGCAGTCTTCAGAACCTTGCCGATAATAGCTTCAATAATCAGCGGTACGCAGAAGAATGCGCTGATGTGATATTCAACCAGTTCCTTCTGTACATACTTGAGTCCGCTGCAGAATACATTGGTGCAGCCATTGCTGAGGAACATCAGTGTGCCTGTGCATCCGAATGCATGGTGAAGCGGCAGGAAGATCATTACAACATCATCTTCATAGATAGGCTCTACCTTACGCATTGCTGCGATGCAGGATGCGATGTTGCGCTGAGTCAGCTGAGCTGCCTTGGCATCAGCACTTGTTCCCGAAGTAAACAGGATGATGTCTACCGCATGCTTGTCGATCACTTTGAATTCACTTCTGTACTTCTCAACAAGCGGTGCGTATTCAGGAAGTCTGTCCTGAGCAAGATCCGACATCGGGATGAGTGTTTCAGCAACGATTCCGTCCATCGCGATGATCTTCTCAAAGTCCATTTTCAGGCTTTCATCATATACGATGGCATCTGCCTTGCATTTTTTGAGCGAGTTGATGATCTCATCCTCCGGCAGACCCTTGTCCAGCGGAACGACAACGCCGACATTCACTACGATTCCGTAGTATGCGATCATCCACGGATAAGAGTTAGGTCCGATGACCACGATCCTCTTGCCTTTGAGTCCCTTGCTCAGGAGATATGCTCCGACACTGTCGACATCCTGTCTGAACTTGTGGAAGCTGATCTCCGTCTGGGACTTTCTGTCCTTGCTCTTGTAGATGAAAGCAGTCTTGTCAGCATAATGGTCATCCATGAAATCCAGGATCTCCTTGATGTCCTGGAATTCGATATCATACTTACATTTATACTTTCTCATAAGTTTCTTCTTCCTCTCCAATATTCACAATAGATCCATTCAGTACGCAACAAAACCAGCGACAACATCAGTGTCCTGCGTCTGTACTCATTGCCACGGACACAATATTGCTTACGCCGATAATTGCATTCCCCTCTATGAGCGCAGCATGTATGGAACATACCGCCGTGAATATTGTCTATATTTTACCATTCGTACATGTAATTGACCACACCTTGTGAAGAAATTACCAGTTGTAAAGTTTACAGCTCGCTTTTTCAGCTGATTTCTGCTCATAGAAAAGGGATGGCAGATCGTTCTGCCACCCCTGTCGTTTCACAATTACAGCACGCCTCTACAGGTCTCTGATGAACCATCTGAAGCCGTAAGGCTCGATCCAGTACTCCGACTCAGGACCTTCGCCCGGGATATATTCTCTCTCCGGCTCGATCATGTCCTTCCAGTCAGCAGTCTCGATCTCGGTCCTGCAACTGTGCTCAGAGAAGTTGTAGATTCCGAGCATTTTCTGTCCTTTGTATTCCCTTACGACGCCCAGCACCCTGTCATCGCCCAGATTCACAGGATACATATTTGCATCTGAATGGAATATCTGATTCTCTCTTCTTATGTTGATCAGCCTGGTGATTCCTCCGAAAATTCTTCCGGTAAGTGTCTCCGGATCATTCCGGTGTTCGGCAAGATCCCAGCGGAAGTCTCCCCGATGGAGATTTCTGCTGTCCGCGGCCTTGTCCGGATCCAGATGATACTTGTTGTCATTCAGCATTCCGATCTCATCACCGCTGTACAGTACCGGAATTCCCCTGAGCATCAGCATCCATGCATGGAGCATGAAGTCAGCCGCAACAGCTGTATCAAGAGCATTCGTGTCTCCCGATTCAATAGCCGACTCCACTCCGCAGAGTGATGCTGTCGTGCCGCAGAGCCTTGCATCCGCAAGCGCCTCTGAGTCATTATACAGCTCGCCCCTTGAAGGGCTGCCGGGCCACTTTCCTGTGAACCAGTCATTGAGGTATTTCTTGTGAGGAGCCTGCTGAGTGCCGAACCAGCCGAGATAACCGTAGTCAAGGCCCCAGCCTATGTCATCATGGCATCTCAGATAATTCTGGAACATGCAGTTGTCAGGCAGTATCTCCAGTATCTCAAGCTGGTGTCTCAGCAGTCTGACGTCGCGGGTCGCCAGTGTGTGCCAGATAGTGCACATCGTTGTGACGTTATAGAGCATGTCGCATTCCGGCTTTTCAGGCGTTCCGAAATACGGCACGACTTCCTTAGGTTCCATTACGACTTCGCCAAGCAGCAGTACGCTCGGGCACACGATGCTGCAGGCAAGATTCATCATGCGTACAAGTGTGTGGACCTGAGGCAGATTGCGGCAGTTGGTGCCGAGCTCCTTCCATATATACGGAACAGCATCGAGCCTGATTATATCCACTCCCCGGTTGGCCAGATACAGCATGTTCTCAGTCATGTCGTTGAATACCATCGGGTTGGCATAGTTCAGATCCCACTGGAACGGGTAGAACGATGTCATTACTACCTTGAAGATGTCCTCGAGGTACGTAAAGCTCCCCGGCGCAGTCTCCGGGAACACCTGAGGCATCGTCTTCTCGAATTCATTCGGGATATCCCAATTGTCATAGAAGAAGTACTTTTCCTGCGCTCCCTTGTCTCCCTTGCGGGCAGCCTTCGCCCATTCATGGTCCTCACTTGTGTGATTCATTACAAAATCAAGGCAAAGCCTTATTCCTCTTCTGTGGCAGGATGCCGCGAGGTCCTCAAGGTCGTCCATCGTGCCGAGGTCAGGTCTTACCTTGCGGAAATCCGAAACAGCATATCCGCCGTCACTTCTTTCATCATCCGGTGAATCAAGAAGAGGCATCAGATGCAGATACTTCACCCCGCATTCTTTCAGATAAGGGAGTTTTTCCTCCACCCCTTTCAGGGTCCCTCCGAACTTCTCCGTATACATCATCATTCCGACCATTTTGTTGGAATGATGGGCTTCAGGATTCTCCAGGCGGCGCTCATCAAGGTTTCTGAGTGTCGCTTTGCGCTCACTGTAAGCCTTTTTCAGCATGCCGAGGAAGAAGTCGAATGCCTTTTCGTCATTGTAGATGCTCATATAGAGGCTCCTGAGCTCCTCCATATTTGCATCGAGTCTTTCCCTGAATATGTTTCTTCTCTTAGTCATGTCACTTACCCATTTCTTCCGCTGTCGGCATAGCAGGTATCGCTCCGTGCCTTGAGCATGTGAGCGAAGCTGCTTTGTTGGCGTATGTCAGATAATCTCTGAGTGTCTCAGCATCCAGTCCGCCGAGAAGATCTCCCTTTTCACTGCGGCCGGCTATCTGTGCAAGCATCGCGCCAAGGAACGTGTCCCCTGCTCCGTTCGTATCTGCGACCTTTACTCTGAATCCCGGAACTACCTCTGCGTACTCTCCGTATCTTACGAACACTCCCTGCGAGCCGAGAGTAACGAGAACGAGGCGCGGCCCATACCCGCTCAGTACAAGGCTTCCCTCTTCAAAGTCTTCAGTACCGGTCAGCATCAGCATCTCTTCATCGGATACCTTGAGGATGTCAGCGAGAGGAAGCAGCTTCTTCATCATCGCAACAGCATTTTCCTCCGTATCCCACAGAGCTGCACGGTAGTTCGGATCATAGCTTATGATCACTCCTCTTTCTTTTGCAAAACGCAGTGCCTCTTCGCACGCCTCCCTTGACGGAGAAGTCGTCATCGAAAGAGATCCGGCGTGAAGGATCAGCGGCAGATCGTTCTCAATAACAGCGACAGCCTCCTCTGTCGTCAGCTGTGTATCCGCGCCGGGATTTCTGTAGAAAGAAAACTCCCTTTCTCCCGAAGCGTCGACCGAAACTATAGCCATTGTGGTCGGAACGCTGTCAGATACGAAAAGTCCGTCCGTGTTGACGCCTTCCTTTCTGAGGGTCTCAGCCAGGCTGCGTCCGAAAGAGTCATCTCCGACCTTTCCGATGAATCCTGTATCCGCTCCCAGCCTTGCAGCAGCCACTGCAACATTGGCAGGAGCTCCACCCGGGTATGCAGTAATCTGT
>Ga0256407_10003368_pt1 | contig 28618 bp, 31 predicted proteins | sample RumenRJG_04DNA_FD_193489 | JGI IMG/M metagenome (GOLD analysis project Ga0256407, IMG submission 193489) | Bovine rumen microbial communities from Lethbridge, Alberta, Canada - RJG_04 | ecosystem: Host-associated > Mammals > Digestive system > Stomach > Rumen | place: Canada: Alberta...
CTGTATAGATTTGTCAGAACAGTGGAAATGGTATAGAATATGAACCGCAGATCTTGATTAATATCTTTTCTCACAGATTTGTCAGTTCTTTATGTATGAAGTTTTCCGAGTGTAAATTTACGCTGCCGACATTAAAAAAATGTGTTGACATATAAAAAACTTTAGTGTAATAATTGGTTAAACCGTTGAAGGAGAGTGAGTAACTTCCGACAACCTTATTCTGAGAGAGCTGCCGATGGTGAGATGGCAGCATTAAGGCCGGAAGCGAATGGACTCCTGAGGGCGAGCAGAACTTACAGTATGCGAGCCGGAGTAAATCCTCCGTTATCAAAGATCCGCGTATGGTAGTACGCATGAGAGGGTACGCAAGTACCAAGCCGGGTGGCACCGCAGGAGTTGAATTTACATCCTGTCCCAGCAAATGTTGGGACGGGATTTTTTTATTTACGTCTCAGCTGTTCATACCGAGCACCTCAGGGAGACTTTCGTTTGCTCAAAAGACTTGGAGTGCGTTGTTACTTAACGAGGTAGTACCGAGTTTAGTAACGCGACGCACGGAAACGAGCGAAAGCGCCTTTTGAGCAAATGATAAGGCAACATGAGGTGCGTAACGTCTAGTGTTATTCGAAAGGAGTAAAGAAATGACAGAAGAAAAGAAAATCCCTTACAAGATCTACCTTAGCGAAAACGAGATCCCGACAAAATGGTACAACGTACGTTCGGACATGAAGAACAAGCCGGCTCCGCTCATCAATCCGGGAACACATGAGCCGATGGGCTTTGAAGATCTTCGTCCTGTGTTCTGTGATGAGCTTATCAGGCAGGAACTTGACAATGACACGGCATATTTCGACATACCTCAGGAGATACAGGACTTCTACAAGATGTATCGTCCTTCACCGCTCGTTCGCGCTTACTGTCTTGAGAAGGCACTCGATACGCCTGCAAAGATCTACTACAAATTCGAAGGTAACAACACGAGTGGAAGTCATAAGCTCAACTCGGCGATCGCCCAGGCATATTACGCAAAGAAGCAGGGACTTAAAGGTCTTACGACCGAGACCGGCGCAGGACAGTGGGGAACCGCTCTTTCAATGGCATGTGCTTATCTCGGACTTGATCTTAAAGTGTTCATGGTTAAGGTGTCATACGAGCAGAAGCCTTTCAGACGTGAAGTCATGAGAACATACGGTGCAAGCGTAACACCGTCTCCTTCGATGGAAACACAGATCGGTAAGAAGATCAATGCCGAGCATCCCGGAACCACGGGAAGTCTCGGATGTGCAATATCCGAAGCCGTAGAAGTTGCAACAACCAACGAGGGCTACAGATACGTTCTCGGAAGTGTGCTCAATCAGGTTCTTCTTCACCAGAGTGTAATCGGTCTTGAGACCAAAGCGGCACTTGATAAGTACGGTATCGTTCCCGATACCATCATCGGCTGTGCCGGTGGCGGATCAAACCTTGGCGGACTCATCTCTCCGTTCATGGGAGAAAAGCTTCGCGGAGAAAAAGATTACCGTATCATCGCGGTTGAACCCGCAAGCTGCCCGAGCTTTACAAGAGGTGTGTACGCATATGATTTTTGCGATACCGGTATGGTATGTCCTCTTGCGAAGATGTACACACTCGGAAGCAACTTCATTCCTTCGGCAAACCATGCCGGCGGACTTCGTTACCACGGCATGAGCCCTGTGCTGTCACAGCTTTACGCAGACGGTTACATGGAGGCGGTATCCGTTGAACAGACGAGCGTTTTCGAAGCTGCCACACAGTTTGCAAGAACTGAGGGAATACTTCCCGCTCCCGAATCAAGCCACGCGATCCGCGTTGCCATCGATGAGGCATTAAAGTGCAAAGAGACGGGTGAAGACAAGACGATCGTATTCGGACTTACGGGAACGGGCTACTTCGATCTTGTTGCATACCAGAAGTACAATGACGGCGAGATGACAGACTTTATCCCGACAGATGAAGATCTTAAGAAGAGCATTGATTCACTGCCGAAGGTATGATTTTACCGGTACATAAGGAGAAAATGATATGATCAAGGAAGCAATTGTCAAAATCGTAAATAAAGAGGATCTTACATACGACGAGGCTTATACCGTTATGAACGAGATCATGAGCGGCGAGACATCGCCGACTCAGAATGCAGCATTTCTTGCGGCACTTTCCGCCAAGAGTGCGAAGGCCGAGACGACCGATGAGATCGCAGGCTGTGCGGCAGCAATGAGAGATCATGCTACAAGAGTCGATACCGGAATGGATGTGTTCGAGATCGTAGGAACAGGTGGTGACAATGCACACAGCTTCAATATTTCAACAACAAGTGCGTTCGTTGCCGCAGCGGGCGGGATGAAAGTCGCAAAGCACGGCAACCGTGCCGCATCATCAAAATGTGGTACAGCAGACTGTCTTGAAGCTCTTGGAGTCAACATTTCGCAGAGTCCTGCAAGATGTATCGAACTGCTTAACGAAGTAGGAATGTGCTTCTTCTTTGCACAGAAATATCATACGTCAATGAAGTATGTAGGCCCGATAAGAAAAGAGCTCGGATTCAGGACAGTGTTCAATATTCTCGGCCCGCTTACGAACCCGTCAAGTCCTACAATGATGCTCCTCGGTGTATATGACGAATACCTTGTTGAGCCGCTTGCGCAGGTACTTGTAAGCCTTGGCGTAAAGCGCGGTATGGTCGTATACGGAACAGACAAGCTTGATGAGATATCGCTGAGCTATCCGACCAGGATATGCGAGATCAAGGACGGCTGGTACAAAACAACTACGATCAAGCCGGAGGATTTCGGCATGGAGCGTTGTATAAAGCTCGACCTTAAAGGAGGATCACCTGAGGAGAACGCAGAGATCACGCGCGCGATATTAAAAGGTGAAAAGGGACATAAACGTAATGCGGTACTGCTGAATGCGGGGGCTGCTCTTTATATCGGCGGTAAGGCAGACAGTATGCAGGAAGGGATAAAGCTTGCAGCTGAACTTATCGATTCGGGCAAGGCGCTCGAAGTGCTCGAGAAGTTTATCGAAGTAAGCAACCGTCCCGATAGCGAGGAATAATGGGTAACACGATACTTGACAGACTGGCCGATCATGCAAGGGAGCGGACAAGTGCCGCAAAGCTTAGGATCGGGTCTGAAGAAATGAAAAAGATGGCGCATGATCTTCCGGTGGGAGATCATGCGTTTGAGAAGGCTCTTCGCAAGGACGGACTGTCATTCATTCTCGAGTGCAAAAAAGCGTCGCCTTCAAAAGGAATGATAGCACCTGATTTTCCGTATCTCGAAATTGCGCAAGAGTATGAAGCTGCCGGAGCTGACTGTATATCCGTGCTTACGGAACCGAAGTGGTTCCTCGGAAGTAATAAATATCTGAAAGAGATATCCGAAGCGGTTTCGATACCGACACTTCGCAAGGATTTTACGGTTGACGAATACATGATATACGAGGCCGTAACTCTCGGCGCCAGGGCGGTATTACTCATAGTCTCGATCCTGTCGAAAAACCAGATCGAAGAATACCTCGGCATATGCGATGAACTTGGCATATGCGCGATCGTCGAGACTCACAATGAAAGCGAGGTCGAGACGGCACTTGATACGGGCGCGCGAATAATCGGTGTCAACAACCGTAATCTTAAGGATTTTACGGTCGATTCCGACAACAGCACAAGGCTTAGAAAACTGATACCCGGTGATCGTATATTCGTCTCTGAAAGCGGTATCAAAACGCCCGAAGATGTAGCGGCGGTACGCGCCGCGGGAGCCGATGCCGTACTCATCGGCGAGACCGTTATGAGATCTTACGACAAAAAGGCAGCACTTGATAAGCTAAGGAGCATGCTATGACAAAGATCAAGCTGTGCGGACTCTCCCGTCCCGAAGACATAGCGGTTGCCAATGAGATAGTGCCGGATTATATCGGATTTGTATTTGCAAAAAAGAGCAGAAGGCATGTGTCAAAACATGAGGCCGCCGATCTTAAAACGCTTCTGAAACCGGGAATTGAAGCTGTCGGAGTGTTTGTTGACGAAGAAGTTAGGATGGTGGCCGAGCTTCTTAACGATAAGATCATAGATGTTGCGCAGCTTCACGGAAGTGAAGACGAGGCGTATATAGGGCAGCTTAGAGCGCTTACGGATGCCTGCATTATAAAAGCGTTTAAAATATCGACACGCGAAGACGTACAAAAAGCCATAAAATCATCAGCTGATTATATTCTGCTCGACTCGGGTGCCGGAGACGGTCTGGCATTTGACTGGGAGATGATCGGTACGATCGAAAGACCGTACTTTCTTGCGGGAGGTCTTGACTGCGACAACGTGTCGGATGCCGTAAAAAAGCTCGACCCTTTTGCGGTCGATGTAAGCTCGGGAATAGAGACCGACGGTTGTAAAGATGCCCGGAAGATGGATAAATTTGTATCAACAGTAAGAAACCTGTCAGGAAAGGACAAAACATGAGCGATCGGAATAATGCCGGAAGATTCGGTATTCACGGAGGACAGTATATACCGGAAACACTGATGAATGCCGTTATCGAGCTGGAGAAGGCGTATGATCATTACAAGAATGATCCGGAATTCAACGAAGAGCTTACAAAGCTGTTCAATGATTATGCCGGACGTCCTTCGAGGCTCTACTATGCTGAAAGGATGACCAAAGATCTCGGGGGTGCGAAGATCTATCTCAAAAGAGAAGATCTCAACCATACCGGGGCACATAAGATCAACAACGTTTTAGGCCAGGCGCTTCTTGCAAAGAAGATGGGGAAGAGCCGGCTTATCGCAGAGACGGGTGCCGGCCAGCACGGTGTTGCTACAGCAACTGCAGCCGCACTGTTCGGAATGGAATGTGTCGTGTTCATGGGCGAGGAAGATACAAAGAGACAGGCACTTAATGTTTACAGGATGAAACTTCTCGGTGCCGATGTTGTTCCGGTAACGACGGGAACCGCGACCCTCAAAGATGCCGTATCGGAAGCGATGCGCGAGTGGACAAAACGTATAGACGATACGCATTACTGTCTCGGTTCGGTCATGGGGCCGCATCCGTTTCCCACGATCGTGCGTGATTTTCAGTCAGTAATATCAAAAGAGATAAAGAGCCAGATGCTTGAGGCGGAGGGACGGCTTCCCGATGTTGTAATGGCCTGTGTCGGAGGCGGATCTAACGCGATAGGAACATTTTATGATTTTATAAACGATAAAGATGTACAGCTTATCGGATGCGAAGCAGCGGGACGCGGTGTTGATACATTTGAGACCGCAGCTACGATAGCGACAGGCAGGCTCGGAATATTCCATGGGATGAAATCGTATTTCTGCCAGGACGAATACGGACAGATCGCGCCGGTATATTCGATATCCGCAGGACTTGATTATCCGGGTATCGGACCCGAGCACGCATTTTTACACGATACGAAAAGGGCACAGTATGTTCCGGTCACCGATGAGGAAGCGGTGTGTGCTTTTGAGTATCTTGCAAAAACCGAGGGCATAATCCCCGCGATAGAGTCGGCACATGCGGTGGCACATGCAATTAAGATTACGCCTAAAATGGATAAGGACAGGATCATGGTGATCACCATATCGGGACGGGGAGATAAGGATTGTGCGGCAATTGCGCGTTACAGAGGGGAGGATATAAGTGAGTAATATATATAAGGCTTTTGAAGGAAAGAAGGCTTTTATTCCGTTCATAACATGCGGCGATCCCGATCTTGAGACAACCGCTGCGATAGTTCGCGAGGCCGCATCAGCAGGTGCTTCGCTGATCGAACTTGGCATTCCGTTTTCGGATCCCACGGCTGAAGGACCGGTGATCCAGGGCGCCAATCTGCGCGCTCTTTCGGGCGGTGTTACGACCGATAAAATATTTGATCTTGTAAGAGACCTTCGAAAAGATATAACGATTCCCCTGGTGTTCATGACGTATGCAAACGTTGTGTTCTCATACGGATCGGACAGATTCATTAAAACGTGCAGCGAAACAGGCATAGACGGGCTGATACTTCCGGACCTTCCGTTTGAGGAGAAGGATGAATTCATGTCGCAATGCCATGAATATGATGTTGCGCTGATCTCCCTTATTGCTCCGACATCACAGGATCGTATCGCTATGATCGCCAAGGAGGCCGAGGGCTTCATATACCTTGTGTCAAGCCTCGGAGTTACCGGAGTAAGGAGCGAGATCGATACGGATCTTGAATCCATAGTTAAAATCATACGCGATAACACAGACGTCCCCATTGCGATAGGCTTCGGTATATCAACTCCCGAACAGGCGAAGAAGATGTCCTCGATATCCGATGGCGCGATCGTCGGTTCCGCGATAGTAAAGATCATCGGCCAGTACGGCAAAGACAGTGTAAAGCCTGTCGGCGATTACATCAGATCGATGGTGGCTGCCGTTTCATGAACAGTCATGACAAAACATGATAATACACGCAGTTATGTGATATAATTAAATACTGGGGTCTATTCCACTGCTATGTGTCAGAACAATCGTGAGCATAAAGGAGGAGATGGGATGAAGATTAATACAATGATAATGCTTGTAGCTTCTGCGAGCATTATTTTGTTGTCCGGATGCAATAAGGGCACGAAAGTCGAAGAAGCGGCCGCACCTTTGGCAAATGAACCGGCTCCGTACGAAGAAGATGAGTTCGCTGAGTACGATGAATATGAAGAATATGAGGATTACCCCGAAGAAGAGTATTATGACGAGGAAATTCCCGAAGAAGAGGAAGCATTACCGGAGAAAGAAAATAAAAAGGATAATTCCATGGCCGTCGGAGTATGGTACACGGATGGATATGATGTGGATTCCAATTGGGCCGGCAGTTACAGGATAGAGCTGACATCTGACGGTAAAGCATCATGTACGGGATGGAGAAACAAAGACACGGGCACATTTGAGATCACCGGAGATGACAAGGTTCTTATCACGTTGGATAAATGCGAAACAGATTCACCGGGTGAGGGATTTGTCCCGGTTGAAGGCTTCAAGTATACGATCGAGATGACTGTTAAGGGTGATGATGCAAATATAAAGATCAAAGCTCCGGATGTTATCAGCAATCTTGAAGACGGTGCCGTACACAGACAGTCCGGCAACGCCCAAGCCGAAGAGGGTGATGAAGGAGAAAGTGTTGACATAGCCGACGGAGAGTACATAACCGATGAAAAGTACAAAGGTGAAATATCTTCTGACGGGGCAACACTGAGTATAAATACTGCTCTTTCGCACTATGACAAGGACTGGAATACTGTGCTTGATTATGAAAAGAGAACGTACGTATTTACAACATCCAAGAACTGTAAGTGTGTGATCTATCAGGAAGATGTGGAACAATACCCTGTTTCCAAGCAGATTGATTTTATAAACGAGTTCCTTAAGGGTAACAGCGGATTACCGATAACTCTTAAGATCAAGAACAACGAACTGATCGAGATAGGATTCAGTTCATAAGTATTATCACGTGCACTTGGATAATACTTTGGAGGTATAGTTATGAGATTAAAGTCCGGATTTTGTATCAGCTTTATTCGGTACCGATCATGTGATCTTTGCTGCGGATCCCGGTACCGGTATCACATACATATTTGTAGCCGGAGACTATAACTGGGAACAGTATCTCCGCGGTGATTATGTCTGGTCGGAGTGGCACGAGCCCGAGGGAAATGAGCCGGACGATCCGAACTATGATAATGTGAAACATGAGCTTTACGTGCCGGAGGCGGAACCGGCAACAGATGCGTCAACGGAATCCGATGATAATGAGGAGTCTGAGTCAGAGTCCGAGTCGGAGTGCGATGAGTCGGAACAATCTGAATAAACAATTAGTATGCTATATTTAATCAGACACGGTAAAACAGATTGGAATGCGGCATATAAGCTGCAGGGCAGAACCGATATTCCTCTTAACAGGGACGGAAGGTTAATGGCTCAAAAAGCAGCCGCAGAGTGCAGCAACATTGATTTTGATATTTGCTATTCATCACCCCTTATACGCGCCAAGGAGACTGCCGGGATACTGCTAAATGGCAGGGATATACCGATTATTTGCGACGACAGACTAATGGAGATGGGATTTGGCGAATATGAAGGCATGGAACGCTGTTTTGAGAATTCCGATTGCAATGTGAATGTTCTGTTTCAAAAACCCGAGCAATACAAGGCTGATAAAGGGGCGGAGAGTATGGAGGAGCTGTTCGCCAGAACCAAAGCTTTCCTTGAGGAACTTGTATATCCGGATCTTGAATCGGGAAAGAATGTCCTTATAGTCGGACATGGTGCGATGAACTGCAGTATTATAAGTCAGATAAGGGGATATGATCTTTCGGGCTTCTGGGACGGAATGACCGATAACTGCGAGCTGATATGTCTGGTCGGGGATCAAATGAACAATAAGATGATCAAAAGGTAAGGATTGTTTATGACCGGAATCAACAGAAAAATCTGGGTTGTTGCAATCCCCATTATTTTTCAGAATCTGATAGATGCCGCAGTAAACAGTGCGGATGTGCTGATGCTGAATTTTGTCGGGCAGTCGGCGATAAGTGCCGTTTCTCTTGCCAACAGTATGATCAGCATCTTTTTTATGTTCCTGTACGGCATAGGTACGGGAATAGCAATGTTGTCTGCACAGTATTTCGGAAAAGGGGATCTGTCAACAATTGAAAAAATCGAAGGTATCGGACTGAAATTCGCGCTCTCCGTTGCTGCTGTCGGAGCCGTGTGCGCGTTGACGATACCAGATAAACTGATGAGGATATATACAAACGACGAGGCGCTTATCGAATTAGGGGCAAAGTATCTGATGTATATAGCACCGGGGCTGATTTTCTGGGCTATCAGTTCGGTATACATGTCGATCCTCAGATGCATTGATAAAGTCAAAGTAAGTACGGTTTTGGAAGCAGTCTCACTTATTGCGAATGTGCTTCTTAACGCGGTGTTCATATTCGGGCTGTTAGGTGTGCCAAAGATGGGAGTTGCAGGTGTGGCACTTGCCACCCTGATCAGCCGTTTTATCCAGATGGCGGGATGTTTCGCAGTATCGGTATTCATGAAGCCGCAGGTGTCACTGACTTTCAGGACGATGTTCAAAAGATACAGGATACTTGAGAAGGATTTTACCGGAATGGCATTGCCGGCGATAGGAAATGATCTTGTCTGGTCGGTTGCGTTTTCGGTTTATTCTATGATAATGGGACATCTGGGAGATGACGTTGTTGCGGCATATTCGATCAACAATGTTGTAAGAAATCTCGGAACGGTATTGTGTTACGGTATTGCTGCCGCATCCGGAATAATAGTGGGGCAGATACTCGGAGAGGATAAACGCGAAGAAGGAATTAAAGCGGGACATGCCTGCTTTAGATTGTCGATCATCACCGGGATCATCGGTGGCCTGATAGTACTTGCATTCACACCGCTTACGCTCAGTATCGTATCGATATCCGACAGAGCGCTTGATTATCTTAGATTCATGCTGCTTCTTAATACTTACTACATAACGGGAACAGCTGTTAATACCACACTTATCGTTGGAGTATTCCGCGCGGGCGGAGACAGTAAATTCGGGTTTAAGTGCGACTTTATAGATATGTGGCTCTATGCCGTTCCGCTTGGACTTATTGCCGCATTTGTGCTAAAGCTTCCCGTCAAGTGGGTTTATTTTCTTTTGTGCACGGACGAATTCGTTAAGTGGCCGTGGGTGTTCAAACACTTTTTTGGCTATAAATGGGCACAGAATATTACAAGGGAGAGCAGCGAGATTATAAAAAAGGAGAAAGAATAGTATCATGAAATGTCCCAGTTGCGGCGGCGAGATAGGGCTTACGGTTGAAATATGCCCCTATTGCGGCAGAACAGTTGCGGAAACGGCCTCTCATCGGGCCGATTTTAATGCCTACACGAAAAGAAGCGAAAAATCAAAGCGCAGACTTAACAGAGCGCTCGAAAAGAATATTCCGCTTGTAATAAGTGCGGTGGTGATGGTGGTTCTCTTTGTGGCTATATATATTGCCATTTATGTAAAAGATAATGCCTATCACTTTCGTTCGGATGCCATGCGTAAAGAGGCAGTGAACAGATTCGATGAGTATTCGGCGCAGATACACAATTATCTGGAGGCCGGGGATTATACAGGTTTTGCGGCATTCAAAGAGTATCATAATATCGCGGAATGGGAGCCTCCCTACGATGACCTGAATCTGCTGTGGGAGCTTGCTGAGGATTACAGCGTGCTTGTTTCAAATGTTGAATCGTCGGTTATGTTCGGACCGGAAGCCGAAAGATATCGTCCGGAGGAAGATGTCTACGACTGCCGCAGAGCAATCCATGAGTTTTATTATGACTATGACTATAAGCAGCCGGAGATCGAAAGTGATCCGTATGCTTCATATATGCATGACATGAAGAAGAAAGCGGATATCATTCTGAATGTTTACCTCGGATTGGATGATACGGAAAGAGAAGCATATCTGGCGTCTTCCGATATCGAACAGGAAGCGTATCTGGAGGGGGTGATCATCAGTGAATAAGAAAGCGGTTTTAATTATTTCGATCATTGTGAACATCATCCTGGCTCTTGTATTTATTATTGCGGCGGTAGGAGCTTCTGCGGAGCTGAAGTTCAATTATGTTGAAGATGATACCATCGCGCCCGATACCATCCGCTCGAATCTTGAAAGGGAGAATTACGGTGTTGCAGCCTCGGTTTCCCGTCCGATAAGAATTGGCGCCGTGGTTGCGGATGAGTACATGGATTATTACATGCTCGGAGAATACGCGGATCTGTTGTTTGCAAAAGAGATTTATGAGCAGGCCGGTAATACGCAGACCTTAAAAGAATGCACCGGGCGGCTGGAAGAGATAAGGAATAAAATGCCTGACTACGGCAGTCTTTTTGACAAGATAGACTGGAGTGCACAAAATGCAATCCGAAAGTGAGGATAAGATGCAAGAGAAGATAATATGCAGAAGCTGTGGAGCAGAATATGATGCATCGCTTGTGCGTTGTCCGTTTTGCGGAACGGCTTACGCTCCCGCAGAAGAAGATGAATACATGGGTAAGCTGGAGGCTGTCCGGGAGGATCTGCACCTTGAAACAAAAAGAGGCGATGTTCGGATCAAAAAGGGAATGAGCTCTACGGTACGCGCCATCATAATCGCGGTCATTGTGATTTTGCTGCTCATATTCGGGGGGTTATGGCTATCAGGCAGGCATGAGCGCAGCCGAAGCAACCGGCAAAAAGAAGAATTCCTGCAGGATCAGGGTATAACGATACAGCAGGAGGGTACGAAAGATGGTATGTGAAAAGTGTAAGCACGAGGTAGGGCCTGAAGAATTAAACTGCCCTCATTGCGGTGCGATCAATCCTTTTGCGGTGCAGCATGAAAGCAATATGCGCCGTTATAAAAAGAAATTTGAGGCTACGGAAAAAGAGGTTACCGGGTATACAAAGGCGACGGAAGGTCTTGGTAAGAAAGCTGCCATACTCGTAGCCCTTATTATCGGTATCATCGTTATGAATGTGATCTCTTCGATGAATTATTCGGATCCCGACGAGGATGCAGAGGCAAGACGTGATGCGCAAAAAAACGCTGCCGCATATGCGGAGGAAGTGGACGGACTTCTTGCGCGGGGAGAGTATACGGAGTATGTTAGCTTCCTGTATGCTCATGAACTTATGAATTTTCCGCCGGAAGAATTCAGTCGCTTTCGAAGTGTTCAGTATGTCGCAAAAGAGTACTATGAGTGCATCCGGCTGATGGAGGAAATGGTACTGCGATCAGATGATCCGGAATACTTTGACAGCCTTGATACGGATATTAAGAATTTCTCTATGTATGTTGAGGGCTTTTATGAGGTGTTTGAAGCCCAGAAAAGCTCGGAAAAGGACGAGGTATATCTCGGGTACATTATGGATATGGAAACAGAACTTCACGCTGCGATGCGCGCTTATTTTTCAATGAGTGAGGAAGAGGTTGGCGAGTTCCTTGGTCTTAGCCGCGCACAAAAATCAGTGAAGCTTCGGGAGGTACTCAGACATGAATAAAAAACTGAAGGTGATCCTGAACATATTGATAGTTATAGCAGCAATCGCATTTGCCATAAGTTTTCTGGATCTGATCTTTTCGATCCAATACGCAAACCGCGAAGTGGAAAATCCGGCGGAAACATATGCGGACGTGTTTGAATATGAGCTTGAACACAGGGCTTACGGGGAGATCGTTGGAAGTTATTATTCGCAAAGGCTCGACAGCTTTACTCCGCCTGCCGGTTATGAAAATCTCTACCATGTAGGAGAGTATGCCCATACCGCTTTCATGACGCGTGTCTGTGATGAAAAAGGTGATACAAAGAAGGCGGCTTTATACGGGACGAGGGCGGACGAGCTCAAAAAAGAGCTGGGTTCTTATGAGTACACAGCCGCCGAAATTGATGAGATGTTAAATTGACAGTGCGGATTTTGCGAGTGTAAAATCATATATCATGAACAATTACGACAGATTTAACGAAAAAAGAATTCTGATATGGGGTTTCGGACGTGAAGGAAAGTCCACTAGGCAGTTTCTGGAAAAGTACTGTAAGTGTGCATCCGTAGATGTTTTCGAGGGAAAGAGAGAAGACATCAATGAAGACGCGTATGATTTTATCGTAAAGAGTCCGGGAATCGTGATGGATGACGATGATCCGAAGTATACGTCCCAGACTCAGATATTCCTTGAGAATTTCAGAAACAATACAGTCGGCATAACCGGAACAAAAGGCAAGAGCACAACATCGTCGCTTTTGTATCATGTTCTTAAGGAAGCGGGCAGAAAGTGTCTGCTTCTCGGAAACATAGGAGAGCCCTGCCTCGATCATTTCGGTGAGATAGACGATGAGACGATAGTCGTGTTTGAAATGTCATGTCATCAGCTCGCTCACATATCCGTGTCGCCGCATATAGCGGTCTTTCTTAATCTGTTCGAGGAGCACCTGGATTACTACAAGACTTTTGACAGATATTTTGCCGCCAAGGCAAACATCACGAAATTCCAGACAAAAGATGATCTGCTGTTTGTCGGAAAAAACGTTCCGGCACTTGAAACGAAAGCCGGCAGGCAGACAATAGATCCTAAAAACGTTCCGGGATACGATCTTGCAATACTCGGACATCACAACGATTACAATGCGCATTTTGTATATGAGATTGCATCAAAAGTATACGGAGTACCGGATGATGTGATCAGAAAAGCGCTGTCGGGCTTTACGGGGCTTGCACACCGGCTCCAGTTCATAGGAACAAAGAACGGCATTGCCTGCTACGATGATTCGATCTCGACGATACCGTCGGCAACGATTGAAGCTTTATCCTGCGTTCCTAATGCCCAAACCGTGATCATAGGCGGTATGGACAGAGGTATCAATTACGATGATCTGATCGCATATGTCAATACTCACGATATGTTTAATTACATATTCGCGTATGAGTCCGGAAAGCGGATATATGAAGGAATAAACAGGACTGACAACTGTTATTGCGTTGAGGATCTAGAGAAGGCGGTGGAGCTTGCCATGAAGATCACCCAATCGGGTCATGCGCTTGTACTGTCACCCGCATCCGCAAGCTACGGCTACTTCAAAAACTTTGAAGAGCGCGGTGATAAGTTCCGAATGCTCTGCGGACTTGACGCATAGTATGATAACGTATAGGAATCCATATCATGAACGACAAGACGATACTCACCTTTACGGGCGACATTGGATTTGACAAATACATGAAAGACAGTTGGAATGATGAGAATCTTCTTGCAAAAGAGATCTCATCTTTTCTTGATGAAAGCGATCATGTTATCGCAAACGTTGAGGGGCCGCTGTATGACGGAAGTCGCGACGTTCGGGACAATTCCGTTGTTGCGCTTATGCACAGCATGGATCCTCGTGTCGGCGATTTTCTTAAGAAGGCCGGTGCGGATATTTGGAATATATGCAACAACCACATTATGGACGCGGGAGCGGACGGTATGGCCGCAACTCTTGAGGTGGCTCAAAATCACGGCGCCACGGTTCTCGGTGCCGGAATGAACATTGATGAGGCTTCATCACCGGTCATCCTCAACGAGGCAGGCGGGATAGGAATGATAGGCGTCGGATACCAGCGGGCATGCAGGAAGGCCGATGAGACTACACCGGGATGCTTTTCGTGGAGCGATCTTGAGCGAATCGGACAACGTATAAAAGAAATCAAAAAATCATGCAGATGGTGCATAGTAGTTGCCCATGCGGGAGAGGAGTTCACAGCACTCCCGTCCCCGTACACGCGCGACCGTTACATGGTGTATCTTGATATGGGAGCCGACATTGTGATCGCACATCATCCGCACGTTGTTAATAACTATGAGCTTGTCGGGGATAAGGCGATATTTTACTCACTCGGCAATTTCATATTCGATACCGATTACCAGCGCAGCCAGATGTATACGCAGTTTGGTGTGCTCCTAAAGCTTGCCTTTACCGCGGATTCTTTTGCTTTTACACCGCTTGGCATAGCAGTAGACCGCGACAGTCATACAATAGTTACCTGTGATCTGCCCGCAATATTTACCGATGTGCCGGCAGATGAATACGATAAGTTAAAATCACTTGCGGCCAAAGTGCTCATTGAGAATACAAAACGTCAGCTTCGATATTTAAAGCCGTCCGAGTTCGAGAACGCTTCAGAGGATGATTTTGTCCGCAACTTCTATGAACCGCTTCGCAGCGGGCGTGTTCCCGGGGAGACGCTTGATATGCAGATAATCTATCCGCTGTCAAAGCTTGCCGATGACGATGAATGGAAATCAAGCAGCCTTGGCGATGTAGTCGACTATATGTTGTCGCAGCTGCCTTGATGCGGAATGATTTGGAACAGGAAAAACGGTTATGTGACATAACAAAAGCACCTGCATATTATCGCAGGTGCTTGCTTTAGTCATTCAACAATCAGGGAATCAGTGAAGAGCCTTGATCGAACGGATGAGCCACGGCTCCTTGGCCTTGCCCTGACATACCTGAACGAAAGCGATGATGTTCACGATAAGCAGGATGAAGATCAGGATAATGCCGGCGATCGGAACGATGCATGTCCAGCACAGAAGTATGGACAAAACATATACAACCACCGTAACAAGATCGATCTTGAGTGCCTCGCGTGCGTGGAATTGTGCGTAAGGTGACTCCTTTGCAAGTACGTGGCAGAGAATAATGCCGAGGAATGAAAACAGGTATGCTGAAAGTGCATAAACCTTATTGTCTGAAATATCCTGAGCATCAAATTCGGCCGTGTGATCCCATGGTTCTGTGGACGCGGCGGTCGATACAAGTGTAGCGTTACATGAAGGACACGATGAAGCGCCTTCAGGTATTTCGTTACCGCAATTTGAACAAAATGCCATAGTGAAAACCTCCTTATTAATGATAGTTCAAAAACCATTTGTAATTTTATCATTTTTTCACGAAAAATACAATGTATGATATAATGGAAAAATAAAGTCGGCAGTACGTTTTTTGTGGGTGAACAACATGGAAAATATAGTTATAGTTGCAGGTGGAAATTGTGATCTGTCTTTGTACAGAGACATACTTAATGATGCATACATAATCGGGGCTGACAGAGGTGCATTATACCTCGCGGAAGCCGGATACAAAATCGATATTGCGGTGGGTGATTTTGACTCGGTAACGCAGTCGGAGACGGAGCTTATATTCAAGAATGCTTCGGAGATTGACAGACTGGACTGCGAAAAGGATGAGACCGATCTTGAACATGCCCTGCATCGTGCTCTGCGTCTGACCGGAACGATACACATACTCGGAGGAACGGGGTCAAGGCTTGACCAGACCGTATCCGCCATCAATCTGCTCAAAGCATGTCAGGAACACAACAGGGAAGCATTTATATACGACAGCAAAAACAGAATCAGACTGATTGAGGGCAAAGCAACACTTACGCGTGATGACAGATACAAGTATGTGTCGCTCATACCGTACGGCGATGTCATGGTTAATGTGTCGCTCAAAGGCTTTAAGTACAGCGGTGATCATATAAGGCTGGAGCGCAGATCGACTCTAGGGATCAGTAATGAGATCGTTGACGATGAGGCGCATATAAGGTGCAGGGGATACCTGTTTGTTTTTGAGTCCCGCGACTGACGGGCAGGGCATTGGAGGAATATATGGCAAATGATATGAAAAAGCTCAGAGAGCAGATCGATAAAATAGATTCACAAATTTTAAAACTGTATGAAGAGAGAATGGATGTTGTCCGAAAGATCGGAGAATACAAGATCAAGAACGATCTTCCGGTATATGATGCCGCACGCGAAGATGCCAAGCTTGATGAAGTGTTTGCGTCCGTTCAAAACAGGAAATATGCCGACGGTGCGGCACAGCTGTTCATAACGCTCATGCAGGCAAGCCGCGAGATGCAGGAGGAGATGGTCGGAATACTCGATGAAGGCTTTGATGATCTCGATGACTTTAACTGGGACGGAGAGCCCGTGGAGATTAATCTGGAAATGATCCAAGAAGGATTTGGCGATGCGTAACAACGAGATGATCCTTTATAAAAACTTCAAACGTCAGGAGATACTTGACGATGCGGCGTTCATACTGTCGGGAGACACTGTTGACGATGCGGGTGCCAAGAACCGTATGAACTCCTTTACGGGAGCGCTAGTGGAACTGGCCGTAAGTCACGGCTATACCGGCAATCTCTGGCAGGCATATCTGACATATCTTATAGCCAACAATGAGAATGCATATTCAACGTCATGTGAGATAAAAGGCAACGTTACGGGAACGGTTGCCGATGTTGCGTTGCATGATTTTTCCATATTCCGGGAGCTTTTTATGCTCGATCTTAATGAGCTTGATAAGTTGTGCGGAACGGATAACGCAAGACTTATAAGTGATTTTTCCGGCGAGGATACCGAATCGAAGATGTTCAATAAGCGCATACGCGACAGAATAATCGAGCTTCGCGACCAGCTTGCGGCAGCAGATTCGGATGAGGATTTTGCCGGCAGGGTCTCGCAGTTTTACAAAGAGTTCGGCGTAGGTAAGTTCGGACTTCACAAGGCATTTCGTGTAGACAGGGTAGACGGACGTGTTGTCATCGAGCCGATCACCAACATCACGCACGTATATCTCGAAGATCTTGTCGGATACGAAAGTGCCAAGAAGAAGCTTATCGAGAACACGGAAGCTTTTCTTGACAGGCGCCCGTGCAACAACTGTCTTTTGTTCGGAGATGCCGGAACGGGCAAATCGAGCAGCATCAAAGGTATTCTTAACAGATATTATGAGCGTGGCCTTCGTATAATCGAAGTGTACAAGCATCAGCTTAAAGATATCAACGATGTTATTTCGCAGATCAAGAACCGTAATTACAGATTCATCATCTACATGGATGATCTGTCATTTGAGGATTACGAGACCGATTACAAATACTTAAAAGCGATAATCGAGGGCGGACTTGAGAAGAAGCCCGACAACATACTCATATATGCGACAAGCAACAGACGCCATATCGTAAGAGAGAAGTATTCCGACAAAGAGGATCGAAGCGACGATCTTCATACGAACGATACGGTACAGGAGAAGTTATCTCTTGCTTACAGATTCGGCGTTACGATATTTTTTGCGCGTCCCGACAAGAAACAGTTCGAAAATATTGTAAGGACTCTAGCCGACAGATATGGCGTTGTTATGGACGAAGAAGAATTGTTGCTTGAAGCTAACAGATGGGAGCTGTCGCACGGAGGTTTGTCCGGAAGGACGGCTGTCCAGTTTATAGATCACATCAGAGGATTACAAGGAGGTTGATTTGGCAGTACGCACATTTGCCGCAATTGACGTTGGCTCTTATGAGCTCGGAATGAAGATATTCGAGTTCACCAACAAAGGCGGAATGAAAGAAATAGACAGTATCAGGCATTCGATCGAGCTCGGAACGGATACGTATCAGAACGGTATCATCAGCCTTGCCCATATGGATGAGCTGTGTGATGTCCTGTCTGATTTTTCATCCATAATGAAGTCGTACAAGGTGGATGACTACAAGGCATACGGCACGAGCGCGATACGCGAGACCAAGAATACCACGATAGTCACCGAACAGATCAAGCTTCGAACCGGCATTAAGCTTGATGTTTTATCGAATTCGGAGCAAAGGTTTTTGCATTATAAGGCGGCGGCCCTAAAAGGCTCAAGGTTTGATGAGTTCATTCGCGAAGGATGCGCCATTGCCGATATCGGCGGCGGAAGTATACAGATATCGCTGTTTGACAATGAAGCGCTCGTTACGACTCAGAATATCAGACTCGGAGTTCTTCGCGCAATGGATATGCTTGCGGCACTCCGCCCGAGAACGCGTGACGTTGAAGGAATTCTGCGTGAGCTTATCGACAACCAGCTTCAGGTATTCAAGAAGCTTTATTTAAAAGGCAGGACGATCAAGAACATTATTCTCATCGATGATTACGTTTCTGCGATGCTGTACCATTCGGGAAGTAAGGATCGTACATTTTCCGCTGATAAATTCAAAGAAGTATATTCGCATCTTCGTTCGACACCAAAGGACGAGATAGCAAGAACCTACGGACTCGATGAGGAGACCGTACCGCTTCTGCTTCCGGCAATATCGATAGTATCCCGCGTGCTCAAGATCACCAAGGCCGAGAATATTTGGTCTCCCGGTGTATCGCTGTGCGACGGTATGGCTTACGAGTATGCCGAAAAGGAGAAGCTCGTACACTACAGGCATGATTTTGAAAACGATATCATAGAATGTGCAAAGGTAATGTCTAAGCGTTATCAGGGCAATGAAGAACGTAACGAACTTATCGAGAAGGTTGCGGTCGATCTGTTCGATGCAACGCGCAAGATACACGGAATGGGAAAGCGCGATAAGCTTCTGCTCAGAATCGCATCGCTTCTTAATGACTGCGGAAGATACATCAGCATCGAGGCCGGAGCGGAGTGCGGATACGATATCATCATGGCAACCGAGATCATCGGACTGTCGCATTCGGAGCGTGAGATAATCGCTAATATTGTACGCTTTAACAAGATGCAGTTCATGTATTACAACGAGATAGCATCGCAGTCGCTTCTTGACAGAGCCAGCTACACGAAGATCGCGAGGCTGTCGGCAATGTTTCGCATAGCCGACGGAGTGTGCAGGAGCTACAGGGCCAAGGTCAATGACGTGCGTTTTTCGGTAAAGGGTAACGAACTTGTAATCAATGTTTATACGGTTGATGACATTGATCTTGAACAGGGATTCTTCTTCAGGAAAGCTTCTTTGTTCGAGGAAGTGTTCTCGATCAAACCGGTGTTGAGGTTTAAACGTCTATGAGTGAATTTGAAAAGAAAGAATACTACGTAAACAGGGAGCTGTCGTGGCTGATGTTCGACGAGAGGGTGCTTGGTGAAGCAACCGATACGTCCAATCCTCTCATGGAAAGACTCAAGTTTCTGTCGATTACGGCATCGAATCTTGATGAGTTCTTCATGGTAAGAGTTGCATCTCTTATCGATATGCAGCATGCCGATTATTCGAAGCGTGATATCGCGGGCATGACGATCGATGAGCAGTTGTCCGCCATCGCTAAGAAGACACATGAGCTTGTCGATACACAGTATTTTGTGCTCATGCATACGCTTCTGCCTCTTATGGAATCCGAAGGGATCAATCTGATCACTAAACATGAGATGTTAACTGATGAACAGGCTGCGTTTGTAGACCGGTATTTTGAAGAAGAAGTGTATCCGGTACTGACGCCGATGGCAGTTGATTCGTCAAGACCGTTCCCGCTCGTTCGTAACCAGACGCTTAATATCGGAGCCCTAATAAGTAAGAAGGGAGATGCGTCCAATGATTTTGCGACCGTTCAGGTTCCGGGCGTTCTCGGACGTATTGTTGAGATACCTTCCGAACAGGGAAGAACATTTATACTTCTTGAAGAAGTTATCGAGCGCAATATGCACAAGCTTTTCCTCAATTACGATGTTGTTTGTGCGTACCCATACAGGATAATGAGAAACGCCGACCTTACGATAGACGAGGAGGAGGCTGCCGATCTGTTAAAAGAGATCGAGAAGCAGATCAGACGTCGTCAGTGGGGTGAGGTCATCAGACTTGAGGTTGAGGATGACATCGATCCCGGCCTTATGAAGATACTGAAGCAGGAGCTGTCTGTAAGGCAGGATAACATATACAGGATCCCCGGCCCCATCGATCTTACTTTCCTCATGAAGATGTACTCGCTTCCGGGATTTGATCATCTTAAGCGAGAAAAATACACACCGAGTCCCGTTACCGAGATAGGAGACGATATATTCGAGGCAATAAGAGAGCACGATATACTGATGCATCATCCGTATCAGTCGTTTGATCCGGTTATAGATTTCGTAAAAAGTGCTGCCAAGGATCCGGATGTTCTTGCGATCAAACAGACGCTTTATCGTGTCAGCGGTAATTCACCCATAATAGCTGCGCTTGCCGAGGCCGCGGAGAACGGTAAACAGGTAACGGTTCTCGTAGAGCTCAAGGCACGTTTTGATGAGGAACACAATATCGTCTGGGCCCGTAAGCTTGAGAAGGCCGGATGCCACGTTATATACGGTCTGGTCGGACTGAAGACCCACTGTAAGATCATGCTTGTGGTCCGCCGCGAAGAGGACGGGATCAGACGTTACGTACATCTCGGAACGGGTAACTACAACGACAGTACGGCCAAGCTGTACACCGATCTCGGACTGCTTACATGCGCCGAGCAGATCGGTGAGGATGCAACTGCGGTATTTAATATGCTAAGCGGATACTCGGAGCCGTTGTACTGGAACCGTTTGTCACTTGCTCCTTTGTGGCTTAAGGACAGGTTCATACATCTTATCGGACGCGAAGCCGCCAACGCACGCGCCGGCAAGAAGTCACACATAATCGCAAAGGTTAATTCCATATGCGACAGGGAAGTCATAAAAGCTCTTTATGACGCTTCATGTGCGGGCGTTAAGATAGAACTGATCGTACGTGGAATATGCTGTCTCAAGCCCGGTATCAAAGGTGTGTCGGAGAATATTACAGTCAGAAGTATCGTAGGTGATTTTCTTGAGCACAGCAGGATATTCTATTTCGAGAATGCCGGAAAGAGCGAAGTGTATTGCGGATCATCGGACTGGATGCCGCGTAATCTTCTTCGTCGTGTCGAGATAATGTTCCCGATACTTGACGAATCATTAAAAGAGAGAGTAATTTATATACTCGAAACACTGCTTGCCGATACGGTCAAGGCGAGAATAGAGTTGCCTGACGGTACATACGAGAGAATAGACAAGCGCGGCAGGGATCTTGTGTGCGCGCAGGATATTTTCTGTGAAGAGGCATCGGGCTCGGGCAGAACGAGGGATTCGGTGGAGAGCAGCAGAGTGTTCATACCGATCGAAGGCCCCGCGTAGATTTATCAATACCTGGAGGGATATGGGATGTTTGATAAGGAAGTTGTGAACTATTTTCTGGAGAATCAGGGACAGCTTTTTGATGAAGAGGTTGCAACCACTCCGGACGAAGCACAGGATTTTCTTGAGGATGCGATGGCAGAGGTCGTAGAAGACATAGAAGAGGTCATCGAGTACTTTGATGAGATGGGAGTCGATACCGACGGTCTTACGGATGAGGAGATCGTGCAGCAGGCGGAAGTATTCACTCTTCCCGACGGAAGGTATCTGGTTGTAAACGCATAGTTTTTAACGAGGAGAAATATTATGATATCAGCTAACAATGTAACTTACCGCGTCGGTAAGAAGGCGCTCTTCGAGGATGTTAACATCAAGTTCACGGAGGGCAACTGCTACGGACTTATCGGAGCAAACGGCGCGGGCAAATCAACTTTTCTGAAGATTCTGTCGGGTGAACTTGATACGACAAACGGAGATATCGCGATAACACCCGGTCAGAGATTGTCATTCCTTGAACAGGATCACTTCAAATATGACGCATATACCGTAATGGATACGGTCATCATGGGTAATCAGCATCTGTATGATGTCATGAAGGAAAAAGATGCGATTTACGCCAAGGAAGATTTTACCGATGAAGACGGTATCAGAGCGAGTGAACTTGAAGCCGAGTTCGCCGAGATGGACGGTTGGGAGGCTGAGTCCAATGCCGCAACGCTCCTTAACGGACTGGGCATTGAGACAGATCTTCATTACAGTCTTGTCGGTGACCTTGCAGGCCCGCAAAAGGTGAAAGTCCTGCTTGCGCGTGCGCTATTCGGCTCGCCCGACATATTGCTTCTCGATGAGCCGACGAACCACCTTGATCTTGATGCTATAGAGTGGCTTGAGGAGTTCCTTATCAATTTTGAAAATACGGTCATCGTTGTAAGCCATGACAGATATTTCCTCAACAAGGTCTGCACTCATACGGCGGATATCGATTACGGTAAGATCCAGCTTTATGCCGGCAACTACGATTTCTGGTATGAATCGAGCCAGCTGCTCATCCAGCAGATGAAGGAAGCGAACAAGAAGAAGGAAGAGAAGATCAAGGAACTGCAGGAATTCATTTCCAGATTCTCCGCGAACGCATCAAAGTCCAAACAGGCTACGAGCAGAAAGAGAGCTCTTGAGAAGATCGAACTTGATACAATCAAGCCGTCGAGCAGGAAATATCCTTATATTGATTTCCGCCCTGACCGTGAGATCGGAAACGAAGTGCTGACGGTTGAAAATCTCAGCAAGACAATAGACGGAGTCAAGGTACTTGATAATATTTCATTCATACTCGGACACGATGACAAGGTTGCATTTGTCGGAACAAACGAACTTGCCAAGACAACACTTTTCAGAATACTGATGGGTGAGATCGAGCCTGACGAGGGAACATACAAGTGGGGTGTTACGACATCTCAGGCATATTTCCCGAGAGACTACACAGAGGAGTTCGCACACGACTATACGATAACCGATTGGCTTACAGGTTATTCACCGGTCAAGGATGTAACGTATGTCAGGGGATTTTTGGGACGTATGCTCTTCCCAGGTGAGGACGGAGTTAAGAAGATCAACATCCTTTCGGGAGGAGAGAAGGTTCGCTGCCTTCTGTCGAAGATGATGATATCCGGAGCTAACATACTCATACTTGATGAGCCGACGAACCATCTTGACATGGAGTCGATCACGGCGCTTAACAACGGACTTATCAAGTTCCCCGGGGTTATACTTTTTGCATCGCATGACCATCAGTTTGTCGAGACTACGGCCAACAGAATCATGGAATTTTTTCCCGACGGTACGATGATCGATAAAGTCACGACATACGACGAGTATCTTGCGAGCGATGAAATGGCAAGAAAGAGATTCGTCTACACCGCCAATAAGGAAGACGATGACAACTGATATGAAGATACTGTTTACTGATCTTGACGGCACGCTTCTTGATGATGACAAGAACGTGAGTGCCGAAGATATTAAATCAATAAATGAAATGATCAGAATGGGGCACCGGTTCGTTATAGCGACCGGTCGCCCTATTTACAGTGCGAAAGTTGTAGCCCGCGAGCTCGGGCTGTATCGCGACGGTGTGTATCTGGCCGCGTCAAACGGCGGTGTGATTTTTGACTGTACCACGGAGGAGATCATAAGCAGCGAGTCGCTTGATATGGATGTCGTTGATAAGATATTTACCGCTGCGGGTGCCGAAGGTCTGCATGTGCACACATACACGGACACCCACGTCGTGTCTCTTCACGAGACATACGAGCTTGTTACATACTGCTCGCGCATTAAGATGCCGTATAAACTGCTTGATGCGATCCCGGAAGACCTTCCGGCAAGGCCGCCCAAGCTCATAGTTGTATCGGTTAAGGAAGGAAGCAGAAAGATACTTGAAGATTTTGAAAGACGGCATGCCGGAGAAGTCGATGGCAGAGCCAAGAGTGTTTTTTCAAATGATTTTCTCCTTGAGTATATACCGCCCGAAGCGTCAAAAGGAAACGCGTTGAGGAAGCTGTGCAGACTGCTTGATATACCGACCGCAAACGCGGTGGCTGCGGGAGACGAAGCCAATGACATTCCGATGCTTGAGGCCGCGGGAATAGGTGTTGTCATGCAAAACGGATCCGATGCGGCCAAATCCTGCGCCGATTACATCACGAAGCGCACCAATAATGAGAGCGCAATATCCGAAGTTATTGAAAAATTCATACTCATATAGATACGGACGGACAGGATATCATGATCCTGTCCCGTCGTATTTATAGGCGCCATACATCCAGAATTTGTAGCTTAGATAAAACAGAACGATACCGATCACCGGTGACACATATGACAGCACGGGTATATCGTCCGGACGCAGTATTACGATGCTCGGATAATACGCGATGAACGCGATCGGAATAACAAACGTGAATATAAATCTGAATACCGGATCGAATATCGTGATCGGGTATTTGGCATAGTCTTTCAGCTTGAACGAAAAGTCCAGAATGAAGAACGAATTCTGAAGCCAGAAGCACGTTGCAGCTGCGGCATTCTGAAGAGCTATCATCACAAGCGAAGCCGACAGCAAAAACACGGTAACCTTGATTATTGCCAGGAAGGTAACCGGGAGTGCGAGATGGTGCCACGCATAGGCTATCGTTCCGATACCGAATGCAAGCTGTCCGAGCCCCTTGATATCAAATATCTCCGACTGGTAATAGAAGAACAGATTGATCGGCCTGAAACAGTATTTGATAAAATCACCTTCACGGACATATATGCGCAGGCTCCAGTTGTTGTCAAACAGGCATTGCACGGGAGTGATCGCAACAAGCGAGAATCCGTACAAAAACAGCATTTCATAATAATCCCATCCGTTGATCGAGGAAAACTTCCCAAACAGTATCCAGAAACTGACAAAGCCCGCAATGTTTGTAAATATCATTCCGAGAGTGGATATGATAAAATCGGCGCGGTAACTCATCTTGCTCTTTATGTCCTGGGCAAGTATTTTGCGGTAAATGTTAAAGTAAAACAGAAATCCTTTTTTTGTCATATGTTCAGCCCCCGTTCACCGTGATGCGGCGGATCGAAAAATGCCAGAAAACAGTTGTAAACAGCGCAAGTACAAGACACCAGAACAGCTGCAGCAGTACCATCGGAAGCACATCTTTTGCCGGAGGCGATTTCATCAGAAGTATCGTCAGCGGGGTGTTGTAGATCGACTGAAACGGAAGATGATACGCGATGCTCTTCAGCTTGTCGGGGAAAAATGCAAGGGGTATCGTGGCACCTGAAAACAGGAGTACTATCACCTGCTTCATCATATTGACTCCCCATATCGATTCCGTATAGATACATATCGTTCCGACGAGAAAATCAATGTTGTAGTTGATAATGATCGCCATAAGTACAGCCGGAATAAACCACAACAGATTCACTCCAAGCGGCACGGCACCCTTTGTTAAAATGCATACGACTATAAACGTCGGGAGGAAAACCGAGAAGAAGTTGAAAAACAGCGATCCCGTATTTGACCAGAACACAAAGCTTTTGTAACCCATAGGTTTTATCAGATCGAGGACGACTTTGCCCGACTGAACGCTTCTGCCTACTTCCCACACGAAATACATCTCCATAAACGAAAACAGAGATGACGCGAGTACAACATAGATAAGCGTATCCGTAAAAGTCATACCGTTTACTACTTTGGACGGAGATGAGGCGTATATCGCTCTCCAGAGATAGTAGATGATCGCTATATATACAAGGTTTCCGAAGAACAGTACAAATGCGGAGAGTCTGAAATGAAGCGAGTCCATGACGCCCGCACGCAGGAGTGAAGCGTATTTTTTAAGATTCATTGCATATCTCCTTCATAGATCTTTCTGATGACATCCTCGGTAGATATTTCCTCAATTTGGACATCACGTATCTTCATTGACTGCTGTAGTGTTGTGAGAACATTCATGACACTTGTCTGTTCTTCATCAACGAGTATTGATACCCATCCTTCGGAAGCTTCGGTTTGAAGAGCAGGAAACAGCGAACGTATCACGCCCTGAGGATCGGGTTCGCTTCCGCTTATACGAAGCTTTAGTGTACGATACGAGCCAAAGAACTTCTTAAGATGTTCCATGTCGTTGTCATAAAGCATTTTTCCGTGATCGATAATGACTATTCTCCGGCACAGTGCATCCACATCCCCCATATCATGGGTTGTAAGAATGACAGTCGTATGCTTGGCTTCATTAAGGGCAAGTATAAGCTCACGTATTTTAGATTTCATTGATACGTCAAGACCGATCGTCGGCTCATCAAGGAATACGACGTCGGGATTGTGCAAAAATGCAGCCAGTATGTCGCTTAATGTGCGCTGTCCCAAAGACATCTGGCGTACCGGCTTGTGAAGAAGATCCTCTATGTCGGCTACGGAAGAATAATAATCCAGCATATCTTTGTATTCTTTATTCGGTATCTGATATATGTCTCTTAGTATCTTGAACGATTCTATAAGAGGAAGAGACCACCACAGCTGTGAACGCTGACCGAATACAACACCGATCTTCTGCGAATTCTTCTCACGGTTCTTATACGGTATGACGTTGTTGACGAGTATTTGTCCGGATGTAGGCTCCAATACCCCGGCCATCATCTTGATCGTTGTAGACTTGCCCGCTCCATTTGGTCCGAGATAGCCTACGATCTCGCCACGCTCAACATTCATCGTGATGTCATTGACCGCACGTACGATCTTGTAATCCCTGGAAAACAGATCGGAAATACTGCCTCTGATTCCTTCATGACGGTTAAGAACTTTGAACTCTTTAGTTATGTTTTTAATCTGGATTACCGGTTCCATTGCACATCCTTTCTCTAATCAATGTATTACGACACGATAATTTTAATTTAAAATCATATGTCGAGGGTTGTTGCACGGATTTGGTTCCTTATTGCACCGATTTGAAGAAAATTTACGAAAACTTGACGAAAACAGCGAGTTTATGTATAGTTGAAACGATGGCATTCAGATTTTTTGATGATTGTATATAAATCATAGTAAGGAGAATTATCGTGAGAAAGCAAAACAGCATTATAAGAATCCTGATATTGGTGTTCGCTGCGCTTATCGCCATAGTGCTGATCGGTGGAGGAATATACCTCTTCTCGGCATATAAGAGCCTTAAGTCAATAGCGCTCGTTCCGGACTTTTCGGAGACATCGCTCGAGGTCGGGACACAGTACACGTTCTCTATTGAGACTACACCTAAGAGTGCCAGCCTCAAGAAAGCTAAATGCGTAGTTGATGATCCGACAAGCTCATTTGAGATAAGTGATGCAGGTAAGGCAGTGCTCACAACGGGAATGAACGAAGGAAATGTTACCGTTTACGTTGAGTGCAAGGATATCAAGAGTCAGGTACTGACATTCGCGGTTGTCGATTCGGTGGCTCGTGCACAGGCAGAAGCCGCTGCACAGGCTGAAGCACAGAAGCAGGCCGAAGAGGAGAAGGCAGCGGAGGAAGCTGCTGCAGCTGCAGAAGAAGTCAAGAAATATGTCAAGAGTACCGGTGATGATGTTAACATCAGATCCACAAACAGTACAGACGGAGACGTTCTCGGCAAGGCCAAGAAGGGTGATATGTTCGAGAAGGTTGAAGATGTCGAAGACTGGACACACATCAAATACAAAGATCAGGACGGTTACATGAAGACCGAATTCCTTGCAGAGATTTCAGAGGAAGAGTTCCAGCAGGGACCTACCGAGGAAGACAAGAAGGAAGACGACAAGAAAGACGAGAAGAAGGAGGAGAAGAAGGAGGAGAAGAAGCAGGAAGATAAGCCTGCGGAGGAATCTCCCGAATCTCAGGAAAACAATACACAGATCCAGAGTAAGGAAGAAGCTGAGGCTAAGGCCGCTGAAGATGCAGCCAAGGCAGCCGAAGAAGCTGCAAAGGCAGCTGCGGATGCAGAGGCAGCTCAGCAGGCACTCGCTGCTGCAGCGGCAGCAGGCGGTCATTCGTATGGCGGACATACATTCACAAATGATGAGTGGAATTGCCTGTTAAGCGTATGGGCATACACCGGAGATGCTGAAGAGATGATCACGCATCACTCCGCCGGAGAACTCAAGGCTGTTCTTGATGAGAAGATGACGGGCGGATTACGAAGCGCGTGGTAAACATCTGAATTTATAAAAATCATAGAGGCCGGGGAGTTGTTCCCGGCCTCAATTATTATTTGCAGTTAACGTAAACGAGAATGACACGAAGAAAGAGAAGAAGCCCGACGCGAAGAAAAACGGTGATAAGCGAATGAAAATAGTTCTTAAGGATCTTACGAAGAAGTTTGCAAACAGGAATAAGAAACAGGGCGGTTTCGTCACCGCCGTCGATGCAATGAATATCGAGATTCCGGACGGAATGCTCGTAGGACTTCTCGGCCCGTCAGGCTGCGGCAAGTCAACGACCCTGAATCTGATATCCGGTCTCGAGACTCCGACGGAAGGAAGAGTATATTTTGGAGACGAGGACGTTACGGATCTTCCCGCAAGGGATCGGGGAGTAGGACTTGTAT
>Ga0256407_10003369_pt1 | contig 28618 bp, 18 predicted proteins | sample RumenRJG_04DNA_FD_193489 | JGI IMG/M metagenome (GOLD analysis project Ga0256407, IMG submission 193489) | Bovine rumen microbial communities from Lethbridge, Alberta, Canada - RJG_04 | ecosystem: Host-associated > Mammals > Digestive system > Stomach > Rumen | place: Canada: Alberta...
GTTTCATGGACGATGTATTTGCTATCGAGAGTTCCAGTTCATACATCAACGCCTTTGACACGGCTGCTATGCCCTACTACGACCCGTACGCCCGCCTGATAATGCGTGATCCGCTCGACTTGAACCGTGTGCGCAACGGTGAGCCCAAGTATCTCATCCGCGAACTGTATGCGATGAAATATCCCGAGGTCCCTGTTCCCGACAAGATTCCCATGCCACGCCCCGTGGACATGATTTTCAAGGACTGGGAAGGTCCCAAACGTCCTGAGTTCCGTCAGGACATACCTATGGAGCAACTGACCGGCAACCAGAAGTGGCAGTTGTGGTGTGCCGAGCAGTTCCTCAATGGACTGGATGGATAGATGGATAAAGAAATGCCGAGGCTGAACCTCGGCACAGTATACTGGGCCGGATTCATTTCCGGCCTTTTTTTTATTGCGGAATTGCGGTTACATGATGCCGCGCTCACGCAGGCGTTTTTGCCAGTTCCAGGCGCTGAGCATGGTGTCGTCGAGTGAAATCTCGGCATGCCAGCCGAGGACTTCGTTGGCGCGTTTGGGATCGGCCCAGATCTGGACGATGTCACCGGGGCGGCGCGGTGCAATCTTGTGAGGCACCTTCACACCCGTGGCACGTTCAAACGAGTGCAGCAATTCCAATACAGAGGCTCCGTTGCCTGTGCCGATGTTGAAAATCTCCAAAGCCTCGTCACTCTTGTCCTCGAGCATGCGCTCCAGGGCCTTGACATGGGCTTTGGCCAGGTCCACGACATTGATGAAGTCGCGGATGCAGGAGCCGTCGCGCGTGGGATAGTCGTCGCCGAAGATGCTCAACTCCTTGCGCACGCCGATGGCCGTCTGCGTCAGGTAGGGCACCAGGTTCTGGGGCACACCGTTAGGCAGTTCGCCGATTTCAGCACTGGGATGGGCTCCGATGGGATTGAAATAGCGCAACAGGATGGCCTTGATGGGACTGCCGCTGCGGATGACATCGGTGATGATGTCTTCACAGATCTGCTTGGTCGCGCCATAGGGCGAGGTGGCTTTCTTGGTGGGAGCATCCTCGGTAATGGGGTTCTTGTCGGGCTCACCATAGACGGTGCACGACGACGAAAAGACGAAGCCCTTCACTCCGAACTCGGGCATCAACTCCAGCAGGTTGAGCAGGATGTTGATGTTGTTGCGGTAATACAGGATTGGTTTCTCGATGCTCTCCCCTACCGCCTTGCTGGCAGCAAAGTTGATGATGCCGCTGATGCCGGGATTGTCCTCAAACAATTTGCGTACCACCGCGCGGTCGGTGCAATCACCCTCGACAAACACGGGACGAATGCCCGTGATGCGCTCGATGCCGTCAAGCACTTCAACATTGCTGTTGCTCAAGTTGTCGATAATGACTACCTCGTACCCTGCCTGTTGCAGTTCTACTGTAGTGTGGGAACCGATAAAGCCGGTTCCACCAGTCACTAAAATTTTGCCTTTCATCATGATATGTTAATGTTTTAAATGATTGATGTTATTTCTTTTTGATTCTGGAGCGGAGAAACTCGATGCACTCCTCAAAGATTTTAGCATGCAACAGTTTCATCGTGAGGACATACAGCGAAACGGCCACTATGACACGGAGCAGCAACAAGAGATAAATATTGCTGACAGGCAGTGTAACGACATAGGCGACCGCCATCACTGCCAGCGCGATGAGCAGGAACGGCAGCAGGTCGCGCAACATGCTTGTGAAGCGGTACCCGATCAACTTGTGGGCAAACACTTGCCAGGCCAACAGCCACAGGACATTGATGCCGGCAAAGGCGATGACCATCGCCATGATGCCCAACCGGTGGCATGCCAGCACTGCAATGAGCATAACGGCGATTTGGGCAATGGTGAGCCACATGTAGGTATCGGATTTGCCCTGGCTCAGGAACAGGTTCTGATAGATGGTGTACAGGGGGATAAAGGCTCCGCTGATGCACAGCACCTGCAGCAGCGAGATGCTTTGCACCCACTTGTCACCAATTGTGATGATGATGAGTTGCGGGGCAATCAGTGCCAAGCCAAACATGGCAGGGAATGCCATGAATGCGGTGAATCGCAGCATCTTGCCAAAGACGCGGCACTGGCGCCCGCTATCATCGCCCACACGGGTAAGCACAGGTTGAGCCACCTGGGCTACCGTATTAGTCACCAGCTGGTTGGCCATCAAGTTCCACTTGTTGGCTTGGGTGTAATTACCAACTGCCGGAGCCGAGAAGAGCCGGCCAAAGATGACCGTCAGCACATTGTTGTTGATTGTGGTCAATACGGTGGTAATCAGCACCTTGTAACTGAATGAGAACATCTGTATGATAGGTGTGAAGTTGACCTTCAGCGTTGGGCACCAGCGGGTGTAGTAATAGCGCCCGATGCAGATGACCACATTATATAACACCTGTTGCGTTGCCAGACTCCAGTAAGAAAAGCCCTTGAAGGCCATTATCACAGCGACTGTACCCGAGATAACCAGTGCCGACAACGATGTGATGGCTTTCTCTTTCATCTTGAGGCTTCTCACCAGCATCGCATTGGGCGAGATACACAACGACGCAATGATAAACGAAAGGAAAACGAAGCGTGACAAGGGGACAAGGCACGGCTGGAGGAAGAAATCGGCTATCAATGGGGCACACAGGAACAAGATGAGGTACAGCAGCAGGCTCGTCCCCACATTGAACCAGAACACGGCATTATAGTCATTGTGCTTAATGTCCTTGATGTTGACCAGTGCGACACCAAATCCGCTCTCCTGCAAGTTGTTGGCCAGCAGGGTAAAGATAGCCAGCATGCCCACAATACCATATTCCCCGGGAGACAGCAGGCGTGCCAGGAAAATACCGATAACCAGATTGAGCAACTGCATGCCGCCGCTGCTCAGGAACGCCCAGAACAAGCCCTGGGCTGTTTTCTCCTTCAGGTTCTGATTATCGATGCCCTCGTTCATGCGTTAGCCAGAATCATGTCAATCCATTCACGCACGCAGGCATCCCCGCCCCGTCGCGTGAGCACATGAATGCGGGGAATCTTTTTTACCTTATCACAGGCATCGGCAGGGCAAGCGGCCCAACCCACTGCTGCCAACAAGTCATAGCAGTTCACATCGTCACCGATGTAGGCCACCTGCTGCAGGGTGATTCCCATCTCATCACAGATCTCGCGTGTAGCTGCCAGTTTGCCACCGTCGCGCGCGCCCTGCTTGAGGTAATCCAACCCCAGTTTGCGGGCCCGGTTCTCGTTGATAGCGATATTCTCGCTGGTAACGATGCCCACCTTGACGCCGGCGCGCTGCAGCATCTGCAGGCCCATGCCGTCGCGGGTGTTGAATTTCTTGAATTCAGTGCCGTCACTGCCATAGTACATGCCGCCGTCGGTGAGCGTACCGTCAACATCGGTCAGCAACAGACGGATGTCCTCGACAGGTCGGGGCACCGTCATGGCTTCGAGGCCTGATGATTTAGTCAAATCTTTATCCATATCTTTTCCGTCAATTCTTGCTCAACACATCGTGAATCAACTCATGCATGATGATGTAATTGCAAAAATCGGGTCCACTTGGTTTAACTTGCAAAGTTACACATTATAATCGGATTCCACAAATCAAATGTTGCAAGCAATAAAATATATTTACTTGTTTGTTACTAAAAGGGTGAGTAATGACGATTTTTTTCTATCTTTGCAGATTGAACTGAAAATCTGATTGACAATGATACTATCAATGACCGGATTTGGCAAGGCAGCCAAGGTGTATAACAACAAGAAAATCACTGCCGAAGTCAAATCACTGAACAGCAAACAACTGGATTTTGGGGTGCGCACGCCTCAAAACCACCGTGAGATTGAAATGACACTGCGCAACGAAGTCTCCAAGGCGTTGATGCGCGGCAAAATTGACCTCTTTGTGTACTGTGAGCCCATCGAGGGCACTACATCGGGCACCATCAATGTGCCGATGTTGAAGCAGTACAAGATGCAGATTGAGGATATGGCCCGTGAGTTGAACATACCGGAGCCCCAAGACTGGTATGCCACCCTGCTGCGCATGCCTGACGCCCTGAAGACCGACTCCAAATCGTCCGAGACCGACGAAGAAGAGCTGAAGGTGGTGCATGAAGTTGTGGTCCAAGCGACGGAGCAACTGATTGAATTCCGTCGCCAGGAAGGTGCCCGACTGGAGACTTTCTTTGAAGAGAAAATCGCTGCAATCCAAGCCTTGCTCGACGAGGTGCCCCGATTTGAGGAGCCCCGCATCCATAAGATTAAAGGCCGCATCCTGGATTCGCTGGCTAAAATCAAAGAGGTGGACTACGACAAGAACCGCTTTGAGCAGGAACTCATCTATTATATTGAGAAACTGGATATCACCGAAGAGAAAATCCGCCTGCAGAACCACCTCAACTATTTCCTGGAAACGATGCACAGCGAGGAACCCGGCCAGGGCAAGAAACTGGGCTTCATCAGTCAGGAAATCGGGCGTGAGGTCAACACGATGGGCTCCAAAGCCAACCAGGCCGACCTGCAAAACCTGGTGGTGCACATGAAGGACCACCTGGAGCAGATCAAGGAACAAGTACTGAATGTTTTATAAATCAATTACTCAAGTATAACCATTAATCATTGAACAGATATGAAAAAGTACATCTTAATGGCCATTGTCGCCATCGCAGCAACCATTAACACCTATGCCGAGCAGGGCGATGTAGCCGCTACTGCACAGTTTGTATATGCTTCCAAGCACTCGATGGCCGGTCTGGGTGCCCAGTTGCAATATGAGTTTGCCACCAATTGGCGTGTCGCTCCTGAGTTCATCTACTTCTTCAAGGACGATGGCTTGAGCGCACTCAATGTCAATATGAACATGCATTACATCATTCCCACGAGCGCATCGTTTGCCATTTACCCGCTGGTCGGCTTCTCCTATGCCCACTATATGCCCGATGGCCCCGGTCATGACATTGACCGCTGCGGTGCCAATGTGGGTCTGGGCGCACAGTATCAGATTAAGGAGCGTCTCTACTTCTTCAGTGAGGAGCGTTTCCAGATCATGAAGGATTTCAACCAGTCGGTAACCGTGCTGGGCTTGAAGTATAAGTTCTAACCCGACATTTTAATGGAACAGGGTAAACTCATAATCATCTCGGCCCCGTCAGGGTCGGGCAAGTCAACCATCATCGGTCGCATCATGCAGGACGAGTCGCTGCGGCTGGCATTCTCGGTGTCGGCCACTACCCGCCCTCGCCGCGGCCAGGAGGTGCATGGCGTTGACTACTACTACAAGACCGTCGACGAGTTCCAGCAGATGATTGAGAATGACGAACTGGTGGAGTACCAGGAAGTCTATGAGGGCCGCTACTACGGCACGCCCAAGAGCGAGGTGGAGCGCATCACCGGCATGGGCATGAATGTAGTGCTTGACCTCGATGTCCTGGGCGGAGTGAATGTCAAGGAAATGTATGGCGACCGCGCCATCAGCATCTTTATCCAGCCGCCTAGCGTGGAAGTACTGCGCGAACGCCTGATCAAGAGGGGCACCGACAGCATGGAGGACATTGAGGCCCGTGTCAACAAGGCTGAGTTTGAAATCAGCATCGGCCCGCAGTTTGACCACACCGTCATCAACGATGACCTGGAAACAGCCGTGGCCGAGGTCCACGACTTGATTGCCGCGTTTGTCGCTAACGATTGACAACGATGAAAATCGGGATTTTTGGAGGGTCGTTCAACCCTATTCATACCGGTCATGCGATTATTGCGCAGCACATCATCGGTTGCGGCGCTGTAGATCGCTTGTGGATGTTGGTATCTCCTGTCAACCCGCTCAAGGTTGACAAAAAGCGCGATGTGGCTGACACCGACAGGCTGCGCATGGTCGAGATGGTCACACGCCACATCGAGGGCGTAGAGACTTCGGCATTTGAGTTCACGATGCCCCGTCCGTCCTACACCATCGACACGCTCAATGCCCTGCAAGCCAAGTTCCCCGATGACGAATTCTATCTGGTCACCGGTGCCGACAACTGGCAAATCTTCGACAAGTGGCGCAACAGCGAGGAAATCCTTGCCAAGTACCATCTCCTCGTCTATCCCCGTCTGGGTTATGAGGTGATTATTCCCGAATCATTAAAGGAGCGTGTGCAACTTGTTGATGCGCCCATCATCGAACTGTCCTCGACTCAAGTGCGCGAGCGCCTTGCCCTTGGCCAGAGCGTGCGCTACTATGTTCCCGACGAGGTACTTGGCTATATCGAGCGTAACCACCTGTATTCCCAAAACGAGCAACCGAAATAATGGACAAGCTATCACCTAATGAACTGGCGTTCATCGCCCTGGCCAACGAGTATTGCCATGCACTGGAGCGTGCTGGCGAGTGTGAGTCACGCGACCAGTTTGTGGCACAGATGCTCAAACTGCTGCCCCGCCTGTACATCACCGTCAGTGATATCGATGACGACACCTATAGCGAGGAGTTCATCGACTCGGCTCTCGAGGAGGATGTATATGACATCGTGCGGGAGCGGGTAGCACAAATCATGGCCGAGGAAGACATCTATCTTGAAGTGTTCCTCGAGGACATGAAATACAGCGACACGCCCATCTCGGCATCCATCTCGGAGAATCTCGCCGACCTGTATCAGGAATTCTTCAACCTGATTCACTCCATTCAGGATGCGCTGACCGAGACCCAGCACGAGATGCTGTGCCAGTGCAAAATCAACTTCATCAACTACTGGGGACAGACCCTGTGCAATGTGTTGAGGGCACTGAACGCGGTATATTACGGAATTTGAACCAACAAAATCATCACAACATAGTTATGAGTAAATCAACCGACAAGAAATATGTGGACTCACTGCTGGAGTTCCTCGATAACAGCCCCTGCAACTTCCTGGCTGTTGACACCGTGAAGAAAATCCTGACCACCAACGGTTTCAAGGAGAAGAAGATTGACGACAAGATGAATGCCAAAGCCGGCGAGAAGTTCTTTTTCACCAAGAACGACAGCGCTGTCTTTGCAGTGCAGGTGGGCAAGAAGAAACCTGCCGACACAGGTTTCAAAATCATTGCAGCCCATAGCGATTCACCCTGCTTCAGAATCAAGCCTGCAAGCGAGATTCCCAGTGATGGCGGTATCCTGCGCCTGAACACCGAAGTCTATGGCGGTCCGATTCTCTACACCTGGTTTGACCGTCCCCTGTCATTGGCAGGTCGTGTGATACTCAAGGGCAAGGATGCATTGCACCCCGTGACAAAACTCATCAAGATTGACCGTCCGCTGATGTGCATCTCGCATCTGGCCATCCACTTCAACCGCGCCGTCAACGAGGGCAACCACCTGTCGAAGCAGAAGGACATGCTGCCCATCCTGGCCAAAATCAACCGTGACTTTGAGTGGCAGAACACCCTGCTCAACCTGGTTGCCGACGAACTGCAGGTCGAGGTTGCCGACATCCTGGACTTTGACCTGATGCTCTATGATGTGAGCAAGGCCAGCCTGTTCGGTCTGAACAACGAGTTTATCTCGGCAGGGCGTCTCGACGACCTGAGCATGGTGCATGCTGCCATTACCGCTATCACCGAGGCCAAGGACAAGGATGCCACCCTCGTGGCAGCCATCTTTGACAACGAGGAAACCGGCAGCGGCACCAAGCAGGGCGCTCACTCGCCAGTGCTGGGCAATATGCTGCTGCGCCTTGTCATGGCCCTGGGCGGCGACTTTGAAGACTTTGGCCGCGCCGTTCACCGTTCGTTTATGGTTTCGGCCGACAATGCCCATGCTTTCCATCCCAACTATCCCGAGAAGTATGACCCGACCAACCATCCCTCGTTGGGTGGCGGCCCGTGTGTCAAGGTGAACGCCAACTGCAAGTATATGAGCGATGCCCACTCGGCAGCCATCTTCAGGAGCCTGTGCGAGAAAGCCGATGCGCCGTTCCAGTACTTCGTGAACCACAGCGATGTGGCTGGCGGTTCGACACTGGGCAACATCCTGACAGGCCAACTCGACATCGAGGGCGTTGATGTGGGCAATCCCGTGCTGGCCATGCACTCGGTGCGTGAGACCGGCTCGTGCGACGACCATGTGAACATGATCAAGGTGATGAAGCAGTTCTTTAGTTGACCATTGATTGTCGTGGCGGTGCCACGACCCACGGGACAGCGAAATGGTAAGTTATCTGCAGGTTGAGGGGTTGAGCAAGGCGTTCGGCGTTGATGTGCTCTTTGAGGACCTTACCTTCGGTGTTGCCGAGGGTGAGAAAATCGGCCTTATCGCCAAAAACGGCACCGGCAAGTCTACCCTACTCGATATCCTTGCCGGCATAGCCTCACCCGACAGCGGCACGGTCATCTACCGCAATAACCTGCGTGTGGGATACCTGCCGCAGTTGCCCGACCTGGGCGGAGCCAACACCGTACTCGACGCCTGTCTGCACGGCGAAGACCCCCGCTCGGCAGCCATCCACGACTATGAGGAAGCCCTGCGCACAGGTGACAGCGATGCCATGACTGCCGCCATCCAGGCAATGGATGCCAATGTGGCTTGGGATTACGAGGAGCGCTTCAAGCAGATTCTCACGCAACTCAAAATCACCGACTACAGCCAGCCTGTCAAGGAGTTGAGCGGTGGTCAAGTGAAGCGTGTGGCACTGGCCCGCCTACTGATTGACGAGCCCCAGATGCTCATCCTCGACGAGCCCACCAACCACTTGGACATCGACATGATAGAGTGGCTGGAGAATTACCTGCAGCGCAGCCGTGTGACGCTCCTGATGGTAACGCATGACCGTTACTTCCTGGACAACATCTGCAACCGCATCCTGGAGATGGACCAGCACAGCATCTTCTCCTACAGCGGCAACTACAACTACTATCTGGAGAAGCGTGCCGAGCGCATCGAGGCCCAGAATGCCCAGGTGGAGCGGGCCCGCAACCTGCTGCGCACCGAGTTGGACTGGATGCGCCGTCAGCCGCAAGCCCGTGCCCACAAGGCCCAGTACCGCATCGACGCCTTCTACGACCTGCAGGAGCGAGCCCAGCAACGCCGTGACGACGGCGAGGTGGAACTCAATGTCAAGAGTGCCTACATCGGCAAGAAGATTTTCACCGCCCACCATGTGAGCAAGCGCTACGGCGACAAGGTGATTCTTGATGATTTCAACTACACCTTTGCCCGTTACGAGAAACTGGGCATCGTGGGCGACAACGGTGTGGGCAAGACCACATTCATCAAGCTACTGCTCGATATCGTCAAGCCCGACAGCGGCTACTTCGAGATTGGCGAAACCGTGAAATTTGCCCACTACAGCCAGGAGGGAATGCACTTTGACGAGGGCAAGCGGGTGATTGATGCCGTGCGCGATGTGGCCGAGTACATCTACTTCGACGAGAAACACCACTACACGGCAATGGCCTGGCTCAACCATTTCCTGTTCACGCCTCAGGACCAGCAGAAGTTCATTGCCAAGTTGAGCGGTGGCGAGCGCCGCAGGCTATATCTGGCCATGGTGCTGATGACCAAGCCCAATTTCCTCATCCTGGATGAGCCGACCAACGACCTGGATATCTCCACGCTGGAGATTCTTGAGGAATACCTGTCGCAGTTCAACGGCTGCGTCATCATCGTGAGCCACGACCGCTTCTTCATGGACCGCACCGTGGACCACACCTTTGTCTTTACCGGTAACGGTCATGTCAAGGACTTCCCCGGCAACTACAGCGAGTACCGAGCCTGGAAACAGCGCCATGAGCAGGAAGCCGCACAGGCTGCCAAAGAGCAGGAAACCGCAAAACCCAAGGAGAACACTTGGGCCAACCGCAGCGACAAGAAGCGCCTCACCTACAAGGAGCAACGCGAACTTGAACAGCTCAACATCGACATTGAGGCCCTTAACCAGGAGAAAGCCGAACTGGATGCCCTGTTTGCCAGTGGCGAGACGCTGGATGATGTGGCAGCCAAGGCCGCCCGCTATCAGGAAGTCAAAGACCTGCTCGATGAGAAAGAGATGCGATGGCTGGAACTGATGAGTGAGGAGTTAGGAGTTAGGAGTTAGGAGTTAGAAATTGTTTTTGCGGATGCCTCTTTAAACTTTAAACCACGAGCGAAGCGAGGATGTACGGCTTGATAGACTGCAATAACTTCTTTGTCTCCTGTGAGCGCGTGTTTGACCCGCGGCTCAACGGGAAAAAGGTAGTTGTGCTGTCCAACAACGACGGCTGCGTCATCGCCCGCAGCAACGAGGCCAAAGCAGCCGGTATCCCCATGGGTTGTCCTGCTTTCAAAATCAAAGAGCATACCGATCCCCGCCAGGTCATCCAACTGTCGGCCCGTCACATCCTGTACCGCGACCTTTCAGACCGTGTGATGAGCCTGATGAGCCAAGAGGTCGATAACCTGAAACAATACTCCGTCGATGAGGCATTCTTCACATTACGGCGGCATGAAGAGGTGGAAACAAGCCACCGCAAGATGGCTGAACTCGTGAAACGGGTAAAGCAGTATGTCGGCATCCCCGTCAGCATCGGTTTTGCGCCATCGCGCACGCTAGCCAAGGTCGCCAATCACATCGCCAAACGAGACCCCCGTATCACCGACGGTGTCTATTGGCTTGTGCGCCCCGAGGCCATCGATATCATCCTGCAACGCACACCCATCGAGGATGTGTGGGGCATCGGTCGACGCTTGTCGGCTTCACTGCAGGCCCAGGGCATCAAGACGGCAGCCGATTTCGTCAAAATGCCGTCGTCACTGGTGAGGTCAAAATACTCGGTAACACTGGAACGCACGCAGCGCGAACTCATGGGCCATGATTGCCAGATAGCCAACCCCGTGGACATCGCCCACAAGTCGATCATGACATCACGCACCTTTGGCAAAGTGCTTACCGACCGCGACGAGATTGCCGATGCCATCGTCAGTTTTGCTGAGCGCACGGCACGACAGTTGCGCGACGAGAACAGCGTGGCTGGCAGCATCATGACCTATGTCAGGGGTGACTACTTCCGCCAGGACTTGCCCTTCTATTCCAACTCTTGCCAATTGGTGCTCGACACGCCGACCAATGACACGATGACCATCGTGAGACAGGCGCTGAACGCTTTCAACAACATCTGGCGCGCGGGCTTCACTTACCGCAAGGCGGGCGTTATGGCGCTCGACATCCTGCATGGCAGCGGTATCCAGCTCAATGTCTTTGACCCCGAAGACCATGGCAAGCTGCGCCGCCTGATGACCAGCATCGACTCCATCAACAACATGTATGGCCGCCGTTCCATCAGGCTTGCTCCAGGCATCCAGCGCGGCGAGTGGTCACCTAACCAAAACCACTTCAATGTCGAGAGCCAGACGCTGCATTTCTATACCGGCATGATGTACCGGTAGCGAGGACGGAAGCCACACCCGCTTAACCACATTTCAGCATAAAAAAAGAAAAAAATTCAATTTTCTTTTGCATTGCACTCAACTTTCATTAAATTTGTAGGTTTAAATTCAATTTTGCGATGCGCCGGTTTAAAGAAATCAGAAAAAACCTTCTGCGTCCTGTCATCGCCGCAGTCGCCGTTATCCTTCTAGCAGGTTTGCTCATCGAAGGCTTGTCGCTGTTCCAGTTCCAGTACGCCCACCGCATGCTCGAGCAGGAACTGGACTATCGCGCCGAGAGCGAGTTAACCCTGAAGTCGGTGCGCGTGCGCGGTATGCTCAAGAGCAACGAGCACATGGTACGGAACTACATCTGGCCGATAAAGAGAAAACTGGACGATCCCAATGCCATCTACGATATCATGAAACGCATCGTGACGACCAATGATGATGTGATGGGTAGTTTTGTCGCTTTTGTCCCCAATTATTATCCCGGTCAAGGGCGGCTGCTTGAGCCCTGTGCATACCGCAGGGGTGACACCATCATCACCAAGCAACTGGCGGCGAACGGCTATGACTACACACGGCGTGAATTCTACAACCATTCAGTCGTGAACGGATTGTCGGGATGGAGCGACCCATATGTTGACACGCTTGCCAGCGGCACCGAAGTTGTGACCTATGCCACGCCTCTGACCGACGACAAAGGCAATGTCGTCGCCACCTTCGGCATCGACCTGTCCACCAAGGGCATCATTGATACCCTGAATATGAGACACAACCAAGCATCGACCTTTTTCATGTTGCTTACCGAGAGCGGCAGGCTGATTTTACAACCCGATAGCAGTCACACCAAATGGCACGATGTCGATGATGTGGTGAGGATGATCAACGACAGCACTTGTGAGCGCAAATCCAGCACAAGCGGACAAAGCAAGATTATCACTTTCCGAGACAGCGAGAACAACTCTCTGGGCTATATCTATCATGCATTCATGAAGGGACGGCCCCACTGGCAGGTGGTGATGGTGTGCTATGACAACGAGGTGTACGGCAAACTCAAAGCAATGAGGCGCAACTCCATACTGATGATGCTGGGTGGTTTCTCGTTGCTGGGCTTTATCCTCTTCCGCTTCAACCGCAATGTGCAACGCCTCCACAAGTCTAACCTGAACAAGGAGCGCACCGACAGCGAGCTGCGCATCGCCCAACGCATACAGTCCGAGATGCTGCCCAGAGAGCCCATCAGTAATAGCGAGGTGGCTGTTAGTGGACGGCAGATTACTGCGCTGGAAGTGGGCGGCGACCTGTATGACTACTTCATCCGAGATGAGAAACTGTTCTTCTGCATCGGCGATGTAAGCGGCAAGGGCATTCCCTCCTCGCTGGTCATGGCAGTCGTGCACAGTCACTTCCGCACCTGTGCACAGCATGAGAGCAACCCCAGCCGCATCATGTGGGACATCAACCTCACAGCCTGTCAAGGCAACGAGACCAATATGTTCGTGACACTGCTGATTGGCGTACTGGACCTGCCGACGGGACGACTGCGCTACTGCAATGCCGGACACGACGCTCCCCTGATTATCGCCAACACAGTGACAACGCTGAATGTGAACTCCAACCTGCCGGTCGGTGTGGACAACGATTTCAAGTATACTACACAAGAAACCATACTGCCCAGAGAATGCACCCTGCTGCTTTATACCGATGGACTGACCGAAACTGCCGACAGTGACCGAAACCTGTACGGTCTGCAGCGCATCATAGACACCGCCAAGGTCTGCCAGCAACAAGGCAAGACCTCGCCCGATGTCCTCATGGACGCGATACAGGCCAGTGCAGCGGATTTTGCAGGCAAAGCACAACAGAACGATGACCTGACAATGCTGACCGTCCATTATCACCTCCCAGACGAGGTGCTCCAGCTGGACGAGCGTCTCGAACTGAACAACGAATTGAGTGATGTGCCCAAGCTTACCCAATTCGTTAAATCTGTCACAACGAGATTAAACCTTGACTCATCACTATCGTCTCAAATCATGCTTGCCGTCGAAGAGGCCGTCGTCAATGTCATCAACTACGCCTATCCCATCGGCACACAGGGCAGCATACTGCTCGAAGCAAAAGCCACCGAAGAATGGCTGAAGCTCATCATCACCGACGAGGGCAAGGCCTTTGACCCCACACCGCGCGGCGATGTGGACACCGCGCTGAGTGCCGAGGAGCGTCCCATCGGCGGATTGGGCATCCTGCTGGTTCAGCGTCTGATGGACAGCATCAACTATGAGCGAGTTGACGGCAAGAACATTTTAACGCTGAAGAAGATTATAGGGCTTGTACATAGTTAGGTGTTGACCGACGACTAGCAACAAGAAATCAAGAAATACCATAACAATAATAATTTATTAAAGAAATTATGAAAATCACGATTGAAGAACAGGCTGATTACACGCTGGTAACCCTGATAGGGTCGCTTGACACTGCTACCGCCATCGAGGCCGACAGTATTTTCAAGCCCATTACCGAAGGCGAAGGCAAAGACATCGTGTTTGAATGCGAGCAGCTGGAGTATATTGCCTCCAGCGGCCTGCGCATCCTGCTGGATGTACTCAAAAAAAACAAGGCCAAAGGACACAAGGTCGTCCTGCGCAATGTTAACGACGACATCAAGAATGTGTTCAACATCACGGGGTTCATCAACCTGTTTGAGTTTGAATGAACACCACATGACAATGAAACATATCAAAATCATTAAACGATGGCTACTGGCAGTCATCGCCATTTCGGCCATCGGTGCTTCAGGGCAGCCCTCCATTGACTCAGTACCCGAGCAGCAAAACCTGTTGAATGTGGATGTGCAGTTTTTGGGACGAGGCGAGGCGCGCTACGGCGGTCTGCCAGCCTCACCCACCGAGGTGGACGAGTATGGGTATGAAATTGAGAACGGCAAGGTGCCGACATCCAATTTCTTGCTCAGCCGCATGCGCCTTCCCATCGATTTCAAGCGGGATTGGCTTGAAATCCAAGTGACACCGCAGCATTCCGGCGTGTGGGGGCAAGAGGGAAAAGGCTCCTTCAACCTGTATGAGTCCTGGGTGAAGATGGACACACGATTCGGCATGTTTGCACAATTGGGACGCGTGGCTCTCAACTACGATGACGAGCGCATCATCGGCTCCGATGACTGGGCTATGGCTTCTTCGTCCCACGATATCTTGCGTTTTGGATATGAAGGGCATGGCCACAAGGCCCACATCATTCTTGCCTATAACCAGAATTCCAAAGTGGTGAACAGCGGCGGATCCATCTATGAGGACGGCGCACAGCCTTACAAGACTATGCACACGCTCTGGTATCATTATGATTTTCCCCGCACACCGCTGGGTGCATCATTACTCATCATGAATACCGGCATGCAGAGCGAGTTGGATGATATGAAGGACAGAACCTGGTTCCAGCATCTGGCAGGTGGATATGTGTCTTTTCAGCCCCAGCACTGGAGAGCAGAGGCTTCCTATTATAACCAGTTCGGCAAAAACGAGAATGGAGTCAAGATCAAGGCATGGATGGCCAGTGGCAAAATCACCTATACGCCCACCCCTAAATTAGATATCACAGCGGGCTATGACTACTTGAGCGGTGACAAGTATTTTGCCGTTCCCACAGGGCACAATGTGGGTATGATACGCCATGATGTCATCAAGGGCTTCAACACAGTCTATGGCTCTCACCACAAGTTCTACGGAGCGATGGACTTCTTCTATGTGAGCGCTTATCATAACGGATTCACTCCAGGCCTGCAGAATGCCTATATCGGTGCCACTTTCAGACCTGTGAACAGATTGATGCTCAATGCCAGTTACCACTACTTTGCCACAGCCACTGACCTTGAGGACATGGATATGTCGCTGGGCCATGAGTGGGAGTTTCAAGCCAGATATGCCCTTACACGCGATGTGGCCTTTTCGGCTGGTGTTTCACTGATGTGGGGAACCGAGACAATGGACCGGCTCAAGCGATCGGGTAACGAGAGCACTCTGCGATGGGGATGGCTGTCGCTGAATATCAATCCTCGCATCTTTTCAATCAAATGGTAAACTAAAACCAAAAAAGAAACAAGTAATATGAAATTATCAGCACCTTTATTGACATCACAATCAGGTATATATGTAGCATGTTTAGGCCACAAGGGCGAACCCTATTACAATCTGCCCTATATCTATGTTCTTGATGGCTCACTTGACGGTGAACGCCTTCTCGACGCTATCGAAACGGCTTTCAAGGCTCACCCCACCCTATTCACCAGAATCTCAATTAACGAGACCGGAGAGCCCATTCAGACCCTGGACATGGACAGCGAGCCTTGGTCACTCGCCATCGAGGAAATCCAGGACATCGAGCAGGAAAAGAGCCTCCTGGTCGAGCCCTTTGACATCGATGGCGGACGTCTGTTCCATGTTCATGTGATGCGCGACGAGAGTCATTATTACTTGTTTCTGGACTATCATCACATCATCGTGGACGGCACCTCGATGCAGATCATGCTGCAGGACATCGACAAGGCCTACCGCGGTGAGGAAATCGCCCCCGAGGGGCTTACCCTCATGCAAGTCGCCAACGCCGAGGCTGCCGCACGTGCCTCCCAGGCCATGGAGCAAGGACGCCAATGGTATGCCCGGAACTTTGACTGCGGCGACACCTTCACCCAATTCATGCCCGATGTTGAAGAGCCCGAGCATCGCGAGGATAACATGGCGCGCACCCTGTCGCTTGACATGAATCGCGTTGACGAGTACTGCAAGGGCAATGGTGTCTTCAAGAGCACTTTGTTCACTACGGCCTTTGCATTCCTGCTGGCCAAATTCAACAACGAGCAGGAGTCCCTGTTCACGACCGTCTATAACGGCAGGCCTGACAAGCGCTTTGCCCACTCGGTAGGCATGACGGTGAAGACGTTGCCGGTTTATGCCAAGTTCACGACCGAGACCACTGTGCTGGAACTGCTGCAGCAGAATCAGGCACAGATGAGCGGCTGCCGTCAGCATGATGTGTACACCTACAGCGATGTCATGGCCGACCTGAACCTGCAGAGCAACTCGATGTTTGCCTGGCACGGCCAGTTGTTTGATAACGAGACCATGGGCGGAAAGCCCATGCACACGGTGCGCATCGGCAACAGCACGCTGGATGCATCTTTCTACATGAAGGTCTTCATCCAGGACGGCAAGTGCGTGGCCAAGGCCGAGTATAATGCCAACGAGTATTCACGGGAATTCATCGCCCAAATTCTGGAGAGTTATGAGGCCGTTCTCGAGGGTTTCCTGTGCAAGGAATACCTGCGCCAGGTGGATATCACCACGGCATCGCAGATTGAATTGCTGGACAGTTTCAACCACACCGACGTGGACTATGATGCCAGTCAGACCATCGTATCCCTGTTCAAGCGACAGGCCCAGGCCACGCCACAGAACGTTGCGGTGGTTTACAAGGACAAGCAGTTCACCTACAAGCAGGTGGATGAAGTCAGTGACCACATCGCTGCCCACATCGCCGCGCTGGGCTTGGGCACCGAGGACGTGGTATCGGTGTTGATACCTCGCTGTGAATGGATGGCCATAGCATCGCTGGGTGTGCTCAAGGCTGGTTGCGGTTATCAGCCCCTCGACCCGAGTTACCCCAGGGAGCGTCTCAACTTCATGATGCAGGACGCCGGAGCCAAACTCCTGATTGCCGACGAGGAGTTGAGGCCTATCGTTGATGAGTACCAGGGAGAAGTGTTGCTCACCCGTGACATTGACGGGCTGCCTGCACTCCCCTGCCCTGACGTGGCCATCATGCCCGACCAACTGTTTATCATGCTGTACACGTCGGGATCGACAGGCATTCCCAAAGGCTGCCAGTTGACTCACGGCAACCTGGTGGCCTTCTGCCACTGGTATCAACGCTACTACTCGCTTGAGCCAGGTCACAACGTAGCGGCCTATGCCAGTTACGGCTTTGACGCGTGCATGATGGATATGTATCCTGCCCTGACGTGCGGCGCCACTGTCCACATCGTGCCCGAGGAACTGCGCCTGGACCTGATAGCCCTGAATGAATACTTCGAGCGGAACCACGTCACCCACTCGTTCATGACGACCCAGGTGGGTTACCAGTTTGCCACCAGCATCGAGAATCACTCGCTGCTGCACCTGTCCACTGGCGGCGAGAAACTGGCAACGCTCACGCCACCGCAGGGTCTTCACTTCTATAACGGCTATGGCCCCACCGAGTGTACCATCTTCACCACCACCTATCTTGTGGACAAGAAGATGAAGGAAATCCCCATCGGCAAGCCGCTGGACAACATGCGCCTGTATATCGTCGATCCGCTGGGACACCGACTGCCCATCGGCGCTGCAGGCGAGTTGTGGGTATCAGGTCCACAGGTGAGCCGCGGTTACCTGAACCGTCCCGAGAAGACCGCCGAGGTCTATATCACCAACCCGTTCACCGACGAGAAGAAATATCGTCCCGTCTATCGCACGGGCGACATCGTGCGATATCTGCCATCGGGCGATATCCAGTTTGTGGGACGCCGCGATGGCCAGGTCAAGATTCGCGGTTTCCGCATCGAGTTAAAGGAAGTTGAGAGCATCATCCGCGAGTTCCCCGGCATCAAGGACGCTACCGTGCAGGCCTTTGACGAGGAGGGTGGCGGCAAATTCATCGCTGCCTACATCGTGAGCGACGACCAGGTGGACATCGAGGCGTTGAACAACTTCATCCTGGACGAGAAGCCGCCTTACATGGTGCCGGCAGTGACGATGCAGATCGACACCATCCCGTTGAACCAGAACCAGAAGGTGAACAAGCGAGCCCTGCCCAAGCCCGAGAAGAAGGCCAGCGCAACCGTCGAGGAGACGAACATCCCGATGAACGTGCTCGAGCAGCAACTGCATGACATTGTCGCCGATATTGTGGGCAACAAGGACTTCGGTGTGACTACAGTGCTGGGCTATGCGGGCCTGACCTCCATCTCGGCCATCAAACTGGCCGTCCAGGTCAATAAGCGCTATGGCGTGACGCTCGATTCCCGCAGCCTTGTGAAAACGGGTACTGTGCAATCTATCGAGAACGAGGTCCTCAAGCATCTGCTCGAGGGGCCCGTCGAGGCACCAAAGTCTGCATCTCCCGCCCAGGAAGCCAAGACCAGTGTGCCGCTGTCCTATGCCCAGACGGGTGTCTACTTTGACTGCCTGAAGAATCCCACTTCAACTATCTATAACATTCCTTACCTGCTCTCCTATCCCGATGGCACCGATGCTTCACGTCTGGCCGATGCCGTGAGGAGCGTGATCGAGGCGCATCCCGAGTTGAGCGTCCACTTCACGACCCAGGCCGACGCCATCGTGCAGACCCTTGAGGGTGCCGTTCCTGTCGAGGTCAAGGTAACCGAGATGAGCGATGATGATCTGGCCAAGTACAAGAACGAGTTTGTACAGCCCTTCAACCTGATGAAGGCACCGCTCTACCGAGCCGAGGTTGTCAAGACTCCAGCCGGCATCAGTCTGCTCATCGATATGCACCACCTCGTGTTCGACGGTGGTTCGGCCGACCTGCTGTTCCGCCAGATCAATGCTGTGCTCGAGGGCAAGGAAATCGAAAAAGAGACTTACAATTACCTGGACTTTGTAGCCGACCAGCAGCAGGCCGAGGAAACTGAAACATTCAAGGCCTCACAGCAGTTCTTTGCCGAGAAACTTCAGACTTGCGAGGGAGCCAGCGAGATTCCCGCCGACCTGCCCAAGAGTGACGAGCAAGGCTACATCGGCGAGGCCGTATGTCCTGCCGACTTTGAGAAGGCTACTGCATTCTGCCGCCAACAGGAAGTGACGCCGGCCCATCTGTTCCTGGCAGCCACCTCCTATGTGGTGTCACGATACACCAATAACCGTGAAGTCTATCTGTGCACCGTCAGCAGCGGACGCAGCAACCTCAAGATTGCCGACACGGTGGGCATGTTTGTCAACACCCTGGCCCTGGGAATGACCATCGACGACGTGACCGTCAGCGATTTCCTCAAGAAGACAAGCGACATGTTTGACCAGACGCTGCGCCACGAGGATTATCCCTTTGCCCGCATCGCCACCGACTATGGCTTCCGTCCCGCCATTGCCTATGCTTATCAGGTGGGCGTGCTCTCCCAGTACACCGTTAATGACAAGCCCATCGGCCAGGAACTGCTGGAACTCAACGTGCCCAAGTTCAAGATCAACATCAAGATTGAGTCAAGGGGCGTCGTCGTGCAATATGACGACTCAGTCTACAGCGAGCGCGTGGGACGTGGCCTGGCCGAGAGCATCGTGGCCGTGGCCTCCCGGATGATGGAACAGCCGCAAGCCAAACTGCGCCAGTTGTCTATCGTGAGCGAGAGCCAGGAGGAAGAATTGAGCCACCTGCGCCAGGTAGAGACGGGAGATGTTCCCGCCGACGCGCCCTTCACCTTCTTCCACGAGTGCATCGGGCACTTTGCCCAGTCGCAACCCGATCATGAGGCACTGGTTGCCATCGATGCCAAGTACACTTACAAGGAGATGGACGAGGTGACCAGTCACATTGCCGCCGCCTTGAGGAAACGCGGTGTGCAGGAGCGTGACCGCGTTGCCCTGTTGCTGCCGCGCACGAGCCGTCTGATACTGGCGCTGTTCGGTGTGCTGAAATCGGGGGCAGCCTACATCCCTTGTGATCCTGAATATCCTGCCGACCGCGTGAAACTCATCCTCGAGGACAGTGAGGCACGCTACATCATCACCACCGCCGACCGCCTGGCCGATGTTCCTGCCGACAAGGCCATCGACGTGGAAGACCTCATCAACGATGACAATGACGGCTCTGTCGTGACCGACATCACTCCTGACGACCTCGCCTACTTGATCTATACCAGTGGCTCCACGGGCCGGCCCAAGGGAGTGATGCTGCATCACCGCGGCATCTGCAACTACCTGTACGGTCATCCGGCCAATGTCTTTGCCAACGGAATGCTCACCGACGCTACACGCGTGTTGAGTGTGACCACAATCTCCTTTGACGCCGCCCTGCAAGACATCGGCATGGCCTTCTACAACGGCAAGACACTCATCGTCGCCACCGAGGAACAAGCCAATAACCCGCTCCAACTGGCCCAACTCATCAACGATCAACGCATCGACATGGTGTCGGGCACTCCGTCGCGATGGCAGACATGGCTCACTAGCGAGGACTTCGCACGAGCCATCAGCAATATCAAGATTTGCCGTGCAGGTGGTGAAAAGTTCTCTGACCAGTTGCTGGAGCAGATGCAATCGGTCACCACAGCGCGCATCTTTAACTGCTACGGTCCCACCGAGATTACCGTGGCGTCCAACAACAAGGAACTCACCCATGCCCAAGTTGTCACCGTGGGCAAGCCGCAGTTGAATGTCAAGGAGTTTATCGTGGACCAGGACGGCAACGAACTGCCCGTGGGTGTCGTCGGCGAACTCTACATCGGCGGCCGTGGCGTGGCACACGGTTACAACAACCTGGATGAAATGACCCGCGAACGCTTTGTGGACTACCACGGTGAGCGCATCTACAAGTCGGGAGACTATGCCAAGTGGCTCCCTGACGGCGACGTGGTGATCCTGGGTCGCACCGACCACCAGATCAAACTGCGCGGCTTGCGCATCGAGTTGGGCGAGATCGAGAATGTGATGCTCAAGGTCGAGGGCCTGAAGAAAGTGGTCATCATGATCCGCAAGATCAATGGCAAGGAGCACCTGTGTGCCTATTATACGGCCGACCGAGAAATTGCCCCTGACGCATTGAAGGCCGAGATTTCCAAGAGCCTGACGCAATACATGGTACCGACGGCCTACCTGCAACTGAAGGAGATGCCCATGACGCCCAATGGCAAGACCGATGTCAAGGCGTTGCCCGAGCCCGAGTTGGCCATCAGTTCTGCCTATGTTGAGCCCGCTAATGACACGGAGAGGACCTTCTGCACCATCTTTGCCGACATCCTGCAGATGGACAAGGTGGGTGCGACGGACAACTTCTTTGAGTTGGGCGGCACCTCGCTCGTGGTGACACGCGTCATCATCGAGGCCGACAAGTCTGGATTGCATGTCGCCTATGGCGACGTGTTCGCCAACCCGACGCCCCGCAAACTCGCACGCCTCATCACCGGTGAGAGCGATGACGAGGGCAATGATGAGGTGACTGTATTTGACTACACCGCCATCAACAACCTGCTGCAGAAGAACACCCTCGCCAACTATCGCAACGGCGATCGCCAGCAACTGGGCAGCGTGCTGCTGACGGGTGCCACGGGTTACTTGGGCATCCACATCCTGCGCGACCTCATCGACTCTGATGCCGAGAATATCTACTGCCTCGTGCGCGGCAAGAGTGAGGAGGCCGCAGCAAGCCGCCTGCGCTCTCTGTTGTTCTACTACTTCTCCGACGCCTTCAAGGACTTGTTCGGCAAGCGCCTGCACATCGTGCTGGGCGACGTGACGAGCGACTTCGGCGAGGGGCTCAAGGTGGACACGGTATTTAATTGTGCCGCTATCGTGAAGCACTTTAGCGAGGGAACCGAAATCGAGGATGTGAACATCGGCGGCGCTCAACGCTGCGTGGACTACTGCCTGAAGACGGGTGCCAAACTCGTCCATATCTCCACGGCCAGCACCCGCGGCCTGTGGGCCGGTGAGGTCAAGAGCGACATTTTCACCGAGCAACGCCTGTACATGGGCCAGTTCCTGGGCAACAAGTACATCTACTCCAAGTTCATGGCCGAGCGCCTGATCCTGAATGCCGTAGCCCTGCACGGACTCAAGGCCAAGATCATGCGTGTGGGTAACCTGGCAGCACGCTCCACTGACGGCGAGTTCCAGGCCAACTTCTCCACCAACTCGTTTATGGGCCGCATCAAGGTGTATAACATGTTAGGCGCCTGTCCCCACACGATGCGCAATAAGCAAGTGGAGTTCTCTCCCATCAACGAGGTGGCCCATGCCATCGTGCTGTTGAGTTCCACGCCCAGGGAGTGCACAGTCTTCCATCCCTACAACATCCACGGCCAGTTCCTGGGCGATGTGCTCACGGGACTGAAAACGGTGGGTGAAGGCGTGAAGTTTGTCGAGCCCGAGGAGTTCCAGCAGATCATGGATGTCGCCAAGGACGATCCCGTCAAGGCCAAGTCCATGTCGAGCCTGCTGGCCTATCAGGATATGGCCCATGGCCAAAAGACCACCGACGTCAAGCGCGACAACGACTACACGACCCAGGTGCTGTACCGTCTGGGCTTCGCCTGGTCGCCCACATCGTGGGACTATGTGGACCGCATGTTGACCGCCATCGGCACGCTCGGCTTCTTTGACCTCTAAATGATCTATACCGTCTAAATGATCTAAATTATCTATAATATATAGGTGATTTAGAAACTTTAGAATATACGATTTGCTATGCAACAAGACGATATCAATAAACAGTTTTTCCGCTTCCTGTCGGCCTACATCCTGGTGGCCCTGTCGGGCTGCCTGGGTAATGTGGTAGACGGCATCATCGTGGGTAACCTCATCAGCGAGGACGGTGTGAGCGCCATCAACCTGTCCAAGCCCATCAACCAGTTCATCTTCACCCTGCACCTGCTCATCAATGCGGGTGCGGGTATGCTGGTAGGCTATGCCCTGGGGCAGAAAAAGATTGACGATGCACGACGGTTCTTCACGCGAGCGCTGACGCTGAGCGTGGGACTGGGACTGGTGCTGACCGTGGTCGGCGGACTGATGTTCCCCCACCAGACGGCACGCATGCTGTGCAGCAACGAGCAGATCCTGCCGTTGGCCGAGGACTACATGCAGGTGCTGCTCATCGGCAACCCGGCGTTCATCCTCATGTGGGGCCTATCGACCATGGTGGGCGTGAACGGCAGCCCGCGTCTGGTCTCGACTGCCGTCATCATCGACAACTGTGTCAACCTGTGTCTTGACATCGTCTTCATCAAGTGGTTCGGATGGGGAATCACGGGTTCCTCGGCTGCGACGGTGGTAGGCCATCTGGTGGGCATCGCCATCCTGCTCACTCACTGGCGCAACCCCGAGAACCGTCGCCTGATGCCCGTCTTCAATACCGACGGCCTGACGGCATCATGGAAACGGATCATCTCGCAGGGTGCTCCGCTGGCCCTGGCTTCCATCTGCCTGACGCTGTTGTTGTTCAGTGCCAACAAAATCGTGCTCTCAACAACGGGACGCACGGGTATCTTTGTATTCGCCCTGTGCATGAATCTGTTGCAGGTCTATAACCTGTTTGTGTCGGGCACCTGCCAGACATTGCAGTCGCTCGGAGCCATCCAGGTGGGCAAGAGAAACAGCGAGGGCGTCCGCACGGTCATCAAGCGGGGCTTCCGCTTCATCACCACCTCCATGATCGTTACTTGCCTGCTGGTGTGGATTTTCCCGCAGGACATTGCACGGCTGTTTGGCTGTGACGAGCCCGATATGCTCATCCAGAGTGTTCCCGCCCTGCGCGTGTTTGCTTTGAGTTTTATCCCCTTCTGCTACATCTATGTGCTCATGATCGTCTATAAACTCTACAGCCACCACAAGATGGCGCTGTTCATCTCGTTGATTCTGTCGCTCTCGGTAATTCCGGTGCTGTGGCTCATGGCCAAGTACCTGCCACAGCACATCTGGTACAGTTACCTCATCGCCTATCTGATTGAGGGCATAATCATCTTCGCCCTGCACAAGGGTCGCCACATTCAGTGGAAGTTAGAAGTTAGGAGTTAGGAGTTAGAATTTAGGAGTTAGCAACCGCCAGACAAGGTCTAAAGTCTTTTAAAATGATTTACATTGATAACCATATCATGGATTTTGACCTGCAACAGGCACTGTCGCAGGTGAGTGCCCAGCGTCGGGAACAGGCATTGCGTTACCGCCACGAGCGCGACCAGCGGCTGAGCGTGGCAGCCTACCGGTTGCTGCAGCAGGCCTTGCTGACTGAACACGGCATCGAGCAGCCGCCCATCCTGGCTTATGGTGCCAACGGCAAACCCATGCTTGCCGAGTGGCCCCACATCCACTTTAGCCTGAGCCATTGCCGTGAAGCGGCAGCCTGTGTGGTGAGCGACAAGCCAGTGGGCATCGATATCGAGAGCATTGATCATTATGACGAGGCGGTGGCGGCACAGGTGATGAGTGAGGACGAACTGCGCCATATCCACGCTGCACCCACTCCTGCCATTGCGTTCACGCGCCTGTGGACGATGAAGGAGAGCCTCTACAAACTCACTGGCGGCGACCCCGGAGCAGACATCCTCCAGTTGCTTGCTACAAGAGAACTTTACGACTTCAATACCATTTTCCTGCCCCATTGCGTATGCACCGTGTGCCGGCAGCCAAACCTCCACAACCACGATTGACATGACTGAAGACCGCAAACTACCACATCCTCTCGTTTCCATCATCCCGATAGTCATCCTGATCGGGTTGCTGGCCGTTGTAATTGCCCTATTCGGCAGCGATGCGCTGAGCGGCGGCAGCCAGATTGCCCTGCTCATCGGCCTCGCCGTGTGTGTGCTGATTTCCATGACTTGCTACCACACGCCCTGGAAGACATTTGAGCGGCAGATGACCAAAACGCTGGGCGATGTGTCAATCACACTGCTCATCCTGTTGACCGTAGGCATGCTCTCCGGGTCGTGGATGGTGAGCGGTGTGGTGCCCACCCTTATCTACTATGGTGTTCAGATTCTATCTCCCAAGTTCTTTCTGGTCAGCGCTTGCATCATCTGTTCGCTGGTCTCGCTGCTGTCGGGCAGTTCCTGGACCACTATCGCCACCATCGGCGTGGCCTTGTTGGGCATCGGGCAAGCCCTGGGCATAAGCGAGGCGTGGACCGCCGGAGCCATCATCTCGGGCGCCTATTTCGGCGACAAGATGTCCCCGTTGAGCGACACGACCATCCTGGCCTCATCGTCGGTCAGGGTCGACATCTTTGAGCACATCCGCTACATGGTACTGACCACTGCACCCTCGATACTAATCACGCTGGTCATCTTCTTGGTCACGGGCCTGGTGATGAACGGCGAGGGTGCATTGCACATCGAACAATATACCGACGGGCTGGCAGGAACCTTCAACATCTCGTTGTGGACCCTGCTGGTGCCGCTGATTACGGGCATCCTCATCGCACGCAGGGTGCCGTCGCTGATGGTTTTGTTCATTTCGTCCATTCTTGCGGGCGTGACCGCTGTGATTTTCCAGCCCCACATCCTGTGCCAGATAGCCAACGACGCTTCGCTGGGCAATGTGGCGGCCATTGTCAAGGGACTGGCCATCACCTTCTATGGCTCGACTGCGGTACAGACCGGCTACGATGCGCTCAACGACCTGGTTTCGACAGGCGGTATGGCTGGCATGCTCAATACGATATGGCTGATTCTCTGTGCCATGTGCTACGGTTCGGCCATGGTGGCAAGCGGCATGATTGAGAGTATCACGACTGTCATCGTTCGCTGGGTGCGCACCCGTGTGGCCCTGGTATCGTCGACCGTCTGCACCGGCCTGTTCCTGAACCTGACGACCGGGGACCAGTTCATCAGCATCGTGCTGACGGCCGATATGTTCCGCAATGTGTATGACCGAGAGGGATATGAAGGCCGGCTGCTGAGCCGCACTACCGAGGACGCCGCCACCGTGACATCGGTGCTCGTGCCGTGGAACACATGCGGCATGACCCAGGCCACTGTGCTGGGAGTCCCCACGCTCACCTATCTGCCCTACTGTTTCTTTAACATTATCAGCCCGTTGATGACCATCCTCGTTGCCGCCCTGGGCTGGAAGATTCCACGCCGCAAGACTGTCGAGGAGGAGTTAGCAATGAGAAGTGAGGAGTGAGGAGTGAGGAGTGAGGGCTATCGCGTGTGTGCGTTTCCACATAGAAAACTACAAATGCTATGGCATCTTCTCACTACGGAGCAACCAGTAAGCGTTTTCCTTGAGTTTATTCATCAGCGCCGGCTCGAGGTCAGCATGCGTGTCAATCCATTGTCTCACAATGGATTTGGCTTCATCGCTATGGTGACCTGACAACAGGCCTGTAAGCCAATAGCCTGGGAAGAAGATATCGCCCGTCTGCTGGATTTCGGGCAAGGCATCAAGGCCTGGTGTGATATAGCGGTTGCTGAACGGCTCTCGCGTGGGGTCGTTGAGCAGTGCCAGCATGTCCCGTGCCCAGGGCTCGACACGGCGGTTCTCGGCCTGCAGCAGTTCGTTGAACAGTTGCTGCTGCACCTGCGAGTCGGGGTTGCAGGCCCGTGAGATGAAGTCGAACTCCCGCCGCTGGTCCTCGTTATTGAGGCGGCCGCGCTGCTCGTCTAGAATCTGCTGCCACCGGTCGGGCTGCATGATAGCCAGATGATAGGCCATGCGCATGTAGTCGCGGGGATTAAGGAATGTAGTGTTTTGTTTTTTCCAGATTTCGTCCATTTTGTCCACGACTGTGGGCGACACGGCATGGAGCGAGAGTTGACGCAGCAAGGTCTGGCGCACCGATTGCAGGCCGTGATTCTCCATCAAATCCGACAGGCGGCGCTCCGTATCGTCCCGATCCTTGTCATCCAGGTTCGGCAACAAGTCGCTGATATAACTACAGGTGGTCGAGGCTATCAGTTCGTTTTTCTCATGGGTGAGGAACTCGATGAGGACCATTGTCAGGTCCCCTGCCGTGATGTGGCCCTGATGGAAGTTCTCGTAGAGGTTGAGCACGGCGGCATAGCGGGACAGGTCATTGTCAGCCATCGTTTTCCAAGCTTCGGACATCGTCGAGATGCCCTCACTTCTAAGGTTAAACTGGCCATAGCCCTCGGCGTTGCTGTTGACAAACACGCCATCGTTATAACCCACATAGAGCACACAGTCGCGGTCGTCCATATAAATGTGCTGCTGGCAAAATTTTCCGTTTTCATCCACATAGCCGATGTCAAAGCCCTGCTTCCACACCAGGTTGCGACCATAGGGGTCGGTCTGACGCACCCGTAGAATGTCACTCATGCGGTTGGAATTGATGACAGGCATTCCCTTCTGCTTGACCCACACATCGCTGAAGGATTGCGCGCTGTGCTCGGGGTTGAAACGGTCGAGTTCGACGATGAGGTCATCCCAGGTGGCATTGCTGTAGGCATATCGGCTGAGATAACTGCGCAGGCCCTCACGCAAGGCATCGGCGCCCTTGTCCTGTTCGAGTTTGCGCATCATGATGGGCGCCTTGTGGTAGATGATGTTGCCATAGAGCAGCCCGGCCTTGTTCATGTTGTCCAGCGGCTGCTGGATGGGATGCGTGCCCTGGGTGCGGTCGGTGCTCATCGCCAGCGGATAGTGGGCCTTAATAAAGGCCAGATCGTGGTCCATGTCGGGGAACTGTTCGCGTGCGATTTTGTCAGCCATGAAGTTGGCATACACCTCCTTGGTCCACACGTCATCAAACCAACGCATGGTCACCAGGTCGCCAAACCACATGTGGGCCGTCTCGTGGGCGATGAGGTTGAGCCTCGACATCTCCTCGTCGGGCGTCGGCTCCGGACCGAGGAAGATGCGCTGGTCGTTGAACTGGATGCAGCCCGGATGCTCCATGCCGCCGAACTGGTAGCCCGGCAATACGACAAAGCCATAGTGCTCGAAGGGGTACGGGATGCCCGTGTATTCCTCCATCCACCGCAACGACAGCGCCACCTGGTCAAACACGATGGGCAGTTGTGCCACCTTGTCAGGGTCGGTCTCACGGTACAAGGCCGTCAGCAGGCGTCCGTCACGGATTGCCGTCTTCACCTGGAATCGGCCTGCGGTGAACGAGAACAGGTAGGTGGGAATGGACATTGAGGTCTCGTTGCTGATACTCACCCACCCTTCAGGGACAGTCAGGTCGAGTGTGAAACGTGCCTTCAGGTCGGGCTGGTCAAAACAGGGAAAGACGCTGCGGGCGTGGTCGGGCACAAACAGGGTATACAGGTAGTCGTCGCTGCGGTTCAACGCCTTGTCTCCACTATAGCCGCACATCAAGACCGAATTCCCGCCCTGCACAAGGCATTCAGCGGGAATCACGATGTGCTCATTTCTCAATATGGTTTTCACCCGCTTGTCATTGACAAGTAACTCCTGGGACAACTGGCGGGCATCGCCCTGGAAGTCTATCTGCAGGTCTTCATCGCCCGTCCAGTCAAACA
>Ga0256407_10003371_pt1 | contig 28606 bp, 31 predicted proteins | sample RumenRJG_04DNA_FD_193489 | JGI IMG/M metagenome (GOLD analysis project Ga0256407, IMG submission 193489) | Bovine rumen microbial communities from Lethbridge, Alberta, Canada - RJG_04 | ecosystem: Host-associated > Mammals > Digestive system > Stomach > Rumen | place: Canada: Alberta...
CTAGTTTTTCTTCATCATTTGCTTTTGTAGCGATTGGCTATCCGATTGTGTGGATTGTAACAACTCTTGTGATGGCACTTTACTGGCTAAGATATAGTAAATTCCTATTGGGCATATCTGAAAAAAATATTGGGCAGGATTATAAAAAAAATGTATAAAAAAACAATGAGCAAAAAAACAGAACTAAAAATCCGTCATGCGACGATTGAAGATGCGAAAAAAATCTCTGAACTTGAAAACATTTGCTTCCCATTTGCCGAGGCTGCAAGCGAAGAATCAATTTTTCGCAGGGTAAAGGCTTTTCCGAATCATTTCTGGCTCGGTTTTGATGGCGATAATCTGGTTTCATTCGTGAATGGACTTGCAACGAATCAAAAAGACCTGACCGATGAGATGTATGAGAACGAGAATCTTCACGATGAGTCGGGCAACTGGCAGATGATTTTTGGAGTTGATACTGCTCCTGATTACAGAAAGCGAGGTTTTGCCTCTAAGGTGATGGAAACGGCAATTTCAGATTCCAAGAGGCAAAACAGAAAAGGACTTGTTCTGACCTGTAAAAAGAAATTGATTCCGTTTTACGAACGATTCGGATTTAAAAACGAAGGCCTTTCTTCTTCCGAACATGGCGGCGTAAAATGGTATCAGATGAGACTGGAATTCAAAAATTAAAATATAGGAGCGTTATATGAGCAAATTTCTTGAAGAAGTAAAACGAGCAGGTGTGTTTTATATCGCAACTGTTGATGGTGATGTGCCACATGTGCGGCCATTTGGTGCAATCGAGGAAATTGACGGAAAAATTTACCTCGTGACTGGTAATAATAAAGCCGTTTTCCGCCAGTTTATTGCAAATCCGAAGGTTGAATTTGCGGGCAGTTTTGAAGATAGTTCTTGGATTCGGGTTTCAGGAAAAGTCAGAAGAACAGATGACATCAAAATCAAAGAAAAATATCTTGAAATCCGTCCTAGCTTGCAAAAAAAATACAAGGCTGATGACGGAGTGTTTGAAGTGTTCGAGCTTGTTGAACCTGTTGGTTATATTTACAATGGCACGAATATAACAAAAATCGAAGAATAACGAAATAACTTATTCAAAATATTGAAAAAACAAAAAATAAAAAAATAAAGTTTTCCTCCTGAGTGGGCTGCTGGGTCTTTGTATAATCTCGGCAGTCCGTTTTTTTGCCAAAAGTTTGTTAAATCCTATAAAAAAATCCTATTTCTCATATCTAAAAAAAGTATTGGGCATGATTTTCTAAAAATTGTATACATAGTGCATCACTAGGTAAGGATCATTTAACGAGGAGGTACAAAATGACAAAACGAACATTTAAGGAAACGTGGAATAAAATTGTGAACTGGTTTATTGAAAGCTGTCGTTACAATTTTTGTTTTGAAAGTTCTTCTGAGGTGTTTGTATGCATGAATGCCTCTGTATTTTCCCAGAATCTCGGAGTATAGCCAATGGGAAACGAAACTATTATTGAAATTAAGAATCTTTCACTTTCTTATGAGTCTGACAACACGACTTATGAGGCCTTAAAAGATATAAATCTTACGATAAATCGGGGAGAGTTTATCTGTATCGTGGGATCTTCTGGCTGCGGAAAAAGCACTTTGCTTTCGGTTTTGGAAGGATTGAACCGTGCGACTAGCGGAAGTGTCAAAATCAACGGAAAGGAAATTCGGGGGACAGGCGTTGAGCGGGCTGTTGTGTTTCAAAGTTATTCGCTCTTCCCATGGATGACGGCCCAGGAGAATGTCGCTTTTGCCGTGTATGAGACGAACAAGAAACGCGGTGAGAAAATTTCAAAGAAAAAAGCTTTCGAAATCGCGCTTACTTTTCTGAAGAGAGTTGAGCTTAACGGCTTTGAGAACAAACTTCCCGGTGAGCTTTCGGGTGGAATGCAGCAGCGTGTTGCGATTGCCCGCGCGATGGCCTGTGACCCAGAAATATTACTGATGGACGAGCCATTCGGTGCGCTGGATGCAAAGATTCGCGAAAATTTGCAGAACTTGCTCCTGAAAATGTGGCGTGAAGATGAGAAGAAAAAGACCGTCGTGTTTGTCACACATGACTTGAATGAAGCGGAACTTCTTGCCGATAGAATTGTCTTCATGATACCTAAGCACATTTATGCAATCGTTGATGACAGGCTTCCGCGACCACGCCATTATCCAGAAGTGCAGGAAAGTTCGGAATACAAGGAACTTTATCAGACTCTTATGAAATATTTTTACAAGGAAACTCTCTCAGTAGTCGAGAGTGAAGGGGGAAGTCTATGAAAAAAGTATTTAGGAACCTTTTAAATGTGGCAAATTTACTTTTCGTTCTGATTTTTGCCTGCTTTTTGCTTCCTTCAAGATATGCCTCTCAGATGACGGAAGGACTGAAGAATCCGATAGCATTTGCAATTGTGCTTATCGTTTTAGAAATTTTTTTCTTGGTTAAACTTTCTGATGAGAGAAATGCTCGTGCGGCAAAGGGCATTATGACAGTCGTGTACGGATTCCTTTTTGTTTGGGAATTCTGCGTTTCTCGTCTTAATTTGCTTCCGTATGTTTTTGTTCCTGCTGTTGAAAATGTTTTTTATGTTTTCATTGATGACTGGCACACGATTCTTTTGGGCTTTTTGAGTTCAACGTATCTTCTTCTCATCGGAATGACAACTTCGATACTTGTTTCGGTGATTTTGGGAACGATTGTCGGTTGGTCTCCATACCTTGCAAAAGTTGTTTATCCGATTGCAAAAGCCGTTTCAACAGTTCCTGCGTTGATTTACACGCCGTATGTAGTAATTTTAATGCCGACTTTCCGTTCGGCTTCAATTTTCGTGATTTTTCTGAGTATTTTCTGGGGAAGTTTTATGGAATCGATAAACAACACTCTCTTTGTTGAGAAAAAAATAATTAATTCTGCGAGAGTCTTGTCGCTTTCTGCTCCCACGATTCTTTTCAAAATCATAATTCCGTTCAATATGCCGCGAATCATAAACAGTCTGCCTATTCGTTGTGCAACGGCGATAATGACACTTTCGGCGGCAGAAATGATTGGCGCAGACATCGGAATGGGCTTTTATGTCAAATTTGCATTGAATTTTGCAATGTACACAAAAGCAATTGCTGGAATTATTTTCATTGGTTTCGCTGTTACAGGTCTTAACATCGGAATATCAAGTTTTAAAAAACGCTTCATTAAGTGGAGCTATTAAAAAATAAAATGTTTCGAGGAGGTACGTTATGAAACAAATTTTAAAAAAATCCGTTAAAAGACTTGTGGTACTTTTAGTTTTAATGCTGGGATTTGCAAGTTGTTCAAAAAAGAATTCGAAGAATCTTTTGGCACTTCATTGTACGAATAGTCAAAGTTCAAATTATACGCCTGTAATTTATACAGCGATAAACGGCGGTCTTGCGGAAAAAAATGGGCTTGCTGTTGATGTTGAACTTAATGATGGTATTGAGCCAATAATCACAGGAAAAGCAGACGTTCGTTTGAACAATCTTACTAATGCTTTGTTTTCTGCTGGAAATGGAGCTGACATTGTAATTTTTGCAGGAACTATGGGTGGTGGTCATATAGTCTATGCGAATAAAAAACTCGCGGATTCCCTCTCTGACCCTAAAAATTGGAAAGGAAAATCTATTGGCATCAGACCTCAGGTTACAAGTCAGCTGGTACTTAACGCTGTTCTCAAAGAAAAATATGGTTATGGGCCAGAAGATGTGAGGTTCAGATATTATGATGATGATCATGCCGGAATTGCCGCATGTGTGAAGGGTGAGGTTGATATTACTTCAGTTTATTATTCTCTCGCTGATACTTCTGTTGCACAGGGGCTGGTACAAATTGGTGAGCTTGTTGATTTGTCACCTGATTATGCTTGTTGCCGACAAACTGCGAATGGTCCTAAATTCCGTTCTGACAGACAACTTTTTGTCAAATGGACGAAGGCCCTTATTGAAGCATGGAAAGTTTATAATACTGACCAAAAACGTTCTATAGATGTCGTTAAAAAAATTACAAGGCAGGATGATCAGTGGGTTTATGATCATATTTACAACAAAGAAAAAACTGCTCACATAACTTTCAATCCAGACCCATATTATAACGGAGTTCTTGTTCAGTACGATATTTGTATCGAACACAAATTTGTGAATGACCATCCGCGTCCTCTTTCTGATTTTTTCGATATTTCGGTTTATGCCGATGCATTGCGTGAAGTTATAAATGAAAATCCAGGAGATTCATTTTACAAGGATATGTGGGCTTATTTCGTGACACACAACGACAAGTACCCGGATTTTGCAAAGAATTATCCCGCAAATCTTTAATTTATAAGGAGTAAATTATGGCAATAAATATTTCGATTCCAGAAGTTCAGACTCGTGACCATAGGCTTGGAACGGTTATAACTTATCATGGTTCTGCGAGCGACCTTGTAAAACTTTCCAAAGATCGAAAAGTGAATGATTTGGGAAGGGCATACAGTCAGTGCAGCGATTGTTCACAACGAGTTTGCGAAACTCAGCTTTATTTGATTCGTGGTGCGGCGGTTATATGTCATTCTCCGATTGGCTGCTGCTCACCAGAAGGCCCGCAGATAAATATGCAGAGTGGTTGTAAGGCTCGCAATCTTGAACCGACTGATGTTCATGTAATCTGCTCAAATATTTCTGTGAAAGATACCGTTTATGGCGGTCTTGAAAAGCTTCGTATTGCGATAGACGAAGCTTATAAAAGGTTCAATCCAACTGCGATTTTCGTTCAATCATCGTGTGCGGCAGGCATTGTCGGTGATGATATCGAAAGTGTTGCGGATGAAAAGCAAGATGAACTTGGGATTCCTATTATCCCGATATACTGTGAAGGATTTAAGTCACGAACTTGGTCTTCGGGTTTTGATGCGGCATATCATGGTGTTCTGCGTAAAGTCGTAAAGCCATGTGTTCACAAAGATGAAAACATGGTAAACGTTGTGAATTTTCATGGTCGGGATACATTCAATCCGATTCTCAAAAAATTGAATTTGCATGCCACGCTTCTGACGCCGCTTTCTACGATTGAGCAGCTTGAGCATCTTTCTGAAGCTGCGTTGACTACGCAAATTTGCGAAACGCTTGGCTCATATATCGGAGAAGCTCTCGAAGAAAAATTCGGTGTTCCGCAATTAAAGGCGAATTCTCCGTATGGTATCAAATGGACGGATGAATGGCTTAGGGCTATTGCAAAATTGACTGACAGGGTTGAGCTTGGTGAAAAAGTGATTGAGGAGGAACACAAGAGAATTGAAAAGGAACTTTCAGAACTCAAACAAAAGCTTGAAGGAAAAAAGGCATACATTTATGCGGGTGATTCATTTTCTCATATTTTCACGAATATGGCACATGAGCTTGGAATTAAAATCTGTGGCGTAGCTTCTTTGCATCATGATCAGGTTCGCGATTCAAAATCTGAGGAGTTAAATTCGCTTCAGCAGATGATTGAGTCTGTTGGTGATATTCCGAATTTTACGGTTTGTAATAAGCAGCCGTATCTTATGGTGAAAGTCCTGAAAAAATATGACATCGACATTCTCATCACACGTCATATAAGTGTTGGCGTTGTCGGAACTAAACTTGGAATTCCTTCGTTCCGAATTACTGACCCAAACGGAATTCTTGGATATGACGGAATTATTAACTTCGGAAAAAATGTTCTTGGAGCGATAGAAGCTAAGAATTTCTACAAGACAATCGGAGAACATAATATTTTCCCATACAGCAAATGGTGGCTTGACAATATTAATCCGTATTATTTCGACAATGCACAATAGGAGTTTTTTATGAGTACAATTATCGAACAACCAAGATTTTCATGCGCACTTGCTTCACAGCAAACTGTGCTTGCAATTCCAGGGGCTTTTCCGATAGTTCACGCGGGGCCCGGTTGCTCTTCGCGACTTTTCCGTTTTATGTCGGGCGAATGTGGTAATCAAGGTGAAGGCTATAACGGTGGTGGACAGGTAACATCAACAAATACAGGTGAAGAAGAAGTCGTTTTTGGCGGTGAAAAAAAACTTCGCACTGTTGTTGAAAGCTCACTGAAAATTCTTGATGGTCAGCTTTTCGTAATTCTTGCTGGATGTACGACAGGAATTATTGGCGATGATATTGATTCGATGGCTTCTTCTTTTCGTGATGAAGGCTATCCTGTGATTGCTGCTGAAACTTCTGGTTTCAAAGGAAATAACTATTACGGTCATGAACTTGTACTGAAGGCAATTATCGAGCAATTTGTTGGTAACGCCAGACCGAATGTGAAAAAGGGACTTGTGAATGTTTTTTCAGTCGTACCGAATCAGGATCCATTCTGGCGGGCTGACCTTGAGGAGATAAAACGGGTTTTAAGTGGAATCGGCCTTGAAGTTCAGATTTTGTTCGGGAATGAAAGTTTTGGAATTCCTGAATGGAAGAATATTCCGAATGCTCAGTTCAATCTGCTTCTTTCTCCATGGGTTGGAAAGGAGACGGTTGAATTATTAAAGCGAAAGTACGGTACTCCATACTTACATTATCCGCTTCTTCCTGTCGGTGCGAAAGCAACGTCAAAGTTTTTGCGTGAAATTGCTGATTTTGCAAAACTTGACCGTGAGAATGTTGAGGCGTTCATTAAAAAAGAAGAAAAGCGGTTTTATAATTATTTTGTCGGCCTTGCGGATTTTGGAACTGATTTGCGTGGTCAACTTCCATCTGAGTTATATACGGTCGGTGATGCTGAATATACGCTTGGTGTGGCGGATTTTCTTGTAAATGAGCTTGGTCTTACTCATAAAGCGACATTCATTGATGATGATCCGCAGAGTGAGAGCATAAAAAAACTTGTTTTGGAAAATGCTGAAAAATATGTTCCTGCACTCAAAGATTCGATTTTCTTTGAAGCCGACGGCGGAAAAATTTCTCGTGCACTTTATGATAAAATTGGAAATTCAAAGAAAGCCGTGATTTTTGGAAGTACATGGGAAGAAATGGTCGCGAACAGGACTGATAACAACAGTGTCTTGTTCTCAATGCCACTTTCAAACGATTTAATCCTTGCAAAAACATTTGTTGGATACAACGGAGGTCTTAGAATTATCGAAGAGTTATATTCTGGAATGTTCAAGACTCGAAAAATCAAAAAAGAAGTATAAGAGGTAGGACTATGTCATATAAAATTGCAGCAGCATCCTCAGATGGAAAAAATATAGATTTGCACTTTGGAGAAATCAAGTCTATCCAGATTTATCAAGTCTGCGAGGCTGATGGGGATATTTCTTTTCTTGAAGAACGAGAAATCAAATCTCTCTCAGATTCACAGTCTGCAGTTTATATTGGTGGCTGCTCGTGCGGGCAGGGGTTTGCAGATAGAATTTCAGAAACCATAGGAGATTGTGCTTATTTTCTAGTGGCGAAAATCGGTCCACGGCCGCATCGCTTGCTTCAAGGAAATAACGTAAATTGCATAGAGGCTCCTTATCCGATTGGAGAGGCGGTTGCAAAATTAAACCGTTATTTCGTCAGTCATAAAAAGCGTGAACTGCATGTATTTTAATTAAAGCAAATGTCTGGTTTTGATTATAATAAATTCAAACCAGACATTTGCCCTTATAAAAAATTCCTATTGCTCATATTAAAAAAATGTATTAGGCAAGACTCATAAAAAATTATATACCTACTATGTAACTAGGTAGTGAGGTGTATAAAATGAGTGACCAAACAATTACTGTAGATTCTGAAAAAATTAAAAATCTTGTCTCAAAGATTTTTGTCTCTTCTGGCTTGAATGAATCTGACGCAAACACGGTGGCTGATAATCTTGTTCAGGCTGAAATGCGCGGAATTCGTTCGCACGGTCTTGTGCAGGTGGCGAATTATTCAACCTTCATGCGCAACGGAAAAATCAACACAAAAGCAAACATCAAACTTATTTCCGAAAGTCCTTCAACTCTTGCATTCGATTCTGATTTCGCGCCCGGTTCTGTTGCAGGAAAGTATGCGATGGCAAAAACAATCGAAAAAGCAAAACAAACTGGCATTGCTGTTTCAACTGTGAAAAATGCCACGCACTTTGGATTTGCGGCTTACTACGCTTTGGACGCAATCAAAGAAAACATGATTGGTTTTGCATTTACAAGCTCCAGTTTTATGGTTGCACCTTTTGGTGGATTCGAGCGTGTTCTTGGCACAAATCCGATTTGTGTTACTGTCCCTACTAAGGAGAGGAGACCTGTTGTATTTGATGCGGCGACAAGCAATGCGGCTTATAACAAGTCATTTTTCGCTTACACGGAAGGCCGTTCAATTCCTGATGACTGGGGCCTGGACGCAAACGGAAACAAAACAACAAATCCTGCGGACATCGTGAAAAATGGTGGCGCGCTTCTGCCTTTTGGTGGCTATAAAGGCTACGGACTTGATTTCGTTGTTTCGATTTTGACTGCTGTTCTGAGCGGGGCTGCAATCGGTACGAATTCGGACGGTTCGGTCTTTGAGAAAACTCATGCGGTCGGATTCAATTTTGCGGCAATTGATATTTCTCGTTTTGCCGATGTTGATTCATTTAAGAAAGTTGTTGATTTGTCAATCGACAGAATTAAGTCTTCGAAAAAGCAGGGCGGGGTTAAAGAAATTTTCGTACCGGGCGAAATCGAATGGAATTTGTATGAAAAATCTAAGAGAGAAGGGCTTGTTTTGTATAACGGAGTCGCTTCTGAAATCACAAGGACTATTCGGGAGCTTGGACTTTCTGATTCTCTTGAAAATATTCGTGTTGGTTAAAATCCTGATTTTCAGGTGCAAATATAAAGAATTAAAAAATGTACGAGGAGATACTTTTATGAAAAAAAATTCAGTTAAATTGGCTACAGTTGGTGTTTTAATGATGGGAATGTCACTTTTTATCTCTTGTAACAAGAAGAAGGCGGCAGAGGGTGGAATTGAATATACTTTGAAGATGGGAAAGCAGGTCACGCAGCCGTTTATCAGTCCGTTGGTTCAGATTGCAGACGAACATAAATTCTTTGCGGATTACAATCTTGGAATTGATATTGAGCTTGTTGACCGTTCCGGCTCTTTTGAGGCAGTGAGTGCAGGCAAACTTGATTTTATCACTTTTGAGCTTGTTCCGCATTTAAGCTACGGTGCGCAGGGCGCAGATGAAATCCTGTTCGGCGGAACCCTCACTGGCGGAATGGCTGTGATGGCCAACAAAAATGTCGCTGAAGAAGTAAAGGATATTCACAATTGGAAGGGAAAGACAATTGGCGTAAAACTCCTTTCGACTTCCGAGCTGGTTTCAAAATATGTTCTTCGCGAGGAATACGGATTCAAAATCGATGACGAAGTTAAATATAAATTCTACAACGAAAACGAGCCTTTGATTGCGGCGGTTTCAAAAGGTGCTGTTGATATTGCATTCGTGAGCGCGGCTTATGTCGAGAGTGCAATTTCTCAGGGCGTTGTTTATCTTTTTCCAGAGGTTGATTTGCAGAAAGATTACATCTGCTGCCGCCAGGTTGCGAACGGAACTTGCTTCAACAAGAACAAGGAAGCTTTCAAACGGCTTTTGAAGGGTGAAATCCGTGCTTATAAAATCTATCTTGAAGATGAAAAAGAGGCTGTCGATTCGATTGTCCGTGCCACACATCAGGACGAGGATTTTGTCAGAAGAACTTACTACAGTCCAAAGACAAGCCAAGGGGCAAGATACAATCCTGACCCGAATTACAATGGCGTTGTAGGTGATTATCAGATTCTTCTTGACTGGAATTATATTCCTCGCGGAGTGGAACTTTCTGATTTCTATAACATTTCCGTGTATGCGGATGCTTTGAAGGAAGTTATCGCAGAATTCCCGAACGAGCAGTTCTATAAGGACATGTGGACTTACTTCCTTGAAAACAATAACAAACATCCACAGTTTAATTATAAAAACTTGTAAAAAAGGGGAGCCCTATGCTTACAATTAAAACACCAAAAACTTATATAAACGAAGCTGGAAGCATTTTGCGCTCTGGCGAATACATTTCTAAAATCGGAAAGAATCCGTTGATAATTGCAGGTGAAAAGGCAAAAAAGGCTGTCGGAGAAGAGTTTTTTGCTTCGCTTGAAAAAAATGGAGTTTCAGTAAAAAACATCGAGGCTTTTTCGGGCTATCCTTCACAGCGGCAGTTTGATTCTTATGCAGAAAAGGCGAAAGCAGCAAATTCTGATGTAATAATCGGGATTGGCGGCGGAAGAGTTTTGGACACAGCAAAGGCCACGGCTGATATTCTTGGCTTGCCGGCCATTACAGTGCCAACCGTTGCTGCGACTTGTGCCGCTTGGGCTGCGGTTACAATTCAGTATGATGACGAGGGCGGATATGTCAAAAGCCGACTGAACAAAAATTCAGCTCAGCTCGTGATTGCTGATCCAAAAGTGATTTTTACAGCCCCAGAAAGGTATTTGTTTTCTGGTATTGTAGACACCTTCGCAAAGTTTTATGAAATTCGCCCAACGACTGAATTTTTCCCGGAAGATGTTCCTTCGGCAATCGCGCTCAAAGCTTCGGAAATTGCTTTTGAAAATCTGGAACGCGATACTTTTAAGGCAATTTTTGACTCAAAGAATGGCGTTTATGGCGAGGCTGCGAAAAACGTGATTGATGCGATTATTTATCTCGCAGGTTTTGCGGGCAGTTTCAAAGGAGAGCACGGATATTATAGTTTTGCTCATCCGTTTTACCACACTTCCACACGGCTTCACCATTCAAACATAAAACTTCATGGTGAGAAGGTTGCGTTCGGAATTGTGACCCAGCTTATTCTTGAAGGGAAGTCTGATTCAGAAGTTCTTGAAGCGATAAGAATCTTTTCTCGGTACGAAAATGCACATGTTCTTAAAGATTTTAATATCACAACTGAAAAAGATTTGGACTTCATTTCTGAGCAGGTTCCAGAAATCTTTGATTATGTTCCATACAAGGAAAAATCGGCTATAAAAGCTGCATTGGTCAAAGCTGATTCACTTACAAAAATTTTTAGGGGGCAAAAATGAGCGTAAAACCACGACAGAGCATTGAATCGCTCCCGCCTTATCGTGCCGCACGGAGCGTGGACACATTAAAGAGAGAATATGGCCTTGAAAAGATCACCAAGCTTGCTGCAAATGAAAACACCCTCGGCTTTTCAGAAAATGTCTGGGATGCGTTGAAGGAAATCAGCTCGCGATATCCAGACGGAAGTTCGTATAATCTCCGTTCGGAGCTTGCAAAGAAATTCGGTCTTACTCCAGAGAATCTTGTAATCGGAAACGGCTCATTTGAACTCTTGTATCTCGCAGGAATAGCTTATTTGAACCGTGGAGACGAGACGATTGCTGCGTTGCCAAGCTTTGGCTGGTACAAAACAGTCACGCAGATTTTCGATGCAAAATTTGTTGGTGTTCCTGTAAAGAATTTCCATGTCGATTTGAACGGAATTGCCGAGGCCATCACAGAAAAAACAAAAATTATCTGGCTGTGCAATCCGAATAACCCGACCGGCACAATTTTTACGCAATCAGAGCTGGAAAATTTCCTTCAAAAGATTCCGAGCGATATTCTTGTAATCCTTGATGAAGCTTATGTTGATTTCGTTGAGGAAGAAAACTTCCCAGATTCAATTTCGCTTTTCAAAAAATATGACAATGTGTTGATTTTGCGCACATTCTCAAAGGCAGAAGGTCTTGCTGGTTTCCGTGTGGGTTATGCAATTTCAAATCAAGAAATTATTTCCGCACTGAACAAGGTTCGGATTCCGCTGAATGTGAATGCTCCAGCACAATTCGCTGCGCTTGCATCTTTGCGTGATGAAGAATTTAAAAAAGTTACTGTAAAAAATGCTCATGAGCAAAAAAAGATTTTTTACAAAGCTTTTTCGGAACTTGGATTTTCTTACGTTGTTTCAAACACGAATTTCATCTTTTTTGATGTGGGGCGCGAATCAGACTCAATTGTCGAAGCGTTTTTAAAGGAAGGAATTTTAATTCGCGGAGGCTCAGAATATGGATTTCCAACGATGATTCGGCTGACAATCGGAACACCAGAGGAAAATGAGCGTGTCATTCAGATTTTCAAAAAGATTTTTGGAGGCACAAATGGCTGAGACAAGTCCCAAACCTGTGATTGAAATCGAAAATCTTACTTTGACTTATGAAAGTGATGAAAATTCATACACTGCATTGCAAAATATCAACCTTACGATACATCGGGGAGAGTTTATCTGTATCGTCGGTTCTTCTGGCTGCGGTAAAAGCACCTTGCTTTCAGTTCTGGAGGGGTTACAGACAGCCACAAGTGGAAGTGTCAAAATCAACGGTAAGGAAATTCACGGAGCAGGAGTAGAACGAGCTGTCGTATTTCAGAGCTATTCCCTTTTCCCGTGGATGACTGCGTTGGAAAATGTCGCTTTTGCCGTGTACGAGACTTACAAAAAACGGGGAGAAAAAGTCTCAAAGAAAAAAGCGGCTGAAATCGCAGCTACATTTTTGAAGCGGGTTGAACTTAACGGCTTTGAGAACAAACTTCCGGGTGAGCTTTCGGGTGGAATGCAGCAACGTGTTGCTATTGCCCGGGCCATGGCCTGTGACCCGGAAATCTTACTGATGGACGAGCCTTTCGGTGCTTTGGACGCAAAAATCCGCGAGAATTTACAGAATCTTTTGCTCAAAATGTGGCGTGAAGATGAAAAGAAAAAGACCGTCGTGTTCGTCACTCATGATTTGAACGAGGCGGAACTTCTGGCAGACAGAATCGTTTTCATGATTCCGAAGCATATTTACGCCGTGATTGAGGACACTTTGCCGCGTCCAAGAAATTATCCGTACATTCAGGAAAGCAAGGAATACAAGGAACTTTATCAGAAACTTGTCAAATATTTTTACAACGAGACAAGCGAACTTATCGACAGCGAGGGAGGAAACCTATGAAAAATTTTCTTTCAAAATATGTGCTTAATCTGGCAAATCTGTTCTTCGTGCTCACTTTGCTGTGTTTTTTATTTCCGAGCAAGTATGCGACAGGAATGCGAATCGGTTTAAAAAGTCCGCTTGTGTTCGCGATTGTCCTTGTTCTGATTGAACTCCGCTTTATTTTCAGTTTGCGGAAGAAGTCGAAATCTCAGGCTGCTAAAGACATCACAGGCTTCGTTTTCATCGTTGCGTTTATTTGGGAACTTGTTGTTTCAAGGCTTAATTTGCTTCCGTATGTGTTTGTGCCAGCTCTTGAAAACGTGTTCTATGTGTTCGTGCAGGATTATGCGCTGATTATCGCTGGATTTTTCAGTTCAATGTATCTTCTTTTGGTCGGAATGACGACTTCCATTGTGATTGCGGTAATTTTGGGAACTCTTGTTGGCTGGAATCCCAGACTTACAAAAGCGATTTATCCAATTGCGAAGGCTGTTTCGACAGTTCCGCCACTGATTTACACGCCTTATGTCGTTCTTATAATGCCGACTTTCAGAATGGCTTCGATTTTTGTTATTTTCTTGACGAATTTCTGGAGCACATTCATGGGGGCAATAAACAATACGGCTTTTGTTGAAAAAAGAATCATAAATTCCGCAAGAGTTTTGAATCTTTCAACGCCAATAATTTTGTTCAAAATCATTATTCCATTCAATTTGCCACGAATAATCAACGGTCTTCCAATTCACCTTGCATCCGCATTGATGACTTTGACAGCTGCGGAAATGCTTGGGGCGGATTCTGGAATGGGCTTTTACGTGCGAATGTCGCTAAACTTTGCAAATTACACAAAGGCTATCAGTGGAATCTTCTTTATTGGTCTAGTTGTAACGGCTTTGAATGCGGTCATCAATTTTGCCAAGAAAAAACTGATTAAATGGAATTATTAAAAAGCCATTGACTAAGTAGGTATAATCCTATATCTTATTACCTAGCTAAACACTAGGTAAAACAGAGGTAAAAATGCTTAATTTAAAAAATGTTCTTTATCGTGCTTTTCCTGCATTGGGAGTGCTTCTGGCACTTCTGGTGCAAACTTTTTTTGCTGACAGTTCCTTGCATCCGGCGGCAACTAAGCATTATTACAACTTTCTTCTATATATATTGCTTTCGGTCACGCTCGTGTTTTTTGCCTTATCTTTCTTTGTAGCGAAAATCCGCGAGTCTCTGGTGGAGAAGGGGGCTTTCTTTTTTGGTTCGGGAGTTTTAGTTTCGGTTCTGAATCTTGTGACCGCCAAATTTGCTCTGCTCCCAGTGATTTTCTTTCCAACCTTTGACAATATTCTTGCGATTTTTGTGGAGCAGACTCCGCTTTTGCTCAAGTGTATCGGATTTTCTTTCCGGCTTTTGATTCTAGGCGTAATATGGGGAATAATCACTGGCTTTATCACTGGCGTGTGCCTGGGATTTTCAAAAAAAGCGTATTACTGGATAAACCCTTACATAAAGCTGATTGGTCCTATTCCTGCCACGGCATGGATTCCTCTGGTGTTGACCACCTTCCCAACGCCGTTCGGAGCAAGTGTTTTCATCATCGCGCTCGCCGTGTGGTTCCCGGTTCAGCTTATGACAAGTTCCGGCATACAGAACACGAGCAAGGTTTATTTTGAAGTTGGCCGCACGCTCGGAGCAGGAACCTTTTTCCAGATTTTCAAAATTGCAGTTCCGGCAGCACTTCCGAACATTTTTCAGGGCGTGTTCAACGGAATCTGTGCCGCATTCATCGCGCTCATGACAGCAGAAATGTTCGGTGCAAAATACGGAATCGGCTGGTACATCAGCTACCAGAAGGCTATGATGCTCTACTCAGGAGTCTACGCTGGCCTTTTGATGATAGCCGTGTTCTGTACTGTAATCATTACAGCTTTGTTCAAAATCCGTCAGCGAGTCCTTGGTTGGCAGAAAGGTCTAATCAAGTGGTAAAATAGATACAAGCCGTGCTTCGAATGCGTTCCGTCTGACAAATATGAGCATAAAATGACAGGACAAGTTTTCGTTTTGCAAATAGAATTGAATCATCAAGACGAAACGGAGGCTTTTATGAACAGACCAATAACTACACTTTACATGCTGATGAGCGTTGACGGAAAAATCAGTACTGGTGCATCGGATAATCTTGACGTGGACAAAGATTTCCCGAAAATTACTGGATTGAAAGAAGGTTTGCACCAGTATTATGAAATCGAACAGACTACGGATTTGTGGAGCTTTAACACAGGACGGGTTCAGAAAAAAATGGGCGTGAATGAAAATCCGAATCCAACAAAAATGCCTGTGTCTTTTGTGATTCTTGATAATTCGCATTTGACCGAGAACGGAATCCGGCATTTTTGTGCACGGTCAAAAGAATTTGTGCTTCTCACATCGAACAAAAATCATCCTGCTTTCAGTGTAAAAGAAGAAAATCTTCATATTTTTTATCAGGAAAACTTTTCTTTGAAAGCTGCGCTTGAATATCTTTATCAGAATTTTGGTTGCGAGCGACTTACGGTGCAGTCTGGCGGCACGATAAACGGCTTGTTTCTTCGCGACAAACTTTTTGACTTTGTTGATATTGTTGTTGCTCCTGTTCTTGTAGGTGGAAAAGACACTGCCACGCTTGTTGATGGAAAATCTTTGCTTACAGAAGATGAGCTTTCTTCTCTTGGCGTTATGAAGCTGATTGAGTGTCAAGTTTTAAAAGATTCATATCTAAGGCTTCGTTATGAAATCATCAGCGACAAAAATTGATTCCAAATCCTATTTTGGCTTATAAAATTGGCGAGAATTCTGTAAACCGTCCTTAAGGTTACAGAATTCTCGCCATGAATGTTTCTTTGAAGAAATTGTCAGTCAGTATTATAAAGATTCAATGTCTTCCCAAATCAGTTCTGGCGTGATTCGGGCTTCTTCCAAAGCTAGTTTCGCCGGAACTCCGTCGTAGAATTTCTTTTCAAAGCCGTAGTTAAGGACTTTGACATTCTTTCGGCCGAGGTATGAAGCGATTTTCTGACCAAATCCGCCCTCAATGATTCCGTCTTCGAGAGTCACAAATACATCGTGATTCTTGGAAAGCTCGTCCAAAAGCTCTGTGTCTAAACCCGAAGCGAATTTTGGATTTACGAGACTTACTTTTTTGCCAGTTTTTTCTCCGACATATTCCGAAACTTTCTTTCCGATGTTGAAGAAGTCGCCCAAAGCCAGAACCGCAACTTTTTCGCCTTTCTCGCAAACCTGATATTCGAGCTTTCCGAAATCTTTTTCTACAGAATATTCAGCCTTGTTTACTCCATCGCAAGGAACTGCGATAATCACCGGACCTTCCTTCTGCTCCAGGCTCCATTCAAGCATTGAAAGATATTCTTCTTTGCTTGTCGGGCAGAGATATGTCAGGCCTGGAATATTTGCGAAAATGCCAATCGCCGAAATTCCGATGTGCGTTGCGTCTCCCATTCCGAAAATTGAAGCTGAATGAAGCTGAATTGTCACCGCGCTCTTGTTGAGGCTCACATCCTGAGTGACCTGATCGTAAATTCTCTGTGCAAATGTCGCGTTCGTAACAAAGACTGGTTTTCCGCCGTTTTTGGCAATTCCCGAGCACATTGCAGTTGCCTGCTCTTCGGCAATTCCAACATCGACATAATTATCACCCATTTTTTCGCGGACATCCTGTGTAAGTCCAACAGCTCCAGGAACAGCTGCCGTAACGACAACGATATTTTTGTCTTTTTGGATTTTTTCGAGCATGTAGTTTGCAAAAATCGAATTGTAAGATTCTCCGCCGCCTTTGTATTTTCTTTCGCCTGTTTCACGGTCAAAAGGTGCGGCCCAGTGCCAGTTTTCCTTTTCGGTTTCGGCAAGTTTGTAGCCTTTTCCCTTCAAAGTGTGGACATGAACGACTGTAGGATGGTCAATGTCCTTTACTTCCTTGAAAGCTTCGATAAGGCTTGCAATATCGTTTCCATTCTCAACATAGCGGTAATCAAGTCCCATCGCGCGGAAGAGATTTGTCCCGCATTTTCCGCCAGTCGCACGGAGTTCAGAAAGATTTTTGTACAGACCGCCGTGATTTTCTGCAATCGACTGTTCGTTGTCATTCACGATGATGATAAGATTCGACTTCATTTCGCCTGCATAATCCAAGCCTTCCAGAGCCTCGCCGCCGCTCAAAGAACCGTCACCGATAATCGCAATGACATTTCCTTTGCCACCGGCCAAGTCCCGCCCTTTTATCAGGCCTGTCGCAAGACTTACGGAAGTCGAAGTATGTCCGATGTAGAACATATCGTGCTCAGATTCAACTGGATTCGTAAATCCGCATACATCACGGAAATGAGCGTCATCAGTGTAAGCCTGAGCGCGACCCGTGAGCATTTTGTGTGTATAAGTCTGATGGGCAACATCGAAAACAAGCTGGTCTTTTGGTGAGTCAAAAACATAGTGAAGTGCAATAGTCATTTCAACCATGCCGAAGTTTGGTCCAAAGTGACCGCCGATTTTTGTAAGACGGTTAAAAAGTGCCTCGCGGACTTCTCCAGAAAGTTCTGTCATTTCCTCAAGGGAAAGCTTTTTAACATCCGCCGGTCCTGTAATTTTATTCAAAAGTTTATAAGTCATGTTTTCTCCTAAAAATTGAAAAATTTGATTCAGTTCAAAAAATTAATCCAGTGAACCCAGATATTTCGGAATGTCTTTCTCAGCGTGTGCGACTGCTTCTTCAAGGCTCATTCCGTAGAAGTCGCCTGCACCAAAGCATCGGCCGGATTTTTTATCATCGACAAAAGCTCCCGCAACAACGCCCGGCAAAGAAGTTTTCGGCGCGTTCGGGGCATTCGGCCCTCCTAAATCAGTTCTGCACCAGCCGGGATCTGCCAGGCTTACAATCACGTCACTTCCGTCATAAACCGAAGCCAAATCCATCAATCTGGGTAAGCATTTTTTCAACGCCCAGAGCCTTTGCCTCGGCAGAAACTTTTTCAAGGTGTTCAATTTCCCGCCCGTGAAGAATCAGAGTGCATCCTCTTTTTGCCATGAACAAAGCCGCACCATAACCAATTCCGCAGCTTGCTCCGGTAATAAAGGCCCATTTCCCTTTTACATCAACCATCCTACTATACCTCCAATTCTTGCGAAGGAGTTTATCATGCTTTTTTCGAATTTACTTGTTAATTTTTGCTCTGGTGTTATCAATTTTTGCTGTGAAAGCGGAATGTTGAAAAATTCAACTTGACAATGTTTTTAAAAATATATAACCTACTAGGTAGATAGGTAAGAGAAAAGGAGCATCAATGGCAGGAGAAATAAATATCAGCAGAGTCACAAAAGTCTTCTCGGGCGGAAGCTCTCGGGTTACGGCATTGAACGGCGTGGATTTTACGATTCCGGCGGGCAGTTTTGTTTCACTGATCGGGCCTTCTGGCTGCGGAAAGACCACTCTCCTTCGTTGTATCGCCGGCCTTGAAACTCCCACTGAGGGGTTCGTTTCTGTGGACGGCTCAAAAATCACAAAGCCCGGAAGTGACCGGGGATTTGCCTTTCAGCAGGCGAATCTTTTTCCATGGCTCACAATCCGCGAAAACATTGCGTTCGGACTTAAAGCCCGCCACATTTACAAAGAACGCAAGGCAGACGTCGATGAGTTCATAAACCTTGTGGGCTTGAAGGGCTTTGAAAAGTCATATCCCCACCAGCTTTCAGGCGGCATGAATCAGCGTGCAAGTCTTGCCCGTGCCCTCGTCGGTCATCCGAAAATCCTGCTTCTTGACGAGCCTTTGGGTGCCCTCGATGCCTTTACCCGAATGACCATGCAGGACGAAATCTTGCGGCTAAAAAAAGAGCACGACACCACGATGGTGATGGTCACGCACGATGTCGATGAGGCAGTTTATCTGAGCGACTACGTTGTGATTATGTCGGCCCGCCCAAGCAAAGTCGAAAAAATCATAAAGGTGGAGCTGAGTCATCCGCGTGCCCGTGGTCAGGACGTATTTTTGAAGTACCGCACGCAGATTCTTGAAATCTTGGACTACGCGGGAAAAATTCAAGAGGTGGAATACACGATTTAGGGGCTTCCCCGCCTGCCCTTCGACTACGCTCAGGGAACAGGCGGAGCGGGCTGCTCCAGGTTCCGCTTGCGCTTCATTCCGCCGCTCCCTGCGGTCGCTTTGGAACGCTCCGCGCCTTACGCATCCCTAAGCCATGAAATAAAAAATACAATATTTTGGAGGTAAAAATGAAAAAATCAGTTTTAATCGGAATGGCAGTCGCTGCTGTTCTTTCGTTCACCGCTTGCAATAAAAAGCAGGCTTCCGGCTCGGATGCACAGAAAGTCGTCCGAATCAATTTTCAGACAGGCACTCTTTGTGCTGCCCCTGTCCATGTCGCAATGAAAATGGGGCTTTTCGATGAAGAACTTGCCGCAATCGGTCAGAAAGCGGAGTACGTTCAGGTCGTCGAAGGTGGTGCAACCCTTGCTGAGATGATTGCTTCTGGCAAAGTCGATGCAGGTTACGGCTTGTACGCAACACAGATGCAGGCAATCGAAAACGGTCTTCCAATCTCGTACACTTCGGGAATCCATGTCGGATGTACAAAATATTATGTCCGCTCAGATTCAGATATCTATTCAACAAAAGACTTGCGCGGAAAGAAAATCGGCGTTCCGGGCCTTGCTGATTCAAGCGTCATGAACCTCAAACGAAAGCTCATGGACGAAGGAATCGGAGTTACGGCAGAAAACAACGAAGTCGAATTCCTTGCATACGCTTCGGCTGACCTTGCAATCGCTTTGAACAACGGTGCGGTTGATGTAATCGGTGCTCATGACCCGATCGCAACAAAGGGCGAGCGTGCTTACAACTTCCGAAAAATCCTCGACACAGGAATCGATGAAAAATTCGTGAACGAATATTGCTGCCAGCAGTTCGTAACTCACAAACTCCTCAAGGAAAATCCAGAGGGAGCCGCTGCCGTAACAAGAGCCTTGCAGAAAGCCAGTGCCTTTGTCGAAGCCGAGCCTCGTCTTGCAGCCCAGCTTCAGATTGAAAACAACCTGGTCGCAGGAGATTTGGACTTCAACGCAGAGCTTTTGGACGAACTTAACTTCATTCCAAGCCGCTCGCTCGGTAAAAAGACTTTCGACAAGGCTGCCCGCCAGCTTCAGGAAGCAGGTATTTTGAAAAAGTCTACCGATATCGAAAAATACATCGCTCAGAGTTACATCGAGCTTTTCGGAGTCCCAGACGGCTATTCTTACGACAAAGAAACAAAAACATATAAAGAGATAAACGGTGAGCGCACTGGCTTCTCACTGTAATTTATAAAAATTAAAAAAAAGGAGTTAAAAATGAAAAATTTAAACATCATCTTTTCAGCTGTAACAGCAGTTTTGGGGCTTCTCGTTGGCATCGCACCTTACACATTCGCAAAAGTCTGTTCTATGCCAAAAATGCACTGTCATGCAGTGACAGCCCCGACGGTTCTGGTTTTCGGAATCCTGATTTTCGCTATTTCTGCAATCCAGCTGGTAACTTTATGGAAAAAACGCTGATTTTTCGGTCAGCGATTGAAAAATCGCTCGCTTTTTCAAATCTGTCAAGAAAAGCCTACAGGACGGTTTTAATAGCGGCTCTGGTCGCAGTTTCCTCCGCCGTTCTGTTCGCTTCGCTTGTCCTTTGTCAGAGTCTTAAAAGTGGAATCGCAGGGCTTCGTTCCCGCATGGGCGCGGACTTGCTCGTGGTTCCGCAGGGCTATGAAAAGGGTGCAGAAAACGTCCTCCTTTCGGGCGAACCGAATTATTTCTACATGGACAGATCCGTGCTGGATTCAGTTCGTGCGGTTGAAGGCGTTGAAAAGGCGAGCGGTCAGTTTTATCTTACGAGCCTTTCTGAAAGCTGCTGTGATTTTCCGATTCAGCTTATTGGATTTGAGCCGGAAACTGATTTCGTTGTCCAGAACTGGTCAAAATCCCGCATAAAAACTGATGTGAACGGAGAATTTTTGCTTTCGGGCTGCAATGTGAACACTGAGCATGGAAGCGTGAGGTTTTTCGACTCTCCGCACAAAATTTCGGCAAGGCTTTCAAAAAGTGGTAGCGGCATGGACAACGTGATTTTCTGCGATATGGCTAGTTTGCAGAAAATTTTTGATGATGCGCGAACAAAGGGCTTCGGATTTATTTCCGACGGAGACACAAAAAATAAACTGAGCACGGTTCTGGTTCGTCTTGCTCCAGATGCTTTGGCTAATTCTGTTGCCTTGCGGATAAAAGGCGCGGTTCCGGGCGTTCAGGTGATTGTGGGCGAAAAATTCATCCACAATTTCTCTGAAAAACTTTCGGGATTCCTGGTCTTTTTGTATTCGATTGCGGCTCTCCTTCTTTTGATTACGATTATTTCACTGTCGCTGGTTTTTTCAATCACGATTAACGAGCGCAGACGGGAATTTTCGATTCTTCGCGTGCTTGGTGCAAACCGTTCTCAGCTTAAGTCGGTGCTTTTTTGTGAGGCGACAATTCTGGGAGCAGGCGGGGCATTTTTGGGAATCGCTCTTTCAGCCCTGATTATTATTCCGTTCAACGCTCTGATTTCACAGAAGATTTCGCTTCCTTTTGCGATGTGCGGGGCAGGTCAGATTCTGGCCTTTGCTGGAGTTGTTTTTGTGGTGACGGTGCTTTCGTGTCTGGTTTCCGCCGCTAACGGTGCTGTCCGGGTGTCAAAAATCGAGCCTTACGGAGATGTAAAGTGATTGAAGTAAAAAAGATTACAAAAACATTTCAAACTCCGCGCGGAAACAAGACCGTGCTTTCAGATTTTTCTCTTACAATAAAGGACGGCACTTTTCTTGGGGTTTCCGGGGAATCTGGGGTGGGGAAGAGCACACTTCTTTCTATTATAACAGGGCTTCAAACGCCGTCTTCTGGGAAAGTTTTTATCGACGGAACTGATATTTTTTCGCTTTCGGACAAGAAACTCTGTGCTTTCCGAAATGCTAACATCGGATTTGTGTCGCAGGAGCAGAGTTTTCTGGAAAATCTTACTGTTCTTGATAATGTGACTTTGCCGGCTTTCCTTTCTCAGAAACAAAATCTTTCAAAATCAGAAATTATCTCGCATGCCAGAAAACTTCTTTCGGACTTCGGAATTCTGGAGCTTTCCGAGCAATATCCATCTGTTCTTTCGGGCGGAGAAAATCAGCGCGTTTTGATAGCCCGCGCACTCATGAATGACCCGAAAATTATCGTCGCTGATGAGCCTACCGATGCAGTCAGCGAAACTCAAACCAAAGAAATCACCCGCATTTTTAAAGAACTTTCGTCACAAGGCAAAACCGTAATCCTGGTGAGCCACGACAAGACAGCCCTTGAAAATTGCGATGATATATTTTCATTTGAAAATAATTTGGAGGTACAAAATGTCTAAAAAAATTCATGAATCGCTTACGGAACTTGTCGGTCACACACCGCTTGTCCGCCTTCACGGATACGAAAAAAAACTTGGATTGAAGGCTCATCTGCTTGCAAAAGTCGAGTATTTCAATCCGATTGGCTCAATCAAAGACCGCATTGTCTTGCGAATCATCGAGGATGCTGAAAAAGCCGGAAAAATCACACCGGGAAAGACAACTCTCATCGAATACACGAGCGGAAACACAGGAATCGCCGTGAGCGCGCTCGGTGCAATGAAGGGCTACAAAGTTCAGATTTATTTGCAGGAAGGTGTCAGCCGGGAACGCTTGCAGGTGATGAAAGCATTTGGTGCAAACGTTACAAAAATCGGAGATGTGCCGGAACTTCAGGACGCACTCAAAGCCACAAACAATGATTTTGTTGCCGCAACGAATATTCTCAAACAGCACATTCGTGACCGACAGGCTGCCGGAGACGACATTTACTTCGTTGACCAGATGGTAAATCCTCTCAATCCAAAAGCCCACCACGACACAACTGGCCGTGAAATCTGGGAAGACACCGATGGAGACTTGGCCGCAGTCGTTGCAAGTGTTGGAACAGCCGGCACTCTCCGCGGAATCGCAGATTACATTCACGAGCAGAGCAAGGACGTTAAAATTTTTGCAATCGAGCCGAACGCAACTGACACAAAACTCACAGGCATCCACAATTTTACTGATGTACCGGTTGAGCGGGTTCCTTTGAGCCTTAAAGAAAACGGCCAGCCAAAATCAGGGATTTACGATGAATTCTTTGTTGCCGACGCACAGGGATCCTTTGAGGCCGCACGCACAGTCGCAAAGACAGACGGCGTTCTCGTGGGAAATTCCAGCGGAGCCGCCCTTTGGGGAGCAACAAAAATTGCACAGCATGAAGAATTTGCCGGTAAGAACATCGTAGTCGTGTTCCCGGACACAGGCCTCCGATACCTGAGCACAGATTTGTTTGAAGTGTAGATAAATTATAATTTAAAAAAGAGGGAACAACCACTTTTTGCAAAAGGTTTGTTTTCCTCTTTTTTGCTTGGTTTTCTTTTTTTTATCATTATTCTAAAATGGCTTTATGGAATTTTTTTTGAGCCATCATATTGCTTTTTCTCTTCTCGCGGGATTTTTACTTGACTGTGTTTTTGGCGATCCGCATTGTTTTCCGCATCCAGTTCGTTTTATGGGAACGGCAATTTCTTTCCTCGAAAAAAAACTCAACAAATCTTCTGATTCTGCAAGAATTCAGCGTTTTAAAGGATTTTTTCTTGTTTTCCTACTTGTTTTTTCATCTTTTTTATTTTCGCTTATAATCCTTCTGCTTTGTAAGTTAGTTCATCCGGTTCTTTTCCTTGCAATCGAAAGCATCATGTGTTATCAATGCCTTGCTGCAAAATCTTTGTACAAAGAGAGTATAAAAGTCCACAAAGAATTAAAAAAATTTGACCTAATAAAAGCCCGAAAAGCCGTATCAATGATTGTTGGGCGAGACACGGACATTCTTGATGAAAATGGCGTGACAAAGGCTGCTGTTGAGACCATAGCAGAAAATACCGCCGATGGAGTTGTGGCTCCGATTTTTTTTATGAGCCTCTTTGGAGCTACAGGAGGAATGGTTTACAAGGCTATCAACACGATGGATTCTATGATTGCCTACAAAAATAATCGCTACCTTAATTTTGGATTTTTTGCCGCCAAACTCGATGATTTTGCAAATTTTATTCCTGCAAGAATTTCAGCGTTTTTAATGATTCTTTCTTCGCTGATTCTGTCGATTTTCCCTTCAACACATCGTTTCAATCCTAAAAACGCACTAAAAATTTTTCTGCGCGACCGTTATAAACATGCTAGCCCTAATTCTGCTCAATGTGAAAGCGTGGCAGCAGGAGCTTTGGGCTTGCAACTTGCTGGCGACACTGTGTACGAAGGCAAAATCGAAAAAAAAGAATTCATTGGTGACAAACTTCGTGAAATTGAGCCGAAAGATATTCTTAGGACAAATATTTTGATGTATACGACAACTTTGCTTTCAATTGCAATTTCTGTTTTTATAAGATTTTACATCGTGCTGTAGTCTTTTGCCCGATAAGTCGCAACTGAATCACAAACTTCGATTAAAAAGCCTTTTTTCTGCAGTGAATCTGCAATTTCATCGAGGACTTTTGAATTTTTCGCCTCGATTGTGTGATAATGATAATTCCCTGTGATATTTTTGAGCGGTGTAGAAACTCCACTTTTTAAATCAGCGATAAAATTCTGAATGTCGCGCTTACTTGAAATGTTGAGCGGGGCAGAAATCGTTCCGTAAACTTTATGTTCGATGAAAACGTCGAGAATTGTTCCGCCCAAATCTACGATTGCCGAAAGTTCGGTTTCAATCTGTTCATCGGTGTGAGAAACTTTGAAAACTCTACGCTCTCCCTTTGCGACTTCGGTTTTGCCAGAAATAACATAGCCTGAATTTGTGGCGATAATGTCATTCCGCTCGGCACGGAGAAGAGCCATGTCAGTTACGATGACCTGACGGCTGACTCCGAGCATTTTTGAAAGCTTTGAGCCAGGAACTGCTTCCTGTGATTCAGAGAGAATTTTTAGAATTTCGTTCCGGCGTTTTTCACCGATGAGTTTTTTTTGCTCCATAAATGCGTTTTTCTTCTATATAATAGCTTTAGATTGCGTGCAAATTTTTGAGTGAAAGATCAAGAATCGGGCTTGAATGAGTCAAAGCACCGCTTGAAATGTAATCAACTCCGAGGTTTGTCAGGCGGGAAATATTTTCTTTTGTGACGTTTCCGCTTACTTCGATTTCAATTTTGTGTTTTGATGCACGGATGATTTCGATTGCCTTTTTCATGGTGTCATTGTCCATGTTGTCGAGCATGATGATATCTGCTTCGGCTTCAACTGCTTCTTTTACCATGTCAAGATTTTCGACCTCAACTTCGATTTTTCGCACGAAAGGAGCATAATTTTTGGCCATTTCGATAGCTTTTGCAACTCCGCCAGCAGCTCCGATGTGATTGTCCTTCAAAAGAACACCGTCCGAAAGGTTATAGCGATGATTGTGACCGCCACCAACCGTTACGGCATATTTTTCAAAAATACGGTTGTTCGGAGAAGTTTTTCGTGTGTCCAGAAGTTTTGTTGAAGTTCCTTCCAGAAGTTTTGCGACATTGTTTGTGTAAGTTGCGATTCCGCTCATTCTCTGAAGATAGTTGAGGGCTGTTCGCTCACCAGAAAGAAGAACCCGAATATCACCTGTGACTTCACCGATTTTCTGGCCATTTTTTACAGCGCCTCCGTCTTTTGCTGTGAAAGTGCATTTTGTTGTTGGATCGAGAAGGGTAAAGACCCGTTCAAAAACTTTAAGACCACAGATAATTCCGTCCTGCTTTACAAGAAGATTTACAACTCCTTCCTGACGTTCTGGCATTACGGCATTTGTTGAGACATCCTCGCTGGAAATATCTTCGCGAAGTGCCGAAAGAATCAAATTATCTACATTAAGACCCATTGTAATTGTGTTCATTTTTTTTCTCCTGTGAAAGTTCTCTTCATGCGATTTTTGTTTTTAATGAAAGAGCCTGTGATTCGCGGTTGATCTTTGTAGCCGCAATTTCTGCGAAAACAAGACTTTCCAAAAGTGAATTGCTTGCGAGGCGGTTTTTACCGTGAACTCCGTTGCAGCTTGTTTCGCCAACTGCATAAAGATGGTTCAGGCTTGTCATTGAGTCGTCATCAACCTGAACTCCGCCCATAAAATAATGCTGAGCCGGAACAACAGGAATCAAATCTTTTGTGCAATCCAAGCCTTCTTCAAGGCATCTTTCGTAAATATGTTCGAAATGAGTTTTGATAACGCCGGCTGGAATTGCTTTCATGCTGAGCCAGACGTGCTCGGTTCCGTCTTTTTTCATCTGCTCGTTGATTGCCTCTGTCACTTTGTCCCGCGGAAGCAGCTCATTTACGAAGCGGTTGAGATTTTTGTCCAGAAGAATGCCGCCTTCGCCGCGGACAGACTCGCTGATTAGGAATGAGCGTTCTTTTTTGCCCTGCTCAGATTTTACGAAAAGCGTTGTCGGATGAATCTGAACATAATCTTCGTGAATTACAGGGATATTGTGTTTTTTTGCAATTGTAAGCGCGTCGCCGGTCAAATGAGGGAAATTCGTTGAGTGCCGGTAAGTTCCGCCAATGCCGCCGGTCGCCCAAATCACGTCTTTTGCGTTGATTTTAAATTCTTCGCCTGAGACAAGATTTTTTGCGACAATTCCCGTACAGTTTCCGAATTCTTCTATAATATCAGTCATTTCGGTCATTTCAAGAATCTGAACGTTCGGGAGTCTTTTTACAGCTGCAAGAAGTTTGCTTGTGATTTCCTTTCCGGTAATATCCTGGTGAAAAAGAATTCGCGGGGTAGAGTGTGCGCCTTCTTTTGTGAATTTGAGGCTTCCGTCTTCGTTTCGCTCGAAATCGACACCATAAGAAATGAGCCGCTGGATTGTTTTCTGGGAATTGCGAATCATGGTGTCCACGGATTTTTTGTTGTTCTCGTAGTGACCAGCCCGCATCGTGTCCTCAAAATATGAATCATAATCCGCTTCGTTTTTGAGCATACAGATTCCGCCCTGAGCCAAAAAAGAGTCACATTCCTCAACCTTTGCCTTGGTAATCATGAGGATTTTTTTGTCAGAATCAAGATTCAGCGCAGAGTAAAGGCCTCCGACACCGGTTCCGGCGATTACGACATCGTATTGATTTTGAATCATTTTGCTATCTCCAACATTCTGGCCAAAGGCTTGCAAGATTTTTCACGCAGATCATCAGAACAGAATGCTTTTGGTGTATTATTTTTAAGACAATCTCGTATATTATCAAGTGTGATTCTCTTCATGTTCGGGCAAATTTGCTTTGCGCCCACGAAATAGAATTTTTTGCCGGGAGCAACTTTTTGCATTTCATGCAGAACGCCGCTTTCTGTGCAGACGATGTACTCCTGTGCATCATCAGTTTTGACGAATTCAATCAGTTCTTTTGTGCTTCCCACATAATCCGATAAATCAACGACTTCCTTCATACATTCGGGGTGGGCAATAACTTTTGCATTCTGATGTTCGCGGAAACATTTTTCGATTTCGCTGGCAGTGATGCTTGTGTGAACGTGACAGAATCCTTTGTTGAGAATCACGTTTTTTTCTGGAATTTGCTCGGCGACGTAGCGGCCAAGATTTCCGTCTGGAATAAAGAAAATATTTTTGTTTGGAAGTGATTTTACGATTTTAAGGGCATTTGAAGAGGTTACGATAACGTCAGAAAGGGCCTTGATTTCGGCAGTTGAATTGATGTAGCAGACTACAGCAAGGTCTTCGTATTTCTGGCGCATCTCAGCGATTTTTTCTGGATCGGCCATGAGAGCCATAGGGCAGACAGCATTTGTGTTCGGAACAAGAACTGTTTTGTCAGGATTGAGAATGCATGCGCTCTCTCCCATGAATGTAACTCCGCAGAATACGATTGTTTTGCGCGGGTCATTTTTTGCGATTTTGGCAAGTGCATAGGAATCGCCGACATAATCCGCAATTTCCTGAATCTGTCCGTCAACGTAATAATGAGCAAGAATCACAGCATCTCGCTCCGCCGCAAGTTTTTTAATCTCAGCCGTGATTTCATTTGTGGCAGGATTTGTCATTTTGTACCTCTAAAGGCTCCGCAAGTCTAATTGGCGAATACCGTGTTAAGAAGATACCACTTTTCTTTACACCTGACAAGACACCTGTAAAAAATTAGTGTAAAAAAATCTCTGGCAGTTTTTACACTAATTTTTCCATGATAAACATAGGATTTTCTGCTATAATTTTAGAAGCATTATGGCTGTGCATATAATATCTTTTACTCAGGCGGGAGTTTCTCTTTCGGAGCGGATTTGTTGTGATTCGGCGGTTTTTATTCGTGACATAACGCTTTCTGATTGGGTAAAAGCTCACTTTTGTAGTGGGAATGCGCTTGTTTTTATTGGGGCGGCAGGGATTGCTGTCCGTGCGATTGCACCTTTTGTCAAAGATAAAAAAACGGATCCGGCGGTGCTTGTGATAGATGAGAAGGGCAGTTTTGTGATTCCGATTCTCTCCGGGCACATCGGTGGCGCGAACGAACTTGCACGAAAAATCGCGCTTGAAATCGGGGC
>Ga0256407_10003373_pt1 | contig 28584 bp, 19 predicted proteins | sample RumenRJG_04DNA_FD_193489 | JGI IMG/M metagenome (GOLD analysis project Ga0256407, IMG submission 193489) | Bovine rumen microbial communities from Lethbridge, Alberta, Canada - RJG_04 | ecosystem: Host-associated > Mammals > Digestive system > Stomach > Rumen | place: Canada: Alberta...
ATTCTGTTTTTTCATATAAAAATAAGTAATATAGTCAATTACAATTATGGTTTAAGTATCTTTCATTTTTTCAGGGTTGTGTAATATAAAATTTATATTTTTTTACACTTGTTTAAATTAGTTTGAATTCTCGATTTTTTTTGGAATCTTGATTATTATAATAAAAATGAATATTATTGATTAAAAATAGAAAGACACATACGATTTTATATTTTTCCCTTCATTAAAACAGTAGATAAATTAATTTAATTTTCATGAATATTTATTGAAAATTCAATATTAATATTTTAAGGGAAAGTATTTATTTAATAAAGATGAAAATTACATCAATATTATTCACTTTCAGAATAAATACCAAAAAAAATAATAATCGTAAAATATTCTGTTTGATGGAAGAATTCGCATGTGTTGAGATTTGTGGAATTCTTAAAAAAAATTTTTTCACAATTCCAAAAATATCATTTAAAATTAAATTTAATAAACCTAATTTATTTTTTTTTAAATAAAAATCATTTTTTCAATATTTAAAAAAAATTAATTTGATATTCGTGCAGAAGAGATAAATGAGGACCCGAGCATGCTCCTCAAACAGGGTAGTTGTTTTCAAAGTATAAATTAAATTTTTAAGATTTTCAGAATAGTGTGTTGAGTAATAAAATATTTTTTTAAATGCAAATATCACATTTCTATTATCTTATGTTACTTAAGACTTAAATTTAATGATAAAAAGATTATTAAAAAAAACTCTTATCATTTTTAAAAATTTTTTTGTTTATTGTTGATGATAAATTAGATGATAAAGTTTCAATATATATTGAAAAAAAAAGATTAAAAAAAATTAAAAATACTAATTGTTTATAATCAAATGAATTTATTATATTATTATTTCCTTGAGATGATCTCTATAATATAAGTTAAACTCAATTAGGAATATTTATTTGATTAAAAATAAATTAAGCATTAAACATTATTTAAAATAAAAAATGATATAAAAGATAAAAAATAAAAAATATTTCAAAAGATTAAGATATTTAATAAGATAAAAATGATATATTTATATCATAATAATGGAAAGAATTTTAAAAATCAACAATTTTTTAAATAAGGGATACGCATTCTTTTCATTTTTTTAATTTTGTTATTATTAATTAATGAAAAATTTTTTTTAAATTTATTTATTCAATTTTAAAATTTAGTTTTTATGAAAAAAAATAAATTTTATTTAAAAAATATTTTAAAAATTTAATTTTATTATTAATTATTAATTTTTTAAAATAAAAATTTTAAAAATGTATTTAATTTTTATTGGAAAACTTTTTTTGGAACTCTAAATATTTTAAAAATTTTAAATAACTTTCATTTTTTTAATCTATATTATTTATTATCATATTATATTTTTTTATTTTTTGTTCTTTTTAAATTATAATATCTCATTTAAATTTTTATTTTCATAATTGTTTCCATTTTTTAGTCATAAATATCAATATAATGAGCATTCAAATAAAATATTTCTATTATTTTTATTTTTACAAATGATTTTCCATTGGTTATCTCATTCTTTTGAGTTGTATTATCACCATAATTTTGAGGAAAATTTACATTTAATCCATAATTAGATATGGTTAAATCTCCTGTTCCAAAAGTAATCATATGATTTGAATCAATAAAAAAAGCCCTTCTTGAATCATTTATTAAATATTTCTTTCCTTTTGATAGATTAAATAAAAATGCATTTTTATCATTTTTATATCCATCTTTAGAATTTTCAATAAAAGTGAATCCACCAATTATTTCATCATCTTCAGTTAAAATTACAATTAATATATTTGATAAATTATAATATAAATAAAGACTTTGAAAATTTTCTTTTGATATTCTTTTATCAACTGATGAATATACTAAATTATATATTAAATTACCATCAGGATAAATCCAATTAGTTAAATTATAATAATAATATGATTTAGAAAGAATTAAAGATTCACCTAATTCTAGTTTAATTTTATTTTTAGTTATGTTTTGATATTTTTGTGTTAGATCATTTAATTGTTTTTGATAATTTTCAAATAAATATTGAGGATAAGATATATTTATTTCAGAAATTGTTTTAATATTAGAAATTAATTCTTTCAATTCTAATTTTTTTTTTTTATTTTTTAAAATTAACAAATTTATATTATTATTTTGGGAATCAATAGTTTTTGCATTTTTTAGATATTCTTTTTCATAATATGAATGTTTAATTTTACTTTCATCAATATCATTTTTAATATTTATAATAGATGATTTTAATTCTTGTAATTTTTTATTTAAAGAATCAATTGAATTTAAATCAAAATATATCTCATTTTTTAATGAATGATTCTCTTTTTCTATTTTTTTTATCTGATCAGTTTTTGAAAATAGTATTAAAGAAAGAGTTGTTAATAAAGTTATACTTATAATAAATATATTTATTGACGACTTCTCCTTTTGATAAATAGATAATTCAATTTCTTTTATATTAGATGATAATTTTAAATCATTTAATCCCATCTTATAAAAGAAATTTTTTAATTTTTAAAAAATTTATTATATTTAGATTTTTTATAATTTTTTTAAATGTCTTATTTCTAATTATTAAATTAAATATGAAATTCCAAAAATATTTAGAAGAAAATCAAATATCTCTTTGGAAAGATTTTTATTTAAATTATTCCCTTTTAAAAAAAATATTAAAGCCTATGCATAAATTATATAAAATGAAATTGAGGAAAGTTTATTTAAACATATTATCAAAACAAATTCAATCCTCATCATTAAAAAATCCTCTTCTAGACTTAGAAAATGAATTAAACTTTCTTGATGAAAGTTTAAATGCCGAAGATATTGCAAATCAATTTCATAATCAAATAATTTTAGAAATTAAAAAAGTTGAACATTTTTTCAAAGAAACATTAGATAATAGAATAATTACAAGATTAAAAGAAATTAAAGAACAAATTGAATTTGCCAAACTTCATTTAGTATTTGATGATTATTCAAAAACTTTTGATCTTGCTATAAAACAGTTATATAGAGAAGTTTCTTTATTAAAAGATTATGTTGATTTAAATATGAAAGCAAAAGGGAAAATTTTAAAAAAATTTCATAAAATTATAAAAATGTTATTAGGTGAAAAAAAGAATTCATCTTACGAAATTGTTGATGAAGAAATTGAAGATTTTATTAATTCTTATGGATTAAAGGATTATGAAGAAACATTAAAAAAAATAACATATGATTTAACAAAATTATTTTCAAATGCTTTTTCAGGAAAATATAAAGATTCATCTAATAAAATATTAAAAAACTCAATTATAACAGATCAATTTAGTTTAATTCAATCTTTTTCAATTGGAATTTGCATTGGAATTATAATATTTGAATCAATTATTATTTATTGTGTTTCAAAAAATTATAGTGTAACAGTAAATAATGATTTAGAAATGCATATAATTTTTCCTGTTTTTAGAGCATTATTTTTGTTTAGTATTTATTTTATTTTCTTAGGATTAAATTTTTATATTTGGACAAAATGTAATATTTCATTTAGAATTATATTTAATATTTCATCAAGTGATAATTCGGAAACATATAAAATTGTGAAATTTTGTATTTTTTTATTAGTTATGCTATTTACTTGTTTTACTTTTTTTTTAATACATAGAACACAAATTAATTTTTTTGGTGAATTCATTTCAAAATTTCCTAATATTTCAAGTCCAGCAATTTGTTGGCTTATTGTTTTAATATATTTATGTTTTGAATTAAGTGGAGAGAATGTATTAATTGATATTTTGAAAGATATTTTCTATTTTTCTAAAGAAAATATTGATTTTAGAACTATTTGGATAAGTGAACAGTTCATATCTTTAATTCCAGCATTTAGAGGAATAGTATATACTTTTTGTTATTATAATTATCATTATTATTCTTATCCACAAAATATTATTCATAATTATTGTTCTTTTTCTCCAATTTCAAATATTAAATATTTCATAATAACACTTATTCCTTTATTTATAAGATTAATTCAATGTATAATTATTTTAAGATATGCTATTTCAAAAAAAATAAGATATACTCAAAGAAATCAAACTGTAAATATTGTTAAGTTTATTTTATTAATTATTGTTTCTTCTCTTTCTTTTTATTCAGTATATCATCCAAATACAAATTCATGGCTTGAAGAAATATGGGGAGTTACAATAGTTTTTACTGCTATTTTTTCATTTTTTTGTGATGTATGGTATGATTATAATTTATTTAGAGGTAGAATTTTAAGGAAAAAATTATGTTATTCACCTTCTTTTATATATTATATTGGAATTTTCTTTGATTTGCTTTTTAGATTTGGATTTATGTTAGTAATATCACCGGAATATACTGAGTATTTCTTTGGTTATGAAGTTACTGTACTTGCTACTACTTTTTATATTTTAGAAATAATAAGAAGATTTATTTGGAATTGTTTTAAAATTGAAGTTAAACATATAGAAATATCAAAAAGATATCTTATGACTACTGATGTTAAATTACCTTTTCAAAAAGATGAATTAGGTAATTTACATTTAGAAAATAGTATTGATTATAGTAGAAATAAAACATTTGGTCAAATTAGTTCAAGAAATCATGAAGAAAAAGTAACTTATGATTCAAGATATACTGGTGATGTTGAAAAAGTAAGCGGAATTGATGTGGAGTCTTTATATGAAATTGAATTAATTAATTATTTAAAAGGGATATATTACGAAAGAACTAAAGAAAATTTAGGAAAAGAAATGATAGAAAATTTATTAGATATATCAATTAATGAATAATTATCATATGTTTAAAAATTACTTTTTTTATTTATATAATAAAATACTATTTAAAAACTATTATTCATAGATATCAAATAATTTAAGAAAATCATTAAGAGAAATGTTATCTTTATCATTGCATTTAATTTTAATTTCCTTCATCATTATTTCAATTTCATTATCATTATAAATTTGATTTCCACTTCTAGAAAGAACATTTTTAATATCATTTTTTTCTATAAATCAACTATTATCTACATCAAAATATTTAAATACTTGAATTAATTTTTCTTTTTTTAAATATAATTTTGCATCCTTTGATGAAAGGAGAAATTTAGAATAATCAATTTCTCCTTTTTGGTTCAGTAATTTCATAAATTTTTATCATATGCTTATCAGAACCTTTGATTTTTGAAATTTGAAAAGCTTTTTTTAATTCAATGTGATTAATAGTCCCTGTATTATCTTTATCAATAGCAATAAAAGCTTGTTTTAACTAACCACATTTATTAAATATCTTAAAACAACTTTTTGAGAATTTAAAGGAGAAGTAAAAATTTTTTAAATTATTTAATATATGATTGTCTAAATAACATTCATAATGGATTTTTTCAATTTTTTTAAACCATGAATGATTTAATTCATCTTTAGCTTCAATTCTTTTAATGGGATTTTTAACTTAGCATTTTTTCATAAAATAAATTGCTCACTTGAAATATTATTAAATTTATTTTTAAGAAATTGACAACTTCATATCGAATTTTATTAAAAATGATTAAAAGCAGGATAACCACTTAATATAATATAAGTAATAACAACAATTGACCAAATATCACATTTATAATCATATTCTCTTTTTAAAACTTCTGGTGCTACAAAATATAGTTCTTAATATTGTATGTTTTTTTTTTCTATTTTAATTTTTTATATAAACAAAAATCTATAATTTAATTTCACTATCAAATTCATTTGTTTTAAATAAAATATTTTCTGGTTTTAAATCTATATGTGTTATATCTTTTGAAAGAATATATGAAATTATATTTGATATTTTCATTTTTTATTTCTGAAACTTTTTCTTCTGAATTTTATCATCTTGAACTATTTTATTAAAGAGGTCTTTTCCAGTAATTCTATTACTATATGAAAATAAAATTGGTCTTGAGATGTTTTTGATAAAATTAGTACTTCCTTTTTTAAATCTTGTATTCAAATTTATTTAAATGCTTTTTTTTTATTCTTTTTAGATATTGATTTTATGGATAATATTTTCTTGGGTCTACATTTCTTCTATATGCAACTCTTATATTTCCAAATTTTCCTTCTCCTAAAAGATCTTTGAATTTATATATTTTTCTTATACTCATTATTATTTTTTTTTCTTTTTTCTAATTCTGTTATTCCTGCATCATTTAGAATATTATTTTAATGTTCAATTTTTTTGTCCTTTTATTTCACCATTCATAATAAACATTGGTGAGGTTGGTAAATTTTTATTTTTTTCCCATTTTTTATTTCTTTATTATTAGTATTATTATTTTCTTTTTCTATTTAGTTTCCCATTAATTATAAATTTAAATCAATGATATTTATAGAAAAAAATATATTTATTTATTATTATAAAATATTAATATTTTTTATATTAATTGAATTTATAAATAAAAATAATTTATTATAATATTAAATTAATTATTAAAAACTTAAATTTTTTAATATATTTATTTATTCTATATTTAAATTTTTATTTGTTTTATGATATGTTTTGATATTTTATTATGATTATTTTTCATGCATTATAAATTCAATAAACTAAAAATTATATATATTTATTATGTAATTATCTATTTAATTAAAAAAAAATATGAATATATGAATTAAAAATTTAAAAAAAATAGTAAAATTAGTAAAATGTCATTCATTGAAAAAGTAAATACAAAACTTCAAGCATATAAATTAGTTCATGACCCAACTGAATTATTATCTTTACTATACTCTAAATATGGTGATATTGAAGAAGATTTTAATTATTTATATATAAATCAACTTTTATATAATAGATCAAGTCATTATAATACAATTTTTAAAGAATATCAATATATAGATTATATTGATGAATTTTTAAAAAGATATTATAAATTAGAAGAAAGTAATAATAGAATCCCAAAATTAAATGATTATTATAAAAATTATCATCGTTTTTTTTGTAGACCAATTTTTTGTAGTTGGAAAATATCTAAAATAATGCATCGTTATGGAGATAATAGAGCAGAAATTTTTTACAAAAATAATTATGCTACTACAAATGAAGATGATGAAGAAAAAGATAATTCAAGTCAACCTTCATTATCAACTTTAGATAATTTAACGAATAATAAAACAATTTTTGATAAAAAAATTAAATATTTTATTGATAATGAAATAAAAGGAACTTTAACACTTGATTCTTCCAGAACATTAAAATCTAATATTAATTTACTTACTAAAAGAAGTAAAGATGATTCTTTTGTTAAATATATTTCTCCTTTTGTTAATTATCAAAAAGCTTTTATAAAAGATAATAAAAGTAAACAGCAAAATAAAACTACTTCAAATCTAAATATGAAATATAAAAATTATAAAATAAATAAAACAAAAAAAACAATAAAAAAAATAAGCAGTAAAATAAAAAATTCATTATATAATTGTGATACATTAAAAAATAATCAAAAAAAAATATTTTTATCTCCTAAATTAAAACCATATTTATCTAATTATATATCTAATTTAGAAGAATTTAAAAAGAATAAACCAAAAATGATTGGTAAAGAAAAAATAAAAAATAAGACTTGTCATAATAATAGTAATAATATAAATTCAAATTTTAGACTTTTTTCAAAATTATCAATAACATTAAATAATAATAATTTAAATAATCATCCCAATTTTAATAATATATTAAGAAATAGTAATATTATTGAACCAAATATTAAAAAAAATAGAAGTAATTCCAATTCAAATTCAAAATCAAAAAATAAAAATAATAATGGAAATAATACTAATAACCCAAGTTCAGATAATACAATTCAAAAATTAAAGCATAAAACTTTTGAAAATAAAAATGTTAATTCAATGAATAATTTAGCCAAATTTCATTCAAATTCAAATTTTTCTTTTTTCATGAATCAACAAAACACATTAAAAAATAAAAAGAAATCTAATTATGGCTCAAATTTTAATTTAGTAAAAAGTCCTATTTCTTCTATTCATTCAAATAATATTCAAAATATTAAAAAGATTTATCAATTTTCTAAAAATAAGACTTATTTTCAAAATCCTAAAAATTCAATTATAAATAATTATCCTTCATTTTCAATTCCCAAAAATTCAATAATTTCTAAAAATACAAAAGAAAATTATAATAAAGAAAATAAAAAGTTTCATAAAAGAAAAAATAATGCATCATATAATAATACAATTAATTTAAATAATGTACTTTTTTCCAGTCAAAGATCTACATCAAATACTTCAAATACAAATATTCATTCTCCAAAAAATACTATTAATAGTCATAAAATAATAAATAATATATATAAAGCTTCAAGAAATAAAAAACAAATAGTTACACATACTCAAACAAATATAAAAAGTTTTAGAAAAGAATCCTTAATTCAAAAAACAAAAAGTATAGATGATCAAAAAATAAAATTAAAAAACATATTATTTGGAATAAATAAAAATAATCATAAAATGAATCAAAAATTAGCAAGTCAAATAGAAGAATTAATAAAAAAATCAAAAATACCAATAATAAATCATCATAATAGTACAACAAATAATATGAATTTTTATAATAGTAATGAAAAAGGAAGTAAAAAAACAATTATTGAAAATTCTAATTCATCTATTCATAATACTCATAGTGGGAATAATATATCAAGTAGAATAAAATCTTTAAAACAAATAAATATAAATTCAAGAATTTATAGTGAGGATAGAAAAGAAAGAATTATAAAAATGATTTTTTCAAAAAAATAAAAATTTTTTTTTGAAAAATTTTTGATATAAAAAGTCTATATTTAATAAATTATATTTTTTCAATTAAAGAAAGACATAATAAATTATATTAAAAAAATAAAAAAATTAAAACTAATAAAAAAATATGTCAAAAAGCAAAAGATTTAATCGAAATGAAAATAACATGTTAATAGGAATAATAGGAGATGAAGAAACAGTAACAGGATTTCTCTTAGCAGGAATAGGAGAAAGAAATGAAAACTCAACAAATTTTTTAAAAGTAACAGCAGAAACAGACAAATCTTCAATACAGGAATTTTTCGAGTCTCTAGTTTCAAGAAAAGATATTGGAATAATATTAATTTCTCAAGATGTAGCTGATAAAATAAGAGAAACTCTTGATGCTTATGATGAAATTATTCCTACAGTTTTAGAAATTCCTTCTAAACAACATCCTTATTCCATTGAAAAAGATAGTGTTATGCAAAGAGCTTTGAGACAATTATATGGTCAAAATATTCCTGAAGAATTGAAGTAAATTATAACATTTAAAAAAGAATATTTTAAAAAAAATTTAATATATATTTATTTAATTAAAGACTTGACATATATGTAGGTATTTTTGATTTAATTTCTCTTAATGCATCATTTCCTCCATTTATTTCAAATACTCTTAATAAGTCAAATACTCTTTCTTTATATTTTAAATTAAAACTTCTTCTATTAATACTTTGTAAAAATAAATGTAAATATTGATTTAAATTTTCTTTTACTAATTCAGATAATTGTTCAGCAATATTCATAGCTTCTAAAAAAATTTCTTCTCTATTACAATTCAAAGCAACTTTTAAAGGATCAATTAATTTAGGTAATATTTGTAATATTTTCTCAGAAGCTCCTTTAGCAAAAAGCATTTCTCTAACACATTGTTTAGCTAAAAAATTATAAGGATGTTTAACTTCTAATAATCCTTCAAAACATATAATTAAAGTAGGATCATAATCTAAATTTTCAGGAGGAATAGACCAATTTAATTTCATATTAACATTACCATGTTCAATTCTACAAGGAATACCACCAGCACTATAAACATAACCAAAATTAGTTTTATGTTTATTTCCAACTGCAAAAGGGTCTTCAGTTTTAATATTTCTTAATTTTGCAGTTGGACGATTTGCTTTTGTTACATCCCAATATGCATTATGTAAATCATATATTACACTATTATCTAAATTATTTCTTCCATATATTGAAAATTCATGTTTAAAATTAAAATTTTTTGAATTAAATGGTTTATTATATTTTATAGGCTTGTTTAAAGGAATATTATTTGATTGATGAATTTTTATATTTGAATTTATTCTCTGTTGTGGAAGCTTTTTTTGAGAAAAATTTATTTGAAATGGTTGACGAGAACTTTTTGGTTTTTGAATTTTGGGATTTGAATTTGAATTTTTAATTTTTTGGGTTTGTGAATTGGGAATTATTTTAAATTTTTGTTTGTTTTGATTTTTAATTATTGGGGTTTGATTATTCATTTTTAATTTTTTTTTAAGTTTATTTTTTATTGAATTAAATATGAAATTATAATTAAGAAAATAAAAAATAATCCAAAAACACATAGATAAGTTTTTATTATTTAAGAATATTATTTTTTAAATTTTATAAAAATATACTTTAAATAAAAAACCACAAAAAATATTAATAAAACTTAATATATTATCTTTCATCAGACATAAATTTTTGTAATTCAGGAAAAGCTTTAGCCTGACCTCTATTTAATTCTTCATCTAATAAAAATGAATGCATTAAAGCATCAGAACTCATACCAACAACACTCATTGAAACCATTCCAAGTATAAATCCAATCATAACCATTGCAAAAACTGGTAATACAGGTGAATTTAATTTATCAGAAAAATAACTAACTTCAGTAATAACATAATATCCAATTACTCCAGAAGCAGCAGCAATAAATAACATACCAAAAATAGAAAAGAATGTTCCTATTAATATTAATGAACTAAATCTTCCTAAATTCCTTATTAATAAACCAAAACCAACCCAAGCTGAAGTACAAAAATTTTCTCCTTTTAAAGCTATTTGAATATATGCATGTTTATTTATAAATTCAATTGTTCTTGCAATACATTCCATACAACATTGACAACAAGATATTAAACAACGATAAATTTTTGATTTGTCACTTTTTTTTCCATAAGTTTGATCAATCCTTTTTTTTACAAATTCCATAATAAACATAATAAAACGAATAATAGCAACAATTAAAGAACCAAAAGCTAATGAACCTAAATGAAATTTAAATGCCCTTCTAATTGAAGTAGATATATAATTTACATCTAATCCTTTTTCATGAACAAAATACCATATACAGGCACTTGAAGCATAAATAAATTGACCAAAGGCTTCTAAAAATTCATTAATATAAAATAAAGAAAATAAATGAAACCACCATGCATATCTTATTTTTTTTGTCCATACTATTGATGCAATTACTTTACTATTTGGAGATAAATCACCAGTTGAATATAAATAAATAGATAAAGTAACCCAATAAGCATAAAATACTCCAGTAATAATAAAAAATATAAAAGGAACAAAAATAATACAACAATTATAATGAATATATTTTGCAGTAGCTTCAATTAAAGCAACACCTAATCTAATTCTATTACACATACATAATATAAAAATTAAATAAACTACAGCAAGAAAAAGACATACATAAAATAAAGCAGTCATTGTATTTTCATAAACTTCATCTTTTATTTCTTCATAATGATTAGCACGTAATTTAAATACAACAGCTAAAACAATTAATGCTGCGAAAACTAATAAAATAACTAAATAAACAATAATAGCAGCACATAATCTAATAAATAATAAGAATATAAGACAAAGTATAAAACTCCAACCTAAACTACCTAAAATTGCAGGCCATGTAACATATAAGTCAGCAATCCATGTTGTAAGCCTATCTCCACTAAAAAATGATAAATTTATAAGAGAAGTTGCAGTATTATTTGCAGTTTCATTTATTTCTTTTACAACTGATAATTTTATATAAGTTATATTTGTATTTGGATCAGTATATAAATTATCTGGATCTGTATATGGATCATATTCTTGATCACCATAATCATATGGAATACAAAACCTATTTATAAAAGGTTTTGAAGTATAATAATTTTTATCTGTGACATTACAGTCTGGATTATTTATTGTATTTGAACAATTTAAATATATTCTTTCTGTTTTTTCTGGAAAATCTTCAGTTGGACAATTTGATACACAAAATCCATTGACCACTTCTTTAATTTTCCAATTTTTGAAATTTTCAATTGAATTATAAAAATATAAATATTTATAATCTTTTTTATCACCTCTTCCACATTCTTTACCATCTTCATCATATGGATATAAAATAAGATCAGGGTCTCCATTATTAAAACCAATAACTGCAACAAATATACATGCTGCTAAAAATACTAAAAAAAGAAAACAACAAAAGACATCTCTGCATTTTCTGTTTTCATCAGATATTGGTCCATTCTTAAAAATATCTGGATTACTCCATTTATAATCTTTATATTTTTGATATGGGTCTTTTATTTTTTCTTTTTCATCTGCCATTTTTAAAATTAAAATTGCAAAATTAAATAAAATAAAAAATAAATTAATTTTTTCTTATTTATAATATTTATATAGTATTATTTAATTATTACACTTTAACAATTTTTTTTTTGAATATTTTTATATTCAATTTAGGAACATTTTGAACTGAATGTCTACGAGATTTAAATTTATTTATATTATTATTAATTTCCAAACTATTATCCAAATTATTTTCAATAGTATTTATATTATTATTAACTTTAGGAAGCAATACATTATTTCTTTTAAAAGTAGCTTTAAAAGAATTTCTTTTTTTTGGTAAACATTTATTATCATTATTATCATTATTGTCATCAGAAGCTAAATAATCACTTATATGATGAATTATTGTATTTCTATTTGGAGTATCATATGTTTTGATTATTGAAGCTTTTCTTTCATTAAAATGATCATTAAATAAATCTGATGTAAGTTTCATTGTTTTTGAATTTTTAATACTTAATTCATCACCATCAAACCAATTTTGAAAACTTTCATTATCAGTATCAATTCTAAAATTAATATTTTTTTCTAACATTTGTATAATTAATTTTTTACATTTAATAGATATTTTTATTTTTTTATTAAATTCTAAAGGTGAATATAATATTTTTTGAACAATATCTTTTTCATTTTTACCTTCAAAAGGATAATAACCTTCAATCATTCTAAATAAAATTATTCCCAAAGACCAAATATCTAATTTAGTATTTGAAGCATAATCTTTCCCACTTACAATTTCAGGAGGAAGAAATCTTATTGTTCCTGCTTTTACAGTTTCTTTAAATTTTCCATTTGAAAAACCAGAAATTCCAAAATCAATTAATACAATATGAGTTTTTTCATTATCTAAAAATAAAATATTATTTGGTTTTAAATCTCTATGAATTATATTTTGACCATGAATATATTTTACTGCATTGTATATTTGTTTGAATAAATTTTTGCAATTTTTTTCATTTAATCTTTTAGTAGTTTGTAATAAATTTGATAATTCACCTCCTTTAGCATAATCCATTATAGTATAAAAGGAATTTTCATAATTAAATGATTGATAGCATTTTATAATATTTGGATGATTAAAAGATCTTAATATAATATATTCTCTTGATATATTATATAAATCTGTATTTGAAAAAGATGATGTGTCAATTTTTTTAATTGCATATTCTTTATTTGTAAAAATATGCTTTGCTAAATATACTTTTCCATATCCTCCTGATTTTATCCATTTTTGAAATTCATATTGATTGTAATGATTACTTTCTTTAAAATTTGAATAATCTATTGTAAAAAATAATAGATCATTTTCTTTTAAATATTGTATGTCGTTTTCTTCTAAATTTATTTCATTTATTGTATATATATAAATTATATCAAATTTTTCTTTTTCAATTCCTATTTCCTTTTTTATATTATTTTTATATATATATTGGACAATGGAATCTTTTAAAAAAGTTAATGTAATTGTTTTATAATCTTTTATCTCATATTCAAAACTGCATTCTTTCTTTTTTCCATTTAACCATAATATTACTTTAACATTTTTATCTTCCATAAATTATTTTTGAAATAAAAAAAACAGAATATTTATAACTAAATTAAATGTTTAATGATAAAGTTATTTTATTAAAAGGGAAATATTTTTTTAAAATACCAAAAAAAAAAAGAACAACAGATATTATTAACTCAATAATTCAATTATGTAAATTATTTAAACCATTTTTACAATATTTAAATGAAAAAGATCAAAGAAATTTAGAAGAAATATTATATACTCTAAGTTTGAATTTGAATTATAAAGAAATGAAATGTGGGACATTTGTTAAAAAATTTGGTGAAGATGATAAAATGTTTTATATTATATTAAAAGGATTAATAGGTAAATTTACTATTAAATACACAAAATATTCTTTATCAAAAACAAATTATTGTGTTCATTTAATGAAGTTAAAATTATTAAATGAATTTTATTTATTTCATGAATGTTATGAAACTAATAAAAATATAATAGAACTTCCAGATGATATAATATCATGTTTAAATCAAGATAAAAAATTTGACTGTATTGAAGAATTAAATAAAATAAAAAAAAGGATTGAGATATATAATACATATAAAAATTTTCAATTATCAGATTTTTTAAATTTATATAATGTTGAAATTCATAATAAAAGTATATTAGAAAATGAAAAAGAATCAATATATCAATTAATGATACCAGAATATGAATTTATTAAATATTTATCATTTGGAAATAAAATAGGTTTATTAAAATATCCCAAACATTTTAAATCATTGAATGCCTATGTAAATTTAACTAATTCTCATATTATTTATTTAGAAAAAAATATTATTGATGAAGATATGATTTTTTGGAAAAAAATACATTCATATGAAAAAAATTGGTTAGAAAAAATACTTCCTTCTTTTTTTATTTTTGATGGTATAAAATTAGATTTTATTAAAAAAAATTTTATTCCATATTTCCAACATATTAAAATAAAAAAGGGAGAATATTTAATTAAAAGAAAATCAATACATTATGGAATATATTTTATTATTAATGGAATATTTCATATAACAACAATATTAAATTATGATGAAATAAATGATACAATTCATAATTTAAAACATTGTTTAGATGATTTTCCAAATTATGAAACTGATTTAAAAAATAATAATAAATATATGATAAATAATCCAATATTAAAATCAAAGGAATTTTTTGAAAAAAAAAAAATAAAAAAAGAAATTTTAATGCTTGAAACAACACATCATCTTGTATTAGGATTAAATGAATTTTTAGAATATAAAACAAAATTAAATCAATTTTCTGTAATTTGTAAATCTGATGAAGCAGATGTATTTTTTGCTCCTCTTTCTATTGAACCAATAATTTATAATTCAATTGATTCAATTAGAAATAATGCAATTAAATTAATTGAAACAAATGCAAATTATTTTATTAAAACTTTAGAAGTTTATAAAGTAAATTTGATTAAGGAATTTGAAATATTTGAAAAAAAACATAAATCAAAAAATTCTATATTAAAATTTCCCTTATTAAAAAGTTGTAATAGTAGTCAAAATATATTTAATTCCAAAATTCTTTTAAATCAAAATCATAGTCAAAAAAATATTGTTATGAGAAATAATATTTTTATAAAAAAAAGTAGTTCTATACCTAATTTAAATAATTCAAATGAGAAAATAAAAAGAAGAATAAAGGAAGTAATGACTTATTTACGTAATAATCATAAAATAAATATTTCTAAGACTATTATCCATAAGTATTTATTATTAAAAAAAGAAAAAAAAGAGAAAAAGAATTCATCATCATTTATTTTATCATCTAATTTAAAAATTAATAAATTCCCTTTTATAAATGAAAAAAATAAATTAAATTAAAATAATAATAGATATTTATTATTATGTATTAATTAGGTTATTGATTTTTTTGAAAATTGTTTAAATAAAGTATTTAATGTTTATAACTTATTTAATTATAATATTTTTTATTTTATTTAATTTTTATGTAGGAAATATATTAAAAATTAAATAATTAAAAATTAAATATATAAAAAAATAAAAAAACCAAAAAAAAAAGAAAAAAAAATTACATAAATCACACCGTTTTTAAATAAATTAAATGAATACCAAACAATATAATATTATTTACTTTTTTTAAAGTTCTAAAAGTTCTTCTCCTTTTTTAATTTCCTTTTGTTTCTTTTTAGCACAACAGCTTCTAAGAATAAAACCTAAAGCAACACCAACGATGATAGAATAAAGAATCATAGTAGCTAAATATAATAATTTATTTGAACTAGGATGATAAGCTTTAGAAGAATATAATTTAACAGTTCCTTTCCCATAATCAAAATCAGCTCTTTGAACAAATAATAAATCAATTCCAATATACCAAACATTCATAGGATTATTAGAATCATCACCGATTTTAATAATAGATCTTAATTTTCCATTTGAAGTCTCATCAAAATCATAAGCATATGCAGTATCATTAAATACCATTTCAGTTCGAATATGGTCTTTTTTTTCAGTGAAATAAACATCAGAAAAAAATTTTTCTGGATCAGTTTCTTTATTTGATTTACTTGAATTTCCTTGTATTTTAGGGAGATATACATCAGTAATCCATTGTGCTCTTTCTTTAGGTGCAATAATGACAGGCATGATACCTAATTTTGCTATATCATTTAATTCAATTGTTTCAGTTTCTTTAGAAGGTACTTTTACAATATTAATTCCTGTTATTTTTACAAAACTACCTGGTTCTGATTTTCCTTCAAATAATGGGAATGATACAGGATTTGAATAATCTGGATCAGGAATATGACCTAAAATTAATTCACTTTTTACTTTATCATATGATAATACAGGTTCAAAATCAAATACATTATCCATTTGAGAAAGAATTAAATAGATGTTACTTTCTGGATATTGACTTGAATATCCTAATGCAAGAACACCATCTTCTTTAAAATGACTACTTGTTTTTTCTACTTTAACATATTTTAAAAGGAAATTGAATCCATGTTCAAAGTAGAAATAATCACTTTCCCATTGTCCTTCAAAGGAACCATAAATATTTTTGAATTGCCCTTTTTCATGTTTTTGTGCTGTTTTTGAATTTGTGTTTGTGAAAATATATGAAAATGGTGCTGTTGGGTCTATTAAAAGTTTTAATTCTTTTTGTGGATTTCCAACTTTTACAATCAAATAATCTTCATCGACTATTTTGAAGGTTATTGATGTTACTGCACCAAGGATAAATAGAAGGGATAAGATCTTCATTTTTTTTATATGGGTTATTTTATTATTTTTGGAATTTTAATAAATATTTTATTTTTTATTTTTATTTTTTTTTTATGATTTTTTTTATTAAGTTATGTAATAGTATATTTAAGTTTTGCTAAATTGGTTTTTTATTTTTTTTTATTTTTTTTAAATTTGGTTTTTTTTTATTTTGGTATATTTTTTATTATTTTTTCTTATAATATAGATATTTGAAATATATCATAATTTAATTTTGAAAAATAAATGGTGTAATATAATTTATTTAATTAATAAAAAATAAAAAATTATTGCAAAAATTATTAATTACTTTGATTCATTTTTTTTGAATTTCATTAAATTGTTGTTTTAAATTTAAATTCTCTTCAAGTAAAGAATAATTTCTTATTGTCTGTTTTGTTAATTCATCTTGTAATGTTATAATAATTGAATAAAATTTTTTGGATAATCTTTTATAATCTTCAATATTATCCATTTCTTTATTAAACATTAAATTTCTTTGATAATTGTTTATATTATTAAAGGAATGTATTATATTTTTATTTCCATTTCTTTTATTTGAATTATTATTTAATTGTTTGTTTAAACTATCCATACTTTGAATTGAACTACTTGATCTTTTATGCTTTGATGAATTACTATTTTTTGGATTTTCATATTTCCTTTTATTTTGATTTTGATTATAAAAATCCATTAATTTATAATTAATTTAAACAATTTTTAATAATTTAATATAAAAAGAAATATTAAAATCTATTTTAAATTTGATATCCAATATAAATATTAAAAAAATTTTCTAATGTTAAATATAGTAAATGAAATTATATTTTAAAAGCTATAATATAATTATATAAATACACAAAATTTGAACATAAAATAAATTACATATAATAAACTTTTAATTTAATAAACATAAAAATTTTCCTAAATTTGCATTTATAAATAAATTTGATTTATTAAACAATTGTTCAGAACTCATATTTATAATAATATTTTTTATATAAACTTTTTCTTGTGGTTTTAATAATTTAAGCAAATTACAAAGAACAAATGTTCCAAATTTATTTTCAATGAGTTTTAAAAAATTATTATATTTAAATAATAAATTTTCTACAAGATGATAAAATAATATATTATCATTATTTCTCAAAATAATTGCAACCTTATCAATAACGTTGGATGCATATTTTTGAATAGAAAAATAGGTTGAATCTTTAACAATATTGTTTATAATACCTTTACAATTATTAAATCCAAAATATTGGAAAATATCTTGAATAACATAATTACCAAATTGATTTTCAACAATTTTTACATAATTTAATTCACATATAATAATAATCATTTGAATAATTTGAAAATTATTAACTTGAGAAATAAATTTTTTAATAATTGTTGAACCATTTAAATTAATACTTAATGGAATAAAATTATCAATACAAAATTGGATTAAATAATATCTTATAGGATTATTTATATTATTTACTAATTTTAAAATAACATGCGTTGAATTTTGAGAAATTGTTAGATCAAATAAATCATTTTCAATAAGTGATTTAATAATTTCTTCTTCTTCATCAGTATTAATTTTTTCAATTAAAGTTTGTATACAATGTGAACCAGAAATATCTTTAGAAATATTTATAAAATCATCTTTTATATCATTTAATAAATTAATTCTTTGTTTAAAATCTGTTTTTTCTATTATTTTTTGAAGAAAATAATTCCCATATGAATCACACATTATTTGTTTAATTTTAGATGAAAGTTTCCTAAAAATTAAATCAATTTCTTCATTTGTAATATTTTCTGCTAATTCTTGAAGATAATGGCTTCCTGAACAACTTTTAAGTAATTTTTCAAAATCATTTTCAGAATGTTTATTTTGGAAAAAAATACTAATATTATTTGATGATATATTGCAATTTTTTGAATGATTATCTATTATTTCATTATTCTCTTTTTCTTTATATTCTTCACAACTTTTTGATGAATTATTAGATGAAAAAAAATCTAAATTAAAATAAACTGTTTGTGAATTTGTATCTTTTGTTTTTTCTGTATATTCTTCTATTTGTTTTAAATCTTCTTCTTTAATTTGAAGATCATATAATAAGTCATTTGGAAGGAATGATGATATTAAATTATTTTTTGACATTTTAAGTTATTTATTATAATAGTTTTTTATAAAACTTTTTTATATAGTTTATTATGATATATTAATCTTTTATTTTTAATATTTATTATATATAGTTTTTTTCTTTTTTTCTTATTTTATAATATTGAACTATTATCATAGATAAATAATATAATTAAATCAATAAAAGATTTAAAAGATTTTATTATTTTTATTATTTAAAATAGAAAATCAAATTAAGCTTAAAAACAAAATTACAAAATAAAATTGAAAAATGTCATATTCATTAAATAAAAATCATAAATAAAAAAAGTTAAAAAATCCTCATAAAAAATTAAAACAATTCAAAATATCAAAAATCCCAAAAAAAAAAACTTTAATATATATCCACTTTCAAATATTAAATAAATAAAAATATTTTTAATTATTTATAATGGGTGAATTTCTCTCTTCACCAATAAAAGATAAAGATTCAGCCGATGGAGAAAATAAAAATATAAGATATGGTTCATGTGGAATGCAAGGATGGAGAAAGAGAATGGAAGATGCACATATAACAGATATAAGTAAAGGTCAAAATCAACAATATGACATTTTTGGAGTATTTGATGGTCATGGAGGAAAAGAAGTTTCTCAATTTGTTAAAAAGCATTTTACAGATGAATTATTATTAAATAAAAACTTTATTGCAGGAAATATTAAACAAGCTTTAGAAGAAACTTTTTTAAGAATGGATGAATTAATGCGTGGATCAGATGGAAGAAAAGAATTAAAAGAAATAGCAAAAAAATGTAAAGTTGAAGATGATGCCCAGGAAAAAAAATTAGGAACAAATAACAATCAAGCAGATATGATAAGTAAATTAATGGCATCCCAAAAATCAGAAGAAGATATAGCAAATATGACAGGATGTACTGCTTGTGTATGTTTAATAGATGAGGAAAATAAAAAATTATATTTTGCTAATGCTGGTGATTCAAGAGAAGTTTTATGTAAAAAGGGAATAGCATATCCAATGTCAATTGATCATAAACCAGATTTAGAAATTGAAAAAAATAGAATATATAAAGCAGATGGATGGATTACTGATGGTAGAGTTAAGGGTAATTTAAATTTAAGTAGAGGTTTAGGTGATTTAGAATATAAAAATAATAATAATATACCTGCTTCTGATCAAATGATTACAGCTTGTCCTGATGTTACTACTGAGAAATTAAATGATGATTGTGATTTTATTATTATTGGTTGTGATGGTATTTGGGATTGTTTAACTAATCAAGAAGCTTGTGATTTTGTTAAAGAGAAATTAAATGCTGAAGGTGCTAACCCTTATGAAGTTAAATTATCCAGTATTTTAGAAAGTATGATGGATAAGATTTGTGCTACTGATATATATAATGAAACTGGAGTCGGATGTGATAATATGACTTGTATGATTATTCAGTTTAAGAAAAACAATTAAAAAATTTGTTTTATATTTTAATTATTTTTTAAATATTTTGTTTAAGAATGATATTATGTTTTTTTAAAAGAGTTTTTTATTATTTCATTTTTATATTATATTAATTATTATAATGAAAATAATGAGATTTATTTATATTTTATTTAATTAATTTTAATTTGTTATAAAATTTTTACAATAATTACATGAAAATAATGTTAAGAATTAATTACAATAAAAATTTGACTACATCTTCAATTTTAGGTCTTTTCCTTGCTTCAATATTTAAACATTTCTGAATTAAATTCTTCATTTTATTATCAACATTATCAGGAATTTTATATTTAGCAGTTAAAATATTATGATGAATTTCTTTTAAATCTTTTTCATTTTCTCCAAAAGGATGAACACCAACAATAATTAAATAAAAAATTACACCTAAAGACCAAATATCAGTTTTAAAATTATAAGGTGTTTTATTTAAAATTTCAGGTGAAGCATAACTAAAAGTGCCATAAGCTTCTTTTAAATTATCTAATTTACCTAAAACTCTACTAAAACCAAAATCAATTAATTTTACTGTTATTTCACCATTATCTTTTTTACATATTAAAACATTTTCTGGTTTTAAATCTCTATGTATAATTCCTACTGAATGAAGAAATAAAACTGCAGTTGATAATTCTAACATTATTTTTTTTAATTGTTTTTGAGTTAATGCTTTTCTATTATTTAATAAAAATGATTTTAAATTACCATTTGGAATATATTCTAATACAAAATAGAAACTTTCTAATGTTCTATAAAAATCATATACTTTTACTATATTTGGATGAGAAATTTTTTTTAAAAAATATACAATGTCTCTTTCCCAAAGTACTGTTTCGTATTTTGAACTTTTATCAAGTGTATTTTGGTCAATTTGTTTTATGACAATTTGATCATTTGTTTCTTTATTTTTACCTAAAAATAAATGACTTTGATTTCCTCTATATATTTCTTTTATTTTAATATATTTAGAATCTAATTCTTCATTATGAATTATTTGCTTTAATGTATTAATAAATGATTCCATTTCTATTTGATCTTCACTTGAAAATATCATTTCTTTATAAATTGAATTTAAGAAAGAGGATAATTTTACTCTTCTTAAAATATTATTTGATAATGTTTCTCCTTTTTCAATTTCTTCAACAAAAGTAAATTTTAAAGAAATTAACTTTAAAAATTTATATTTATTTCCAAAAATATGAATATATAAGCAGTCACCGATAATTAAAATTTTACAATCTTTAATTGAACCACTTCTAGTATAATAATTAACTTCAATTTCATAATAATTCCCATAATTATTATAGTCCATAATAATATCAGATGTATTTAAATTATTTTTATTAGGAGCATAAGATTTAAATTTAGAATAATCAGTAAAATTTTTAATTGGACTTTTAGAAAATTGTTCAATATGGATAGGAGAATTTAATATTGTTTGATTTTTCCAATTTGTATGAATTATTGGAACATTTTTAATTGAAGAAGCAGCAGTCGTATTTGAATTTATTTTTTTATAAAAAACTGTATTTAAACTTTCAGATTCTATATTTTCCATATTATGAATTGCAGATGATAAATCATTTTCAAAATCATTTAAATCATTTAAGTCTTCATTTTCACTTTCAATTGTTAATCCATTTCTACTTTTTAATAAACTATTATCAAAATTTTGTTCTTTAATTATACAATTATATCTTCTTTTTAAAAATTTAATTAAGTCAACTGATGGTGGAATATTTAAAAATTTTTTGGATGGTTCCTGAATGTGATGAATAGGTGATAAGAATTTTATATCTTTTAATTTAACAATATCTTTAAAATAATTAACTTGTTCAGAAGTAAAAGGAGAAAATTTATTAAATAGAAAACAAAATAAATAAAAAACATCAGGATTATAATCATTCATAATTTCTTTAAATGAACTTACAGTTATTCTTTTTTTAGGAGTTAAATCTTTATAAATAATATCTCTAACTTCTTTAAAAGTTGACATATCATTATGAACAATATAAAAATGCATTAATAACATAGTTAAATCATCAATACTAAAAACACCATCTAAATCAAAATCAATAACTTTTGATATAATTTCTAATCTCATTTCTAAATCTTCAGAATATAAATTACAAAAACCATTTATATATTGTTCTCTTGTTATATCATTTGTGTATTTATCTTTTGTAAATGAATAAAAAAGTCTTTCTGATATTATTAAAGGCATTGATAAAGATTCTTGAAATGTTACTTTATTAATTTTATTTCCATTTAATTCTCCATCACTTCTTCTTAATAAATCTCTATAAAGTTCTTTTAAAAATATTTCTAAATTTTTTTTTTGGACCTTCATATTAAGACAAGCATTTATATCTTCAAATTCATGTTGTTCTTCTGAATTATTATTCATTATAAAAATTTATTTTTTAAATAATTATTATTTATTATGTTTTATGCATAAATTATTCGAATTATGAAAATAAAATGCCCGAATATTTTATCATATAAAACTTTTAAAAATATTATCATAACAAAAAAAAAAAATAATGAAAAGAAACATATTCAAATTATTTCTGTATATCCAGTTTTAAAAACTAAGAAAAATAATTCAAAACTTAAACATAATTTTGAAACTGTGAATTATAAAGAAAATTATCATACAAAATCTTATAAAATTGAAAAAACCAAACCTAAAATTTTAAATGTAATATGGAAAAAAGATTTAAAGAAAAATATTCCAAAAATTGAAAACGAAGATAAAAAAGATAATGATTCAAATATATCTAATTTTTTAAATTACAATTTAGGAGAAATTGAAAAAGAATATGAAGAATTTTCGTATTTAGATTTAAATGTATTAACAAAAAGTTTAAATGAAAATAAAAAAGAAGAAATAAATATTGAATATGATATAAAGGGAAATAATTCTATATTGCTAGATAAAAAAATAAATGATAATATAAATTTAAATTTTAAAAAAATAGTAAAATCAAAATCCAATTTAAATAATAGGAAAAATAATTTAAAAAACACATCCAATTATCTATTAAATATAGATGAATATTTCCCAAATGAAAAAATAAACAGTGTATATAATTCTAACAAAATGGCATTTATAACTCAATAATTGTATTTTTAAAAATAATTTTTAAGATTAATTTAATTTAATTTATTTATAAATTTATAAAATCTAAATTATAAAATTTTTCCAATATATTCTTTTTTACCACCTTTAAGATGTTCCCATAAAACAATAAACTTATCACAAATTGGTTGTAATAATTTTCCACTCAAAGAAATTGAAGTAGTTCTACAATAGGATTCAATAAATAATATTTTAAATTCTTGAAGTATAAATAATAATTTTAATATAAATCCCATATAAATAATGGGTACTGCTACCCCAGGTCCATTACTAACAACTAAATTTGGTCTTGTTTTCAAAATAATTCCTAAACTTTGAAAAAATGAATATATAGTTGTAAAAATTGATGATTTAAAACTTTGACCTACATTTCTACTTCTATAAATTTTTTCAAAATGAAATTTTGTATTTTTAAAATCATTTATTTTTATTGTTTCTTTTACTTTATTTTCACTACTTTTATCATTATGTGAACTTACAAAAAAAACATCTGTAAATTTATTAAAATTTAATTTTGATAACATAATTAAAATTTCTCCAGTATGACCTCCACTTCCTAATATTATCATTATACTTTTTTTATTAAATATTTTTTGCCTTATAATTTTCAAACTAAACATTATAATAAAATAATAGGCTATAAATCTAATAAGTATTAGTATTATTGAATTCATTCTAATTAAAATATAAAAAATATTTTTTTAAAATTTTTTTATTAATTACATAAAATTATAAAAATTAATTAATTCTAATTAATTTCCTAAGAAATCTTCAAATCTTTTTAAATTATTATTATTACCTTTTTGTATTTTCGAATTCGAATTATTTTGTGAAAAAAATACTTCATCATCATAATTAATTTCATTTTTCGATTGTTTATTTCCTGAATTATTATTATTATTAACCTCTTCAATTAAATTTAAAAAATTATTACTTCTACTATTCATACTCAAAGCAAAATTATTATTATTCTTCTTTTCTTCTTCTTCTTTTTTTATATTAAAACCAAAATATCTCAAAATTTCATTACATTGAAAAAAAGGATGTTGTAAGCATTTAACAGCAGAAGGTCTTTTCGAAGGATTAAAACACAACATACTTTCTAATAAATTAATAGCATTATCACTTGCTCTATTAATAACATTCTTTAATTTTTTTCCTCTATATTGAGGAAATTTAAAATGAATTTGATTTGCTAAATCAAAACCTTCATTCCAATCACTTTGATTAGGTGTACCTAAAATTTCGCATATTTTATTCATTTGATCATTAGCTTCTTTACCAGGAAATAAAGGATTTCCAGTATATAATTCAGCAATAATAGCACCAAGTGCAAAAATATCAATTGGACTAGAATAAACTTTACTATTTAATATTACTTCAGGTGAACGATACCATCTTGTAGCAACATAATCTGTAAATGGTGGTTCACTATTAATATCTCTTGCTAAACCAAAATCTGCTAATTTAACTTGGTCTCCTGATATTAATATATTTTCTGGTTTCATATCTCTATGAAAAAAATTGTTTTTATGCATATATGCTAATCCTTGTAATATTTGAAATGCTATATTTCGAATTTTATATTCTGGAATTTCGTTCATGTTTTTTGCATATTCAAATAAATTTTGACCTATAAATTCAAATATCATATTTAATTCATTTTTTTGAAGGATTAATTCATTTAATGTAACAATGTTTGAATGTTTTAAAGTTAAAAGAGCTTGAACTTCTTTTAATGATAGACATTCATCCCAATCTGTATATTTTTTTTTCATTTTTTTTATTGCTACATATTCATTTGTTTTAGTATTTATTCCCTTATAAACTGTTCCGTATGTTCCATCTCCTACTGTTTCTATTATTTTATATTTTTCCATTTCAAAATTTAAATTGAATAAATTATATATTTTATTATATTATATTTTTTATTCAAGATTTATAAATTATAAAATATTATTAAAATAATTAATAATGTAAAAATTATAATTATCCATTTTATAATTTTTTTTTAGTTAATAAAATTAAATATCAAAACTTCTTTTAATAATTTTAATCTTATTTTTAAACTAATTCATACATATTAAAATTTTTTAAAATTTTAAATGTTTTAATCAATAATTTTACTAATATAATAAGCAGCAGCTTCTAAATTTTTTCTTGCCATATCAACTTTATGATAATCTAATTCCTGAGTAGCATTTTCAATTAAATCTTCAATAATTACTTTTAAATTTGGAAAATTAGAATCATTCCTTCTAATAGGTAATTGAAAAGTAAGATTAACAAGTTCTGGAACATAATTTGTTTTGTTAGGGTCATAAAATGAACCAATATTATTATTAACCATTCCACCACCAGATGATGTTTGTATATTATTATAATTCATTTGAGGAATTTGTTGTTGATTTTGATATTGATTTGTTGAATATCCCCCCATTTGATTTTGATTCATCATATTCATTTGTTGCATTGATTTAATTTTATTTGAGAAATAATCTAATCTTCTTTTTGTTACATCATCATAATTTCCAAATATTGATAAATTTTCTGTTAATTCTTTTGCCATAATTAATGTATTTATATCTGCAGATTCAAAATTATTTTTTGAATAAAATTCATTTAGAAATTGTTGATATTCATTTAATGGCATTATGCTTATTTTCCAATTATATTGATTTATTTCATTTTGAAATTGGCCATATAGATTTTGAATGTTTTGTTTTTCAGATTGTGTTAATTGACCATTTTGAAAAAAATTAAATATACTTCTAAAGGCACAATCTTTTAAAAACATGTAAACTTTTAAGTTCCCTTTGAAATTATTAGCTGCATTCATTAAGTCATTAAATTTTCTCATTGGGCTTTCCATTATTATTCAAATAATATAAAAAAAATTAATAATGATTAAAAAAATTTTTTGTTCTTAAAAATTATTAAATTATTATTTAATTATTTAGGATCATAATCAGCTAAATTATCTAGCTCAATTTCATGATAAAACCATTCATTACAAAGAGGAATATTTTCTTTAGGTGCTTGAGTGATAGTATAATGGAATGGAGGTAAAGTTGAATAATTCATTACATAAGCTTCATCAGTTTTACTAGGTGGTAAAGTAACTTTCAATGAATTTTTAATTTTTCCTTCCTCATCATATTCAAAAGCATTTATACTTGGTTTATCTCTTGGTTTTGGTTTATGAACTCTTGTTTTAACTTTAGAATTTGGAATAACATTTAAATCTTCTGGAATTTCAACATCAAAATTCATTGGTTGTGAATATCCCATATGATCAACTTCAATATTATAATCACCACCTTCTGCATCTAAATTATAATTAAATCCAATATCATCAACATCAACTCCTTCTCCAGAAATACCATATTTTCCTCCTTTAACATTAACTTTACCCTCATTTATATTAATATCACTTCCTTCAATATTAATATTATTATCACCTTCATTTCCTCTATTTTCATAAACTAAATGATAATCAGGAACACCAATTTCATATCCTCCATATTTATTCCATTTTTTTTCTCTTATCCAATTACCATCTAAATTAATTGGATCATTAACATCTAAACTCATTAATTGAGTTAATGTTAATAAACCACTTCCATCAACACCAATTCCTTTAGATAATTTTAAATTATTAACATCACCATCATAATCTAAATCACTTGAATTACTAAAACTCTTTTCCATTCTTTTTGTTAAACGAGGTACTTGAATATTTTTAACAATATTTCCATTATCAAAATCTAAACTTGTATTTCCTGAATTTTTTTGATTTGGTTTTAATGAAATCCTAGGTGCTATCACTTTGACATCTGCTGATTTCTTTTCTTTTGGTTTAACTAAGGAATTACGATATTCTTTTTGTGATCTTGGTGATGTGTCTTCTTTTGGAATTGTTAATGACATTTTTCCTTTTTTAAATGAATCTTTTGTTTCTATTTCTCCATATGGATTTATAAAATCTTTTCCACCTGAAAAATTAGGGATTGAAGGTTTTTCATATTCTAAATTAATAATTTCTGATTTATTTTTATTTGATTTTATTTCTGGTACTTTAATTTTTTGAGGTTCTGTTTTAATTTCTGTTTTTACTTCTGGAATTTTTACTTTTGGTGGTTCTATTTTTACTTTAGCAGGTTCAGTTTTTATATCAATTTTAGGTGCATCAATATTAATTCTTCCTGAATCTTTTCCTCCTTTTTTCAATGTTGGTTTAATGTTAGTTTCAATTTTTGGTACGTCTCCACTAATATCTAAATTTGCTTCAACTTCTTGTTGTTTGATTTCTACTTTTTGTTTTGGAATTTCAACTTTAGGAGGATTAATATTTATTTTTGTTTCAGGTTTTTTAACATTCATATCAATTTTTGGTGCATTGATTTCAACTTTTTGTTTTGGAATTTCGACTTTAGGAGGATTAATATTTATTTTTGCTTCAGGTTTTTTAACATTCATATCAATTTTTGGTGCATTAATTTCA
>Ga0256407_10003375_pt1 | contig 28563 bp, 22 predicted proteins | sample RumenRJG_04DNA_FD_193489 | JGI IMG/M metagenome (GOLD analysis project Ga0256407, IMG submission 193489) | Bovine rumen microbial communities from Lethbridge, Alberta, Canada - RJG_04 | ecosystem: Host-associated > Mammals > Digestive system > Stomach > Rumen | place: Canada: Alberta...
CCCATGAAACAGAGTGCTTGCTGAGATAGCGGAGAATCTGAAGAATCTGCTTATCTGTGAGCTCCCGTTCAAAGGCGGATGCCCTGTAACGGCGCTGGATGTCCGGAAGCACCAGGCTCTGATAGAAATCCAGCATGCCTTCTGTGTAGCGGTCGAACTGCAAAAAGCCCGGATCGCACAAATAGACGGCAGCAAGTTTTTTCATCAGGTGATCACTGACATCCTCCGGATCGAGTGCGCGGAGGACATGGAGCGGGAGTCTGAAGGCATCCCTCAGATTCCTGTACAGGCCCGGATCCTGGCTGAACTGACAAAGCTTTCCCATATTTTCAGCAACCGCAGGGACCGCCGCCTTTGCAGAGATCTCCAGCAGGCTGTGATAATCCGGCGCGATTAGCGGGATCAGGACGTTCGATGATTTCTCCAGATATTGTTCGAGATTATACTACGGATAAAGCTGAGCGAATCTCCGGACAGTTCCCTCAGATTCCGCCGTCAGTGCGTAGTCCCCCTGCAGAATCTGCCGGATATCCAAACCCGGTGTACATGCCGCGTATCCTCTCGAAAACAAAAAGGAAGGCCGGATTCGTCCGTCTCCGTTATTCACCGTGAGCCGGAGAAACCGGGTGTCGCCCTTTCCCCGGAGCAGGGATGCTCGCAGGGGCCTCCCGCCCCGTCCGCCCGCCCGGGCCTGGGACGGTTGGTCCGGTGATGAGGAAGGCGCCTTCAGGGCATTCGATCCAGCCTCTGGCGGAACAGTCATCAATGCCTGGCGGGCAGCCTTTTCCGACAGAAGCCTGGAGTGGCGGAAGCCTTTGGTGCAATAGATGTGTACAAACATCTGCAGCGAATAAAGGCCGATGATCCCCGGAAACACTTCACGGATGACTTCGACATCCGGTTCACGCTGGATGCGGCAGCATTTCCCCGCCCGGATCAGGGAAAGCCACAGGCTGAGGTCTATGCCGCTCCTGTTTCCCGTGACAAGAGGAGTCCTCCTGTCAGGACAGAAAACCGTCTCCATGACAGGAAGCCACTGCAGCCCCCGGAACCGGTCCTGAAACCCCGGGATGTTTACAAGTTCCGGGAAGCAGATCTCCAGATGGAGATTTCCTTCTATTACAGAAAGCCGGTAGGCGGGCTCGTGATCTCTGGCAACATTCCTGGCTTCACCTGTATCCGCCAGGGAGAATCCACAGGCCTCCGCGTGCTTGCCTGCATTATAAATGTCCGGGGTAATGCGCTTTCCGCACTTTCCGCAGAACCACCCCCGATGCTGGTCAGACTGCATCACGAAATGCCGGTCCATGAGATCACCTTCCCTCGCTTCCTTTGATATATCCCCCTCTTCTAAACCTCTCTTTCAAGATAAAATGTATATCCACCTTTGTAGAAGTTATAAGCTCCAATCTCGTTAATGGCAGGCTCGACGACAGGCATCATGTGGACGACCTTCCATCCTTCCTCCAGATACTCATTCACATATCTCTCCAGCACCGGATAATCATAGACGTAAAGATATTTTCATTCACGATTTGACGCTCTTTCCCGTCATTGATGGTGATGATCTTACACTCTCTCATATACTTTTCCTCATAAGTTTTGGTTCGTGGATTGTTTTTTTACCATTACCGGTGTTAGAAGATGCATAACGATTTAGGCGAAGCAGGTCCCTCGATCAATGTATCTTTATGTTATGGTCATGCCGGAGCAAGGGTATTATATCCGTCAGAATTTTTGTGGACAATTGGAAATATACGGTAGAAATTCGAGAAATCTCCCTCAACTCGTTATGATTTTTCAAACATGATTCCGGCCTTTCGACAGCAGGACTTGTCTCGAAAAGCATTGCATTATATGACCTTTCAGGGGATTCGTCATATTTATCTCCCTGAATCCGTGAGACTCAAGTTTCCTAAAGGTGTTACTGGGGAGACCTCGAAATATCGGTGTCCATTCTACAGGGTACAGTTTACAGAGCAATCTTGTTCGAGGGTAACATTTCTTAAATGTGCCCATTTTCAGAAGGCAATGCACTTGGTCTTGAAGTCAGATCAGGTTCTACTTTGGCTAAGGGATGACCGATTTCATAGACTTTGTCATTAGAGTTGCTTGAAATAGAAAATCCCTATTTAAATTACTGAGATTCAAGGATTCAAGTATACATATAGTATAAAGTGCAAATATCTGTTGCCTTTTTTTGCGTCAGAAAAAAAGATTGACGTTACTAATTTAGACTTGTTAGATAAATGCCGATCAGAATCCCACTAGTATGTCAGGGTTGATTAAACACGTAATTCAGGTATAATTATTTCTGTAGAAGACCTCTGCCTAATTGTATCTCAAAAAATACAATTAGGCCTTTGCCCACTTTTGCCCCTTGTTTTATGTAATTTTCAGAAAATTCAGAAAAATACCTGCAAAAACGGGCTCTGAAACCCGCATAAATACTGGCCTTCAGGAGAGCAGGGTAGAAATGAGGTTCGCCCGACTAAGGGCATTGATACGTTTCTTAAAAATGTTTTTTTTCATAAGCGCCCCCTGTAGAAATGAGGTTCGCCCGACTAAGGGCATTGATACACATTGGTAACATTGAAACCATCAATTGCAGTAGTGTAGAAATGAGGTTCGCCCGACTAAGGGCATTGATACAGTTCTTTATTTTCTCCCTGATCAGTAGAATTAATAGGTAGAAATGAGGTTCGCCCGACTAAGGGCATTGATACAATATGGTTTCATTGTAGTTGCAAGGTACAATTAATTTTGTAGAAATGAGGTTCGCCCGACTAAGGGCATTGATACATTTTCTCATTTGCCGTCATGTCGGCTCGAGGAATCTGTAGAAATGAGGTTCGCCCGACTAAGGGCATTGATACACAGTTGTAAATAAAACAATAAGAATTGTAATAAGTGCGTAGAAATGAGGTTCGCCCGACTAAGGGCATTGATACAACATGCACTCTTTCAAATACTCCATCATCTCCGCTCTTGCGTAGAAATGAGGTTCGCCCGACTAAGGGCATTGATACAACTTACAGGTAGAATAAATACTGAAGTAACCACAGCGTAGAAATGAGGTTCGCCCGACTAAGGGCATTGATACACCGCTAAATCATTTACAATCTGTGATAATGGAAGCTTGTAGAAATGAGGTTCGCCCGACTAAGGGCATTGATACAAATATCTTTCTGCTGTTGGTTAAAGGTAAAAGCAGTAGAAATGAGGTTCGCCCGACTAAGGGCATTGATACATGCAAAATACGGATCACCAACATAAAAGTTGCCAGTATGTAGAAATGAGGTTCGCCCGACTAAGGGCATTGATACAGCACCTTCCTTGAACTCCCTGAACTCGTCATATTGCTTGTAGAAATGAGGTTCGCCCGACTAAGGGCATTGATACTTCCACCTTATTTTAGAATTACTGAGTCGACTCCGACAATGTAGAAATGAGGTTCGCCCGACTAAGGGCATTGATACACTAAATTTGATTTTGGAGTGCATGATGACGTATATGTAGTAGAAATGAGGTTCGCCCGACTAAGGGCATTGATACATCTACTAAACCGAAAACAGTCCCCCTAATCAGATCCGCGTAGAAATGAGGTTCGCCCGACTAAGGGCATTGATACCCTGTTTTAAACAGATTGCCCAGTGTGTCGGAGACGTGTAGAAATGAGGTTCGCCCGACTAAGGGCATTGATACAATTATCTTTTAATTATTCGTTCTTTTCTTATTCCTCTTGTAGAAATGAGGTTCGCCCGACTAAGGGCATTGATACATGATCTTCATCATAGGCAGACCCTCCTTCCTTTTACACAGTAGAAATGAGGTTCGCCCGACTAAGGGCATTGATACCAATCTTTTTTAAAAGTGCCACTGTTTACATATTGTGGTAGAAATGAGGTTCGCCCGACTAAGGGCATTGATACAATCAAATTCGTAGAAATCTGGCTGATCAAATACGTAGAAATGAGGTTCGCCCGACTAAGGGCATTGATACATTCCTGTATATTCTGTATTCAATTGAAAGTCCCTTTACGTAGAAATGAGGTTCGCCCGACTAAGGGCATTGATACATCACCAATACCAAAAATAAAGCATTTTGTACATTTCCGTAGAAATGAGGTTCGCCCGACTAAGGGCATTGATACAAGGCATTTCACCTGTACCAGCGATATGCTTCTCTTGGTCAAGTTGAAATGAGGTTCGCCCGACTAAGGGCATTGATACCAAAAAAGGCAAAGAATGGCAGGCTTCAAAAGAGCTGTAGAAATGAGGTTCGCCCGACTAAGGGCATTGATACATAATATGGCAGATATATGCATTGATATCCATAGGATGTAGAAATGAGGTTCGCCCGACTAAGGGCATTGATACATATATCTTCTAACTGTTTTCGTCCCGTAATATATGTAGAAATGAGGTTCGCCCGACTAAGGGCATTGATACGTCCGCTGATCTCTCCTGGAAGATTTGCACCGAAATCACGTAGAAATGAGGTTCGCCCGACTAAGGGCATTGATACACATGTTGTTTTTCCTCCTACTAGGGTTGATTGGATTTAAAGTAGAAATGAGGTTCGCCCGACTAAGGGCATTGATACAATTAAATCCATAAGAAAATTCCGTTCCTCTGCCGGAAGTAGAAATGAGGTTCGCCCGACTAAGGGCATTGATACTTCATAAATGTAGGTATCTTTTGAGATTTCTGATAATGGGGTAGAAATGAGGTTCGCCCGACTAAGGGCATTGATACGCCATTATTTAGTTTTTTTTGTGAAAGCTTCGGCTTTATTGTAGAAATGAGGTTCGCCCGACTAAGGGCATTGATACAATATTTCAACCACTTCACCGTCTTCATACTGCACACTGTAGAAATGAGGTTCGCCCGACTAAGGGCATTGATACGCCGTTAATAAAATTGAACATACTTTCCTTTCCCTGCGTAGAAATGAGGTTCGCCCGACTAAGGGCATTGATACATACTATCTACAAGAAAAAGAGAAGGTCTAGGTTCTAAGGTAGAAATGAGGTTCGCCCGACTAAGGGCATTGATACTCTTTATCTTCAGGATATTTTAAAATCACGGTTCTCGTAGAAATGAGGTTCGCCCGACTAAGGGCATTGATACGCAATTTCCGAACTGAGATCACCTTCCTGAAGTCTCACGTAGAAATGAGGTTCGCCCAACTAAGGGCATTGATACAGCAAAGGAATGACACTACATGTCTTTTGTTAAACATAGTAGAAATGAGGTTCGCCCGACTAAGGGCATTGATACATTGAATTTCCTTCAATAATCCTGTAAATTTTTCCTTCGTAGAAATGAGGTTCGCCCGACTAAGGGCATTGATACCCAAAAATCTTCTCCTTGTACATAATTTATTGCTGCAAGCGGTGAAATGAGATTCGCCCGACTAAGGGCATTGACACCCTCAAATGAAATCTCTGATGCTCATTCCGGGCGCGTCGTAGAAATGAGGTTCGCCTGATTAAGGGAAACAGGGGTTGCCACCCTCAGTGAACATTGACAGTCACTATATATTTCAATTTCGTCAGTGAGATTGATAATATTAGAATAGGGCTTAGCAGACTCATTTGTTCTGCCTTCTCGGTTAAAATATTAAGGAAACCTCCATTCTACAAATAAAAAAGGAGCCGGAATATTTCTGGCTCCTGATTTGGTGTATCTCATTATAGGTCTGCAGCTGTAGGGATCATTATTTTCTTTCACACGAAAGGACTTTACATGCATACTGAAGGAAATACTACCGGTACCACAGACTCTGTACACAACATGTCCGGATTATTTAAAAAAATATGGAAACGGCTGCCATCCTGGGCGAGAGGAACTTTTTTACCGTTTATTCTTTTCGGTCTTCTGTTAGTGATCATGTATTTTGCTATGGGACGTGATATGAAGGGAGTTGTATCTTCCCTGGACAGTTTGAGCGTTCTGGCAGGGACTTTTACGACGATCCTGGCTCTTACCACGTGGGTCAGCCTGCAGCATCTGCGAAGGAATGAGAATATAACTCCTACGTCTGCAGGAGATGATGCTGCGATACTGATCATTGATCTGGGAATGAATATTACTCAAAATGTCATCAGTTTTTGCACTGGTAAAGATGAATTCAAACAAGTAATGGACGGAAATGATTTTCCGAGACCGCAGTCCTTCGAAATTATTAACAAGGACAACAATAAAAGCGGGTTTTATATTGATGATCTATTGTCTGGAAAAAGGATTCTCCATATCACAAGGACCAGTCCCGTTGATAGTTCAGAACTTCCGTCTCTGGGATCTATGATATATTCAACTTTTGAAAAGGTGGACAGCGCCCTTCGTGAAAACGGAATCGGGACATTATACATCTTTTATGCCGGTATGACAGCGATCCCGTTCTTTCTCGGAGAACTTTTTGGAAATCGTTACGATGTTCATATTTATCACTACCAGGGAAGTGGTAGTACAGGCAGTACTTCCTCTGGCGGCAGGACATATTATTACTGTGGAAAAATGAATCATCTGTCGTATAAATGAAGCGACTATTCTGATACGAAGGGAATGTTACTTTTATATTACGTTCCCAAATGTTTCAAACTGTCTACTGGTAAAAGAATAGCCGGGAGGTGCGGTTTTGTTAGCGCACCCTCCGGCCATACCTTTGCTATTGTGCTATCTTTACTGAAATATTGAAAAGCTCCTCATAATGAAACAAACCGTCCAGTGTATATTGTCTGATATTGCTCATTAGGTATCGTTTCTTCTACAATCAGGAAAGCTGATCGGATGTACATTCATCGTCAGACATCCCCGCTTTCATGGAAAATGGCAGTACTGCAGCCTTTCCGCTTTCCGATGTTATCCTTTTTTCATTCTGCTTCTTCTCATTTACATCCCGGTCGTTCTGAAAGATGTTCCCGGCAGATTCAGAGATTGCGTCCGTATAAGCGGGATCCTTCTGATGCAGTACAAGAAGTTTTCGCATATGAAGAGCTAATCCTTCAAATAGTGCCTGCATATCTTTCTCGGCCGCTTTGCGTCGGCCGCGATCCAGCACAGCCGGATCATCTGCATTTTCCAGCGCGCAGAGTTCATTCTGTACTTCATTTTGTTCCTTTTCTTTTGCAACAAGTTCCTTTGTCATTTCCCTGCATCTTTTTACAAGATGTGCGTTCTCATCGACAGACACGACCAGACTGATGATACCTGTCGCAGTGGTAAGGAACGCAGTTACCAGTGAAACGCCGATTTCAGCGAGTGAATAGCTTTCCTTGGCTACAAACCGGCCTGTCGCATCTATAGACCCGTATGTGACGTCCATACTTCCGAAACGGATCATAATGCTGGCGATTACAGACAGGGCAAACATTGCAATGAATATTGCAACAGCAATTTTATACAGGCGTTTGCTCATGAACTGCTCATTTCTCAATGAAAGAAGCTTTCCAAGAAAGTACATACTGCCGTCGCTCATGATAGAAAGACACAGAACACATATAAAGAGCAGAAACCAACTCTGGAGCAGGATCCCCTGAAGGTAGGAGTAGTTCAGTGCCGCATCGATCAGCATTGCGATGATTGTTACCGGCACTGCTAATGAGAACACAAGCTTACCTAATTTCACTTCATACTGGGGGACCAGGTCTTTGAGCGGTTGGATCTTCTCACGAAGATGTGTCGTTTCATCATCAAGCCGCTCATTTTGCTTTTCGAGATGTCGCTTTCGTACTATATGTCCGGCCCGGATTTTCCGGCACTGACGTTCATTAACGGCTACATCCTCCTCGAAATCCGCCAGGATATGTCCTTTCTGTCCCTTAATATAATTGTCGCACACAGTTCCGAGCGTAAACTGATCTGTTGTGTCAATGATATCTGTCAACTTGTCATCACACTCTTTGTAAAAACCAGCAATATAGGATGGATCAGATATTCTGTATCCGGGGGCAACAAACGTATCCAATGCAAAACCATAGGTCGGCAGAAACCCTGGTACATATTTCACTGTGATTTCTGATTCGTATCCTGAATCCGGTTTTTTCTTCTTGAGAAATCCAAACATCGCTTACTCCTTTCTGGCTAAAGCCTCGCAGATCCTCTGGTCAAGTTCCCCATATGCTTCTCTGTACTCTTCCAGGAACTGTTTGTAAGGGAGCTCCGGAACGATATCAACCGACACCGGCATTCGGAGAGCACCATGCGCATATGTACACATCTGACTCTTCAGTGCCTCTGCCGTTGCAGAGAAAGTTTCTTCTGCTGATAGCTCGTTTTTGATGATACTCTCGTGAATCTCAGTAAGACGTATGAGAGATTTTTTTCGTAACTGCTCCCGCTGCTGTCTTTCCGCTTCAAGTATGTCATTAGCCTTTTTAACTTTCTCTGCATTTATTGCTAAACTCCTGGCTGCCTGCCGGGCGGCCTGCGCTTCTTCTGCTGTTACCGGTAATCGTGAGGTCCTTCCTCTGATTTCCGGTCCAGCCTGATTGACTGGTGCAGAATCTTCCTGATGGGTCTTTTCCTGCGCCTCAAGGTTCAGAAGATTCGTTGCAGCCTCAACTCTTAAGGCTCCAAGTTCCCTGATAAGCCGAATCACCCCGTCTATGCAGGCCTGATTAAAGAGATATACCCTTTCCGCTATATAGGCAGACACAAGCTGGCCGGAATCAGGATCCCTTGCTGCAGTTTTTTTGATTCTTCCATCAAGAAATCCACCTGCATAGATGATGATTCCCGGTGTATGAATTCCCTTTACGTTTAATACCCTAGGCTTCATAATGATGTACCTCCTCGTTTACTGCTTTGTCGAAATGTGTCTGCAACAATCTTTTCAACAAAATCACTGGCTCTTGATCTAACCTTGAAATAACTGCCATATCTGTCATGCTTGATCTTGACTCCCAACGGCACATCGCCCTGCACCAGATATATTCTGTACTGCCGGGTAGATATCCTGAGTACATACACTATCGTGTAGTCGGTAACAAAAAATTCATATCCATCTCCCGGCGGCCTGACAAATCCATTGCGTCCGGGTTCGATGTCCGGCCCGTCAGAGACCTGCTCACGGAAATTTCTGATTTCCAGAAAGGCCCAGGTCAATCCCAGAACAATGCCGGCCAACCAGGGCATCAGTTCAAGTGTCCTTGAAATGCTGTAATACATCACATCTTTCCTCGCTTCCTATATGAGTGAATTAATTTACATATGCGGTACTTATCTGTATCATATGAATTTGTTCCATATACCTTAATAAGCCTGCCTGGGGTTTGACCTGCCTGGTGATCCTGCAGGTTATTCCAGAAGTATCACCGGAACATCCAGCGGACGATTGCAAATACAGGAAATACAATGATGACAACAGCGCCGACCAGAACGAATCCGATACCTGCCGTGGCAAGAATTGTTTCCAATGTGGATCCGATAACAAGATACACCGCACTTCCAATCTCTCGATTGAAAATAACAGGCACGAGGAATACCAACGGTGTGATACGGCGTACAAAACCGTTATCATCTGCCCTTACCATAATCACTATGGCAATGATGATGCACCATATGCAGATAAAATAACGAACGATTTCAATCAAATGCGCATCCATAATGAACACCTCCTCTGGATTTTCCCTGTTGAGAACACTGGCCTGACATGATAGGTAGGCAACATGTTTCCTTTTCTGAATCAACTGGCGTATCACCGTTTTTACAAGATTAAATTACCATCATTCTTATTCCATGCATTGCCGCGTCAGAAAAAATAAACCACGAGAAAACCTCGCAAAAAGATTGTATATCTTCCTGACAGCCAGAAATTCCTTACGGTTTACCTGTGATATGATCGGCTTGTCTTCAGGAGAGATATCTCATATCTCTGAAAGGGACATTACCAATCCACCATTATATATACGAGGAGGAAGATCATGAGAAAAAAGGAAAAAACGCGCGCCAAACACCTTGTTGTCTTCATGGCTGTCTGTGTATGCATGCTTCTGACAGCATGCGGAGATGAGAAACAGAAACGAAGTGAAAAAGGAACCGCTGATTCCCCCTATAACGCTGCATTTGTATTTGTGATCGCCAACAATAATCCGGTGCTAGATCTTCAGCGGGTAGAAGAGTTTTCCGGACTCTCAGCTCATCCGGGGAGTACTTATAGTTTCATTCTGGGTGATTCTACACCTTCTGAAATCTATGGCGGCTCTATCCCTGATTTCACGAAAAAAGGATATACCCGGGAAATGATCTCCCGCGTGGAGCAGTCCGTTCAGGCTGATCTGGCAGGAAAAGTGTCGGAGGCGGCACCGGATGCGGATGAGGTTGATCTGGCCAGGTCTATTCAAACGGCAGTCAGGGTTCTGCGCGCAAACTGGAAAGAAGATGAGGAAAATATTCTGGTTCTGTATGGATCCGGTATCAGCACGTCCGGCCTGATCAACATGTCGGATGTATCCCTGTATAATCTGGATGTGGAAACTTCTGCAGAAGCTGTACATAATACGCTTGATCTGGATATGGAAGGAATTGATGTGGTTTTTTATTGCGCCGGGGATGTCTCAGGAAATCAGACAGACTTGAATGATACAGAGAGAAAAAATCTGATGGCTTTCTATGAAACTCTCTTCAAAAAATCCGGTTCTTCCAATGTTAACTTCAGAGAAGAACTCCCTCCTGCAGGCAGTTATGATTTTCCTTATGGTGTAACAGAAATCCCGACCTGCGGAGACAAATCTGTACTCTCAGAAGCATCCGTAGAATACAATGATATTTCTAAAGGAGAAGATGTCGCAGATGTATTCGAAACAGGAGAGGGGGGCATGATTGCGTTTCGCGATGAAGTCTCTTTTGTGGCCGACTCTACAAAGCTGCTGAATCCGGAAGAAGCGGAGAAAGCACTTTCTTCCGTCTATGAGTACATGCTGAAGCACAAAGATGTTGATCTGTTGATCATTGGTACGACATCAAGTGCAGGCGACGATAAGATTTCCAGCATTGCCTTTTCTGAGGAAAGAGCGGATGTGGTAAAAAATCTTCTTGCCCGAAAGGGAATTCCTATAGAGCGACTATACTCTATGGGGTGTGGTTTCAGTTGTACAGAACTCCATATTCCTGATAAAAATATGGATGGTTCCCTGAATGAGAAAATCGCCTGTCAGAACAGAGCAGTCTATATATTAGACCGGAACAGTGATACTGCGGCCCGCATATACGCTGAGATGGATAGTAAACGATGAGCAATCAGGTGAAGCAGGGTTCTCTTTCACACCCATCGTTGAACTGTGGCCCAAGTCTCACCATAGTCTCTCCAAGATTTCTGCCAAAGTCTCTGCTCAGAACAAAACTCATAAAAGAATATGAGATATGCTATAATAACCCTGTCTGGTATTCCATTTCAGACAGGGTTATCAGCATGGCATTCTAAAGAGAAGGAGTCAACATGAGTACGGGTACACACCAGGAAAAAATATCTCCAGGATCCTTTGACGGTAAATTCAAGAACCTTATGAGGGATTATTACCACTATGGCTTTCTATCGGCCCGGGAGTATAATGACCGTAATAACAGCACACATCTGGAGGACTGGAACCGCCTGAATCGCTTGATCCGGCAGTATTTTACATGGTCTGAATATGACAGAAATACTATCCTGTTTGCCAGTTGCGATTCAGAGGATATTACGGAAAATCCGTTTTACCATGTATATCGGTTCTGCCGTTATACTCAACGTGATCCCCAGGTGTTTTTCAATATTCTTTTTGCCCTCTCAGGAGAAACCAGGCTCAGAAATTTGCCAGAGAATAACACGGATCCCTGGTATGATGTTGAAAGATGGCTTCCACTCCTTATGGAGCCATTGGGTCTGGATCTAAAAACCGAGTTAAATCACAGGTATATATATTCGTATTTGGAAAGAATAGAAGACGGAACCTTTAATGAAAAGGATATTCCGGATACATACAACGTAGATAAAAAAGACAAAAAGCTCCTGATTTTTATCAATGAGGTTTTTGGTTTTGTCCGCACTCATAATCAATGCGAAGTTCGCTACAGTAACAGCAGTTCTTTTCCCTCTGACACTATTCTTGCCGGAGAAAAGGATGGTTCCTGGGAATACATTTCAATCAATAATGATGAGCAGGAAAAACTTACAGAGATTATTGTCAATGCAGGTGGAAGTCTGAATGAATGCCGCGTGTATATTGGAAAAGATATATCTGTTAAGTTGCTGACTGAAATTCAGAAGCTGTATGACTCCATGATATCAGACCAATTAACAGAATTGACACGTTCCCAGCTTCAGTGTCTTGTCCCCAACGATAAAGCATTGTTTGTCGGAAAAAACGAGTCCCTAAAAGCTCCTTTGCAAAAGCTGGAGCTTCTTCGAATCATTCGAAATACTGCCAAAAGTTCCTCAGGTAATAAGGTGTCTGAAAACAGGTATACACTCCTGGATACTACCTTGGATAAACTACTCCAAAAAGGAAAGGTTAGACATCCTGATTTTATAAATCATCTAAGGTCAGCTCTTGATTTCTTCTCCAGATATTTCTGTTTTGGCGAATGCGGTGTTTATCTGCTGGATCGGTTGGGACAAAGAGGTGATTATCAATCTCCCTTCCGCTTTAAGCATGATTATCTGATCCATGCGATGAATGATTATAACCGTAAGGATCTTTTGGACGCCATAGAACAAAAGAAATGGTGCAGGATTGAATACAGAAGAACGGCTGGAGAAACATTCTCCACAGAATTATTGTGTATGCCGCTGGAAATCAGAAGCAGCGTCGTAAATGGAAGGGAATTCCTTGTCTTTTATGAGCCGCAGCATAGAAGCTATACAAGTCTTCGCTTGGAATTCATAGATGCTATCTACCTATATGATGGCGAAAAGGTCACAAGTGCGTTGGAGGAATGTCTTGGGTTAAAACCTGCAGATATTGAGAATGATATCCATAACGCAAAGAGATCCCTGCTTTATGTCTGGGGCGTTTCTACTACACCGGATCAGGAAGCGAATGCTGTAAAAGAAACTACTCCAACAACTGTTACCCTCCGGATAAAATATGATCCTTCGAAGGAGTATTACATATATAATCGCCTCTACAGAGAATCCAGACTGGATAACAGACTTACATATTTAGACAACAATTCTGACTTATTTGAAGATGTTTTGAGCGACCGTGACTATTACGAAGCTCATAACGGAATTTATGAACATGACGATCTTCTTGAACTGAGGATACAGGTGACCGATCCTAATGAGATGATTCCGTGGATTCGATCCTTTTACTCCCGAGTCATAGAGTATTCAGAGGATTCAGGCTGTTCTTTGGAAGAGGATGTCAGAAAAATCAACCGGCGATACAAAGAGGTGTGGGGGCTCTCTGCGGATATAAAAAAGAGACTGGGACGAGGAGCAGAAGCCCGTGGACATGAGTTGATCTTCCACGAAATGTTCGGCACGTATTACTACATGACTGCGGATTTCCTTTCCCGGATCTTCAAGGCCGGTAATGATGCACTTTCTCAGGAAGTCCTGGATAAACTGACAGTGGCTTCCATTCATGCGCACTACGATAAATCCGGAGAAAGCACTCCAGAACTTATTACGAACGAATTGGACGAATTATGTTTAAATGAAATCTTTGGAAAATATTCGAATGATGGCGGGTTTATCCCAAGATATTCATTTGATGAAGGAATAGATATCTATCGCGATATCATTCCTCTTTCTACAATGGAACTTAGATGGCTGAAGACTATAATAGAAGAATCCAGATTTGCTGCATTCTTCCAGAATACCGACGAGGTGGACGCCATAAAAGAATTTATGGAAGAAAATGCAGTGGAAATAGAGCCGCTTCCAGCGGCCAAGATCGTCTATTATGACAGGTATCAGCTTTCGACACGCGGGATGGAATCGGAAAACCGTTATTTGGGAATACTCGCTGAATGTATTAGAAACAGGATAGCTGTCAATATCAAATATTTGACAAGATATAAAAAGACCATCACCGATGTGTTTTACCCCGTTGTAATTGAATATTCCTGCAGGAACAACAACCTCCAGCTTTACGCCTGGTCTCAGAAAAAGAAGAAGATTTCTTTGATCAATCTTTCCCGCATCCAGGAATTATGTCAGGGTGCCCCGGAATACAATTACAAGGCAGCTATGGATGAGTACAAGAAATATCGGGAATATAATAAACGTTCGGTTGAAATTCTTTTTTATAATGAAAAGAATAACGCTGACCGGATCCTGACAGAATTTGCGCCATGGGACAAACGTTGTACACTGGACAGGATCAGAAATCTTTTCAGACTAAATATTTCCTATCAGTCGATTGATGAAAAAGATATTATCATACGTCTAATGGGATATGGATCAGACATTCAGTTTTCTGACCCAAGTCATAACATTGCAAGAGAAATACAGGACCGGATAGGCCGCCAGGCTGATATCTTCAAAGAACTGCGACACGATCCAATCCGGACCACAAAGAGTCGGACAAAGGGATTTTCAGGAATTTATGAGCCTTGAAATATTTATGTCATCGTAAAAAACCTCAGGCTGTTTTAACATAAAGCATATAAATTTCATATCTCAAATCTTTGCGTGAAAACTCCCGGGACAGCATGATCAGGCTGTCCCGGGAGTTTTGCTGTCCAACCTTTTTTTCTGTTTGCAAAGTTTATGCTTTACACGATTATGGCAGGATAACTATGTATGCAGGCCATACTCTGCTATATATATGGCCCTGTCATCCTACGTCATAACACTATGCTGAAAATTAAAAAACAGGAGCGCTTAAAAATGGATAATTCAAACAATCAGGCTGCCAGCTTGTCACAATCATCCGGAAAGGATCTGCATCTGCAATTTATAGAACAACTTCGTAAAGAATTTGAAAATGCAGACTCACCCTTCCGGTGCACGGGGAAAAATACCTGTCCTTTATCAACTATAACACGAAATGAATCCTTTCCTCCCGATAATGATCTCCGGAAGGATCTGGAGATAAAAAAGAAAAGAATATTCGGGTCATGCGGCAACTGAATCTTTTTTTCTGACACCGACGAGATAACTCCCTGTAAAGATCTACAATCCATATATGCCTGGTTGTCGGGGCGTAGAGTTCGGCAACAGCGGCTGCAGGCGGCTTATTGAATACCTGCAGGGCCCCGCCAACGCGGAAGATTTGTAAACCTGTGATCAGAAATATAAGCACAAGGAGGAGCACCATGGCAAATCAATATTCGCATGCGATTGCAGATGCAGTTAACGATTTCCTGAAGGAAGATAAGTGGAAATACTTTTTTGACGAGAGTAAAGGTGTCTTTAAATTTGGGCTTCGCATGGGCGGAAAGCTGCACAACATTGACTACAGGATCGCAGTGCACAAAGGCGACTACGTGGTCTATGCCTTTTCACCAATCGGTGTAGATGAACATGACAAGTCCATGCTTCAGGACATGTCAGTTTTTATCACCCGTGCCAACTACGGTATGACATGCGGCAATTTCGAGATGGATATGAGGGACGGCGAGATCCGCTTTAAGTGCTATGTCTCCTGCGAAGGAAATGCTGTTCCAACCAAAGAAATCATTCGTGAAAGCATTTATATTCCTGCCAAGATGTATGACCGCTACGCCCCTGGTATTCTGGGCATTGTATTTCAGGAAAAGGATCCTGAAACCATGATCGCTGAATGTGAAGATCTCCGGAAAGAAATCAGAAAGATCACAGATAACACCGAGGATACGGGCGGAGAACTTCGAGATGCAATTGCCGCAATCACATCCCGTCTGAGCGGATCATCAGATTCCTCTGACATCGTGGAAGGGGAAACCATGTCTGAACTGGATGAAGCACTTCAGGCCCTGACAGATTTGCTTGACGACGATTCAGATGCAGAAGATACGGAGGATCAAGAATGATAGAAGTCCCTTACAGAACGTCTGGCGGATGCTCATGGGTTCCAATTGAGTCTTATCTGTTATCCACGAGAAGTATATTTATCAATAAGAAGATCACAGCAGAGACAGCGGATCTTTTTGTTCAGAAGCTGTTATACCTCATCCGTGAAGATGAGGAAGGGGGGATTGATATCTATATTGATTCCCCCGGCGGAGAAGTGACTGCCGGCTTATTGATCTATGACATGCTGAAAAGCCTTCCCGCGGAGTGCCGTGTGACATGTACATGTACCGGGATGGCCTCCTCCATGGCCGCCATTATCCTGGCAGGAGGCCCCCGTGGGAACAGATTTATCCTGCCCCATTCAATGGTTATGATCCATGAGCCTCTGATTCAGGGAGGTGTCGGCGGCAGCGCCACCTCTGTACAGAAAACGGCCGAGTCAATCATGAATACCAAGCGCCACATTGCAGGTCTTTTATCTGCTGATACCGGTAAAAGTATTGAGGAAGTTGAGGCGGCAATTTCCTTCGATAATTATATGAGAGCCGAAGAAGCACTTTCCTTTGGCATTGTAGACCAGATCATCCCATCCATCCTTTCCATGAATTCCATTAAACAATAGAACTGTGTTTACGCTGTGATCAATACTCAACAGACTCAAACGTAAATACCGAGGAGGTCTATATGGGAATGATATATGATCCTATCGTTCTGGGTAATGGGTATGTTTTGCCGGGAACAGATATCGGAACTGAAAGAATCAATGATAACGTGATTGCTGAAGCCCCTTCAGGCAGTGGAAAAACGACAGGTATTGTCTTCCCCACTATTGCCAGAATGGAAAATATGAACCTGATCGCAGAATATGCAAAGGAAGAGGAGGCTATACAGCATGGCTCCATCCTCAGACAAAAGGGATATGCTATTGACTATCTGAATGTCCGTGCTCCCGAACGAAGTACAGTGTCTTTCGACCCGATCAAATATATAGAGAACTTTACGGATGTGGAGGCTCTTTCAGACATGGTCGTTCATTCTACCCTTGAAGACCCGAAAGACCCTTATTGGACTATGAAGTCGAAGCCTCTTCACAATAGCCTTTGTATCTCAACTATGGCATATAAAAAAAATGCCGGAATGGTGCATGTCCTCAGGGCTTTTGAAGATACACTTCCCGTGGAGGGAGAATGTGCCGGCTTTTCTGTCAGAATGGATGGCAGAATGGCTGAGATCCGAAAAGCCGCTCCCCATTCTCTTGCAGTCCGGGAATATGATGCCTGGAGATCTTTACCCTTCCGTACTGCATCCTGTGTGCGCGATACCCTTGCTGCCGCTTTAAGTAATGTGTTTCCAGAATCGATTCGAAACTTGATGAAGACGAAACCCGGGATTGATTTTGAAAAAAACTCAAAAAAAAGACACGCCTTGTTTATCATCTCTGACGCCTCAGAACCAGGTCAGTCTTATTACACAAATCTATTCTGGAGCACTGCGATCAGGCAGCTCAGGAGAATCGCTGACAGGAGCACAGACCACCATCTTACCAGGCCTGTCAGGCTTGTCTTTGGTGATTTTGGCTGCACTTCTCCCATTAGGAATTTTGAGAGAGAAATCAGCGTGTTCAGAAGTGCAGGAATCAGCTGTCTGATCATTCTTCAGAGCCAATCCCAGCTTGAGAGTGTATACGGTCCGGATAAGTCAGTGATCATCCGGCAGAATTGTCCTGTACAGGTCTACCTGTCCGGAGGTATGGACGAAAAATCATGTTCACTGGTCAGCAGAAGAATGAACCTGCCGATTGAAGATGTCATGTACGCTAAGATTGGAAAAGTATTCATCATGCAGGCCGGCAGAAAACCAGTCATTGTCGACCGGTATGACACTTTTAACAGCAGGGAGTACAAAGACTATCTGGAAATGTTAAACCGTGAGAGATCCGGTCAGGAATCTTTTGAATAAGGAAATTGTATGAAACCGCCTCCGAGTCCTATAGCGGTTGATAAACAACTAACACCCTGATCCAACGGGAAACTTTCCCCTGAAAGGCAATTCATGCATGGAGGAATCACAATGTCTGAAAATAGTTTTAATAGTGTCGATCCGGAAACAGGTACAAAGACATACTCCGGCCCCAGCACGATCACCCCCGGAAACCACAATGGAATGCCTTCCAGAACGGATGTATATGAATTGACCGATGAGAGGGGGCATATCCAGGCTTCTTCACTCGGAGGGGCTAATTCCCGCGATAATATCGTCCCCCAGTCGAAGGACCTCAATCACGGCGCATATTATCAGATGGAAAATGCGGAGCGGTCAGTCTTAAAAAGTGGAGGAAAAATAGATTCTGAGAAGAGTGCCTTTGTCAGCAATCAACCAGGGGGACGGCCGGATGCATTCATGATCAATGATCACGTTACCCATGCCAATGGCAATGTTCAGAATGTGCATCTTTCCTTTACAAACCTCACCAATGCTGAGCAGGAATCCCTGAATCAATCTTTGAACGCACACACAGATATGCTGAATTCCCCGAATCCGGGTGATGTTCTCCGGGAATCTATGTCAGAAGCAGATTATGCACAGCTGATGGAGGAAACAGATCCCTATCTCCCCGGTGTTAAAGACATGTACGATCCATCATACATTTTTAGTACACCGACCACGAACACAATCGAATCTGCGGGCATTTCCGTTTCCGGGAACACAGGTGCTTCTTCAGCAGGAATTGCAGAATCCAATGATGCAGCCTGGGATTTCGATATGTCAGATATCTCCGGCCCTGCTTCCATCACTGGGGAGATGGGCAATGCGGAACCGGGAGAGGCTGAAGCGGGAGGTTCAGACTCTGCAGTAGACTGCGCTGATTCCGGACCGGCTGATGCTGGTGCAGATGCGTCCTGGGATGATTGATCTCTTTTTAGAAATGAGAGGAGCGATGATTATGATCTATCAAATTCCATCAGAGCACGTAAAGGACCCGCTTCAACCTGCAGGTGATATCGGAATTCCGGCAGAAAGACTTCCGGATGGAGAAATCGTGAATATCCCTGTAAGCGCCCTGAACATACTTGTGACCGGTACAACCAGATACGGAAAGACTACTTTTACAAAAAAATTTATACATAGACGTTTCAGGCAGAACCCTTTGTTATATGCTGTATTCTTTCAAATCAAACCGGATGATTTTACAGGTGAGTTTATGCGGCCTCAGGATAAGGCGATTACTTTCAGCAATCTTCTGTTTCCTGCTGATAACCTCTTCCAGTGGAACCTGATCAGGGAAGTCCGGTGTCATAAGCGGGAGGAATGGAGCTCTTTTCTGAAAGAGATCACTTCCTGCCTGTTCGCAGATGTCATGCTGGATAAGCGCAATATGGTCTGGGCAGACGGAGCCAGAAATGTATTCGAGGATTTCTGTCAGGTAATTCTGCATTGCTATTCCAATTGTCCTTCTAATAAGGCATTGATTGAAGGAATGAAGTATATACCACGAATAGATCTTCTCCGGTTTCTGGCAAAATATCCGCCTAACAGGAGTATGCTGATGGACAATTTCGGATTTGATCCAGATCACATCGAAGGATATCAACTGCAAAGGAAAGGCTCCGACATTCTCTTCTTCCTGCAGAATGTCCTGGATAAATTCGACGGCTCTTTTATGTCCGCTTCCGGGGAAGACACCATCTATGACTTTCTCCATGGGGCATATGGTGAGAGGCTCTTCATCGTGCATGATCAGGGAAAGAAAGCTTCTTCCATCCTTTTTGAGCAGTTCTTTTTGAAGTATATAGGAGACCAGATGCTGTCTCTCACCTCTGATTTTTCCGGGGAGATGATATGGGTACTGGATGAGATCGACAAAATCGAGCATGACTTCGGGCTGACACAAGCCGTTACGCTGGGACAGCAGTTTGGCCTGCAGATCCTCGTCTCCACACAATCCATTGAGTCTCTGTACGCAGTGGCACCCGATCTGAATGGAGAGCATCTCACAAATGCTTCCCTTGCCGGCTTTCCCGTCACAGTTGCCTTTCATCCCGGAGATCCCCACACCATCGAAACTCTGCGGAAGCTCTACGGCGAATGCCGTAAACAATTCGTCGAGATGCCGCTCTCACGATATGATCGGCCAATAGTCAGGTCAGAAATACGCCCCCTTGTGGAAGACAGTGATTTTGCCAGTCTGAATGTCGGCGAATGCTATATCAAGAGCCGTTCTGATCCTCCGATGAGAGTCCGAATTCTCCCATAGGTTTCTCATTTTTTATGGAAAAGAGTCCCCGGAAAAGGAGTATATAATGCACTACTTAATGTTTATAGACCGGTTGAAGAGAAGATACGAGGCGTCCACTCCTGTACGATTTCTGGTATCGGGGGCGGACCATATGATCCGACATGCTGTACTTCGAGATATAGCAGCAGATTGCTATCGAAGAGGCCAGTCCCTGTTTGTAGTAGATGACCTGGAGTGTACTGTTCCGGATGATTACGGGATTCTAAAATCTCTCGGATACCGCCTTGTTAATGGGCTGGATGGCAGCTTCTGCCTGTATGATCCCTTTCAGATCAATACATTGAAAGGAATCAGCCGATTCCGTCAACTCCTGGAGATATTCGGGTATGACGAGAAACAAAAGGCTAAGATTCTCTCTTACTTCCGCTTTCTTTTATACCTGGAGAACCTGGAGGATCCATCAGGAAAACGGGTGATCACAATAGACAGCCTTGCACACTCTAACTCTGTTATGGCTGTAGAACAGAAAATTCAGGGATTGCTGGATTCCGGAGTGATCAACCCGTCTCAGCAGATATCCTTACTGGCAAAATACACGGAATGCAGCTCTGCTGCTGCAGATTTCGAGGATATACTTTTGCAGCTTCTCCCCTTTATCCAGGGGAACAAAGCTCTTACAGAGACTTCTGCCAGGGACTTCGTCCTGTTCCGGACGGGAGAACTCGGACAGGATGAAACGACCAGAAAACTGATTCTTCTGCTCCTTCAGGCAGGAATACTTGAAACTGATCGGATCAATTTTACCGTGCTGATCCTGGACCGTGGATACGGAAACCGGGAAGGTATCTGCAGATTAATTGAAGGGCTCCCACAAAACATCAACATACATATTATTTCTGATGATATCTTCACTATCTGTGAATCCTCTCGTATAGCTTTACTTCTCAACCGCTTTACAGCCAGAATATACAGCCGCCACTGTGCCATGGGCAGCTGTCGTGAAGTAGAGAGTATTTGCGGGGATATCGATGTGATACATAGAACATATACTGAAACACGGGACAGGCGATGGAGAGCAAACAGCCCGCTGGATATCCTGCTCGGAAATAATAAAACAGAGATTTACGGCAGTACAGCGCCGGTAAGGGAACCCCGTTATAGAAAAGAAGTAATCTCAAACTTTGACGAAGGAACCGGGATCATCGATTTTATGGGGCAGACCTCCTTGTTTTCTATTCGTATATAAGCAATGGTTTCGCCGGATTCATATACACCTATCGACATACAAGAGAAGGGAGCTGACTTATATGAAGATTAGAGGATATGCAAAACTAACTGCCGTCTTTGTTGTCGATTTTTTATCCGCTTATGCCTTTGCCGGCCTGACTGCTTCTGTTATTATAATGTCCTTAATTACGGTATATGTATTATTTGGAGAATATGTGGATCTATGGCGGGACAGAGCAGTAAGAATTGATCATCTGGACAGCGCGACCTGTTCCAGACTCTATTCTATACAACAGAGCATCGGTGAAGACGTGAGAAATACAACTGGAGCAGACATCGCAGGTATGCAGTTATATGTAGTACCGTCTTCCGTACCCAATGCATTTACTTACGGATTTCGAAGTATTGCTTTCTCCAGATTCCTTCTGGACAACTGTGATGATGCTACACTTTGTGCCATACTCGGCCACGAAGTATCTCACATGCTTTATCTGGATGCCGTCTTTAACAGGGCACTGTTTGCTACAGTGACTGTCTTTGTTCTCATCCTCATGATCGCATCATTCATCAGTACTTCTTTTTTATGGATTATTTTTATCGTTCTCTGCCTGTTCAACATCTGTGGAGGAATTGTAAGTATCCTCCTGTTCAAAGGTGCTGGAAAAGTTATAGAAGGTTTCTATACCTTCATGCAATATTGTTTACTGTTCCTGTATCGCACAATCCTGGGAGTGATCAGCAGACAGAGTGAATACCGTGCCGACCAATTCAGCTGTATTCTTGGCTATGGTCCCCAACTCCAATATTTTCTGAACCGCTTCGAAGACCTGCATCAAGAGCCGGCTCATCTACATGAAATACTCTATGCGACTCACCCTCCTACATATAGCCGCATACAGCGTATTGAGCAACAAAAAAATCCGTCGCCCAATGGATTTAGAGGATTATGAACAATACCTCTGATGGATCAAGTCCATGTCCTCTTCCTGCTGCATTCCACAATCCAAAGAAAAAGAGCTGCCCCCACTGGACAGCTCTTTTATAGTGACGCGGCCTACATTCCTGATTGTTTCTCCTTGAAAATATAGTATAATTAATCCATAGAACGCATCCGGAATTGTACCTCCAAAAATATAATTTGGCTTCTGCCCACTTTTGGCCCCTGTTTTGTGTATTTTTCAGAATATTCTGATAAATACCTGCAAAAACAGTCCCTGCAGCCCGCATAAACACTGGCTCTCAGAGGAGCAGGGTAGAAATGAGGTTTGCCCGACTCAGGGCATTGACACAAGAACCCGACAATCGTCGTAATAAGTTCTCTTTCTCCTGTAGAAATGAGGTTTGCCCGACTCAGGGCATTGACACATCTGTCTGGTAAGATAATGCGTTCAAGTATCCCTGTGTAGAAATGAGGTTTGCCCGACTCAGGGCATTGACACTTTTTTTTGCAACTTCCTTTTTCTGAAAACCAAGGTACTGTAGAAATGAGGTTTGCCCGACTCAGGGCATTGACACGTCGGAGATCCGGAAACGTTACATTTGGGATTACGTAGAAATGAGGTTTGCCCGACTCAGGGCATTGACACAGCAGCTGCGTGTGTTCCACTTCCATACTTGAGAGCTACGTAGAAATGAGGTTTGCCCGACTCAGGGCATTGACACAAATTATAATAATTATTGGATCATCGGGACATGCATTTTTGTAGAAATGAGGTTTGCCCGACTCAGGGCATTGACACACAGCTCCATAATCGGAAATCAGTCTTTTGACAATAGGTAGAAATGAGGTTTGCCCGACTCAGGGCATTGACACACATCTCTTTTCGAGCACAACCCTTCGCCAAACCCAACGTAGAAATGAGGTTTGCCCGACTCAGGGCATTGACACACCATATCGTGTGTAAGTGCCTCTCTCTCGGTATTTGTAGAAATGAGGTTTGCCCGACTCAGGGCATTGACACGAACCTGACTCTGCGCCGCTTCCCGATTTCATAAGACGGTAGAAATGAGGTTTGCCCGACTCAGGGCATTGACACATCTGCTGCATTCATAAAAATACCTCCTAGTTTTATAATGTAGAAATGAGGTTTGCCCGACTCAGGGCATTGACACGACATATCTCTCTATTTCCATCTCTACTTTCTTCTTTTCGTAGAAATGAGGTTTGCCCGACTCAGGGCATTGACACTATTCTCTGATTTTTTCTCCGTAAAAGAACACATCCGTAGAAATGAGGTTTGCCCGACTCAGGGCATTGACACGCGAAATGTTCCGCAATCTGCTTTACAGATTCCATAGTAGAAATGAGGTTTGCCCGACTCAGGGCATTGACACCTTCACGTAGAAACATTATATCTTGGAACCACTTCTTGTAGAAATGAGGTTTGCCCGACTCAGGGCATTGACACCTTAAAAAGTTCTTCTGAAAGGAGTTATAAATAGTAGAAATGAGGTTTGCCCGACTCAGGGCATTGACACACTACAATGATAACAACGGGTAAAATCAGCTAATGTACAGTAGAAATGAGGTTTGCCCGACTCAGGGCATTGACACAAATTTCCTTTCCACCTGGTAACACCTTTTTTACCTGGGTAGAAATGAGGTTTGCCCGACTCAGGGCATTGACACAGGTATCTGTCATATGATATTCCATGGAATTTCCTCTGTAGAAATGAGGTTTGCCCGACTCAGGGCATTGACACTCGACTTGATTAAAGTTTGACATATTTCCTCTTTTGCAAAAGTAGAAATGAGGTTTGCCCGGCTCAGGGCATTGACACATTTTGAGGGAGCCTTTGATGTCCCAGATGAAAAATATCAAGATGCTGTGCTATAGAGTCGTTATTCTTTCATAATGTGGCTGGATAGCATACTAAAGGCATTTCTTTCAAACCTGGAGCTTCAGGTCTTTTATTGCTTTTCTGTTTGAATTCTGATAAATGCTCGATTTCCTTCTCTTTATGATCGCCTTTTCTGTAATGGTGGAAACTTACTATTCTCCTTCCCAGTTTAAAAAACGTAAGTCAGTAAGGAATAAAGGTCATAAGACCTTTTTTTCTGACAAAAAAATACCCGGTCTAAAAGCAGCAGGTATACTTTAATTGTTCAGCAAAAGGGTTAACACGCCGAGCCTTGGTTGGAATACGCTCCGGTCTGCTCTTGTCCCGTCAAGACTTAATGAGAAATCTATAGTTGCCCCCCAAGTGCCACTTTTCTTAATAATTATTATTTTTGTTTATAATAGACAAATTTCAGCGTATGCTATATAATTTTTTTGTGAATATCACCCATCTATTCTTTTATCTCTATTTACCTGTCTAATGGACGGAGGGCTGCACAAAAATGCAATAATCTAATATATCTACAAGCATTTCAAATATTATCACATGGATTATTTCCCATATTAATTGAAAGGAGGGCAGGACTTTGATTGAACGGTATCTGTCAATAATTGAGGTATCACAGAAACAGTCATATATCTTCGGAAGCAATAAACTATCGGACAACGTGAAGCGCTCTGCGGAGATCTGGCGGCTGACAGACCCGCAAAGAATTCAGGAACTGCTGGACGATCCTCTTGTATTTGACTGCACAGAAAATGCTGTATATGCAGGCGGTGGACATACCGTGCTCATGTTTGATACGTATGATCAGGCAGTTGCGTTCAACAGGCAATATTCCTTCCTGATCCAAGCGATGAATCCAGAGATAAATCTATTTATGTTCACGCTGCCCTACTGCAGTAAGATCAGCGCAAAAAAAATGCTCGAGAATGTCACTTCGACAACCGACCGCAGTCAGGAAAGCGACGAAGCCTTTGCAAAATCAGTATTAGAAAGCGGCGATTCTCCTCAGCGCGAGTGCACACCCTCTATGTATCTCAAGGCTCTTGTTGGAGGCCTTGAACAAAAAAAATCACTTAGATATTCATCTTTCCACCTGGGCAGTTTTGGAGTGGAAGTAATGGATAGTAACACACGTAATGTGAATGTTAGTCTCATGTCAGCCTCTACAGAAAGCAGAGGCAGAAATGAACCAGTGCCATTTGTAACAAGAAGTAGATATGATGGCAGTATATGCACATCTGCGGAATTGGAAGCTGTATCATCCCGATATGAGCATCTGCGAAGGCGATATAAAGCTGTCGAAGGAAGCAGTCCGGTGCCCGAAGGTTACCTGGCGGCAGCTGAGTTTGAAAATCTGGGTGGTACTCGGGGAGATGTTAACCTTCTTGCGGTCGTTCATATCGATGGAAATGGCATGGGAGCAAGATGTAATCATTTTTATGACAAACTAAGCGAAGAATACCTGTCTGAATGCGAAGCTACCGGCGAAGCGGTGTGTTGGAATAACTTCAGGGAAAGTATCAATCATTTCAGCAAAGCGATCGACGACGATTTCAAGACGGCACTCAAAAAAATGTTTGAAAAAGTCGGCAACAGTATCGCTGTAGGTGGACTAAAAGATTTATCACTGCGCACTGATCCTCAAACGAAAAAAAGATATTTTCCAATCAGGGGGATCATTGCATCCGGTGATGATATCTGTTTCGTTACCGACGGCAGGATCGGCATTGAATGTGCTGCAGTTTTTCTGGACGAATTGGGCAAACTTACAAACTCTGCAGACGGAAAAGCTTACAGTGCCAGTGCCGGTGTAACAATCATTCATCAGAAATATCCTTTTTTCAGAGCTTATGAACTGGCTGAAAGCCTTTGCACAAATGCCAAGGAGTTTTCAGCGAGTCTGAGGATGGAACAATTAAGGAAATATCGGAAAATCCATGGAAATGCGGTCCCCGTTCCTGAACTTCTGAAGGACAATGGTGCAGGAATCTGTTCCATCGACTGGCACATGGAGCTTGGCGAGATCGGTATCTCGCTTGATGAAATAAGAAGTAATTACTGGACGAAAGAACTCATAAACGGAAAACGTGGTCATCTTGAAATGAGGCCGTATATTGTCACTGTTACAGATGCCATTCAGGAAAAAGCCCTTCATCCTGTTGATATAATGGCAATAGAGCCTCACAGACAATACGATGCTTTTAAAAAGCAGATGCATAAGTATCTGAGTGTGGAGTTCTCCTATGGAGATAAGGGCGAAGATCTTCATTCGAAGTTAAAAGAACTTCGCGGAATCCTGAAGAGCGGTCCTACAGAAGCCCGTCATTATATAGAATTCCATAAGTTAAAGGGGCTTATTATTGATAACTATTACGGTATTTTTAAAGAAATCGGTATTCATGAGGATACGCAATCACTTCCTTTGTTTGTAGTAACAGCAGATGGACGGCAAAGATCTGTTTTATTCGATGCCGCGGAAGCGATTGAAATATATTCCATGATGTGAGGGGGGCAAAATGTCTGATATAAACCAGAAAGCCGCAAATGATACAGACAGAATTGTGCTTGACTTAAAAATGACTCTTCTGTCCGATACAATTTTCGGAAATGGAATGAGTATTCCCGGAGAAGAGGATATTTCCGTTCTCACAGATGCACAGGGGTTTCCATACTATAAGGGAAGCACTTTTAAAGGCATTTTCAGGGAGGAAACAGAAAGATATATCTTATGGACAGAGAGGACAGGTTCTATAGATGTTCCTTCCCTGTTTGGAGAAAGTACTCCGGGCTCCTCTGATAAAGTATCGGAAAGCAGACGTCTTGTTTTTTCCGACTTTGTCATGTCGCCTCATGTTCGCAAAGTGTTGCTTGATGAAATCGGGGATGATACGGGAAAAGTTCTTGACTGTCTCTCCAATATCCGTGCTTTTACACGGATATCAGAAGATGGGACAGCGGCTCAAGGTTCCCTTCGATATGCACGATGTATAAATCAGGGAATCGTTTTTTACAGTACTCTTTCCTGTTCCCGTGCCGATCTGTCCTTAGTTAAGGAAATTCTCCCCCTGGTGAAATGGATCGGAACACTCCGTAACCGCGGTTTTGGAAAAGTACTGATAGAAATAGAAGACATAGGAAATAGTAACAGTCCCGAAATCGGAGGTGACGGCACATGATGAAATATATTAAATATAGTCTTCTTCTGAAAGAGCCGCTGCGTGTTGCTGATGATAGTTCTGCGAAACAGGGACAGACAATGACCCGGCGCTATATACCGGGCAGCACAATGCGAGGCTTTATAATCAACCGACTGTCTTCCACTGCATATTTTCCATTAATAAAGCGGGAACTGTTTTCAGACTTTGTCCGTTTCCATAATGCTTATCTTTCCTTTGAGGCAGATGGCACTGAACAGATTCTTCTGCCCTCTCCCAAAGGTTTCTATGAAGATAAGAGAAATGTAGATGGCGAAAAAGAACTCCAGAATGTAGTTGTCAATGGAGAATATGACGAAGCTTTTAAACGGGCAAAACTCGGATCCTTTGTCTCATTCGAAAAAGCCGCTTCGTCAGTTGAAGGCAATACCTCCAGAAAGATGTGTTTCTATACTCCCCGAACGATTTCCGATACTAAAATAAAGCTCGGTATGGGCAGTGAGCAGGACATATTCCGCAGTACAGCGCTTCAGTCAGGCTATCATTTTACAGGCTATATTGCACTGGACCATCCGGACCTTGTTGTTGATGGTACGAGTGTGGGAAGTGAAGCCCTCACTCTTGCGGATGTTTTACGAACGGCCCTGGAAGGAGATGCTATCCTCGGCAATGCAAGGACCAGCGGTTACGGGAAATGCGAGATTTATAACTGCACATTCTCTGACGCTATGCCCTATGCCTCTCTGGCAATGAATGCAGATACCGAAGAAGAGCAGACATCTATAGATAGTGCTACGGAAAAAAGTTGCTATATGCTGCTGCTTTCTGATACGGTTATGCGAAATGCATCAGGCGAATACTGCGGGATCTATCTTCCGGACCTTGAGGACGCCCTCGGAATCAGTGATCTCAGGATCAAATATTGCTCAACGTCCGTGACTGACGTAAGGGGGGTTAACCGTCATTATGGCGGCGCCACTGCTTCAGTTTGTATGTATGAAAAAGGCAGTGTCTTTCACCTCTCCTATCGGGGGAACATAGATCAGGAACACCTGGACAAAGTACACCGCAGAGGAATCGGTGTAAAACGAAACGAAGGTTTTGGCCAGGTACTGATCATAAACGAATATGAGAATGTGCACTATAAACAAAAGGGTCCTTCGAATCTT
>Ga0256407_10003376_pt1 | contig 28561 bp, 30 predicted proteins | sample RumenRJG_04DNA_FD_193489 | JGI IMG/M metagenome (GOLD analysis project Ga0256407, IMG submission 193489) | Bovine rumen microbial communities from Lethbridge, Alberta, Canada - RJG_04 | ecosystem: Host-associated > Mammals > Digestive system > Stomach > Rumen | place: Canada: Alberta...
TCCCCGGGCGAACACATGGGTTCGCCCCAACACATAATAGTATGCATTGCACTAAAACAATTGTCGCTGTTCCTTTTTGAACGCGGCGATGGCGGTTATCTCCCTATCAAACGTCCGATTCGCGGATTGCTGACACGGCAGTGTGCGGATTGCCCACCGGGGCAGCGGACACCGGTGGGTGTTTTAGCGCGGCTTTGTATAGCAGGCGGTTTAGGGAAGCGTCATCAACGCCGCGTCAGAAGTTGATGATGCGGTGTTGTGGCTATTGTTTTTTATAGCGCGGTGCTGGCGGAAATCTCTTTATCAAACGTCTGATTCGCGGATCGGGTGCAGCGTCACGCTGCCGTCACGCTGCCGTCACGCTGCCTTTAGGGGGAATTGTTTGGCTTATATGGCGATTTGCAACTTTTTTGGCGGAAAATCTTCATTATATGATTGACAAATTACAACAATAGTTTATAATAATACTATCCGAAATACTTGAAAGGCGGTAACATAATGAAAAAAGGCATCATTCTTCTTGCTGTTCTCATTGCTGCGACTGCGGCAATGGCCGGCTGCGGCGGCAACAGCAACAGCTCGGCGCAGACCACAACGGCGGCTGCCACCGTGGCCACCACTACTTCCGGTGAACTGACCGAGGCTGAAGCAAAGGCGGCTGCATTGAAGGACGCGAACATTCCCGAGGCTGAGGCTACCTTTGTAAAGGCGGTCAAAAAGACAGAGGACGGATACACCTACTACGAGATCGAGTTCACTACTTCCAACAAAAAATACACCTACAAGATCGTAGCGACCAACGGCACCGTCAAGGACAAGAAGGTCGAGAGCTATTCGGGCGACGCCGCAGGCAACACCACCTCCGGCTCCAAGATCACCGAAGCTGAGGCAAAGACAGCCGCACTGCAGCTTGCTGAGCTGAGCGAAGGCGACGTCACCGGTCTCAAGGCATCCCTGACCACCAAAAACGGCGTTTCTGTTTATAAGGTCGTGTTCAAGGTTGACGGCGAAGAGCAGGAGTACCTGATCAACGCTTCTACGGGCGAGCTGTATGAGGCGGATACCGAAAACGACGGCGACGACGCTGACGACGGTAACAGCGATGACACCGACACCGACGACACCGATACCGATGACGGCGACACCGACACCGACGACGCTGACGACGGCAACGCTGACGACGCAGGCGAAAACGAAAACACCGACAACGAAGAATAATTTTCGATCACAGCAGCCGGACACGGGTTTTGTGTCCGGCTGTTTTAACATTTTGCCATGACTATGCTTCATTTCGGGCTTTACAAATCCGTTCGCATATGCTAAAATGATTCATTAGACAGTTCGTTTGCGCCATCCTGTCTATAAACAAAACCCGGGCTAACGCTTTTTGCACCTTTTTTCAAAAAGGCTTTTTGCGTCTGCTCCGGCGGACGCATTTTTATTATTTGGAGGACGGGTATGTATCTTCTCAAAACCTCGGCGAGCTTTGACAGCGCACATTTTTTAAAGGGCTACAACGGCAAATGCGCCAACCTGCACGGCCACACCTGGAGGGTGGAGGTCGAGGTGAGCGCCAGCGCGCTTGTGACAGAGGGCGAAAAGCGCGGCATGGTGATAGATTTTTCCGATCTGAAACGAGCGGTGCGCGCACTTGCCGACCGCTTTGATCACACGCTGATCTATGAGGCAGGCAGTCTGAGCGAGAGGGCGCTCACCGTGCTGGCGGAGGAGGGCTTTTCGCTGACGGCGTTTCCGCTGCGCCCGACCGCCGAAAACCTTGCCAAATACTTTTTTGACGCGCTTGCGGCGTCGCTGCCCGTCAGGCGTGTGGCGGTCTTTGAAACGCCCGACAACTGCGCGGTTTATGAGGAGGGCAGAGCATGCAGATAGTGGAACGATTTGTGAGCATCAACGGCGAGGGCGCCCACGCAGGCGAGCCGGCGGCGTTTATCCGTTTTCACGGCTGCAATCTCAACTGCTCCTACTGTGACACCCGATGGGCAAACAACGTGCTCACGCCGACCGCCGACTACACACCCGAGCAGCTCGCCAAGTGGGTGCGGAACAAGCGCGTCATCAACGTGACGCTCACCGGCGGCGAACCGCTTTTGCAAGATGAGCTCGACGAGCTGATCAGGCTGCTGACCATACAGGGCAACCGCGTGGAGATCGAGACCAACGGCAGCATCGCGCTGGACAGTCTGGCGCACTCGGCGCACCGTCCTGTTTTTACGATGGACTACAAGCTGCCCTCGAGCGGCATGGAGATCGCCATGCGCAAGGACAACTTTCGTCTGCTCTGCCCGCACGACACGGTCAAATTTGTGGCAGGCACGCTCACGGATCTGGAGCACGCGCATTATTTGATCGAGGAACACAACCTCGACAGGCTCTGTCATGTTTACCTGAGCCCTGTCTACGGCAAGATCGATCCGGCGGAGATCGTGCGCTTTATGCTCGAAAACAAAATGAACCGGGTGCGCATGCAGCTTCAGCTGCACAAATTCATCTGGTCACCCAACAAAAGAGGTGTTTGATATGGACAGACAGGCAATGGAATATCATATTCGCGGACTGCTCCAAGCGATCGGCGAGGACCCGTCGCGCGAGGGCTTGGTCGAAACGCCCAAGCGCGTGGCGGCAATGCTGGAGGAGGTACTATCAGGCACTGCCTACAGCAACCACGAGATCGCGCAGATGTTCGGCAAGACCTTTTCTGTCGAGAGCGACGACGACGCCGACAGCGCCATCGTGATGAAGGACATCACGGTATTCAGCTATTGCGAGCACCACCTGGCGCTGATGTATGACATGCACGTGAACGTTGCCTATCTGCCGCAGGGCAGGGTGCTGGGTCTGAGCAAGATCGCGCGCATCTGCGACATGGCGGCAAAGCGTCTGCAATTGCAGGAGCGCTTGGGCAGCGACATCGCCGCCATCATCAGCGAAGCGGCAGGCACGCCCGACGTGGGCGTTGTCATCAGCGGCTGTCACAGCTGCATGTCGGCGCGCGGCATCCGCAACACCTCGGCAAACACCGTCACCACGACCTTTAAGGGCAGATTCAGAACCGACAAGGATCTGCAAAAACTGATTACGGAGTAACCTATGAAAGCACTTGTTTTATGCAGCGGCGGACTGGACAGCACCACCTGTCTGGCGATCGCCGTTCAAAAATACGGCGCCGGCAACGTGCTGGCGCTTTCTGTCAGCTACGGACAAAAGCACCAAAAGGAACTGAACGCGGCAAGGGCGGTCGCAGCGCACTACGGCGTCACACTCAAAACGCTCGATCTGGCGGCGATTTTTGAGGGCAGCAACTGCTCGCTGCTGCAGGGCTCCTCCGAGGAGATTCCCGAAGAAAGCTACAGCGAGCAGCTCCGCAAGACCGGCGGCGCGCCGGTTTCGACCTATGTGCCGTTCCGCAACGGGCTGTTCCTCTCCTGTGCGGCGAGCGTGGCGCTCTCGCACGGCTGCGAGGAGATCTACTACGGCGCGCACAGCGACGACGCGGCAGGCAACGCCTATCCCGATTGCAGCGCGGCATTCAACGACAGCATGAACCGCGCCATCATGCTCGGCAGCGGCAACCGGCTGCGCGTCACGGCGCCGTTTATCGGGCTCAACAAGGCGCAGGTGGTCGCGCGCGGACTCGCGCTCGGCGTTCCCTACGAAAAGACCTGGAGCTGCTATGAGGGCGGCGAACGTCCCTGCGGCGTTTGCGGCACCTGCCGCGACCGCCTTGCCGCCTTTGCGGCGAACGGCGTTGCCGACCCGTTGGAAGGAGACGACACACCATGAGAGAAAAAGAAAACCTGACGCTGCTGGGCAACCGCAGCGTTCCCTACACGTTTGACTACGATCCGACGCTGCTTGAGACCTTTGTCAACAAGCACCCCCAAAACGACTATTTTGTCAAATTCAACTGTCCCGAATTCACCTCGCTCTGCCCCATCACCGGGCAGCCGGATTTTGCGACCGTCTATATCTCCTACATCCCGAACGAGCGCATGGTGGAGAGCAAGTCGCTCAAGCTCTATCTGTTCAGCTTCCGCAACCACGGCGACTTTCACGAGGACTGCGTGAACATCATTATGAAGGATCTGATAAAGCTGATGGAGCCGAAGTATATCGAGGTTTGGGGAAAGTTTTTGCCGCGCGGCGGTATCTCCATCGACCCCTACTGCAACTACGGCATGCCGGGCACCAAATACGAACAGCTCGCTTGGGATCGTCTCGCCCATCACGACCTCTACCCCGAACCCATCCGCAACCGCTAAACCGCTGCCGCGGTGGGCAGCGCGGCTTTGGATAGTAGGATGGTTAGGGAACGTACATCAACGCCGCGTCAGAAGTCGGTTGGAATTTACCATTGCCATGGTGGGCAATCCGCGCTTCTGACGTTAGTTCAAGAGATCGCCTGCATAGCCGCGTTATGAAAGGCAATAGCGACATCACCGCAAAACCATTGCCATGGTGGGCAATCCGCGCTTCTGACGTTAGTTCAAGAGATCGCCTGCATAGCCGCGTTATGAAAGGCAATAGCGGATCACCGCAAAAGCCTTCTCTGACGCGGCGTTAATCTGCGTTTATCTGACGATGACGCTATCCAAAGCCGCCGAAATCGCCCACCGGCGACCGCTGCCGCGGTGGGCAGCGCGGCTTTGGATAGTAGGATAGTTAGGAAACGTACATCAACGCCGCGTCAGAAGTCGGTTGGAATTTACCGTTGCCACGGTGGACAGACATTAGTTCAAGAGATCACCTCCACAGCCGCGTTATGAAAGGCAATAGCGGATCACCGCAAAAGCCTTCTCTGACGCGGCGTTAATCTGTGTTTATCTGACGATGAGTCTATCCAAAGCCGCCGAAATCGCCCACCGGCGACCATTGCCAACATTTGATCAGCAGATCCCGACCAATTACGCATTAAGAATTATGAATTACGCATTACAAACGCAAGCGTCACGCGACGAAATGCCGCGTGACGCTGTTTTTATGCTATGCGATCATGCTATGCGATTTTGATATGCTCCGCTGCTTAGCTCATTTCTGCAACGATGCGCTGAATGGCGGTGACGTCTCTGACATTCACAAAGCCGTCCTGATTGACGTCAGCCAGCTTGAACTGGTCGTCGTTCAGAGCCGTCATTTCAGCCAGACATATCTGCAGAAGCGTTGCGTCCTGAATATCCACATCGCCGTCCATATCGACGTCGCCGAGAAGCGGTTCCGGCTTGTTGATGATGACCATGATGCAGCCGTTGAACCAATCCTCAAAGCCGTCGTAATGCGGACGGAAGTAGAGGATGTAGGTGCCTGCCTCGGTGATCTCGCCGTTTCCGCCGTAGTTGTTATCGGAGCCCTCGGGGAACCACTTGGTCATGGCGGTGCCGTCCTCGGAATAAACGACCTTGAATTCGTCGGTCGTCTCCAGCGCCAGATCGTTGAACAGATATTCTTCCGTATCGGTCACCGCTATGTTTCTGCTCAGCTTGAAAGCGTCCTTGGCTGTCCATTCGTTCACGGAGCCGACGAGATAGTATGCCATCTCCGCAGGCGCGTCCGTTGCAGGCGCCACAGTCACCGGCTCGGTGACAGGCTCCGCAGACACTTCATAAAGCGCTTTGTCGCCGCTGTAGTTGAAGATGTAGGCAGTCGTTTTGTCGGGCGTGCCGTCGTCGCCGAACCATCTGTCGCCGTTGTGTACCTTGTAGCCCTTAAAATCGGAAGGCACATTGGCGGTGAACATCATAAAGGTCTGTTCATCACCGTTCCAATAGGCTTTTCCTACGCTCTTCTTCTCGGTCTTTCCGGTTGCGGTCAGGTCGGCGTCCTTGGCGCCGTCCGCACCTCCCCAGTAGTGCACCTTGTAGCCGGTGTTACCCAATTCGTTTATCACGTAATTGATAACGCCTACCGTGATGGTGGTTGTGCCGGAGTTGTCCGCAGCGCCGGCGCTGACTGCCGCAACCGTCAGCATGGAAACGACCATACAGACAGACAGCAGTACCGATAAAAGCTTTTACATGGTTATCCTCCTTTTGTTATATAATATAAAAATATTATTAATTTTATCATATCACAATTATTGGAAGATTACAACAGAAATTTAACGGTTTGAAGAAAAGATTTTGCGTTATGTCCACAAATGCCGACAAATCTTCTTTTAGTTTCCGACGCAAAACCTTTGGGCAATGCCGCGCCTGAAGCTGCGCCGCAAACAAAAAAAGGGCGAGCCGAAGCTCACCCTTAGTTTACATATCAAACCATCACATAAAAAAGATCTTGCGGAACGATCGCGTGGAACAGCATGACCGAAGCGGTTCCGCAGACAAGTCCCAAAAACAGACCGACCACCACATCTGTGAGGTAGTGAACGCGCAGATAGACGCGCGAAAAACCGATAAGCGATGCGATCATCAAAATCGGCAGCGTCACATAGACCGGACAATGGCTGAGGATCACCACCATCGCAACGGCAAAGGACGACGCCGTGTGTCCCGACGGGAAGGAATAGAAGGTGCGCGGATTGTTGAGCAGCTTGTCCTCCTCGTCCAGATCATGGCACGGACGCACACGCTTGACGGCGTGCTTGATGATGCCCTCACCCATGAGCGAGGTCAGTCCGATAGAAAAGATGATAACCAATCCGGTATAACGCCATTTGGGCGAGATCAAAAACATCAGGCAGACGAACCACCATATGATACCCGCATTGCCGAGCCTGGTAGCCGTTACCATGATCCTGTTGATGGCAGGCCGGTGAATACGCGGAATATTGTCAAATATCCTGTCATCGAGACTTTTGAGCCTGGCAAACATATCATCCCTCCAATCAATGTGTTAGTAATTCTATTTTACCATATACCTGCCTGTTTTTCAAGAGATAGGCAGAACAACTGCGTAAAATTTTTCGGCAGATTTTTAGAGGATTTGTTAATAGCGTGTGCGGTTTTGCCAAAGCTATGACTTGCATGCGAAAAATTTTTGTGGTAAAATTTACTAAAGGAAAGGAGGCGCTGTTGTGACAAAAATACTCTTTGTGTGCCACGGCAATATTTGCCGCAGTCCGATGGCGGAATTTGTGATGAAAAGGCTGGTGCGCGAACAGGGCTTGGAAAAGGAATTTTTGATCGCCTCCGCCGCCACGAGCCGCGAGGAGCTCGGCAATCCGGTCTATCCGCCTGCGCGGCGCAAGCTTTGGGAACACGGCATGTCTTGCAGCGGCAAAACAGCCGTGCAGATGACAAAAGCGGACTACGCCAAATACGATCATATCATCGGCATGGACAGCATAAACTACCGCAACATTATGCGCATCATCAAGTCCGACCCCGACAACAAGGTAGCGCTGCTGCTCGATTTCACCGAGCATCCGCACAGCGTCGCAGACCCGTGGTATTCGGGCGATTTTGACACGACCTACAACGACGTGCTGACCGGCTGCCAAGCGCTGCTCGCGCATATACTGTCGGAGAGACCTCGCTGAGCCGCGAACAGGTGCTGCAAAAGCGCCTTTCATTATACAAGCCAAAATGATCCGAACCTTCTGCCGACCGGCAAAAAGTTCGGATCATCGTTTTTTGCAGTTATTAGAAGGAGAAACGGTATTTTCGTCAAGAAGGCCTTAACGGAACGATGCGGCAAAATATCTTCTTTCGGGAAGCGGCAAGCCTATTTTTTCGGAGAAAAGTCGGTCAGAAACCGTTTCGGCGTCGGGATAAACCGCGATGCCGCCGACGCGCAAAGCATGACAGGGATGAGCTTCGGCGGAAAAACGATCATCAGCAGAAGCACGGTCGCCAGCGGCTTTTTCAGGGTGTGACCGACAAGCGCCGTCGTCACGACCGCCGCACAGAGGACCGCATTGACGCCGGACAGCAGGCTCATCGCACAGCCGATAGCGACGCCGCAGAAGATCACCGGAAAGAAATGACCGCCCTTGAGTCCCGAATCAATGCAGATATTTGTCAGAAGCAGCTTTATCACGGCTGTCACGATCAGGAGAACGGCGCCTGTCGCCTCCGTATTTTCCATGACGAGCTCGATCTGATGCTCTCCGGAAAACATGGTGAGCGGTAAAAATGTTCCCGAAACACCTAACAAAATGCCGCCGGTGACAGCGCGCAGAACAACATATTTTCCGAAACGCTTTGCCAGCGCTCCGGTCAGTTTTTTGAAAAGAAAGTACAGCCAGCCTGCCGCGATACCGGCAAGCGTGAGCGGGATCGCAAATAAATATTGCACAAGCGGTGTTTTCTCCGCCGCCATGCTCTCCATCCCAACGCTGATGCCAAACAGCTTGTTGAGCAAAATAAACACGCCCAAGGAGCTGAGGATAGCGGTAAAATAGAGAACGATCTTGGAGGTTTTCGGCAATACGGTGTCTTTATCCGATTCGATCGGCTCCACAAAGCCGAACATCGGAGAGCGAAAAACCGTGCCGAGCGTCGCGCTCAGTCCGATCGCCGTCAGATCCTCGACCTCTCTTTTGAAGCGTTTGAGCTTGTCGCCGACCCACGTGCAAAGCCCAGCGATCACGCCCGTCAAGCCTGCTTCGGGACCGACGCTTGCGCCGATCAGCAGCGGAAACAGCGCGGAGCCAAGGGTAGAAAAAACATTGCGGTACGGATAACCGCCCGTTTTTTTGACCGTGCCCAACACCGTTCCCAATTCTTCCGGATAGTCGCCGAATTTGCGCTTCCATAACCCGATCAGCAAACCGCCCAACGCACAGACACAAAGGGTGTACAGCGGAAAGCTTATCTGTGACGGAAGAAAGCTCCACAGAAAATCAATGCCGAGATTCATCACGCGCAGAAAGCCCCAGGCAATGGCTCCGACGATCATACCGAGTATAACGGTGTAAAGCAAAAACAAAAGATGGTTCTTCACTTTGTTCATGGCACATCCCTCCCGATATCATTATACAACGAACGGAGGTGAACTGTAAAGCATTTTTGTCCCTGAAATCAACTGTCTTTTTCAAAAACCGTATAGGGGCACCTCAAAAACGATTTTACATCACAAAAATTCTGCGGCAGTCACTTTACAGTCACCTTGACAATGTAGGATAATCCTGTAAAATAAAGCTATGGAGGTTCCTATGGAAATTCTGCGTACTGAACATTTATGCAAAACCTACGGCACGGGCGAGAACGCCGTCCGCGCGGTGGACAACGTTGATTTGAGCGTTCAAAAGGGCGAGTTTGTCGCGATTGTCGGCGCAAGCGGCAGCGGCAAGAGCACGCTCATGCACCTGATCGGCGGCGTTGACCGCCCGACAAGCGGCAAGGTGTTGGTGGACGGTCAGGACATCGGCGCGATGAACGCCGACAAGCTGGCGATCTTCCGCCGCCGTCAGATCGGCATCGTCTATCAGTTCTACAACCTGATCCCGATTTTGACCGCAGAGGAAAACATCCTGCTGCCGTGGGATTTGGACGGCAGGGCGAAGGACGAAAACAGCCTCAACGAACTGCTCAACGCGCTGCATATCGCCGACAAGCGAAGCTGCCTGCCCAACGAGCTTTCCGGCGGTCAGCAACAGCGCGTCAGCATTGCGAGAGCCATGATTAACCATCCGGCGCTGCTGCTCTGCGACGAGCCGACCGGCAACCTTGACAGCAAGGCGACGGAGGACATCATGCACATCCTCAAGCTCGCCAACCAAACCTATCACCAGACCATCGTCATGATCACGCACAACCTCGAAATCGCCAAGGACGCCGACCGCATTATACGGATTCAGGACGGCAAAACCGAGGAGGTGTGAGTATGTCCGCCATGCAAAAGCTCACCCTGCTCAACCTCAAACGCAACCGCGTGCGCACGGTTGTGACCATTATCGGCATTGTTCTTTCCGCCGCGCTGATGACGGTGGTGACGGGCGTTGTCAGCAGCGGCAGACAAACGCTGATCGACACGGCGATCAACCAAAACGGCGACTGGACTGTTAGGTTGGACGGCGCGTTTGACGAAGAATCCGCAAACGACTTGCGTCAGCACCGCAGCGTGCAGGCTGTCTATGTGCAAACACCGGTCGGCACGGCAAAATTTGACAGCAAATCCGCTTACAAGCCCTTTGTCAAGCTCATTGGCATGAGCGAAAACAGCTTTGAAAGCTGCCACCGCTGCACGCTCGCCGAGGGTCGTTATCCGAAAACGGCTGACGAAATCTTGCTCACGCCGCAGTTTGTGAAGTATGCAAACAAAACCTATCACACGGGTGACAAAATCACGCTCGACGTCGGCGGCAGATGGGCGAAAAACAGCGTGGATAAAAACAATCTGCCAAAATATCACAGTATCGAATGGTTCCAAGCCTATCTCGGCGAGCACCAAAACTACGAGCCGGAAAACGAGGCGTTTATCACGGAATTTACCAAGACATACACGGTTTCGGGTATTCTGCAAACCGCCGAGGGCGACCTGGAATCCGACTCCGCCGCGAACGCGATTAAGCTGTTCACCGGCGTGACCTACGACAAAACGCAGCGCTCGGCAGCCTACGCCGACGCCGCAAACTTGCAGCTGCGGCTGTATGATGACAAAGAAGCAGATTATGTGCAGGTTCTCTCCGAGCTGACAGGGCTGAGCGAAGAGGAAACACGGGCATATTTAAATGGCGACCTCGGCACAGAGGACGAGATGAACGCGACGCTCGAAAAGCTGTCGCAGAACCGATTTTCCATTAATGAGTTCAGCACCAACTACTCGCTTTTGCGCTATCGCGCCTTTGCCGTCAGCGAGCAGACCATGAATGTTTTGACCGGCATTGCGGTCGTTGTGATGACGATTATCATTCTGTCGAGCGTGTTCATTATCCGCAACAGCTTTGCCATTTCCATCACCGAAAAAACGCGGCTCTACGGTATGCTCAGCTCCGTCGGCGCGACGCCGCGTCAAATCCGCCGCAACGTGCTGTTTGAGGGCTTTTTGCTGGGCGCGGTCGGCATTCCGCTCGGCGTCGGCTTGGGCATCGGCGTGACCGCCCTGCTGACCGTCATTTGCAACGCGCTGCTGCAAGAGGGTCTCAACGGCAACCGCATCGCGTTCTGCATCTCATGGTCGGGCGCGGCGATCGCGGTTGTGCTGTCGACGCTGACCATCTTTTTCTCCACGATTTTTACGGCGATACGCGCTTCCAAAATTGCGCCGGTGGACGCGATTCGCGGCAACAAGGACGTCAAAAACGCCGCGAAAAAGGTATACAAGACGCCGAAGCTGATTGAAAAGCTCTTTGGCGTCGGCGGCAGCATTGCCTACAAAAATCTCAAGCGCAGCCGCAAAAAATACCGCGCGACGGTGGTGTCGATTGTCGCGAGCGTGGCGCTGTTTCTCTCTGTCTTTTCGCTTGTCGGCTACACCTTTTCCTACGCCGGCGACTACACGCAGACGTCGGAATATAACATGGTGATTCACACCGCAGGCTCCGACAGCGTCTACAAGGACGCGGCGCAGCTCGCCGATACCGTCAAACGGCTCGACAATATTGAGCGCATGACGGTGCGCTATCAGTCCTACGGCGCGGAGCTGCGGCTGAACAAAGCCGACATTCCCGAAGACATGCTGCAGCCCGGCGTGCAAACCGTTCTCTACGGCGGCGCAGGCGAATGGATTGACCGCAAGCATGTGACCTGTCAGACGTCGCAGCTGATAGCGCTTGACGACGACAGCTACAAGGAGATTTGCGCTGCCTGCGGCGTTGACGTTGAAGCGGCAAAGGACAAGGCGCTCATCAACAATACGAACGACCTTTTGACCGACGGCACCTCCGCGAACAAGTCGGGAAAGCTGCTGAAAAATCCCGTCGGCACCAAGGCGGAGCTGCGCTATTCAATTCCGGTGAACGAAACCGACTCCAAGGAATATGCTTTTCCGCTGACCATTATCGGCGACCTCAGCGCCGCTGAAGGCGTGAACAACATCAGCGAAACCGGCATTTTCAATTCCGGCACCATTTTGGTGAGCCGTGAATGGATGGAGAAAAACCTGCCTGCCGACCTCTACGCGATTGACGCGGAAGCCTTTGTCAAATCCTCCGACTCCGACCAAACCGAGCAGGATATCAGCGACCTGCTGGGCGGCGCGGTGATGGTGTCCAATTTTGATTTGCAGGCGCGCATGATGAACGCCGTGACCTTGGTGGTGCAAATCTTTGTCTACGGCTTTATTCTCGTCATTTCGCTGATTGGCATGACCAATATCTTCAACACGATTTCAACCAACATGCGCCTGCGTGCGAGAGAGTTTGCCTCACTGCGCTCTATCGGCATGACAAAGCGCGAGTTTGACCGCATGATTCGGCTGGAGAGTGTGTTCTACTCCGTCAAATCGCTGCTGATCGGCATACCGCTCGGCTTGCTCGGCGGCTGGGTGATCAAGCTGATGTACAGTCAGTACCGCGAGATTCCCTATCAGTTCCCGTGGCAGGCGATTTTGATTTCCGTTGTCGCCGTCGGGCTGGCGGTGTGGGTGATCATGCGCTATTCGATTGCCAAGGTGCGCAGGCAAAACATCATTGAAACCATAAGGAATGAAAATATATGACAATTCTGCTGATTGAGGACAACAAGGGTATCGCCAAGGGGCTTGCGTTTTCGCTGCAAAGCGCCGGCTATGAGACGGTGCTTTGCCATAGCTGCGGGGAGGCTTACCGGAAAATCGGCGGCGATTACGCGGTGATTATCATCGACATCTCGCTGCCCGACGGCAACGGCTTTGCGTTATATCAGGACATTCGCCGCGTGAACCAAGCGCCGGTCATCTTTTTGACTGCGCTCGACGACGAGGACAGCATCGTAAAGGGCTTTGACCTCGGCGCGGAGGACTACATCACCAAGCCGTTTTCCACGCGCGAGCTGATTGCACGCGTCAAGCGCCTGACACGCAGGAGCAAAAGCACCGTCACCGTCGGAGAAATCACCCTTGACCTCGACAAGCAGGCTGTTTTTAAGGGCGGCGAAAAGGTGGAGCTGACCGCGCTCGAATACCGCATTTGCTCGCTGCTCGTGCAGAATCACGGCGCGGTCGTCACGCGCGAAATGATATTCGAAAAAATCTGGGACATCGCCGGCAACTATGTCAACGACAACACGCTGTCGGTCTATATCCGCCGCATTCGGCAAAAGCTCGGCACCGGTCAAATCAAGACCGTCAAGGGCGCAGGCTACAGAATGGAGGACGTATGAAAACAGAAAAGCGGTTTGTCATTGTGTTTGCGGCAGTCGTCGCCGCCTGCTGCGCGTTGTGTGCGGCAGGCTCCGCTCTGTCGCTGCATCACCTGCGCCAAACCCAAAACGCGGCTGTGGCGCAGCTGATCGCCAATCTGCGTGCGCGTGAGCCGGAGATGACCGAATCGGAAATCATGCAGATCCTCAACGCGGAGGAAAACACCCTTGACGCCGAAAGGCTGCTGCGCTCGTTCGGCATTTCGGAGGATAGCTGGACGGTGAAAAGCAGCCAAGCGGACAGCGCGGCGGTTGCGGCTGTGTCCGTCGGCGTCTGTCTGCTCTGCGGCGTTGCCTGCTTCGGCGTGTTCGCGCTGTACAAGCGCCGTCAGCGCAAGCGGCTGGACAGGCTTGTCAGCTACCTCGCCGCCGTCAACAGCGGAAGCTATGACTTGGATTTGGACAGCAACAGCGAAAACGCCGACTCGCGCCTGCAAAACGAGATTTACAAAACCACCGTCACCCTGCGCGAAGCGGCGCAGCAAGCGGCGGAGAGCCGCGAAAAGCTCAAAACCGCGCTGTCCGATATTTCTCACCAGCTCAAAACGCCGCTGACCTCGGTGATCATCACCACGGAAAACCTGCTCGACAATCCCGATTTGCCGCCGGAGCTGCGACAGGAATTTTTGCGCGACATCTACCGCTCCTCCAACCACATCAGCTTTTTGGTGCAGTCGCTTTTGACGCTCTCCAAGCTCGACGCGGATTCGATCGTCCTCAAACGGAAGCCGGAGCCACTCGGCGATATCTTCTCGGAGGTCACGCAAAACATCGCTGTGTTAGCCGAGCTAAAGGGCGTTTCCGTCACCGCGGACGACAGCGGCGTCACGCTTGACTGCGACAAAAAATGGCTCTGCGAGGCGCTTTCCAACATCGCCAAAAACTGCGTGGAGCATACCGACGAGGGCGGCGCGGTCAGCCTCTCCGCCGAGAGCAATCCGCTCTACACCAAAATCACCGTTTCCGACAACGGACAAGGCATCGCTCCCGAGGATTTGCCGCACATCTTTGAGCGCTTCTACCGCGGCAAAAACGCCGCCGATGACAGCGTGGGCATCGGACTTGCCCTCTCCAAGACGATCGTCGAAAAAGCCGGCGGCACCATCCGCGTTGATTCCGAACCGAAAAAAGGAAGCTCCTTTATCGTCAAGCTTTTTTCATAGCAACAACAAAACCCCTGCTGCGTTTTGGCAACAGGGGTCATTTGTTTGATTTTTGTTTTTAACTTTCGTCCCTATGCGGCACGATACGTTTATCAGACATTATAATAGTAGTCGATCTCGCTGACGGTGTTGCCGTTCATAAAGAACTGCAATGTCTTGATACCGCTGCTGAAAATAATGTAGTTGCCGTCGGTGGTGTAGCCGTTGCCGTAGACGGCAGTGATGTCGTTGAGCGAGGAACCGACCTTGATGCCCTTGGAGGTGGGAACAGCGGAGGACAGCACGTTGACTTCCAGCACCAGATCGTTGCCGCCGCCGGGATAGGTGTAAATCGTAAAGCCGTTGTACTCATAGGTTTTGTCCTCGCCGTCGCCGTGGCAGCTGGGAGCGGAAGATACATTGACGGCTTTTCCGAGCTTGGACAGCACGCTGCTCATATTTTCGTTGAGCGAGACCCTTTGACCGTTATAGACAAAATCCGTGTCCGCCGCGCCAAAGGAGCCTTGGGGCTTGGGCGCCTCGGTAACGGCAGGCTTGGTGGGTGCGGGCTTGGTTTCCGCAGGCTTGGTGGCAGCCGGCTTGGTTGCGGCAGGCTTGGTTTCCACGGGCTGGGCAGAGGCAGACCTTGAGGTTTGACCGGAAGCGCTGCTTTGCGCCTTGGTGGTTGCCTGCGTCGTCTTTTTGGTTGTCGGCACAGTCGTCGCGGCGGTTGTGGCAGGCGCCTTTGTGCTGCCTGTCGCGCCCGTTGCGGCGGTGGAGCCGGGCTGTGTTCCGGCGGTGGTGTCGGCTGACTGCGAAACCGCGACCGTGCCGGTTTCTTCCTTCTTCTCCTCGGAACCGCAGGCGCTCAGCACAAGGGCGCCCTGCAGCACGAGCGCTGCTGCTACGCAAAATGTAATAATCCTCTTCATAATGACCTCCATTTATATCGTGATAGTTTGAAGCGTCTGTGTGCGCGCGGCATTTTTGCCGTCGGTGAACACAACAGCCGAATAGCTTCCCTTGGGAATGTCCTGTGTTGACAGCAGCAGCGAAAAACCGTTGCCGTCGTCCGTTCCGCCGAGCAGCTCCTGCTCAAATACGGGAAACGCCTCATAACAAAGCGTTTGCTTGTCGGAACACAGTTGTACATAGATATTGCTCTCCGTATCGAGCATCTGTCTGTCCAGCACGCCAAAGAGCTTGAGGCTGCCCTCTGCGCTGTCATCTGTCTGCATGCTGTTATCGGGCGAATCGCACACCTGCGGCGGCGGCTCCTTGTCGATAACGGCGGCAATCGCCCTTGGCGCCGTTTCGGTCAGCGTGGGCAGATTGCGCTCCACGATCTCCCAAACCATGTCGTCATAGCCTGCCTGCACGGCAAAGGGGTAGTAACGCGAGACAGTCGCGCTTTGATACCGGCTGACAAAGTACGGGAGCATCGCGCGTCCAAAGGAGTCGCGCAGCATATACAGCGAGTTTTGTCCGGACGGATTATCGGTGCGGATCAAGCCGTCGCGCTTTTCGCTGTCCCCCATCAGCTCCTCAAGCAGGGCGGCATTGTCGCCGCCGCGCGGCTGCTTGAAGCTTACGGAATCGATTTGGTAATCAAAATAATACTGTCCGCAGACGCGTCCGCTGTCGGGGAACGCCATCTTGGTCAAGTCGCCTGTCCAATCTCTGCGGTAGGTGTAGGACGCACCGTTGTAGCTCTCGTGTTCCCTTTCAAGCGCGTCCATGACGGCGTTGTAGCCGTAGAGCGCCCCGAGGTTGTTCCAGTGGGTGTCGTCGCGCAGATACAGCTCCTTTTCCTGTCCGGCAAGCGCCTGCTCCATGTCGAGCCAATGCACGCCCAGCTTGTCGAGATACTGCCGCAAAAGCGAGAGATTGCTGCTCTCTCCCTTTATGTAGCGCGCAGGCATATACTGCGGATAGAGGGTGTTTTTGTTGGGCACGACCGTAAACACAAAGCGGCTGCCCTCACGTTCGGCGGCGTCCTGCGTCAGCCGGACGGTCTTTGCCAAGCTGTACAGCGCACGCGGCGAAAGCGTAACGCCGAAATAATCATCGAGTGTTTCTTCACTGAACAGCCAACCCTTTTCGCCTTGGATCACGCCGTTGGAGCTGCCGTGCAGCAGACTCAGGCGCAGGGTGTTTTCGGCGTTGATCAGCGGCACGCGCAGCGGATTCTGCTTGGTGAACCACGCGTCCGCCTCGGTGGAAAAGCTGCGGTTCACGCCGTTTTCGTCCATCAGCTTTGGAAATTCGTTTTCCGCTTCATTGCCGATGGCTTTTGCGCCGCCAAAAAAGGGCTTGAGCACCATCGGCACACAGCAGAGCAGCAGGAACACGGCGATATATACGATTTGTAATGTCTTTTTCATGCCGCCCTCCTCAGAACCGGAAATAAATAAACGGATTATAGGTGTCGGTGGAGAGCGCCAAAATGCAGAGAACAAAGAGCAGCAGCGTGCCGACAGCCGCTGCCGGCGCATAAAGCTTGGCGCAGCCTCCGCCGCAGATGATCGTCCGCAGCCGTTTGGAAACCGGCGCCGCGATCACCGCGCCGACGGCAAACAGCAGCAGAAAATACGGCGACAACAGGCTGACCGCCTGCGGAAATCCGGACACCGCGTCAAAGCGGAAGCCGCAGAACATCCGGCTGATAAACACCAGTCCGTCGCCGATGGTGTCGGCGCGAAACAGCACAAACGCCAGGATCACAAAAAACAGCGTATAAACATGTCCCAGCACCGTGAGGAACCGGTTTTTGGCAAGCCGCGCCGACAAAGCCGTGTAGCTCTCCACCAACAGCAGCAGACCGTGCAGCACGCCCCACATCACAAAGGTGAGGTTGGCGCCGTGCCAGATGCCCGTGAGCAGAAACACGATCATTTTGTTGACGACCGTGCGGTGCTTGCCCTTGCGGTTGCCGCCGAGCGGGATATAGACATATTCCTTGAACCAGGTCGAAACAGAGATGTTCCATTTGCGCCAAAAGTCGGTCATGCAGCCTGCCGCGAGCGGATAGTTGAAGTTCTCCTTGAATGTAAAACCGAACATCTTGCCCAAGCCGATCGCCATGTCGCTGTAGCCGCTGAAATCAAAATAGATCTGCACGGTGTAGCAGACGGCGCCGATCCAAGCCGCGCCGATGCTCAGCTGCGTCAGGTCAAAGCCGAACACCGTGTCGGCGGCAAAGCCGGCAACGTTGGCGATCAGCACCTTTTTGGCCAAGCCGCAAATAAAGCGCTGTATGCCGTCCACGGTGTTTTGCGCGGTCACGGAGCGGCTGTCGATCTGACGGGCAATGTCCTCAAAACGGATGATCGGTCCCGCGATGAGTTGGGGAAAAAAGGAGATATACAGAAAAATATCGAGAATGTTGCGCCGGATCAGCGCCGGTTTTTTGTAGGCGTCGATCACATAGGACATCGCCTGAAAGGTAAAAAAGGAGATACCGATCGGCAGCGCGATATCCGGCACGGAAAAGCCGGCGTGAAAAACGGTTTTGACAAGCGACAGCGTGTAGGTGAGGTACTTGAACACAAAAAGCATGCCCACGTTGAACACGACCGAAACGATCAGCACCGGTTTTTTGCACCGCTCGTTTGCCATAGCCCGACCGAAAAAGTAATTGCAGATGACCGACAAGATCATCAACAGCACGGCTGCCGGCTCGCCGTAGGCATAAAACACCAAGCTGACGATGATCAGCAGAATATTGCGTGCCCTGAGCTTCGGTATCGCCAAATACAAAAGATAGGTAACGGGCAAAAAGAGAAATAAGAATACTTCGGAACTGAATACCATACGTTACTCCCGTCAGACAGCGGCAGGATATTTTGTTTTATCCCAAGCCTGATACCGCTCGTACACGCTGTCGGTCACAAAATACTGCACCGAGGCAGCGCGCGGCGGCGTAACAAAGCGATGCGCGTCCACATGGCGCCAGCCCTCCGCCGTCTTGCACAGGCACCACGCGTGCTCCCAGCGCTCGCCGTAGTTGTTGCAGCCGATCAGGCGCACGGTTTCGACGCCGATCTTATTATACAAATAGTAGATCATTGCCGAATTGTGATAGCAGCAGCCGCGGCGGTAATTCAGCCAATAGACGCACAAATCCTCAATTTTGCCGTTGCCGGTGTTGCGGTAGGTCGTCTCATACACATAGTCGAACAGCGCCTTTTTGTTGACGTTTTTGTCAAAAATCAGGTCGTCCATCACCGCAGGCAGCGTGTTGACATTGACGACGGAATAGTTGCTCTTGACGCCGAGCGCCTTGTTGTAAATCCAGCCGCAGTGGTCGCCGTACTGCGCCTTGACCCATCTGCCGTCGGTGCTGGTGCCGTAGGTGGTAACGGCGGTTCCCTTGGAAAGAATCACGATGTTGGAGCAGTTCCACGCGGCGTCGGCACGCAGCGCAACGGCTGCCGTTGTTGTTTTGACAACAGAACCGGCGTTTGCCAGAACCGTCACAACCGTGCTCGCTGTTTTTCCGTTATAGGCACTTGCCGTGATGGTGGCGGTGCCTGCCTTGTGCGCGGTCACCTTGCCGGAGGGCGTGACGCTGACAACCTCGGGATTGTCGGACGCATACTGCGCACTGTAAAGCGCCTCGCCCCAGTTGACCGTGCGCAGATAAAACTGCACCGATTCGCCTGCTATCATATTGACGCGGCTGCTGCTGAAGCTGACAGCGGTCGGCGCCTTTCTGACGGTCAGCCAGCATTTGGCTGTCAGACCGTTCACAGACGTGACCGTCACGACGGCATAGCCGGTAGCCTTTGCCGTAATGACGCCTGTGGCGGCGTCTACCGCGGCAACCGCGGGATTGTCTATGCTAAAGCTTGCGCCGTAGCCTGTTCTGCTGCCGTCATAAATCGCCTTGAGCCGGTAGCTCTCCCCTACGCCGAGCGCGAGCATGGGCTGGCTGACGGTAAGCTTGGAGGGCGGCGTGATGCGGACAGATACCGTGCAGGAAGCTGTCTGTCCGTATTCATCGGTCGCCGTGATGACGGTTTCGCCCGCGTTCACGGCTGTCACATTTCCGTCTGCGTCCACAGTCGCAACGGCTGTGTCGCCGGAGAAAAACTCCGCGTCGGCGGAAGCGCTGAGCTTGGCGCTCTCCCCGGGTTCAAGGGTCAGCGCCGACGGCTCTACGGTCAGCGGCGCCACCGGCTCCTCGGGCTTCCATTCGTCAAAATCAGCGATAAATTCCGCAAGATACCGCTGTATAATCGTCGCGTCGTCAATGCTGACCACACCGTCGCGGTTGACGTCGGCGGCGGTTGTTTGAATCGCGTCCTGCGCGGCAATTTCCGCCGCGAACTGCTGTATCAGCGTCACATCTCCGATGGTTATCGTGCCGTCACCATCGGCGTCGCCGATCATGACCGTTTCCGGCATGTCGCCCTCAGCCGCAAAAGCCGTTATGCAGCTTCCTGCCGCCAACAGCGCCGTCAATAACCATGCCGTTATTTTTTTCATCATCCTCTCACCTTTCCTTTGAAAAAAATGCAAACAAATTCACATTCTTGTATTTTATCACTTTAGAATTTATTTTTCAATAATTTTTTCAAAAAAAAGGCAAAAGGTATCCTGCGTCTGTTGACGAAGCATCCTCCAACCGAAGAAGCTGCCATGCGGCGCTTTGTATTTGACGCAAATAACAGCAAAACCGTCCTGCTTCCGAAAAACTCCGGCAGCAGGACGGCAATGGTTTGCAGAAATCGAGAACGGATCAGTAGCCCAGCGCTTCGATCAGCTCCTTGGCTTCTCCCGCGTATTTTTCGGCGACCTTTATGTAGAGCAGGGTTTTGTCTACTCTGCCAAGATACATAAACTGACCGTCGCCTGTTTTTTCATAGATGTTGTAGTTGCCCACCGAGACCATCGACAGGTTGCCCGACAACTGATCAAAGTTGTCCTTGTTGGCTTCAAACATCGCTACCGCCTTGTCCGCTGCATTGGCAGTCAAAAAGTCCGCCTGCCACAAAATGGCGTTGCCCTCGATCTTTCCGGCGGAGGTGGAGTTGACAACATGGTCATATTGTGCATAATCCGACGTGGTGTCCTGTGTGTTCAGTCCCAGCGACTGCGCTTTTGAAATAAAATCCTTTGAGGCGACAGCGGTTTTGCTCTGTGCGCAGCCGCCGCATACCAGCGCCAGCATCAGGCAAAATGCTGCGGTGATGATGAGCTTTTTTGCAACCGATTTTTTCATAACGGTTCCCCTTTTGGAAGTGTATTGCAGATGACGTGCAGCTGCTGTCTTATTATACAGTATTTTGCGCCGATATGCAAGTGTTTTTGTCAAAAAGCGGCAGCCGCCCTGTTCCGAAGTGTTCGGGAACAGGGCGGCTGCTTGGCTCTTCCGATAAACCGGTTTATACACATCTCAGACTGATACCGCAAATCGTTGTCAGAGGCGTTTTGCGCAACGGATATGGCGTTATCTTCTGCTCTTTTTGTTGTCCGCCTTGATGGACTTGCTCCATGCCTTGGGCAGGGACGCGCCGACACGCATATTGCTCACCGCGTCGCATACAGCCTCGTAGACAACGGCGGTGCCTTGGCTGTCGGCGTGGTAGTCCACTGCGTTCTGTGCCGCAATGCCGTAGCTCTTTGCCGTGGTGACGGCGTCGATGTTCGCGCCGATGAAAAGGAACTCCCAGCCGTATTTGCTCTGCTCCTTCTCGATCAGCTTCTTGATGGTCTTTCCGTCGTAGCGGCGGCTGGCGTTCTCCATGCCGTCGGTGATGATCACAAACATGGTCTGTGCCGGCACGTCCTCGGGACGGGCGTATTTGTGGATGTTGCCGATATGATGGATCGCGTCGCCGAGGGCGTCGAGCAGCGCCGTGCAGCCGCGGACGGTGTAGTCCTTGTCGGTGAGCGGCTCTACCTTGTCGATCGGGAGACGGTCGTGAAGCACAAAGCTCTCGTGGTCAAAGAGGATGGTGGAGACGTAGGCGACGCCGTCCTGCTTTTTTTGCTTGTTCAAAAGTGCGTTGAAGCCGCCGATGGTGTCGCTCTCCAAGCCTCCCATGGAACCGCTGCGGTCGAGGATGAATACTAATTCGGTGATATTGTTATTGGTCTTTTTCATAATGATTACCTCCAAAGCTTTATTGTGACACTATTATAGCGCATACAAAAACAAAAAAGGTCGCTTCAAAAGCGACACTTTTTGACCGGAGGAAAATATCGGTTAATCATTTTACCATTTTCTGGGTGTAGGGGCGACCAGTGGTCGCCCGCGGATAGGCAACCGCTGTTTTCCTGCCCAAAATCGGGTTGACAGGACAACACGGCGCAGCGGGCGTGCAATGCACGCCCCTACAACTGCTTACATTTGTAATGGATATTACATGATTATTTCTAATCGGATTGACGCGTTAAAGCAACAACCACGCAACCGCACCATGAAACTTCTGACGCGGCGTTGATGATACTTTATCATAATATGCCGCTGTCCAAAGCCGCGCCAAAACGCCCACCGGCGTTTATTCGCCGAAAAGTGGGGTGGAGAAGTAGCGCTCGGCGGTGTCGGGGAGAACCGTGACAACGGTTTTGCCCTTGCCGAGCTTTTTGGCGAGCTTGAGCGCCGCCGCCACGTTGGTACCGCTGGAGATGCCGCACATCAAGCCCTCCTCACGCGCCAGACGCTTGGCGGTGCTGAGCGCCTCCTCGTCGGTGACAACATAGATTTCATCATAAATTTCGCGGTTGAGGATATCGGGAATGATACCGTCGCCGATACCCATTTGCAGGTGCGTGCCGATGGTGCCGCCGGCGAGGATTGCCGCGTTTTCCGGCTCGACCGCCCAGATCTCGATGGAGGGATACTGCGCCTTGAGCACCTCGCCGATGCCCGTAATGGTGCCGCCGGTGCCGATGCCGGAGCAAAAGCCGTCGATGGGTCCGGCGCACTGCTGCATGATCTCGAGCGCGGTGTACTTTTTGTGCGCCATGACGTTATTGATATTTTCAAACTGCTGTGGCACAAAGACGCGCGGATCCTTGTCGCGCATTTTGAGCGCCGTGCGCAGACATTCGTCGATGCATGCGCCGATGTCGCCGGCGTCGTGAATCAGCTTGACCTCCGCGCCGTAGTGGCGAATCAGCTTTCTGCGCTCCTCGCTCACCGAGTCGGGCATGACGATGATCGTGCGGTAGCCCTTGACCGCGCCCACCAGCGCCAAGCCGATCCCTTGGTTGCCGCTGGTCGGCTCCACGATGATGGTGTCCTTGTTGATCAGGCCCTCGCGCTCCGCCTGCTCGATCATGTTGAGCGCCGTGCGCGTCTTGATGGAGCCGCCCACATTGAGCGCCTCAAACTTTACCAAAATCTCTGCGCTGCCTTCCTCGGGCATGTGATTCAAACGGATAAGCGGCGTCTGTCCGACCGCCTCCAAAACATTATTGTAAATCATTCCTTATGACCCTTCCCTAAAAAATCCTAACCTAACTATTATACTATGATTTCGGCACAAATGATATATACATTCTGACTAAAATAACCAAGAAAAAAATAGTTAATATAACAAGGCAGCGGTCAAAACCGCAACCGTTCCGCCCTGCCAATCAGCATTCTTCACATTTTTCTTGAAAACGCCGTCGGATTATGGTACAATGGTTTTTGAAATTCAAAACAAGGAGCTCGCAACATGGAAGGCTTTATCGAACAGGTGGTCAAGCGCGACAAGACCGCCAAATCTCTTGCAATCAAAATCATCTCGGTCGTACTGCTGTTTGTGATCCCGCTGACCTTTGTCTTTTTGGCGCGGTTTATCTCGTTCTATCTGTCGCTGGTGGGATTTTTTATCTTTATCGGCGGCATCTATGTCGTCTGGTGGATCTTTACCTCGCAGCGCGTCGAGTACGAATATTCCGTCAATATCGACACGCTGGACATTGCCAAGGTCATTTCGCTGCGCCGCAGAAAACGCATGCTCAGTATTGAGATCAAGGATATTGAAATGCTCGAATTCGGCGACAAAAACATCGCCGACATGCACTTTCGCAAGGTCTACCCCGCCGCGAAGAATATCAACGACACCGAAAACAACGTCTACGCTGTGTTTACCGAGCAGGCTTACGGCAAGTGCCTGTTGGTTTTCAACCCGAATGAGGAGATCCTGAACGCCATGAAGCCCCATATGAAGCGCGAGCTGGTCGTGAAGATCTTCTATAATAAAGACCGCACATGAAGCCGGTCACTGTTTCCATCGTCAAGCAAGCGCTCGCGCCGCGTCCGGACGACGCGCACAAGGGCACCATGGGCACGCTGCTCAGCATTTGCGGCTGCTACGGCATGGCAGGCGCCTGTCTGCTCAGCAGCAAGGCAGCGCTGCGCAGCGGTATCGGCTTGCTGAAATGCGCCCTGCCGAAGAGCATTTATCCGATCGCGGCGGCCGGCATTTGGGAGAGCGTCTATCTTCCCTTGGAAGAAACCCCGGACGGCAAGACCGCAGCCGCCAACCTGCCGTTTTTGCGCGGTCAGGCAGCCGACGCCGTTTTGATCGGCTGCGGCATGTCTGTCTGCGATGACACACGCACCCTTGTCAGGGGATTTCTCGAAGCCTGCGACAAGCCGCTGCTGCTCGACGCAGACGCGCTCAACTGCCTTGCGGACGACCCGTCGGTGCTGCGCCGGGTCAAGGCGCCGGTTGTCATCACGCCGCATCCTGCCGAGATGGGACGTCTGCTCGGCGTTTCCGCTGGGGAGGTCAACGCCGACCGCGAGATGACCGCCAAACGCTTTGCCGCGGACTACGGCGTCATCGTCGTCCTCAAGGGCGCCGGTACCGTGACGGCGGCTCCCGACGGACGCGCGGTCATCAACACCACCGGCAACAGCGGCATGGCGACCGGCGGCAGCGGCGACGTGCTGGCAGGCATTTGCGCCTCGCTGCTGGCACAGGGCGGCGAGCCGTTTGCATGCGCGGCAGCGGCGGTCTATCTGCACGGGCTTGCAGGCGATTTGGCAGCCGCGCGGCTCGGCAAGATCTCCATGCTGCCCACCGACCTGCTCGACGCGCTGCCGCAGGCGTTTTTGTCGGTGCAGTCATTCAGTGAGGAGAGGTGAACGGCGTGGAATTTTTGCAATACGCCACCGTATTTTTATGGGCGGCACTCGCCGTACTGGTGCTCGTTGTCGGGCGCAGAGAGGGGCTGCTCGCCTATGTGATGGCGGCGTTTTTTGTGTTTATGACCGTTTGGTATGCACTGCGCGCCTTTGGCGGCATTGCGATGTTTGACGGCGTTTTGGGCATTGTTTTCAAATGCGTGCTGGGTGCGTTTGCGGTCGCGCTGGGCTTGGTTTGGTTTTTCAAACGCAAAAACAACCAATAAACGCCACATATGCAGCCTGCAAAGCCGTTACATACAAGATGTGGTGAATTTGGGTTTTGCCGCAAAAATTCGCAGTTTTTTTCAAAAAAAGCTTGATTTTCACGGGCTTTTATGCTATTATATATACCATATGACCGATACTATAAGGAGGTGGGACAATGGCAAACATCAAGTCCGCAAAAAAGCGTGTTAAGGTTATCGCAACCAAAACAGCCCGCAACAAGGCAGCCAAATCCGCGCTGAAAACTGCAATCAAGAAAGCGTACTTCGCTGTTGACACCAATGCTGACAACAAGCAGGAAGCAGTTCGTTTTGCTGTCAAGAAGATTGACCAGGCTGCTGCCAAGGGCATTCTGCACAAGAACACTGCAGCCAGAAGAAAGTCAAATCTCAGCAAGCGTCTGAATGCGTCTGCGTAACAGTTTTTAATGACGGCAATTGAAAGCAGAGTTTTTCTCTGCTTTTTTTGTTTTCCTGTTGACATTTTGATAAAATTTGTATAAAATAAATGATGTAAATGTTCTTGTTATCGTTCATACTATACTTGTAAACGGAGGTTTGACCTATGAAAAACAAAAAATTCTTTTGGATTGTCGGCATTATGTCTCTGGTAGCCGCTGTCACTGCCGCTTTGACCGCATTTTTCATTGTGAAAGAAAAGCAGAAAAAAGATGATGAGGAACTGATGGAGTACCTCGATAGCGCCATCGAATGATTCTTTGCGCCCGGTGACCGCCGGGCGTTGTTTTTTGGAGGATAATATGATCGAATACGAACTTAACCGCCTGCTGCAAAACGCAAAAGCAGACCAAAACCTAAAAGCAGCCCTGCTGCAAACGCGCACGTCCGACAACCCTGTGGAGGACTTTTGCGTTCTGGCGCAGTCAAAGGGCTATGACATCCAAACAGGCGAGCTGTTTGCGCTCGGCCTGACCGAAAACGACGCCAAGCTGCGCAGCGTCAACGGCGGCGGCGTGGGCGCTATCGACGGCTGGGACGACGCCTATGAGCAGTTTTTCACCTCGCTGCTCTGGACTTAAGGAAGCGCTGATCCATTTGGGGTCTTCCTTAAAGCCGTCCGGTTTGGCGCGGTTTGATGAATAAGTCGTCAAAACCTCAGAAATTTTTGTGCAATAACACTTGCAATTTTACAGAGATTGTGCTATATTATTTTTACTGGAAAAATTACATTCATATAAGGAGGAAAATCTATGAATTCAAATTCCATGAAGAAATATGTAGCTGAATTCATCGGAACCCTTGTTCTGGTCGTGTTTGGCTGCGGTACCGCTATGCTGGTCGGCTGTGACGCTGCAAACGGCGGCGGCTACATCCTCACCGCTCTGGCGTTCGGTCTGGTCATCGTCGGCATGGCATACAGCGTGGGCAACATCTCCGGCTGTCACATCAACCCGGCTGTTTCGCTCGGCGTGCTGCTCTCCGGCGGCATCAATGTCAAAGAATTTGTCGGCTATGTCATCGCGCAGTGTGCAGGTGCTCTTGCCGGCTCCGGTCTGCTCGCCCTCATCTTCGGCATCGGCGGCGTCAAGGACATGACAAGCTCCGTTGACGCAGCGGGCAACATCAAATACGGCTTTGGCGCCAACGGCTTGGCAGGCGTCAACGGCAATCCGCTTGCAGGCCTGATCGTCGAGATCGTGCTCACCTGCGTATTCGTATTCGTTATCCTCGGCGTCACCTCCAAAAAGGCAGGTCACGGCTCCTTTGGCGGCTTGGTGATCGGCTTTACCCTCACCCTGATCCACATCTTCGGCATCGGTCTCACCGGCACCTCCGTCAACCCGGCACGCAGCTTTGGTCCTGCGCTGATCGCGCTGTTCAGCGGCAACGTAGCTCCCATCATCAGCCTGTGGGTGTTCATTATCGGACCCATGGCAGGTGCGGCGATCGCAGCTGTTCTCTACAAGTTCTTGGAGAAAAAGGACTGATACGCTTCCAAACACCAAAAGGTCGGCAATTTCTGCCGACCTTTTTATTTATTGCGTTTTTTCCTTGATCAGCTTTGCCAGATACTTCATGAATTTTTCGCCGGCAATGCCGTTTTGCTCATAACCGCCCTTTTTGAGCACCTGATCCACCGCGATGCGTGTGCCGTCGCCGAACACGCCGTTCTCGTCCATGCCCTGATTGGTGATGCCCAGGCGTCGGGCAAGCAGCAGCAGCTCCTTGAGCGCCAGCACGCCGATCCCCTTGTCGAGATAGCGGTAACCGTCGCTGTCCAAAACCTTGTCAGATTTCTTCCAGCCGTTCCAGCCGCCCTGCTTGATGATGGTCGGATAATCCTTGTAGCATTTGTCCTTGTCAACGACGCCCACACCCGGAATGCTGTTGCTCTCGAGGTAATTGGTCTCGCCGCCGTACTGCCACATGCCCATGTTGTCGCCGTCATAATCCGGCCACTTCCACCACTGGGCGAACCACAGGTCGCAGCTGTTGAGCACCTCGGCGGAGATATAGTTGTGGATCTCCTCCAAACCGGTATAGATCATGGGATAATAGCCTGCCTTGCGGATCTCCTCCACAAAGATCTTGCACACGTTGTTGATGTTGGAAAAATTCAGACCGCCGTGCTTTTGCTTGTAGCCGTCGGCGTCCTCCATATCGATGGCAACGGGCAGTGTGGGACGCTTGCCCTTGAGCATGCGCAGCACGTGGCGCACCTCGCTTTTGGCGTCTTCCGTGCTGAGCGCGTAGGAATAAAGATATGCTCCCCACGGAACGCCTGCCGCTTCGCATTTGCGCACGTTGTTTTCAAACTGCGTGTCGTCCTGCACCTCATAATCACTGCCGTAGCCGCAGCGCAGCATGGCAAAGTCAAAGCCTGCCTGCTTGATTTTTTCGATACTGACGTCACCGTTCAGCGAAGAAAGGTCAACTCCCTTTTTGTCTGCCAAACTCATCTCATCTCTCCTTTTTCTTTTGTTTTGCACTTCCTGCTATATACTATGAGGGAGCCTGCAAAAATGTCCCTCACTATACCCGAAAAAATCGAAAAAATTGCATGCAACCATGCAATTTTTCAAAAACTTTTTTCAAAAGATTTTTATTTGGGCGGCAGGCTTGCAACTTGGCGGCAATCCTGCTATAATAACCACAGGAGATGATAACATGCAGAACGAACTGTTTCAGCAGGCAAAGCAGGCAGCGCAGGAGCTTGTCGCCGCCGCGAACCTGAAAAAAGGCGATATTCTGGTCGTCGGCTGCTCGTCCAGTGAGGTAGCCGGCGGCGTGATCGGACACAATTCCAGCTTGGAGACAGCCGAAGCGGTTTTCGGCGGTATTTACGAGGTCTTGCAGGAAAAGGGAATTTATCTCGCGGCGCAGTGCTGCGAGCACCTCAACCGCGCCATTTGCGTGGAGCGTGCCGCTGTGCCGAACACCGAGGAGGTCTGCGTGGTGCCGCAGCCCAAGGCAGGCGGCTCCTTTGCCACCACCGCCTACCGCACCTTTGACGACCCCGTTATGCTCGAGGAGATCCGCGCGGACGCCGGACTCGACATCGGCGGCACCCTGATCGGCATGCACCTCAAGCGCGTCGCCGTGCCGGTGCGCCTGAGCCTCGACCACATCGGCGGCGCCATTCTGCTCGCGGCAAGAACCAGACCGAAATACATCGGAGGAGAACGGGCGAAGTACGCTTAACGGTTAGATTTTGAGTTGAGCGCTGAGAGCTGTATTTTAAAAATTTACTTGCTTTTTTTTGTTTGGCATGATATAATAGGAATAAGCCAAAAGGGTGATAACTTTTCCAGGCTGACACACAAAATCGAACCCCGAAAGAGTTGCCGCTCTTTCGGGGTTCTT
>Ga0256407_10003377_pt1 | contig 28556 bp, 22 predicted proteins | sample RumenRJG_04DNA_FD_193489 | JGI IMG/M metagenome (GOLD analysis project Ga0256407, IMG submission 193489) | Bovine rumen microbial communities from Lethbridge, Alberta, Canada - RJG_04 | ecosystem: Host-associated > Mammals > Digestive system > Stomach > Rumen | place: Canada: Alberta...
TTCCTTTTGCCATTCCCAATCTATTTACGGGTACAAATGTACCTAAAATAAATTAAATGGCAAAATCAGAATACACTGATTTAACGTACTTTATGATTTATGGGTACAAATTAGTGAAAAACTCGGAGAATAACAAATTGGGCAACAAAATGAAGCCCCGAATGGAAAGGTGACCTCCCCCATCCCCTCCTGAGAGGAGGGGAGACTGATTAGCCAAGCATACTATCCCCCCTCCTCTCAGAGGGGAGACTGATTAGCCAAGCATACTATCCCCCCTCCTCTCAGGAGTGGTGACTGATTAGCCAAGCATACTATCCCCCCTCCTCTCAGGAGGGGATGGGGGAGGTCAAAATTCATAGTAGGTGTGGTAAATCAAATATTTTTTATACGATAGGCACAGCCGATGTTCATCATGCAGGGCATGATAAACCTCAGTTGGATTTAAAGCGCAGCGCCCCCTATTCCGGCCCCGAATCCTTTTAATTTTCTTAACATAAGTATGAAAAGAAGTTTAAAACTTACGTTTCTCGTATAAAATATGTATCTTTGCACCAAATTTTCGAAGAGATTCGGCGTTATATACCCGACGGGCCTTATCGCTCACTTCGAAACCTCGAAGACAGACTACATTTCGGCATAGGTAAACGGGGCGCACCCCACACGCGCGCTTCAGCCTGTTAAGGAAAAAGATTTAAGAAAGGTAACTAAATGGGAAAAATCATAGCATTAGCCAACCAAAAGGGAGGTGTAGGCAAGACCACCACCACTATCAACCTGGCGGCCTCGTTAGCGACCTTGGAAAAGACCGTTCTCGTCATCGATGCCGACCCACAGGCCAACGCCTCGAGCGGACTGGGCGTCGACATCAACCACTTGGAATGCTCACTCTACGAATGCCTGGTCGACAAGATCGACGTGCGTGAGGCCATCTACACCACCGACATCGAAGGGCTCGACATCATACCCAGCCACATCGACCTCGTAGGAGCCGAGATAGAGATGCTCAACATCGACAACCGCGAGAAGGTGATCGAGCGACTGCTCGCCCCTATCCGCTCAGAATACGACTATATCCTGATCGACTGCTCACCCTCACTGGGTCTCATCACGGTCAACTCGCTCACTGCCGCCGACTCGGTCATCATCCCCGTGCAGTGCGAGTATTTCGCCCTCGAGGGCATCGGCAAGTTGCTCAACACCATCAAGATCATCAAGAGCAAGCTCAATCCGCGCCTCGAGATAGAAGGCTTCCTGCTGACGATGTACGACAGCCGCCTTCGACTGGCCAACCAGATTTACGACGAGGTGAAGCGTCATTTCCAGGAACTGGTCTTCAAGACCGTCATCCAGCGCAACGTGAAGTTGAGCGAGAGCCCGAGCCACGGTCTGCCCGTCATCCTCTACGATGCCGACAGCACCGGCAGCAAGAACCACCTGGCCCTGGCCAAGGAGATTATCACAAAGAACAGTTAAGCAAAGCATGGTGGCCCACGCCATCACCCGACACACATATTCTATGGCAGCAAAAAAGAAATTCAATGCACTGGGTCGTGGACTTGACGCGCTCATCTCCACCGACGAGGTGCATCCTCAAGGCAGCTCCACCATCAGCGAGATAGCCCTCGACCAGATAGAAGCCAACCCCAACCAGCCCCGCCGCGAGTTCGACGCCGAGAGCCTGCAGGAGTTGGCCAACAGCATCCGCGAGATAGGCATCGTGCAGCCCATCACGCTCAGGCAGACCGACAACGGCCGCTACCAGATTGTGGCCGGTGAGCGCCGCTGGCGTGCCTCGCAGATGGCAGGGCTCACCGCCATCCCCGCCTATATCCGCACCATCGGCGACGAGAGCGTGATGGAGATGGCCCTCGTCGAGAACATCCAGCGCGAGGACCTCAACGCCATCGAGATAGCGCTCGCCTACGCCCATCTGCTCGAGAACGAGGGGATGACGCAAGAGAAGGTGGCCGACCGCGTGGGCAAGAGCCGCGTGGCCGTGGCCAACTACCTGCGCCTGCTGAAACTGCCCGCCCAGGTGCAGATGGCCCTCCAGAAGCGCACCATCGACATGGGCCACGCCCGCGCCCTGCTCTCGCTCGACAGTCCGTCGCAGCAGCTGGCCGTTTTCGAGCAGATACAGAAAAACGGCTCCTCGGTGCGCCAGGTGGAGGAAATCGTGAAGAAACTGAAGAATGGCGAGGACGTGAACCTCGGCAACAAGAAGATAGCCTCGGGCTCCCGACTGCCCGAGGAGTTCAACATCCTGCGCGAGCAACTGGCCGGCTTTTTCGGCAAGAAAGTGGCGCTCAGCATCTCACCTTCGGGAAAAGGCAAGGTCACCATACCCTTCGCCGACGAGGAAGAGCTGGTGCACATCATGAGCGTGTTCGACCGGTTGAAACGTAGTTGAGATGACCAAACGAACGATAAGAACGTCAGCCATCCGCCTTGTCGCCACCATGATGCTGCTCATGGCAGCCGTCACGGGCCGCGCGCAAGAGATTGTCGTAGGCGACAGTCTCCTCGTCGCAGGCGATAGTCTCCTCGTCGGAGACGACACCATCGACATGATGATGGTCGACACGTTGGACATGGGCCGCTTCATTGCGGCCGACACTCTGGCAGCCCCACGCCGCGACTGGAGCACCTGGCGCCCCAACCCCAAGCGTGCGATGTGGCTCGCCATCGTCTTGCCTGGTGCCGGACAGATCTACAACCGCAAGTTCTGGAAGCTCCCCATCTTCTATGGCGGATTCGTGGGCTGCATCTATGCCCTGCAATGGAACAACATGATGTACCACGACTATTCGCGGGCCTTCCTCGACATCTCTGACAACGACCCCACCACGCAGAGCTATAACCAGTTCCTGCACCTGGGCACCCAGATCACCAGTCAGAACGAGGAGCGCTTCAGGAATCTTTTCAGAAAGCGCAAAGACTATTATCGGCGTTACCGCGACCTGAGCTTCTTCATCCTGCTCGGCGTGTACGCCCTCTCTGTAATCGACGCGTATGTCGACGCTTCACTGTCGGACTTCGATATCAGCAAAGACCTCAGTCTGAAGGTCTCTCCGGCAGTCATCAACAGCCGCACCGACCGCAACCCCATCAGGTCGAGTGCCATCGGACTGCATTGCAGCCTGAACTTTTAATCATTCAACCCCAGAAGCCAAGTCAGAAAATGAAGAAAATCGGAACACTCATCGTTTTATTATTGTGTTGCACTACTTACCTCTCTGCTCAGATCAGCGAAGACTACGAGATTCTGTTCACCGATGAGAACGGTCGTCAGGACGTGATGGAACTGCCCGAGTCGATGATGCTGTCGGAACTCGACAGCATGCTCGCGCTCTACCACGCCAAGACCTACCTCATCAACGACGAGGCCTGCGAGTCGACGGGAGAGAACCCCTACTACACCGACGACGTGTACGCCGACCGCCTCAGCCGCATGCCCACCGCCATCGACATGCCCTACAACACCATTGTCCGTCAGTTCATCGACCGCTACTGCACACGTCTGCGCCGGTCGGTAAGCGTGATGCTGGGCACGTCGAATTTCTACATGCCCATCTTCGAGCAGGCACTCGAGGCCTACAACGTACCACTCGAGCTGAAATACCTGCCCGTCATCGAGTCGGCCCTCAACCCGAAGGCCGTGTCGCGCGTGGGTGCCACCGGACTGTGGCAGTTCATGCTCGCCACCGGCAAGCAATATGGCCTTCGCGTCAACTCGCTCGTCGACGACCGCCGCGACCCCATCCGCGCCTCGTATGCCGCAGCACGGCTGCTGCGCGACCTCTTCCGCATCTTCGGCGACTGGACTCTGGCCGTCGCGGCCTACAACTGCGGTCCGGCCAACGTCAACAAAGCCATCCGCCGCAGTGGCGGTGAGCGCGATTTCTGGAAGATCTATCCCTACCTGCCTTCCGAGACCCGTGGATACGTGCCCGCCTTCATCGCCGCCAACTACGTGATGACCTACTACTGCGAGCACAACATCTGCCCGATGCTCACCAACCTGCCCGAGCGCACCGACACCATCATCGTCGACCGCAACATCTCGCTCAACACGATCTCCAAATTCTGCGACATCAACATCGAGTTGCTTCGCGAACTCAACCCCCAATACCGCCGCGACCTGGTGAACGGCAGCACCGAGCCCTCCACCATCCGCCTCACCGTGCCATCGATGAACAAGTTCCTCGAACTGCAAGACACCATCTTCGCCTACGATGCCGCCCATGTGGGAGGCAAGCGCCAGTATACCGCCGTGGAAGAGAAGTCGTCGGGACGCGAGAGCACACAGCGGCGCTCGTCGGGAGAGGGCAAGTCGTCGGCCTCGCGCAGCAGCGGCCGGCGTGGCAGCTCGTATGTCACCACCGCCACCACTGCCAGCACCAGCACCTCGCGCTACGGGCGCAGTTCACGCAGCAGCAGTTCCTACAGCCAGCGGGGCAACACGGCCTCGAGTGGATATTCCACAGGCAAGCGGCGCAGCAGCCGGCGTGGCTAATCCCTACCCACCCCAACCACTATCAATCTTCCAACACATATGAACGAGCAGGACCATCTTGGCAGAGACGCCGAGCGTGAAGCCGCCGACAACAAACTCGTCGACGATGCCTACCAACAGTTGATCGAGAGTTACCTTTCCTCGCCCCACCGCAAGAAAGTCGACATCATCAACAAGGCATTCAACTTCGCCAGGCAAGCGCACAAAGGCGTGCGCCGCCTCTCGGGCGAGCCCTATATCATGCACCCCATCGCCGTGGCTATGATTGCCTCGAAAGAGATGGGTCTGGGCTCCACCAGCATCTGCTCGGCCCTGCTCCACGACGTGGTCGAAGACACCGACTACACGGTAGAGGACATCGAGACCATCTTCGGCTCGAAGATCGCACAGATTGTCGACGGTCTCACCAAGATTTCGGGTGGCATCTTCGGCGACAAGGCCTCGGCCCAGGCCGCCAACTTCAAGAAGCTGCTGCTCACGATGAGCGACGACATCCGCGTGATCCTCATCAAGATCTGCGACCGCCTGCACAACATGCGCACGCTGAGCAGCCAGCCCGCCAACAAGCAATACAAGATAGCCGGCGAGACCTTATATATATATGCGCCCCTCGCCAACCGCCTCGGTCTGAACAAAATCAAGAACGAGCTCGAAGACCTGAGTTTCAAGTACGAGCACCCCGAGGAATACGACAGCATCAAGACCAAACTCGCCTCGACCGAGGAGAAGCGCAACATCCTCTTCGAGGAGTTCACCACCCCCATCCGCGCCGCCCTCGACAAGATGGGCATGAAGTACGTGATACGCGCAAGGGTGAAGACCCCCTACTCCATCTGGTCGAAGATGCAGAACAAGAACGTCACCTTCGACGAGATCTACGACATCCTTGCCGTGCGCATCATCTTCAAGCCCGAGAGCAAGGAGACCGAGATCAACGACTGCTTCAAGATCTACGTGGCCATCAACAAAATCTACAAGTCGCACCCCGAACGGCTGCGCGACTGGGCCAACCACCCGAAGGCCAACGGCTACCAGGCGCTCCACGTGACACTGATGTCGAAGCAAGGCCAGTGGATAGAGGTGCAGATACGCTCTGAGCGCATGGACGACATCGCCGAGCAGGGATTTGCCGCACACTGGAAGTACAAGCAGGGCGAGGACGGCCGCGTGACCGCCGTGAGCGAAACCGGTGAGGACGGCGAGCTCAACGACTGGCTCCACACCATCAAGGAAATCCTCGACGACCCGCAGCCCGACGCCATGGACTTCCTCGACACCATCAAGCTCAACCTCTTCGCCTCCGAGATCTTCGTCTTCACGCCCAAGGGCGAGATACGCACCATGCCCGCAGGGAGCACGGCCCTCGACTTCGCCTTCCAGATACACACCTTCCTCGGAAGCCACTGCATCGGCGCCAAGGTGAACCACAAACTGGTGCCCCTGAGCCACCGGCTCAACAGCGGCGATCAGGTAGAGATCCTCTCGTCGAAGACCCAGCACGTGAACGCCTCGTGGGTGAACTTCGCCACCACCGCCAAGGCCAAGACCAAGATCCTGGCCATCCTGCGTCGCAACGAGCGCGAGGTGCAGAAGAACGGCGAGCAGACCCTTCACGACTTCCTTGCCTCGCACGACATGGAGATGACCACCTCGGTCATCGACCGTCTCTGTGCTTTCCACGACATCGACAAGCCCGAGAAATTCTTCCAGGCCATAGGCAACAAGAACATCATCCTGGGCGACAAAGACATCGACGAACTGCTCGACAACAAGTCGGGCAAGAAGTCGGGCTGGCGCAAACTCGTGCCCTTCCTGGGCAACGACAGCAAGAAGGAGAAAGAGAGCAGCACGACCGACGACGACGCCACCGACCTGATTCTCGTCGACAAGGACTTCAACCGCAAGAAGGCCTTCATCATCAACGACAGCAACCTGTCGCGCCTCATCTTCCCGCCATGCTGCCGCCCCATTCCCGGCGACGACATCCTGGGCTACATCGACAACCGCAACCACATCGAGGTGCACAAGCGCAAGTGTCCTGTGGCCAACAAGCTCAAGACCAGTTTCGGCAACCACATCATCGACGCCAAGTGGGACATGCACCGCCGCGTGCTCTTCGACGCCTCCATACAGATTACCGGCATCGACCGCATCGGCCTGCTCAACGAGGTGACCAACGTCATCTCGAGCCAGCTCAACGTGAACATGCAGAAGTTGGTCATCACCACCGATGGCGGCATCTTCGACGGCAACATCCAGATGCGCGTCTACGACCGCAAAGACGTGCAGATGATTGTCGACAGCCTGAAGGCCATCAACGGAATCGAGGAAATCAAGCAAATCAAATAATAACGGGTATCCCTACCGGCATCCCGCAAGACGCCATCTGCCCATAAGGCACCGGCATCCCGCAAACCGCCCACTGCCCGCAAGGCACCGGCATCCCGTTACCCATCCTAAAAACTACTACTTATGCACCAATCACTCCTTATCCTCGCCATGATGCTCGCCCTGCCCACCATGGCCGCCAACAAGTACGACAACCCCGACACGCTCTTCGTGGCCCGCGACGGCACCGCCGAGTTCCGCAACGTGGCCGACGCCATAGAGGTGTGCCGCGCCTTCATGGACTACCACAAGGTGATCTTCGTGAAGCGGGGCACCTACAAAGAGAAACTCATCATCCCCTCCTGGCTCGACAACATCGAGATCGTGGGCGAGGACGTGGAGCAAACCATCATCACCTTCGACGACCATGCCAACATCCGCCTCGCCGGCACTGAGCAAGGCATGGGCACCTTCCGCACCTACACCCTGAAGATAGAGGGCAACGGCATCACCGTGAAGAACATCACCATCGAGAACAACTCCGCACGGCTCGGACAGGCCGTGGCACTGCATACCGAGGGCGACCGCCTGCGCTTCATCGGCTGCCGGTTCCTGGGCCACCAGGACACCATCTACACCGGCAAGGCCGGCACACGCCTCTATTTTGAGAACTGCTATATCGAGGGCACCACCGACTTCATCTTCGGTCCGTCCACGGCATGGTTCGAGGGCTGCACCATCAAGAGCAAGGCCAACTCCTACGTCACCGCCGCCTCCACCCCAAAAGATGTGGAGTTCGGCTACGTGTTCAACCGCTGCCGTCTGATAGCCGACGAGGGCATCAACAAGGTGTTCCTGGGCCGTCCCTGGCGCCCCTACGCCTACACCGTGTTCATGAACTGCGAGTTGGGCAGGCACATCGTCCCCGCCGGATGGCACAACTGGGGCAACGCCGCCAACGAGCAGACCGCCCGCTACCTGGAGTATAACAACAGCGGCGAGGGAGCCGCCACCACCCAGCGCGCCCCCTGGAGCCGCCAACTGAGCAAGAAAGAGGCCGCCGCCATCACCCCCCAGCGGGTATTCAAAATAGAAAGCCAGTGGATGCCATGAGCCCGAAGGGCATAAAAACTGCTGTCATTCTCCATCCGAGAATGACAGCAGTTTTTCTTTTCTAGAGAATCTAGAAAATCTAGAAAATCTAGAGCATCTAGAATATCTAGGAAAAAATCTCTTGTTTTACGATAGCGAGTCTAGCTGCTTTTTCAGCAGCTGCAGCTCCTCGCGGATGGCGATGAGGCTCTCCATCACCTTGGCACTCTTGTCCACGCCGTCGCGGTTCTCGTTGAGCATCTTGCGGGCGGCGGCCAACTTGAACCCCCTCACCTTCACCAGGTTGTAGATGAGTCCTATCTGGTCGATGTCTTTCTGGGTATACTGCCTCACCTTGTTGCTGGTGGTCTGAGGCTTGAGGTGGGGGAACACGCCCTCCCAATAGCGCAGCAGACTCTCCTTGACGTCGTACATCGCCGCCACCTCCTTGATCGAATAATAAACCTTCTGTGTCTTTGTCTTCTCCATTTTCAATGCCTTTGATCCCTTCACCTTCTTTGGGATTGCAAAAATAGTGAAAAGGGCGAACAAAACAAAATTAAATTGCATGATTTTCAACGGCTAACAGCCACATTTTGACAATAATGTTACCTATTCTTGAAAAAAAGCAGTAATTTTGCCTCGGAAATTCCGGAAACACCGGAACGGCCGGGAAAAACCTGAAAATCCGGAGTAATCCTCAACCAAAATCAAAGTGGAGTGAGGAAGACACACCGGGCCTCCCGGACAGACCACCTACCCCACAAGAAACATTTAGAAGCAAAATGATGACAGCCAACGAAATCCGCGACTCATTCAAGAAATTCTTCGAGTCGAAAGGCCATGCCATCGTGCCCTCGGCACCGATGGTAGTAAAAGACGACCCCACACTGATGTTCACCAACGCCGGCATGAACCAGTGGAAAGATATCATCCTCGGCACCCGTGACCCTGAGCCACGCCGCCGTGCCGACTCACAGAAGTGCCTCCGCGTGAGCGGCAAGCACAACGACCTGGAAGAGGTGGGTCACGACACCTACCACCACACCATGTTCGAGATGCTCGGCAACTGGAGCTTCGGCGACTACTTCAAGGAGGGCGCCATCGACATGGCATGGGAATATCTTGTCGACGTGCTGCACCTCGACCCGAAAGACCTCTACGTCACCGTGTTCGAGGGTTCGAAAGAAGAAGGCCTGGAGCGCGACGACGAGGCTGCTCAGTTCTGGCTCAAGCACGTGCCCGCCGACCATATCATCAACGGCAACAAGCACGACAACTTCTGGGAGATGGGCGACACCGGTCCCTGCGGTCCCTGCTCCGAGATCCACCTCGACTCGCGTACCGACGAGGAGAAGAAGCAAGTGCCCGGCCGCGAGCTGGTGAACATGGACAACCCCCAGGTGATTGAGATCTGGAACCTGGTGTTCATGCAGTTCAACCGCAAGGCCGACGGCTCGCTCGAGAAACTCTCGATGAACGTCATCGACACCGGCATGGGATTCGAGCGCCTGGTGCGCGCCCTCCAGGGCAAGCACTCCAACTACGACACCGACATCTTCCAGCCCATCATCCGCGAGATTGAGCGCATCACGGGCATGAAATATGGCGAGAAAGAAGAGACCGACGTGGCCATGCGCGTGATCGCCGACCACCTGCGTGCCGTGGCCTTCAGCATTGCCGACGGTCAGCTGCCCAGCAACGCCAAGGCCGGCTATGTGATACGCCGCATCCTGCGCCGTGCCGTGCGCTACGGCTACACCTTCCTCGGCCAGAAAGAGTCGTTCATCTATCGTCTCATCCCCACCCTCGTGGCCGAGATGGGTCCCTCATACCCCGAGCTGCCCGCTCAGCAGAACCTCATCAGCCGCGTGATGAAAGAAGAGGAAGAGTCGTTCCTGCGCACCCTCGACAAGGGCATCAACCTGCTCAATGGCGCCATGGACGAGCTGATGGCCCACGGCCAGACCGTGCTCGACGGCGTGCAGGCCTTCCGCCTGTTCGACACCTACGGATTCCCGCTCGACCTCACCCAGCTCATCTGCCGCGAGCATGGCTACACCGTCGACGAGAAGCAGTTTGCCGAGGAGATGGAGAAGCAGAAGGCACGCGCCCGCAATGCCGCCGCTGTCGAGAACTCCGACTGGGTGGAGCTGCGCGAGGGCGAGCAGCAGTTTGTGGGCTACGACTTCACCGAATACAGTTGCCACATCCTGCGCTACCGCAAGGTGACCCAGAAGAAGGCCTCCTACTACGAGTTGGTGCTCGACTACACCCCCTTCTATGGCGAGATGGGCGGTCAGGTAGGCGACCGTGGCGTGCTGGTGAGCGAGGACGAGACCATCGAGATCACCGACACCAAGCGCGAGAACAACCAGAGCGTGCACATCGTGAAGGCGCTGCCCAAGAACGTGGAGGCCGAGTTCATGGCCTGTGTCGACACCGACCTGCGTGAGGCCAGTGCCGCCAACCACACCGCCACCCACCTGCTCGACTATGCCCTGAAGCAAGTGCTGGGCGACCATGTGGAGCAGAAGGGCTCGTATGTGAGCGCCGACACGCTGCGCTTCGACTTCTCCCACTTCCAGAAAGTCACCGACGAGGAACTGCGCCAGGTAGAGCGCATCGTCAACGACATGATACGTCAGGACCTGCCCCTCGACGAGCACCGTGCCATCCCCCTCGAAGATGCCAAGCAGATGGGCGCCATCGCCCTCTTCGGCGAGAAATACGGCGACAAGGTGCGCGTGGTGCGCTTCGGTCCTAGCTGTGAGTTCTGTGGCGGTATGCACGCCCATTCCACGGGCCATATCGGCATGTTCAAGATTGTGAGCGAGAGCAGCGTGGCCGCCGGCATCCGCCGCATCGAGGCCAAGACCGGCAAGGAGTGCGAGGAACTGCTCTACATGCTCGAAGACACGCTGAGAGGCATCCGCGAGCTGTTCAACAACACCAAGGACCTGAAAGGCGTGATTGCCAAGTACATCGACGAGCACGACGCGATGAAGAAGCAGATCGAGGAGCTCAGGGTGAAAGGTGTGGAGCGCGCCAAGCAGCAGCTGGTGCAGAAAGCCCAGACCATCAACGGCATCCACGTGGTGGCCGCCGTGCTCCCCATCGATCCCGCCTCGGCCAAGGACCTGGTGTTCAAGGTGCGCTCGTCGTTCCCCGAGAAGGTGGCATGCGCCTTAGGCACCGTGCACGAGGGCAAGCCGATGCTCAACGTGATGCTGAGCGAGGACCTGGTGAAAGACTTCGGCCTGAACGCTGGGCAGATTGTGCGCGAGGCCGCCAAGCTCATCAAGGGCGGCGGTGGCGGACAGCCCCATTTCGCCTCGGCAGGCGGAAAAGACAGCGATGGCATCTCGGCCGCCGTCGACAAGATGGTGGAGATGATCACCAAGGCATAATGTGCGAACAACACCCAAGGCGGTGGGCAGTCGTTATCCTACGACTTCCCACCGCCTTTTCCTATCCTGTTGAAGTTTCGCATCCGCTCATTCCCAATCGATGTCACATCGCGACGGCAACCACACTTTTGGGATGATTTTTTTTGGCCGTACAAGTTTTTTTCCTACTTTTGCATATTGTGTGGAACCAGCGCGTTTCATCACACAATCGTCTATACGTTCAAACTAATAACCATCCATAGCAAATGAAAACAATTCAAAGATTAGCATTTGTCGTTGTCGCCACTATCGTTTGCCTTTCGGCCAGCGCCATCGACATCAAGTTGAAGAAAGACAAGACGGTGGTCGACGGCATTACCTTCGCCATCAATGCCAAGAAACAAGTGGCCCAAGTGGTCCGCGGCGAGGAGCCCTATGTGGGCGACATCGTGATACCCGAGAAAATCACCGTCGACAGCGTGGTGTGCTACGTAGAGGAGATCGCGTCGAACGGCTTCAAGGACTGTCCGGGCGTCACCTCCATCGTCATCCCCAACTGCATCACCAAGATTGGCTCGTCGGCATTCCAGGGCTGCTCCAGCATCGCCGAGATCACCATCCCCTCGCGCATCCAGGAGTTGCCTGCCAGCCTCTTCGAGAACTGCACCAGCCTCACCACCGTCAATTTCGAGGGCAGCGTGAAGAAGTTGGGCAACAATATCTTCGAGGGCTGCAAGTCGCTCGTCGACTTCGAGGTGCCCAGCGCCGTGACCGAGATACCGAGCGATGCCTTCAGGGGCTGCGCCGAACTGCGCAACGTCACCCTGCCGTCGGGCATCAAGAAGATTGGCTCCAACGCCTTCCAGGAGTGCCACAGTCTGGAGTTCATCGACCTGCCTACCGGAGTGAGCAGCATTGCCAACGACGCCTTCAACGGCTGCACCATGCTGAAGGAGGTCCGCATCCCCTCGGGTGTGACCACCATCTCGGCCAACATGTTCAAGGGCTGCGTGGAACTGAAGACTGTCGACATTTCGAGTTCGGTACGCAAGATTGAGCACGATGCGTTCAACGGTTGCGCCGTGCTCGACAGCATCAACCTCTCCAACTCCATCTCTTCGATGGGCAGCAGCGCCTTCGAGGGCTGCTCCAGCCTGAAGCAGGTGAAGATTCCCAACAGCCTCACCGAGATTGCCTCCGACCTGTTCAAGAACTGCGCCAGCCTCGAGTCGGTGACCTTCTCCAACTCGCTGAAGAAGATTGGCAGCGGCGCCTTCGAGAACTGCGCCAGCCTCACCCAGCTCACCATCCCCGTGTCGGTGAAGGAGATTGGCAACGATGCCTTCGAGGGCTGCAACAACATTGCCGACATCTACATCAACAGCAGCATCCCCATCAAGATCAGCAGCGGCGCCTTCGCCAAGGCTACCATGAAAGAGGCCATCGTGCATGTGAAGAAAGGTGCCACCACCAACTACAACCTCGACAAGAACTGGAAGAAATTCCTCAACATCATCGAGTGGAAATAAGGAGTGAGGGGATGGGTTGGCCCAATTGCCCAACTAATCCCATCCTCTACGCATCAATCATCTATCATCCCCGGCCTCAGATGGTTGGGGATGATTGCGTTATAACAAAACAACATGAAAGGGGTACTCCTAAGTACGTATATTTTGAGGGTGGTGAGTAGTTACAATCTTTCTCAAAATAGTTAAAAATATAAAAAAGAAGTGCTGATAGGCTTTGGAAAGTCCTTGTTTTGTAAATTTGTAGTTTACAAATAAATCTTTATCTCATTTGTAACTATTCTAGACTTAATTAACATGTTGAAAGCGAGAAATAAGAAGAATTACGGAAAGCCCCTAATGTTCATGGAAAAATTCGTTCCCAATGAATTTGTGGCTGGTTGCATACTATCTAGTTTAATAGATAATCCTAATCGTGTTTTATGCTTTGATAAAGATAATGATGGCATGTTTGATAATGGAGAAGATAATGGGCATGGAAATTATGAACTTGGTGTCTTAGATCATGCTGAAAGTTTTGAAGTATTGGAAAAAGGGCGAAAGACAGACAATGGTGCTTTGGGATATTGTTATGTTGGATCGGGCAAATTTCATTACAATATGCAACCGCACATAGAAGATGGGACGGCGGCAACATATTATAATTACCAGGGGAGCAATTTCGTCGATTGTTATTATGCCATACTCAAGATAAAGGTAAGTCAGTATGACATCCGAGAGCTAGAATTTTTAATGGATGAATCTTGCTTGACAGCAACAACCAACGCATCTTGATAGTGACTCTACACTTCCATGATGTTGCTCACCACACAAAAATAGGAGGCATTGCCTCATATTCACTTTCAAAAAGGAGACCAGCTGTTCCTGATGAAAAATCTCGCCAGCGGTCATGTTGAAATGCATCTCTTTAGTCTTTGCGGCAATGAGGTTTACAGCATAGGTGTTTCCAGTTATCTTTCCTCCATTGACATTCAGCGTGGCGTTTCCAGATGCGTTGGTGCTGGCCAGTAAAAAACAATCATCTTTCCCTCATCCACCATTCGCCGGCATGCAATTCAAGAAACTCGCTCTCAGTATACCATGTAGAGTCGAACCAATTCGTTGAATCACCATACTGATTATTCTTTGATGAATATTCGAGCCAGTGGGTGGAACGTAAACCACCACCAAGATGATGGCGATATTGCTGTTCAACGTCGGGTTCTCTTTTCAACATTTCGAGCATCTGCTCCGTCTTAATCCATTTCTTCTCCATGCCTTTTTCGGCAAAGGTCGAAGATCAAAATGAAACGAGCAAATGTTTTAGATCATGTTAGATCAAAACAGAGGGTAATTAAGAAAGATTAGATCTTTTGCGAAGGATATGGCAAAGTTCTTAGCACATACTATCATCACAAGCATGAAAATCCTCATGATTACATCAAAAAATTGGCTGTTTAATCAATTTTTTTCTTGATATTAGCGTATTTTTGAGCAACTACACAATTAATTCAAATAATATTTGTAAATTTACCGACAAACAACAGAATTCCATCATGGCAAAGTTAAATCGCATAAGAGTCGTTCTTGCCGAACGTGACCTGAACAATAAGTGGTTATCCGACAAATTAGGTAAGGACCCTGCCACTATTTCCAAGTGGGTTACCAACACCACCCAACCAAGCCTTGAAGCCCTCATTGCAATAGCCAATGCACTTGAAGTTTCTGTGCAGGAGTTGGTAAGACAAGATAAAAACTTAATAGCCAAATAGTATTAGGTAAATTACAAAAGAAGAAAAACCAGCATTATACTTATTTTTGGGGAAGCAATAAATCAAGGCTTTGGGAGATTGTTAACAAACAATACTAATAAAATCAAAAATATGAACGAGACAAAAAGACTTATTCCTGTTCAGAAGTTGATGAAATACGTCAAGACTAATGAAGTAGCATGGCAGATGTACGATTCACTAATTGAATTTTCACATGCTGAAAGGTATGAGTTTACAGAGTCAAAGGAAAACGAGTATGAAGTTAAAAATATCGAAATGCTTTCTGTCATAGCGAATGCTGAAGAATGGCAGGTGATTAACCCAGAGAAAGACGATTGGGAAGGCTTTGAGAACCTGATAGAATGGTCAGAAAAAAACGATTTGCTCATCCTCATTGATAAGGAATTGCTGCTTTGTATATCACCATGTGATAAGGAACGGGTGTTAGCTATGCTGGCATAATTTCCATGAACGTTTTTTAAAGTAATGAAGGCTCTCAGAGTACCCCCTATGTATAAGTGTATAGGTTTATGTGATGCGGACCTACTTGATAATGGTACGCGTCACCCTAATCTTGTGCTTATGAAGATTGCGGGATTCCTTTTTGACAATCATATTCTCTTTGAGCTCATTCTTGATTCTAAAGCGAATTTGGACAGATACGATCATGTGTTTATGTCCTGCGTGTTTACGTTTACAAACCTACCGGAGTTCTATACAAAAGCCATTGGTACGGAAGTTGAAGCTAAGTTTCACATTGGTGGAACTGGCTTCTATGCCAACGAGACCAACATAAAAGAGTACCGCAAGAAGAGAGAGGAGGACTTTTTCCGCCTTGATCATGACGAATACCTAAATACTATGGACAATCACCGTGGTGGTCCTAAATCAAAAGGAATTGATATGGCTCGTCAGATGCCATACTATCGTTTGTATGACCTCTTTGTCGAAAAGCAAGTAAAGGCTGGATTTAAACGTGACAAATACAAGGACTATTTGAAATACTCTATAGGATTCCTTACTCGTGGGTGTGTCCGTCATTGCCCTTTCTGCATTAATAAGTTAGAAAACCAAGTTTGCCGATATTCCAAACTTGATTGGTTTCTTGATAATGAGCGAGATGAAAAAGGTCGATTGATTCGCCCGAATATATATCTGTGGGATGATAACTTTTTGGCATCAGACAAATCTATTTGGCAACCCTTATTACAAGAGCTGATAGATTGTGGGCGTCCTTTTCAGTTTCGTCAAGGACTTGACGAACGCATGTTGGCTGAAAAACCTGATGGGGAATTAATGGCACAAATGCTGGCAAAATCCAAATATCATGGAGACTTCATTTTTGCTTTTGACAATTGGAAAGATAGAGAGTTGATCGAAAAAGCGCTGAAGATATGGAAACGACACAATCCCAAGAAAGGAACGAAGTTCTATCTTTTTTGTGGTTATAAACTAAAGAAGCACAGTCATCAAAAGTTCTATCAAGACATCTGGGAACTATTCCAACGCATTAGAATCTTGATGTCATACGGATGTGTTGGTTATGTAATGCGACACGAGGATTATCACAATTATGAGATTTCCAATCTCTATGTCCAAATCGCCAGATGGTGCAACCAACAACAGTTCTACAAAAAGATGTCGTTTTGGGAATTTGCATATAGAAATCAGTCTTACTGGGAAGAGCACACATTACATGTGACAGATAGGCCTCGTCTAAAAACTTTTGAAGAGTTTCAGCAAGATTTAGACAAAGGGTATTATGGCGAAGGTAATGGGCAGGTTAAGATGTGTTTGCCTTTGTGTTCAGTGATAAGGACTTTGGAAAAATTCCCTGAGCACAAAGATGAACTGTTGGAGATGTTTAATTATAAAATGGATAATTTAATAAACCCTCATTTGTGGGAATAATTTATTATGGTAATAACACGATTAAAAGAAGCATTTCTCCATTTGAGTCAACACTCAGTTGATTCTGTTCAGAATGGTGTATCATTTACCGAATGGGATGAGTATATGCATGTCGACAGGCCAATAGAGAACCATCTATACGAAAAGATGGATGAAATTGATGCCGCAGGAGGTGGCATTGTACTTCTTGTAGGAAGTGCTGGTGACGGGAAATCTCACTTGTTGAGTCGCATTAGACAAATGTCCGATTGGGGAGATAACAGTTTCTATAACGATGCAACTGCTAGCAGTTCGCCAAAAAAAACCGCAATAGACACACTCAAAGAAGCGCTTGCAGACTATAAAGATGCAAATTTATACAAAACGAGTAGTAAGCTAGTTCTTGCCATAAATCTCGGGAAACTGAATGCTCTGATTGATGATGAAGGATTCAAGGCAGAATACAAGGAGATTGTAGAATCGACCAGGCCAATATTCGATGATGATGACACGACTCCCCCCATTGACACAGAGAGGGTCAAAATAGTAATGTTTGCAAATCAGCAAGCTTTCGAATTCTACATTAATTCCCCTGAACGCATTGTAGAGTCTGAGTTTTTGTCTAATATAATGAAAAAAATCGTATCTAAGAAAGATACAAATCCATTCTATAAAGCATATAAAGAAGATATTGCAAGTGGAGTTAGCCCGAAAGACCCTCTTATTCTCAACTATGAGCTGCTTTCAATACCTGAAGTTCGCAATACCATAGTGATGACGATAATTGAGGCTATTGTGCGTTTAAAGATAATTATCACCCCTCGAGAATTTTTGGATTTCATTTACTCTATTATGGTATATCCATATGAATACAAGGAAAAGAAAGATTTCTATGAAGCATTGTTGCCTACTTTGTTATATTGCGGTAACGAGAATCTGATTCAAAAAGCTATCAGCAAGTTGGACCCTCTGAAAAAAAGCAGTACTGAGCATGACAAACAATTGTCTGTTCTTTTCACCTCATATTCCATACCAACGTCATATTTTGACACAGAGCAACTTTCCAAGTTACCATCAGCGTTAGTAAAGCGTACAAACGATTTTTATGCCAACAATGGTCGTGACATAGAAAGAACCACCAAATTTGTATTCAGATTAAAACACCTTCTCGCATATCATACAGAAAGTGAAGTTTATACATCTTTCCTTGAAACGCTAAAAGGTATATATAAAAATGATATACACAAAATGCAGGGAATCTATTCTGTTGTAGCCAAAGCCATTCCTCGACATTATGGGTCATATTATGCGAAAGCGAATATGGTGCCATTAAATATCCAAGGTGGCCGTTATCGTCTTTTTGGTAATTTACAGTTAAAACCTGAAAAGATAAAACCGTACTATTCCGAAACAAAGCCCAACGAGTTCTTATTGAGATTTGACATGTCGTGGAAATTCTCAGATTCTCCCATAACATTAAGAATGGATTATCAACTTTATTCATACTTGTATGAACTTAATCGAGGAAAGTTATCACTTTCTTACGAGAACGAGAAGGATTTTACATTCAGTAGATTTGTAAGACAATTGGTTGAGAAATGCAACTGCCAACAAGAAATTACAGTAGTCATAGCGGACCAACCAGAAATGGAATTAACAGAGTCATCATTTGGTAATATTGAATTGTCATGAAGATAGATATTGAGGCATATAATGAACATTACCATCAAAGTGGTAAGTTTATTGATAATTGGCAGGAAGGAATAAAGCTTCTTCCGTTCAATTCAAATCCAACATCAGCTTATGATAAGAATTGTGGATTACATGGTATTACAGGCGAATTTTTTCGCCTGTGGGATAATGATGGTACCAAACCCATAGAGGACTTTGATATTTCTGCGGTCAGGCCTGTAACGGACTACCTTTGTAATCAGAAACAGATGCCAGTAGCACAAGTAAAACAGTTCATACTCATGATGAAGGATATCATGTATATTAACGGGAACTTAAATATTTCAGATTCTGCCTTTTTAAAATATTTGCCTTTAATGCCAAATGACGAAAGAATATCAGTAAAAGATAGAAAGAAATACAGCGATGGACAACGAAAGTTGAGCAATTATCTTTATTCGATGTTGCCAGATGATATGCAGAATTCTGGTAATAAGACAATTCCAAATTTATTTTCCAAAATATTGCAAGAAGCACTATCGTCTTTTTGTGGTTCTCGTGATGATATAAAAGCACGTGAATATGTTATACTGCCGTTCATAAAAAAATCCTTTGAAGAAGATTTAAAATGGATGCTAAAGCAAGAAGAGTCTGTAAAAGTAAAATATCTTCACCTGTTCTTACATTTCTATTGTTGCTATGCGATTATGCAAACAATTGTGATGCTCAATTCGAAAAAACATGATAAGCCATCATCACCAGCTCCATTCTATTATATCCTTAATTCCGAAAAAGCCTCTGTAAATCACGAAGCTGTAATTAGAGGTTGGTCACACCAAATACCAAAAAATTCATTAGACAAACTTTATGGAAAATCACAAGCACTTGACATATTAAATAGTGTCTTAGGAGGAAATGTGGGGTTCTATAGTGACGTAATAGAAAAGCTAAACGAAACCAATTTTGAGGAAAATCGAGACCTTTGCAACGAATTACTAAAGCTTTATCAAGACGAAAAATACAAGGTAATTAGTCGGAGGATAAGTGAAGTCGATTCTTTTGAAAAGAGAGAAATCGACGTTAATTCGTATGACGAATTCATCTCCACTTTAGAGATGCTATGTACTGGTCTTCAGTCAAAAAGTTACATTTCTCGTATGCGGAAGAAAGTAATAGATGTGATGAGTGTAAGATTCCTTCAGAGTAGAAGGGGGAACTACGTTTTAGTTCTTGACAATGAAATGCTCACATTCCTTGTTGCTCTTTTTACAAAGAGTAAAAAGACAAAACTTGAGGACATGTATAAACTCTTTAATAGTTATGGCATTCACTTCAACCGAGGAAGTAGACTTGCCATTGAGGATTATTTATTGAAGTTAAACCTTTTAGACAGGAAAAGTGATTCCGGTGAAGCTCAATATGTCACAGTCATTTTATAATTATATCGCCAAGGAACTTCTACTTGGCTACTTTAAGAAGAATCCTCTGCAAAAAGGCAGTCGATACTTTATGATTATTGAGAACGAAGAGCATCGTAATCTTTTGATGGATGCCCTCATTGAAGTATGTGAACCAATTACTATTTCAGGCATATACCAAGGTAACAATTCTGATGTTCAAGAAGAAGAATATAACACTCATGTTATTAAGCCTTCACCAGGTATTCCTTCCATCATAATTGGATATGATAAGACTTCTACCGAGGATTATCTGACTACTATCAGAAATTCAGTTGGCGTTGCAGGAAATAAGTATGAGAACTTTGGAGTAATTTATATACTTTCAGATAGTATTCTCTCTTCTATTATCACGGCTTGTCAAGACCTTCAAACATTGGGAGGACCTTTGCATTCTAGTTATGTAATACGCGACATTAAAGAAAAGGCCGAAGACAAAATATCTAAAGATTTAGAACGTGTCTATCTCAAAAAGCATCTTATTAAGATCTCCGAATACATTTCAGATGGTACATGCAGCCTTTTTGACTTTAAGCATGCGCTCAGTGTACTTGAAGACAGAACATTAAAGGGACATTATAATGAACTAAACTTCTTTAATGATAAAGCCGTATATGATGGTACATTTAAGCCATCCGATAATGAGATGCAAGTTCGAGTAGATAAGAATCATGAAATCTATCGAAGAGTTAGTGACATCATGAATGAGGATGATGAAACTGACAAGATAAAACTATTACAAAAATTCCTCGATGAGAGGTTGTCAAAGAAGATTATCAAAGACGATTCTTGGAAAAGTATTGACTTTCAAGAGTTTCTCGATAGTATAGAAAGGAAAGCAGCTACAGCCAACCTCGAATTACTCGATATAGAGTTACCAACAGAAGGGTTAATGACATCTCTTGTTAAGTATACAAAAGGTAATCCTAAAAAGAAGTCAGTCTCATATATTGTTGTGTGTGACCAAACTGATTCTCCCGTCGAGCAAGTGAAGGTTACTTTTAACAAGGAATTAAAAAAAATAACATCTGAAACATGTCAGACACAAGGACAAGTTCTGAAAGTATCTGTTGGTAATTCATTAATTAAGCAGTCAATCGGTTTGAATGACAACTATCATAATTTCTTCATGATGAAGTTGCCATGTAGCAAAAGTTTCTTTAAAGATATTGAAAATACTTTCTCAATAAATAAGAAGGGCGAGATTGTGGTTGTTGTTCCAGAAGAAGCTGATGTGCTAACCTTTGGCACAGGCTCCAATATTCTATCACTACCACTTGACAACAAGGTTGAATGGACAGATGATGCAAGATTAGAAGTTCCTGTTATAGCAGATGATGACAATGATCAAATATGCTTCGAAGTTGACTTTGGCAGCAAGCAAATAAAGATTGTATTGAAATTAAATATTGCCAAACCTATCCCTCCAGCAAGACCAGGAACTATTGAAGGAACTTATGCCGGAGGAAATGTAATTGTTGATGGGCAACCTCGTGCAGTTTTTTCCTATTGGAAAAAATATCTTGATTGGGAACAGGATTTTATTAAAAATCGATGTTCTCATATCAACTATGTATATAATGAACTCTCTGAAAGGTATGAAGCTGAGTATGAGATTTTGGACCTCCCTGCCAACATTCAAACGACTTTGTATCAGTTATTTGCGTATTATGACGCTCATGATACTATTCCATCATTATGTCCAATGAATGACGAATTACGCAATATTTATAAAGCGTATTGGAAGGCCGTGGTTGATACTATTCAAGCAATTCCAAATATTCGATGTTTAAAAAGAGAAGAATATCTGATGACTAAATTAGGAATAGTTTCCGAGTGGGACAAAATATACTTTTCTCCCTTCCATCCTATTTTGGTTGCCTATATTTTAGAATTTGATGCACAGTTTGACACGAAAGAGGATTCTACATTTGCCAAAAAACTTTTGTCACCATTCTATCTTCTACCTTACATTTTTGTTAACGACAACCCATTGCGGCCATATACAGACAAGTACTTATCGGAGATTAGAAATTGGCTCAGTTACGAAGGTGTAAATAGCAAGCCACAGGAACGCACAAACGATATTACTACAAGAATGGTATGGACAAAAATGCAGGCATTTATACGCCATTTCAAATACTTATTCCAAGATAAAGATTGTCCAATTATCATTAGTATCGTAGGAATTGCAGATGACACAAATGTTATTAAGGGTATTCTCGAGTTCATTAGACGTGAGTATACTGGAGGTGTTCAAAGAATAGAACTTCATGAATATGTTGATAATCTTATGGTTGAATCTTTCTTTGAAAAATTGAACAGGTTGGATTCTATTGATGCTATCTCACGTGAACTTGAATCTCTTAATGTAAAACTTGAATCGAAGGGCGAATATACAAGTCAAGAGATGATACACCAACTATTTACTCGTGTTTCATTCTACAAACACGCTCTTGATCTTACAAGCAAAAAGATAGAGTATTCACATATAGCTTTCTATCAGATGGATACGGGTAATGAGTTTATCCGCCAAGTAACAAACGAAATGCGCACAGAGTTATCTTTTAATGGATTAATATCAATTCCTTCTACCATTAACAAGTCGGGCGCATATATTATCGGATACGGAACGTCTGGAGTTAAAGAGCAGAATGGATATATATACCCGATGGCTACGGCTTTGAATACGTTATATGCAAACGAGGAGCATGAGGGGAGTAGTGTATTTAGTACTGACACATGCGTAGCAAAGAGATACAAATTCAGCAAATCGGATTTATTGAACTCTATCTATGAAAATGCCAATTGGGTAACATTCATTAATCCTGAGGTTGACATAAACTTCTTCTATAAACAAAATTTGTATGTAGTTCACTATACTGACCAATATACTATCAATGCAAAATATGATAGTATAACAGTTACGAAGCATATAGACCAATACGAAAACATGCTGCGTAAGTCATATGAGAAATATGCATTATCAGAAGAACGTTTCCAACACTTTAATGAAACAATGATGGATTACTTCAATTGCCTAAATGGTGATTGGATGCTCAACATAGTAAATAGCACAGAGGAAAAGGTTCGCGAAAAGATGAGTATTGTCGCAGCAAGCATCGCCATGTTGCACTTCATGAAACGTAATAAAGATGTGCATTGGATTCCTGTATCTCTAGAAGAAATCTTAAGGGTAACAGGCTCTATTGGCTTGCCGCAGGAATACATCTTTTCTAAAAAAACTCTTGGAGCGAAAGGCGCCATGTCTGATGATCTTCTGATGATAGGTCTTGATGCAACAGACGAGAGCGATTTGAAACTATATCTCTATCCTGTAGAGGTGAAGTTCTCCAAGAATAGTTCTATGGCAGATAAGGCTGGCAAGCAAGTAAGTCATACGTTTACCCAGCTAAAAGAGCATCTGTTTGGTGATGCCAATTTTACAAAGAACATCTATCGCACATTCTTTGCTTCCCAATTCCTTACTAATGCAGAAAAGTTGAATGCTAACAGTTTGTTGTTAGATGAAGAGTACAAAGAAATTGAGAAGTTCCGCTTTGAATTGTTGAATCTACAATATACCTTACAAGAAAAGTTGCCTGTTAAGGAAATGGGAAGTGCTGCTATCATTTCATTTTTCAGTCACGCTTCTCATAGTTTGAGTACTTCACTTGTAGATAATGTTCCCGTTTGCGAGGTCCATTTCTCAGAGCAAGAATGCTTCCAGTTTGTTGCAGAACCAAACAGTAAGCATTTGGATTTTCTTAGAACAGATTTGATTCATGTTGATAAGGATACATTATATGCAATTGACAATCCCATAGTTCATACTGATACAGATTCAAAAGAACCGATTATTGAATTGACTGACATCTTGGAGGACGAAGATGACGAAATATCTTCTGTGAATAAAAATGAGACAAATCAGTTAAAAGTTGATATTCCTACGGATGTTATAGCGCCTGATTCTGTGAAAAGTCTGACAACAGAGTCTACCAAGATTAAAATCTTGGTGGGTCATACGCAATATGGTCATCATGAGATTGTATTTGAACCTAACAATACAAAGATGGTATCTCACCCCAACATGGGTATAATTGGAACTATGGGTACGGGCAAGACTCAGTTTGCTCGCTCAATAATTGCTCAGTTATCAAAGGAAAGCATCCATAATGTAGGAGGCAAACCTGTGGGAATACTCGTATTTGATTATAAAGGAGACTATAAGGACATGGAATTCCTAGATGCTGTAGGAGGGACTAGCTATAAGTTCAACTATCCTTTCAATCCGTTGAAATTGGTGGTGAACGATGAGGTGGATGGTATGAATCTTCCAGCAATTACCGCTGATAGAATAGCCGACTCCTTTGCTAAGGCATATGGACTTGGATTGAAGCAACAAAGTAATATCAAACAGGTAATAATCGACACTTACAAAGATGCTGGCATCACAAAGGATCCAAGTTCTTGGAATAACCCTGTGCCGACAATGGAACAGGTAATCGAGAAGTATTTTGAGAAATACGATTCCAATGATAAGGCATTTGCTCTATTCGACAAACTTAGAGACTATACCATTTTTACAACCGACAACAGCAACTGTGTTTCGTTGTTCGAATGGCTCAACAGTGTTCGAGTCATAGATCTGACGCTCTATCCTGACGACACGAAGAAGGTGATAGTATCTTTGATTCTAGATTTATTCTATGCAGAGATGCGACAGTTGGGTGGTAGCAAACAAAAGGATGGTTTCCGAGAATTGAGAGCGATGATAATGGTAGACGAAGCTCATCAGTTCCTGAAGAAAGATTTCAATTCGTTCCGCAGCATCATCAGTGAAGGTCGTATGTTTGGTGTAGGAATGATTCTTTCAACTCAAAATGTAAGTGATTTCAAAACCTCAAAAGAAGACTATTCTCAATTTATTTTGAGTTGGGTAATACACCATGTAAACTCTATCAGTAAAGCAGAAATAGCGAACATCTTTGGAGCAAGTGATCCAAATAGCGACCGTTATATGGATTTCATAAACAAGGCTAAGCTCTTCGAAAGTGTTTGCAAGATTGGGGCAAGAGTAGAAGGTATCAGAGATCTACCATTCTTTGAATTAGTACAAACTGATACAAGATTCAAACATAATGTTTAACTAAAAAGTTAATCATATGGGAATTAATGGAATCAGGGGACTGTTTTTGATTGAGAACTGCAACCAAATCCTCTGTCCTCTGATTCCTAGTTTGCATGAGACAGTCAAATTGAATAAGCATCTGAATCTATAATATCATGTCAAAAGCAACGATAAAGAAAATGCTCAAGGCCATGCCAAAAGAAGAAATCATTGGCATGGTTCTGGAGATGTATGATGCTCGCAAAGAAGCAAAAGAGTATCTGGAGTTCTTCGCCAATCCTGACGAAGATGGTAAGCTGGAAGAGTATAAGAAAATCATCATTGAAGAATTCTATCCAGCGAAAATCACCAAAGAGCCCCAAACCCGGTTCTCGGTTTGCAGAAAGGCCGTCACGGACTACAAGAAGTTGAAGCCTTCGGCAGACAAGCTGGCTGACTTGATGCTTTGCTATGTGGAAAACGCATGTCAGTTTACGTATGACTATGGGGACATGTGGGAGCAGTATTACACATCGGTGGAGAACAACTTCGACAAGACAATGGATTTTATTGCCAAGAATGATTTGCTGGAGCGTTTCAAGCCCCGCCTGAAGCAGTGTATGGAGTGGGCTTCGCCATGCGGATGGGGATTTGGCGACACCATCGCCGACATCTACTACGAATACTTTCCCAATGAGTTGTGACAGACAAAAGTTTGTTTTCAACCAGCGGAAATGAAATTGAATTAATATTTTGCAAACACGTTTATCGTATGGTGAACAATCATCACATTTTCACAAAAGAAGACGGCAGGGTCAAGATAAAAGGAATATACGTTGGCCTCCCGATAGAAAAACTAAAGCCGGTGTTATTGGGACAAGGATTTTCTATTTCCAGCCCGAGCGTATTTGTAGGAGACATCGAGGGGTTGGGAAACTGCAGGTTGACGATAAGGGAAGGCCAAGACACAGTTGGGTTAATCACCATTCGTACAGAAAGGAAATGTAGCGAGGAAGAAGTAAGAGCTGTTATTGAACAAGTGAATAACGACCTACAAGCGATGCCGGGGTTTGACTACAACGGTTTCGGCATAGCACCAAAACCTCATGAGATAGACCATTTCTGGGATACCACAGAAGGGTTGCTGAAAATCATGTGGGATGGCTTTAATATTCATGGATTCTCCTCCAAGAATGATGATGGGCTGGACCACATTACGATTTGTGTACAGGGCCCCGTCGTAAAAGACGAAGAATATTGGAGGTCGGAGGTTGACTAACCGCAATTATTGCGCTGGGAGCATGGACGCCGAATAAGAGCGGCAGCTCAAAGAATCACCGTTTCATCAACAATTTGGGTACAGCGTAAATGATATTCGCCCTTTTCTTTGGATAATTCAACTCCATTTAGTTACTTTGCAAACGAAATGGAATTAGTCGAGTCAGCGGAGGTGATTGCAGCGTTGCTGCCCCTTAGTGCCTGCCGAGCAGGACGTTTCTCGATGAGTTCCATTTCTTGTCAACTTTAGCTGCTCACGAATCATAGAGGGACAGGTATTTGATTGCAGTTTCCAATCAAGTGCCTGTCTCCCAGAATCTCAGGAGATTATCGGATTTTGCCCGCTACCTGGACAAGGCGCTCATAGACGCGCCGGCCGAGAAGCTCTGCTCCCTGGGCGTCGAAATGCAGACGGTCGGACTGAAGGGTGGCATCGCTGGCATCCACGACATGGAAATTGGGATCTTCTGCCGCCAGGCGGTGCAATGCGCTGACAATCTCCTCGCTGCGGTCACGGCTCTGGTTGGAGAACGTGCCGCAGATGAACGGCAACCGCGCATAGCGGCTGTCACCGGTCTTCCCCACGAGGTAGCCACGGACATAGGCAACCACGGCCTTCAGGTTGTCATAGTAGTGGGCGGCCATTTTCTTGTCGCTCTCGCCCTGATGCCAAAGAAAGGCATTTATTTCAAAGCCATTCTTGTGGCGGGACAGTTGGTTGTCGATGCAGGCTCCGATATTCTCGGTGAATGCTTTGAGCAACGACTTGCCGCCCTTGTCGGCAGCGGCATTGGCCGCCAGGAATCCGGGAGACGCGTTCCAGTACATCCCGTTGTTGCTCGCGCATGCCGTGTCGATGGCAGTACCGCCCAGCGACTCCTTGATGACATAGAAATCGCGCTTGGCGTGTCGGTCGATGAGATAGTAGACGATGGCATCAAAGCCCCACCGCTCCTTGTTGTCGGGTCTTGCCACACGGGGCCAGAACGGTTCGAAGTGGCCGCCGCCCGAGATGGTGTCGCTGCCATACGACCACAGGCAGTGACGGTAGCCTTTCTTCTTGATATAGTCGGGAAGGTGGCTGTTGCTCACCCGTCCGTCGGTGTTCGACTGTCCGGCTGTGATAATCACGCTCACCGGTTTCTTCTGTGCGGATGTTCCTAAACAGAGAAAAAGGAAAAGGAATGAAATGACCCAATATCTCATAGCATATGGCAAATTAAGGAATCTGATGCTCAAACACGCCATCCACCGCCCCTGTGCGCATGAGTATGATGGCCAGCACAGAGAAGCCGACAAGCAGGGAACAGAGGAGATAGAGCACATTGTCGGCCCAACAATTGACGGGTTCTGGTTGACGAATCTCGAGCAGGACCAGCTGCTCGGGACTGATGACGCCATGGGGAGTGGTGCAGTTGGCAGCAGCCGCTTGGTATGGCTCGAAATGGTCGCTTGGGTGAAGGACCTTGAAGAAATGGGCTGAGGGGGCGACGCTCTTTATCGTGCCGTTCTCCCGGTTGACGAAATCTGCTCTCCATTGTTGCAACTGGGTTTTGGATGACGTGCGGTAGGGATGCGTCTCTTTCGTCCGTGTGCAAAGGAACACGCCTTTCTTGTTCGTAAGCGGACAGACTTGATAAAGCGTAAAATTGATGTGGCTGAAACCACGTCGATTGGGTATGACGGCATCGTCGAGAAGACCGTTGTATGAACTCGTATCAGGCTCAAAGGTTTCTATCTGAAGATAGTCGGCCCTACGGATTTCCTCGTTCGACAGCGTGGTGATACTGCCAACCTTCATCACCTTGACACAGGCTTCCCGAGCAATAATCCCGGCATTGACAAACACCAATGTGCCGGTAAGGAAAATGACAAACATGACGAATGGCTTCCATTTGTCTTTGATGGCACTGACTTCATGGCGGAGGAGGAACACCAACAGGCCGCCAAGCAACATAGGGATGACCACCCCGCGTATGACACTCTTGACGCTGGGCAACCAATCGTACTTCTCCCATGCCCATACGATGAGTGCAAACGCCATGGCTACTGCCACGATATAAAGCAAGGTCTTGCCAAGTATCGTGAAGACAACTGTTCTTCTTTCGTTTGATTTCATTCGCTCTACAAATAGTTATTGCGGTTGGTGAGGGGGCAGAATCGGGGGGAAAGGCACTTGATTGAGAATCAGGGGAGCAGGTACTTGATTGAAAACCGCAATCGAATACCTGTTCCCCTGAACGATGTTCGCCTGATTCTTATCTCGAGAGGTCGAACCCGAGGCGCACGCCGTCGTAGTTCTTGCTCAGTTCGCCGATGGTGGCGAGCGACGAGTTGCCACTCATGGCGCCCACAGTCTGCAAGATGGTGAGCAGCTTCTGCGACTCGAAGAGCAGGCTGATGCCCGTGGTGGATGCCGTGACATAGGCATTGAGGGTGAAGAGAAGCGTCTTGATGGTCATCTGCCCGGTGCTGGGATCGTAAGTGTAGGCACCGCTGACGGTCTTTCCAGCTACCTTGCCCGAGAACTTGTTGTCGTTGCTGAAGG